>Ga0335075_10001871_pt1 | contig 34271 bp, 32 predicted proteins | sample Lox_Sample_24_FD_206723 | JGI IMG/M metagenome (GOLD analysis project Ga0335075, IMG submission 206723) | Soil microbial communities from Loxahatchee National Wildlife Refuge, Florida, United States - Lox_Sample_2.4 | ecosystem: Environmental > Terrestrial > Soil > Wetlands | place: USA...
GGCCACGCTCGGACGATCCTTTAACGCTGGCCCCTTTCACGTCATATAAAGCATGGAACGCCGCCGGATGAGTCGGATGGTGCTGGCGAGTCGATATTTAAAGGCGGATGCCGGGATCCTGCTCAACAGCCGCATCTGTTCCGCTCCGTCCACGGCCTGCGGGTCCCGCTACCGACGAAACCCGTCCGATCACTGTGCGTTATCATCTACGTACAGGGGGTGCGATGCTGCACACACGACTCAGCCTGATCGCTGCGGGCCCGGCCGCGCTGGATGAATGCGTGACGTACATCCAGCAGGAGATCGGCCCGGTGCTTGAGGCCCGGCCCGGCAGCCTGGGAATCTCGGTGCTGGCAGACCGCGAGCGGGGAGTGGCGCTATTCGGGTCGGTCTGGGCGACTTCACACGAGATGACCGCGAGTGAAGACACGGAAGCGCCGCTGCGCGGCGAGCTGGCCAAGCGGGCGGGCGGCCCGGTGACCGTCGAGGATTACCAGGTTCCCGTGTACGAGCTCTTCGAAGAGCAGGAACTGCCACGGCACGGCCAGGCGGCCCGGTTGACGCGCATACAGGTCCGGCCCTCGGAGGTGGACGACATCATCGGGGTGGTCGGGGAGTACGCCGTGCCATCGCTGACCGAGACGCCTGGTTTCTGCGACGCGCTGTTGTTCGCCCACCCGGCTTCGGGCCGGCTGATCAGCCAGACGGCGTGGCGCGACCCCGGGGCACGTGCGGCCTCGCCGAGCGTCGCCGCGATCATCCGGGCCGAAGTCCCTGATGAAGCCAGCAGCGAAATCCACGCCGTCGAGGACTACACCCTGGTGTTCAGCTCGATACGTGAGCCGTGACCACCGGCCGCTTGACGCGGCCTGGACGTGACCTCGGCTACCCCGAGCCGGTCACGCGGACGGCGCTCGACGGCCTGCCCGTTCCGGTGCACTGCTGAGCGCGGGCCGCGCGGGGCCGTGAACCGCTGGTAGCGGCGTGCCCAGTGGCCTCAGGGAACCGGCCCTTGCTGGCTGTCAGGGTGCCTAGCTGTCAACCTGCTTGACAGCTAGACACCATGCATGTTAGAAATCTCGGGACCGATCGGATAGTTCACATCTGAGAAGCCAGCGAGAAGACCGCTAAAAGATTCTGGTGCCCATCAAAAGGCTGGTAGGGCAGTCATCTCGGCGCGGTCTGATCGTGAAAGCGGCCTCTGCGGGGTAGTCCGCGAAGCCCCCCGTCCGGAATGCCATGGCTTTGCAAACGGGATGGACGTCTTTCTGGAGGTGGCGGCCTGTGAGGCCGGGCAGGAACGTTGCACCGCGGGCTTCTCTCGCGGACCATATGGACCGGTGTCAGCTGCTGATTCCTGAAAGAAGCTGCTAGAAATGCAGGTACCAGACGCGGGCGCGACCGCGCAAGGAGGAATAGCCGACCTCGGTGGCGGGATCTTTCAGCTGCCAACCGACTACCCGGCCGTATGCAACGCGCCATTGTGGAGCTATCTCGTTGCCTCCGGGGATAAATTCGCGCTTATCGATCCGGGGGTCCGGAGCACCAGGACGGCCACCCTCGCCAACGCGGTCAGCGCCGTCGGCCTCGACCCCGGGTCGGCCGATCTGGTAATCGCGACGCACGGCCATCCGGACCACTCCGGCGGGCAGCGCTCATGGGCCGACGCCGTGCCAGGCGTGCGGGTCGCGGCACCGCTTGAGGACGTCCCCTGGGTGGAGTCGTTCGACCGCCAGTGGGTCCGCTGCTGGGACGACTACCCGGGGACACTGGACATGCGAGCCGGGCGCGCCGACCTCGAAGCGCTGTGCACCCCGGAGCCGGCCGTCGACCTGATGCTGCGCGACGGTGACACGGTGCGGGTCGGCGGGCGCGAACTGGCAGTCGTGCAGACGTCGGGGCACACCTGGGGCCACTGCGCCTACCTGGACCGCCAGACCGGGGCGCTGTTCACCGGGGATGCGGTCCAGGGCTACGGCACGCGCAGCAGCGACGGCTCCGACGTGTTCGCCCCGATGTACGTGGACGTGGCCGAGACCAGGCGCGGGCTGCGCCGGCTGGCCGACCTTCCGTTCACGCTGCTGTGCCCGGCGCATGTGCCGCCGATGGGCCGCGATGACGGGCTCGCGTTCATTCGCAAGAGCCTGGACTTCGTCGATGAGGCCGAGGGGCTCGCGCGCGACCTGGTGCGGCGGAAGGCGCCAGGCCCGGTGCTGACGCGCGACCTCTGCGTCGTCATCGCCAAGCTGACGGGGACAGACCCGCCGGTGACACCGCAGGTCGTCCCGACGGCACGAGCGCATCTGTACGCACTTGCCAGGGAGGGACTGCTCGAAGCGGCCTGGCTGCCTGCGCCGCAGTAATCAGGACGGCCCGCCAGCGCACCTCCGAAGCAGAACGCGGCAACGGCCGCGTCTTCGCGTTCGGCTATGTTCACCGAATTCTCGACATGCTTCAAGCATCCGACAACGCTGATAAGGAGCGATCAGACCATGCCCGATGAAATGGTAACCCCCACTTTGCCCCGAGGAATCGTGGCATCGAGCGTTACGCCTTTCGACAGCGATGGCGATGTCGCGCTTGACAAAGTGCACCTGCATATCGACTGGCTGATCGAGCAGGGCGTTAACGGCATCTCACCGCTGGGCAGCTCGGGAGAATTCGCCGCCCTGGAGATAGCGGACCGCCGGCGGGTGCTCGAGGCGGCGATCCAGGCCGTCGACGGGCGGACCCCGGTAATGGCCGGAACGCATCACGTTACGACGGCTGGCGCCGTCAAGCTTTCCGTGCACGCGGAGAAGGCAGGCGCCGATGCGCTGCTCATCGTGCCGCCTTACTACATGGTGCCGAGCCGGACCCAGGTGATGGATCACTACCGGGCGGTCGCGGCGGCAGTGAGCATACCGATCGTGCTGTATCACAACGTGATCAATGTCGGCATGGAGCTTCGCGCCGAGGACATTCTCAAGCTGCACGAGGAAGGGGTGCTGGCGGGAGTGAAGTTCTCCCACACCGCGGCCGGCACCATCTTCGAGCTCGTCCAGGGCGCCCCTGACCTGACCGTATACGTGGGCGTGGACACGGTTGCGTTCGAGGGACTGTGCTACGGGGCGCACGGATGGATTTCCGGCATCCCGAGCATTGCCCCGCGGGCCGCGCGGCGGCTGTACGAGGCGATCGCCGTCAACGGGGACCTGGCGACCGCGCGAGCAGAATGGCAGCGGCTGCTGCCGCTGGCAAGGCTGGAGTTCGCCGGCATGGACCAGGGAGGCGACCCGCACTGGTTCTCGGTGATGAAGGCCGCGCTGAACATGCTGATAGGCCCCGGCGTCGGAGAACCCGTTCGACCGCTCGCCGCCCTGCCACCCGAGTACCTGCAGGAACTCAAAGACGTACTGCATTCCCTGGGATCATTCGAATGATGCTGCTTGACAGCTAGACAGGTTCTTGCGGAAGAATCTGCGTGAGAATGCGGTGAGACGTGCGTCGCGGACAGGAAGGCGAGCCGGTGACTGAACAGTCACAGCCGAGGCGGTTGGTGAAAACCACACTGGGAGATCAGGTTACCCGCGCCATCGTGGAGCATATCCAGGAAAACGATCTCAAGCCCGGAGATATGCTGCCGGCCGAAATGACCCTGGCCCGGCAGCTTGGCGTGAGCCGCCCGCTGATCCGCGAGGCGATCCGGTCGCTGACCGCACTCGGCGTCCTGGCCACCGCCAACGGCAAGGGCACCACGATCTGCCCGGTCGGCTCGTACGGCCTGACCACGCTGCTGGAGTGGGCCGTGACCATCCAGGGGGTCAGCACGCTGGGGGTTCTGCAGATTCGCGAGGGCCTGGAGGTCGAAGCGGCCAGCTTGGCGGCAGAGCACCGCACGGACGCGGAGGCAGCCGAGCTTGACCGGTTGCTCGGGGAGATGAGTGCGGCGCTGGCGGACCCCGACCGGTACGCCGGCCTCGACCTCCAGTTCCACCTCACGATCGCGCGCGCGGCCCGTAACGGGCTGCTGTCCGCGTTCACCGACGCCCTGCGGCACGTCGCCGTTCAGTCGATGACTGCCGGGGGAAAGATAGCGGGCGCGGACGAGTGGACTCAGATACAGCGCCATCACGAGGACCTGGTCGCCGCGATCGGGGCGAGGGACGTCGCGGGGGCCCGCAACGCGATGTTCGAGCACTTCAGGTCCGCCCTGCAGCGCTTCGAGCGTGCCTCCGCGGTTGCCACCGCGTCCTGATGGCCGAGTTACCGCCCGCCCGGGCGCCTACCGCGCCTGGGCAGCATGACAACTTCCGCATGCGCGCAGCCCGGAGGAGTGGCCGCGGGTGGACCGCGCCGCCGGCCCCCGAGGCTTAGCGGGCGCATGCCCGATCACAGCTTCAGGAGAACTTAGTGGAGGTCAACTTTGGCTGACAAGACGGGAAGTCCGGCACCCGCGTCCGGGCGGCTGCTCGAAGGCGTGACGGCGGTGGTCGCCGGCGGCGGCTCTGGCATCGGCCAGGCGATCGTGGCCCGCTTCGCCGAGCACGGCGCGGTGGTCGAGTTCGTCGACATCAACCAGTCGGCGGTGGCGGAGACGGAGCGGGAACTGCGGGGCCGCGGCCTCGGCGTCAGCGGCCACGTGGCCGACGTCTCCGACCCCGGCCAGGTGGCCGCGTTCGCCGAGAAGGTCGCGGCCCGCCACGCCACGCTCGGCGCCTTGGTCAACTCGGCTGGCATCCAGCGCTACGGCACGGTCGAGACCACGTCCCCGGAGACGTGGGACGAGGTGTTCGCGGTCAACGTGCGGAGCATGTTCCTGCTCGCGAAGCACGCCGTACCGCTGATGCGGCGCAACGGCGGCGGCGCGATCGTGAACGTGTCGTCCGGGCAGGCGGTGGCCAGCCAGCGCAATGTGGTGGCCTATACGGCGAGCAAGGGCGCGATCAACGCCATGACGCGAGCCATGGCGGTTGACCATGCCGCGGAAGGCATCCGGGTCAACACGATCGTGCCAGGATCGGTCGACACGCCGATGCTGCGGGCCTCCGCGGCCGCGATCGCACCCGACGACACCGACCGCGTGATCAGCGAGTGGGGAGCGGAGTACCCGATCGGCCGGGTCGGCCAGCCCGCCGAGATCGCGGACGCGTGCGTGTTCCTGGCGAGCCCGCTCGCGTCTTTCGTGACCGGCGCGGAGTTGCGCGTGGACGGCGGCTTGCTGGCGGGCGTCGCGCTGCGCTCGCCCGGCGAGGACGAATAGCTAAACCCGGCGCAGTGACGAAGGAGACCGCAACGATGTTGAAGATCACCGAGCTGCTGACCCCCACGCCCGGACCGCTGTGGCGGCTGGTCCGGCAGGCCGGGGTGGAGGAGGTCGTCAGCCTGCTGGACGGCGGCGAGCAAATGTGGCGCTGGCCCCGCGGGGCCGGCTCCCAGGAGTGGGTGCCGGCGACCTACCAGGCGCCGCCGCCAGGGGAGCGGCCGTGGGAACTGCCGGCCCTGAGGCACATGAAGGAGCTGTACGCCGGGTACGGGCTGAAGCTCAAGGTGATAGAAGACTGCCCGCCGATGGACGACATCCGGCTGGGCGGACCGCGCAGGGACGAGCAGATCGACTGGCTGTGCACCCAGATCCGGGCCATGGGCCAGCTCGATATCCCGGTGCTCTGCTACAACTGGCACGCGATCACCGCCTGGGCCCGCACCGACCGCGCGGTCAAGCTGCGCGGGGGAGCGCTCTCCACCGGGTACGACGACGCGGTCATGCGCCAGCCGGGGCCGCTGGCCGAGCCGGGCAGCGTCACCACGGGGCAACTGTGGGACGCGCTCGAGTACTTCCTGCGCGCCGTCCTGCCGGTTGCCGAGCAGGCCGGCGTCAGGCTCGGAATGCACCCGGACGACCCGCCGATCCCCGAGGTCCGCGGGGTCCCGCGGATCATGGGGACACCCGAGGACTTCGACCGGCTGATCTCGCTCGTCGACAGCCCGTCCAACGGGATCACCCTCTGCCAGGGCAACTTCACGCTGATGACCGACGACCTGCCGGGGCTCATCCGGCACTTCGGCGGCCTGAAGAAGGTCTTCTTCGTCCACTTCAGGGACGTCGCAGGCGACCGTAGCCACTTCATCGAGACCTTCCACGACGAAGGCCCGACGGACATGTTCGCGTGCATGCGCGCTTACCACGAGGTCGGGTTCGACGGACCGATGCGTCCCGACCACGTGCCCGCGCTCGAGGGCGAGACAAACGACAGCTTCGGCTACACCAACCTGGGCCGTCTGTTCGCGATCGGCTACATCGCCGGGCTGCGCGAAGCCGCGTACGGGCGGCCGGCGACCGAGTACCGAGCCGGCACCAGGGTCGCGCTGGCGGGATGACCGCCGGGCCGCGGCCGGCGTTCGTTCCGGCCTCAGGCGGCCGGCGGTGCGATGGCCCGGCACCGGCCTGACTGACCGCGCGGGGCGAGATCCTCGGCCGTATGTTCGCAGTTGCGGCCGAGGATCCTCCGGTTTACGACGCTGTCATGCCTGGAAGCTGCCCCAAGTCAGACAGGGTTTCGAGGGACCCGCCGCTCCCGGCCGTGCGGCTGCGCGCGATCCCGCAAGGGGCGGGCGGTGGAAATTTCGTGAATTTCAGGTCTTGACCGCGAGTGGCAAGACCCTTAGAGTCCTCGTTAAATCCTCACCTTGAGGAATTAATCCAGGAAGCTCCCGGTGCCAGAACTCAAGCCGGAAGCCCGGAAGATCGCCCTTACCGAGTTGGACATCGACGTGCCGGAGGCCCCGTGAGATTCAAGCTTCCCCCAGCGTGGGATCTCGGCCGCGGAATTGTCGCCGGCGTCGACATCGGCGGCACCCAGTGTTCGGTCAACATCGGGACCTACGAGGATGGCTCCTTTGAGCTGACCGACCGGAACCAGTTCGCCACCCGCGCGCACCGCGGACCCGATCGGATCCTCGCTGAGATCGAGGACGCTGTCCGCGCCGCTCTCTCCAGCCGACCGGATACCCAGGTCGTCGGGATCAGCTGCGGCGGGCCGATGGACGCCGCCAACGGGATCATCCAGTCACCACCTAACTTGCCCGGCTGGGACAGCGTGCATATCACCGAGCGGTTGCAGCAGGCCCTGGGCGTGCGCTGCGTGCTCGAGAACGACGCCAACGCTTGCGTCCTTGCCGAGTGGGTCTTCGGAGCCGGCCGTGACGCCGGCAACCTCATCTACCTGACCTTCGGCACTGGCATGGGGGCCGGAATGATCCTCAACGGTGCGCTGTACCGCGGCGTCGGCGACCTGGCCGGCGAGGTCGGGCACTGGCGGATCGGCCCTGATTTCGGGCCGGTGCACTACGGCAAGCGGGGCAGCTTCGAGGGGTACTGCAGCGGCAGCGGGATTGCCGAGTGGTATCAGTTCTTCGGCGGAAACGCAGCGGCTGATGCCGCCCCGTCGGCGGAAGAGATTGCCCGTCGGGCCCGCGAAGGCGAGGAACTGGCGGTGCGGGTCTTTGACCAGGCGGCATGCCAGCTCGGCCGGGGAATTGCGATCCTCGTGGACGCGCTAGCGCCCGAGTTGGTAATCGTCGGCGGGATCTACGGCTACGCCACCGACCTCCTGCAGGCCGGGATGCAAGCCGTCCTCGCTGAGGAAGCGCACTCGCGCCTGGCGGAGGGTGCCAAGGTCGTCCCTGCGCTGCTCGGCCGGGCGGTCGGCAGCTACGCCAGCTGCAGCGTCGCCTTGCTCGATCTGGCCGCCGCAGCGGCCCCCGCGGGGGGAGACTCAAGTGCCGCAACGGTTTGACCAGGACGGCCCGTCCCCGCAGGCCAGGCTCCGCCGGGAACACGAGCGGGTAATCCTCAGGGCGATCACCGTCAACGAGGCGGTGTCGCGGACGCAGCTCGCCGCCGATCACGGCCTCTCCCAGCAGTCCGTCGGCCGTATCGTCCGCGATCTTCTCTCCGACGGGTTGATCGAGGAGACAAGCACCGACCAGCCGGACGGGCCGGGAGCCCCGCGGATCGGCCTGCGGGTCCGCGCTGACGGCGCCTTCGCGCTCGGGTTCGGCATCGAGCGGGACCGCCTCACGGGGGTGATGCTCGATTTCGGAAGCAATGTTCGCTGGCAGATCTCAAGGACCATACTGCCAGGCCAGCCCGCCATTGAGGTGCTGCAGCGGATAGCGGAGGACGCGCGCCTGGCACTCGGAAGCACCGAGTTCGCTGGCGACAGGTCCCGCCTGTGCGGGCTCGGGATCGCAGCCCCGGGTCCTCTCGACCTGACCAGCGGCACCATCGTCGGGGCCCCTAACTTCCCGAACTGGCAGCACGTCAACGTGGCCGCGGAGCTTCGCCGCTTGCTTGACCTGCCAGTCGTGATCGACAACTCCGCGACCGCCGCCGCCATCGGCACCAAATGGCAGCTGCGCCGAGGGCCGACGCCATTCCTGTACTGCTACTGGGGCCTTGGGATCGGCGGCGGACTCGTCGTCGATGACGAGGCCTACCACGGGATGACCGGTAACACGATGGAAATCGGCCATATCGTCGTCACCCCGGACGGGCGCCACTGCGACTGCGGCGGGGTTGGCTGCCTTGAGACCGAAGCGTCTGTCGCCGCGATTGTGAACGACGCGGCCGGATACGGCGAGTTTTCCGCCATTGACGAGGTCGTCGCCGCGGCCGCGCGGTCGGCGCCGCTCGCGGCCATTCTCACCGAGGCGGCCCACAAGATGGCGACCGGACTCCTCACGGCGGTTAACCTCGTCGACGTCGACGAGATCATCATCGGCGGTGAGCATTTCCGTGCCGTCGAGCGGATCTTCGTCCCGGTTATTCGCGAGCGCCTTGAAAACAGGGCGTTCCGCCGGCACATCTCTTCCGTCAAGGTCACGGTCAGCGCATATGAGGCCGCTAGCGCAGTGGGCGCCGCCTCTCTCGTGTTCCAAACGCTGCTGCCTCCGCAGGCGCAGCTCAAACCCTCTGCCGACCCGTCGGCCGGCTTGGCGGTAATCCGGGCTAGCCGTCGCCAGCAGGCAAGGAGCATGTCATGAGCGGCTCGCCGGCGGATGAGGCGGCCGGCATCCTCACATCCCTGGTCCGGCGCAGGCCGGAGATCGCGCCTGTCACGGCCCAGGTCCAGGCCGCCTTTGACCTGCTTCGCACTGCCTTCGCCGGCGGGCACAAGCTGCTCACGTGCGGCAATGGAGGCAGCGGAGCCGATGCCGGCCACATCGTCGGCGAGCTGATGAAGGGCATGTCACGGCGCCGCCCCTTGCAGCGCGACGAGACTGCCGCGTTCGATGTCGTCGCCTCGGACGAGCAGCGGGGGTACCTCCTCGCCCATCTTGAGCGTGCCCTGCCCGTCATCGACCTCGGCAGCCACCAAGCGCTCCTGTCGGCCATAGGCAACGACACGGCCGGCGATATGGGGTTCGCCCAGCAGGTCGTTGGCTACGGCCGGCCAGGGGACGTGCTGTGGGGACTCTCAACGTCGGGGCGATCAAGGAACGTGATCCTGGCGGCGGCCACGGCCAGGGCGCGCGGGCTCTCCGTCCTCGCCTTCACCGGCTGCTCGCCGTCACCGCTGAGCGAGCTCGCCGACGTCAGCGTCCTTGTCCCGGCCAAATCCACTCCGGAGGTGCAGGAACTGCATCTTCCCATCTATCACGCCTTGTGCGAGATGCTCGAGGCCTTTTTCTTCTCACCATCAGCCGCAGCCAACATTGGTAACAAAAAATACCAGGCAAGGTAAAGGGTCAATGATGAAAACCTCCCGTATTGCAAACCGCCGCCGTGCCGCGATGAGTGTCACCGGCATCCTCGCCGTCGCCCTGGCGGCCGGAGCGACCGCCTGCTCAAGCTCCTCGTCGTCGTCGGCAAGCGCGCCGGCGTCGTCGCCGGCACCGGGCTCGTCGGCGTCGGCGTCGTCGACGGGCAACGCCGCCTCGGCGATTAACTCGGAGAACGCCGCCGCGATGGCGGTGGCGGCAGCCGTCAAGGAGAATCCGACGCTCGCGGCCGGGCTGCCCGCGTCCATCACGAGCAGCAAGCAGCTCGTGATCGCGGCCCAGCTGACCCAGCCGCCGGACGACATGTACGAGTCCGACGGCACCACCCCGATGGGCTTCGAGGTGGCACTGGCGACCGCGCTCGGCAACGAGCTCGGCCTGACCGTCAAGTACGTGCCCGGCGCCTTCGACTCGCTTATCACGACCCTCCAGGCCGGCCGGGTGGACATGACCATGTCGGCGATGAACGACACACCCACCCGTGAGAAGGCCATCAACTTCGTGGACTACCTCACCGACGGCATCGGCCTGCTCGTCAACGCCGGCAACCCGGACAACATCCAGAGCCCGACCGACCTGTGCGGCAAGTCCGTCACCGCCGTCTCCGGCTCGACTCAGCAGGCCTACGCGGCTCAGCTGAGCACCACCTGCACGTCCCAGGGGAAGTCGCCGGTGACGCTGGTCCTGAGCAGCACCACGGCGCAGGAGACCGTTTCCCTGGAGACGCGGCGGGTCGCCGCGGTGCTCAACGACAACATCACGGACGCATACGACGTCGCGACCAGCCCGAGTCTCTTCTCGGCCGTCAACTACGCGCCGATCGAGCCGGGCCCCTACGGCATCGGCGTGAACAAGGACGACCCGCAGCTGCTGAGCGCCATTAAGAACGGCTTGCAGGACCTGATGAACGACGGCACTTACGGCAAGATCCTGCAGGACTGGGAGCTTTCGTCCGTCGGGCTCAAGACCGCGACCGTCAACAATGGGTCAGCTGGCTGATGTCTGCCACCAGAGGAGGAGCGCGCGATGACCGTCACGTCGGCTGAGGCGAAGCCCAGCGCAAAGCCGGGGCCCGTGGAGGTCGTCCCGCTCCGCCACTGGGGGCGCTGGGTCGCTGGAGCTGTCGTCTTGGTCCTGGTCGCGGCAATCATCTTCGGACTGAGCCGGGCGCAGATCAACTACGGCAGCGTTCCAACTTTCTTCTCCGAGTCGGTCATGCTGACCGGCCTGGTGCACACGCTCCTGCTGGCGATCGCCTGCCAGGCGCTCGGCATCGTCCTCGGAACCATCCTTGCGACGATGCGGGTCTCGGCCAACCCGGTGGCGTCGTGGTGCGCCTGGGTATACATCTGGATCTTCCGCGGTGTGCCAGTGCTGCTCCAGCTGCTCCTCTGGTACAACCTGGCGCTCGTCGTCAAGACGATCTCCATACCGGGGTTGTTCGACGTCCCGACCAACCAGATCATGTCGCCGTTCGTGGCCGCGCTGCTCGGCCTCGGGCTCAACGAGAGCGCCTATATGGCCGAGATCGTGCGGGCCGGCTTCAACAGCGTCGACAAGGGACAGATCGAAGCCGCGTACGCGATCGGGATGACACCAGGGAAGACCCTGCGGCGGGTAACGCTCCCTCAGGCCATGAGGGTCATCATCCCGCCGACCGGCAACGACTTCATCAACATGCTGAAGGAAACGTCGCTTGCCTCGGTCATCGCCTATCTCGAGCTGGTCCAGGCCGCGACCAACATCTACTCGCGGAACCTGGAGGTCATCGAAGCGCTACTGGCCGCTGCCATCTGGTACATGATCCTCGTGACCCTGGCGAGCATCGGCCAGCACTACATCGAGCGGGCGTTCTCGCCGGACCGGCGGACGTCGACCGGGCCCGGCGTGCTGGCGCGTATCCAAGCCTCGCTGCGACCGTCTCTCAACAGGTCGGTGTGACATGAGTTCCGCTACCGAATCCATCGAACAAGGCGGGCCGCTGCTCCGGGCCGTGAATGTGCACAAACGCTACGGCGGCCGGGAGGTGCTGCGCGGCATCGACCTGGAGGTGAGCACCGGGGAGGTCGTGTGCCTCCTCGGACCCTCCGGAGGCGGCAAGAGCACCTTCCTCAGGTGCATCAACCACCTGGAACGTGTCGACGAAGGGGTCATCTGGGTCGACGGACTGCCGGTCGGCTACCGGGTGGCGAACGGCAAGCTGCATGAGCTGCACGAGCGGGAAGTCGCCGCGCAACGCCGATCGGTCGGGATGGTCTTCCAGCGGTTCAACCTTTTCGCGAACCGCACGGCCCTTGAGAACGTCACCGAGGGTCCGGTGTCGGTGCTGCGGATGCCGAAACGGGAGGCCGACGAACTCGGGCGGGAGCTGCTGTCCAGCGTAGGCCTGCTGGACTGGGCCGGGCACTATCCGGCCCAGCTCTCCGGCGGTCAGCAGCAGCGCGTCGCGATCGCCCGCGCACTGGCCATGAAGCCCAAGCTGATGCTGTTCGACGAGCCGACGAGCGCGCTCGATCCCGAGCTGGTCGGGGACGTGCTCCGGGTGATGCGCGAACTGGCGGAAGGAGGGATGACGATGGTGATCGTCACCCACGAGGTGGGATTCGCCCGCGATGTCGCACACAAGGTGGTATTCATGTTCGACGGCCGCATCGTCGAGCACGGCGCACCGAAAGACGTTTTCGCGAATCCCGAGCACCAGCGTACCCAGCAGTTCCTGGCGAGCGTCAGATGAGCGTAACCGGGACGACGGGTACGGTGGAGGACACGCTCGCCGGGTACGCCGCACACTTCCTCGAGCCGGGCGGGTACGCCGATTTCGCCCGGTACGGCCCCCCTTCACGGGACGTGGTGGAGCGAACATCGCGCGCCCAGCACTTCCTCGCCGCCGGCCGGGTCTCGGTCGACGAGCTGTCCCCGGCCGAGGAGCGGGCAAGGGAGCTGGCGGCGCGCGCCACGATGCGACCGAGCGCCGAACACGTCGCGCTCGCCAGCAACACGAGCAGCGCCCTGTACCAGCTTGCCTACTCGCTTCCGCCTGGGGAGCTGATCGTCTCCCCGAACGAGTTCCCCGCCAATGTGTACCCGTGGGTACGCGCCGCCGGCCGCCAGCCCGGCGTCACCGTGCGCTGGCTGGACACCCCAGACGGACGGGTGACCCCGGAGGCGGTGGCCGCAGCGATCAGTCCCCGCACCGTCGGCCTGGCCGTCAGCGGCGTGGATTCCCGCACGGGCTACCGGGCGGACCTTCCCGGGCTGCGGCAGGTGCTCGGCGACCGGCTCCTTATCGTGGATGCGATCCAGGCATTCGGTGTGACCGACCTCGACTGGTCCCTGGCGGACGCCGTCGCGGTCGGCGGTCAGAAGTGGCTGCGCGCCGGCTGGAGCACCGGGTTCCTCTCCCTCTCCGGCCCTGCGCTGACCGTCCTCGGTCACGGGCTGACCGGGTGGAGCGGAGTGGAAGGCCCGACCCGCTATGACGGCCTGGTCCACGACCCGCTGCCCTCGGCCCGCAGGTTCACGGTGACGATGCCCGACCTCGTGGCGGCGACGGCGCTGCAGGCAGCGCTCGAGCTGGTGGAGCTGGGGACCATCGAGGCCATCGCACGCCGTGTCGATCGGATCGTGGACACGCTGCTCGCAGTCATCGAGGAATGCGGCGGGGAGCCCGTCGTCCCGCTCGCGCCAGGCGAGCGAGCCGGAATTCTTACCTTCAGCGTGCCCTATGCCAACGGCTCGGCCGTCGGTTCCGCACTCGCGGCCCGGGGCATCGTGAGCACCACGCGTGACGCGTACGTCCGCTTGTCGCCGCACGCCACGACACCGGAGACACTCGCCGGCGAACTACGGGAGACGTTGACCGCCCTCCGCCTGGCCGGCTGACCGGCCCGCCCCGCCATCGAGTGGTCCAGGCTCAGGAAGATGCCGAGAGCTTGCGCGCTGACCGCCGCGTGAGCTCTCGGCACCGCCCTGGGCCGGCTCAAGGACACGCTGACCGGCCGCGCGCAATTAAATCAAAACAATCATCCCGAACGAATCGGAGCGGCGGCTCACCGCGGGACTGGGCCGGTCTCCAGCTCCGAGCGGACCACGGCCGTCAGGTGATTCAGCGCGGCGCGGACCTCGGCTAGGTCGACGCCGTCCAGCTTGGCCAGCAGCGCCATGTGGCGACGTTGCGCCTGGCTGGCGATGGCGTTGAGCACCCGCCTGCCTTCGCCGGTGAGGCGCAGGAACGGCGAGCGGCGGTTGCGAGGGTTGTCGGCGAACGCGGCGAGGCCGTCGTCGACTAGCTCGTTGGCGATCCGCTGCACCGCCTGGCGGCTGGTCCCCCGCCACCTACCTCGACCACGTCGCTCTCGAAGAGCGCGAGGCGCTGCCCGCGCTGTGGGAAGGTTGCACCAACGAGGAGCTGATGGGCATTCTCAGCTCGTTCAAGGGATCCCGCTCCGACGCCGAGAACCTCACGTCACTCCTCGCTCAGCTGGCCACGCTCAACCCGACCGAGATCACCCAGATGGCTTCCGTCGGACTCGGCCAATTCGGACTCTCCGAGGTCGCCGAGATCCTGGCCACCTTGTTGAATCCCCGCCAGCTCGGCGCTCTGCGCTCCTCGCTGGCCGCGAGCCCGGCCCGCATGTAGCACGTCAGCGTGGGCAGGCCGCGTAGCGGCGAGGATCGTCGTCGGCTGGACCGCTTCGCCGCCGACAGGCCGGTCAGGTAGTGGATGCTCGCTGCCTGGGAGGAAGCGTTGAAGTGTCCGCGATGCTGGTGGGCAGCTCCTTTCTGCGCACCCGCCTGCACCGCTTACCCTCCGGCAACAGATGCCTGTTCGGCGTCCGAGCGGGTTAGCTCACATCCCACTGGCCAGCCGAGCGGCTGGCCGGCCGGGGTTGGTTCTTGCGGGGCGCCGGGTTCCGTGGCATTGTTGTAGTGACCACTACAGAAGTGCCATCGAGTAGGAGAAGTTCCTTTATGCCGCCTAACCGGGCCCAGCGCGCGTATCCCGGCCGTAAGAACAGCAGGGGCGCCGAATCACGCCGGGAGATTCTCGACGCGACATTCCGGATCGCCTCGGAGCGCGGTTATGACGGTACGACGGTGGCCGAGATCACGAAGCGGACCGGGCTGCCCGCCAGTTCCATCTACTGGCATTTCACCGACAAGGACACCCTGCTCGCTGAGGTCATCTCGGACAGCTACGAACGCTGGCGTGCGATCCAGCCGACCTGGGCGAAGTCGCCGGCGGGTGACGACCTTAAGGCCTCCATCGATGCCGTGCTGACCCAGATGTCCGAGGGCATCATCGGGCAGCCGGAGTTCTGGCGACTTGGCATCATGCTGGCGATGGAGCACCGGGTCACCGAGGCCGCGGCACGCGTCCGTTTCCGCGAGGTGCGTAACGACACGCTCGCGCTGCTCACCTCCTGGTGGGCACGCGCCCTGCCGGGAGAGCACCTGAGGGCGGTGCCCGATGCGGCCTTCGCGATGGCGCGGATGACGCTGGCCTTCGGCGACGGTCTGTTCATCGCCAGTCAGATAGACGGCGACATCAACGTTGACCGGTTCGTCAGCCTGCTTTCCGTGGGTCTTGAGGCCATCGCCGGGCATGTGCTCGCGGGCAAGGAGAGGCAGCAGCAATGACGATCCCCTACGGGGTCGGCCCTGGGAGGTCCGCACAGGAGCGGCGCGCGGCATTGCGGAAAGTGCTCAAGGCACGGGAGCCCTTGATAGTGCCAGGCGTCACCGACGCACTCGGCGCCCGGCTCGTAGAACGCGCGGGATTCGCCGCCGCGTACGCCACCGGCGCTGGCATCGCTAACGCGCAGTTTGGCCTGGCTGACATCGGCCTGGTGTCGCTGGGAGAACTGGCCGGCCAGGCGAGCCGCGTCATCGACGCCACCGGCTTGCCGGTCATCGTGGACGCGGACACCGGCTTTGGCAGCGCGCTGTCCGTCATGCGAACCACGCACCTGCTCGAGACCGCGGGCGCGGCCGGCATCCAGCTCGAGGACCAGAATATGCCGAAGCGCTGCGGCCACTTCGACGGCCACCAACTGGTCGGTACCGGGGAGATGGTGGCCAAGGTAACCGCGGCCACGAGGGCGCGGAGCGCGGTCGATGGCCTGGTCATCGTCGCCCGCACCGACGCTCGCGGAGTGCTCGGCCTCGACGAGGCGATCCGGCGCGGCCACGCATACCTGGAAGCTGGCGCCGATGTGCTGTTCATCGAGGCTCCGCGCACGCAGGAGGAACTGGCGCGCATCGGCGCCGAGTTCGCCGGCGTGCCGCTGGTCGCGAACGTCGTCGAGGGCGGCAAGTCCCCGCAACTGTCTGCCGGCGAACTCCACAAGCTGGGCTTCACTGTGATCTTGTTCGCCAACTTCCTCATGCGTGCCATGGCGAAGGCCGGCCAGGAAGCGCTCGCGCATCTCCGTGACTCAGGGGACACCAGAGGCTATTCGGAACGGATCATGGGCTGGGCCGATCGCCAGACGCTCTTCGCCCTCGCGGAGCTTGACGCTCTCGACGGCGATCTCGCGGCGACCGCAGCAGAGCTTGGAGCGGCGGATGCCTGAATCGCGTGACGCGGACGTCGTCATCGCGGGCGGCGGGATTGCGGGCTTGACAGCGCTGCTCACCGCGGTCGAGGCGGGCGCGGACGCTCTCCTCCTGGAGCGCAGGAACGACCTCGGCGGCAGCACCGTACTCAGCTCCGGGCTGCTCGCCTTCGCTGGCACGGCGGAGCAGCAGGCCGCGGGTATCGCCGACAGCGCCGACCTGCTGCGCCGCGATCTGCTGGCTGCGGGCCGGGACCGCAATTCCGCTGAGCTTGTCGAAGCCTATTGCGAGCATCAACTGGACACCTACCGGTGGCTGGTGGCGCGAGGGACGGTGGTGGGGCACCCGCATGCGGCCTCCGGCCAGTCAGTGCCGCGGTCGCACCCGATCGACACCAGCGCGACTGTCCAGGGCCTAGCTAGACGCGCGCGTGCCGCGGGCGGGCGCATAGAGTTCGGCGCCCGGGCACGCCGCCTGCTCACCGAAGGCGGCCGGGTCACCGGGGTGGTCGCCGACAGCGGAGCGGGCCACCTGGAGATCCGCGCCGCTGCGACGGTCCTGGCCACCGGCGGGTTCTCCCGCAGCGGCGATCTGATGGCGAGGTTCGCGCCGGGCATGGAGCAGGCGCTGCGCCACGGGGGCGCGGGCAGCACCGGCGATGGGCTGCTGATGGCCTGCAAGCTGGGCGCGGGTCTAGCCGACCTGCCGTACATAAAAGGCACGTTCGGGATCTTCCCCTGGCCGTCGGCAGGCGAGGAAGGGACCGGCATCCTGGCCGTCTACAAGGGCGCGATCGCCGTGAACGGCTTCGGCGAGCGCTTCGTCAACGAGTCCCTCCCGTACAAGGAGATAGGCGACGCCTGCCTCGCCCAGGCAGGGGAGATCGCGTTCCAGGTCTTCGACGCCGCTGTGCTTGCGGCGAGTGACTCCGGCGTACCGATCTACGATTTCCGCAAGCGGATCACCCACGGGCAGGTCCAGCAGGCCCAAACGATAGCCGGGCTGGCGGACAAGCTCGGCCTGCCGCCCGAGGCTCTGACCAAGACGGTCGGGGAGTACAACGCGCGGATCGCCGCTGGCCAGCCGGATCCGCTCGGCCGCCAGACCATGAGCGGCGGGGTAGGCGTCCCCGTGCCGCTCGTAACGCCGCCGTTCTACGGTTTCCCGTCCGCGACCGTGGTGCTCGCGACGTATGCCGGGGTCACCATCGACGCGAGCGCGCGGGTCCTTGACGTGTACGGCGACCCGATACCGGGACTGTACGCGGCGGGCGAGGTCACCGGCGGCCTGCACGGCGCGGGCTACGTCACCGGCACCTCGATCGGCAAGTCTGCGATCTTCGGCCGGATCGCCGGAGCAGCCGCCGTCGCGCTGGCACGCAAGACAAGCGCGTGAGCAGTCCCTCACCAGCACCGGCAGGTCCTGTGCCCGGCAACAGGCAGAGAAGTAAGGCAGAAAGTACCGTGACTGATCCGTTCGAACTCAAAGACACGACCGCGCTGGTCATCGGCGCCGGCGAGGGAGGCCTCGGCGCGCGGGCGGCGCTCGCGCTCGGCAGGCGCGGCGCCCGCGTCGTCGCCGCCGACCTCGAAGCTCGCCACGACGACCTGAAGGCCACAGCCAAATCCCTGGCCGGCGAAGGGATCGCTGTGACCACCGTGTTCTGCGATGTGACCGACGAGAACTCGGTCGGCGCGCTCGCAGCGGCCGCCGGCGAGGCAGACGCGGTCCTCAACGCAGCCGGCGTAATGCTCCGTAAACCCGCTACGGAAACCACCCCTGACGAGTGGCGCCGGGTGATCGAGGTCAACCTCACCGGCACCTGGCTCATCAACAGGGCCTTCGGCGCGGCGATGGCTGCCCGCGGCCACGGGAAGATCATCAACTTCGCCAGCGTCTATGCCGACCGGGTCGGCCCGGTGCCCGAGTCTGCCTACTACGCGTCCAAGGCCGGCGTGGCGAACCTCACCCGCGCTATGGCCAGCGAGTTCGGCGCCAGCGGCGTGCAGGTCAACTGCCTGGCGCTCGGCGTCTTCTACCCGACTCAGATGACAGCCTCGCTCGGCGACGCGCCAGACACGCTGGCGTGGATGACCCACCGGACGCTGCTCAAGCGGCTCGGCGACCCAGAGCGCGACTTGGACGGCCCGGTGGTCCTGCTCGCCTCCGCCGCGTCGGACTACATCACCGGCCAGGTCATCTACGTCGACGGCGGCTGGTCGGCCTGGTGATCGCACCCGGATCGCCTGGTGCGCCTGATACGGCCGTTATCCCGTGAAGTCCCAGGAGGAATGCATGTCAGTGCGGAAGTTCGACATCGTGGTCGTCGGCTCTGGAATCGCAGGGCTTTCCGCGGCCCTGTCCGCGCGGCAGGCCGGCGCGTCCGTCGCGCTTGCCGAGCGTGCCACGCCCGAGGAGAGCGGTGGCAACACCCGCTACACCGAGGCGTTCCTGCGCATGAAGTCCCTCGATGAGCCCGCCGATGACCTGGCCGACGCGATACTGGGCGATTTCATGGGCTACCCGGATCCCGGCGTCGCGATGGAGACGCTGCGCGCCAGGGCCGAGTGGACCGCGCCCGCCGCGACGCTTAACGTCGTCGACGAACAGGTCGTGGCTACCCTCGGCGAGCACGCCGGGCCCACCATGCGCTGGCTCGAAGGGCATGGCGTGAAGATCGCGCCGCTGCCCACGCCGTTCCTGACCACGTCCACGACCCGCATCTCACCCGTCGGCGGCGGTCTCGCGCTGGTCGAGGCGCTCACCGCGCAGATCAAGAAGCTCGGCGTTGAGATCTTCTACCAGACCACGGCGCGCTCCCTCGTCACCGACGCCGGGGCGGTCACCGGGCTGCGCGCGGTCTCGCCCGGCGGGCCGGTGACGCTGTCCGGCGCGGTCGTGCTTGCCTGCGGCGGCTACGAAGGCAACCCCGAGATGATGGCCCGCTACCACGGCGACCGGGGCATGCTCACCCGGCCGGTGGCACGCGGCGGTCACTACAACAAGGGCGAGGGAATCGAGATGGCCCTGGCCGTCGGCGCGGCGACCGCCGGCAACTTCGCGATGTTCCACGCCGAGCCCATCGACCCGCGCTCCGGTCAGCCGGAGGCGGCGATCTTCGCCATGCCCTACGGGATCCTGGTAAACGCCGAAGGCCAGCGGTTCGCCGACGAGGCACCGGGGCCCGTCGACGCCTGGTACGAGCGGATCACGCGGCGGATCCACGCCCAGACCCGTGGTGTCGCCTACCTCGTACTCGACGCCGCCGCCCGCGCCGTGCCGAACCTGTCCGCCGCGCTGCGCACTGACCAGCCGCCGATCGTCGCCGGCAGCATCGACGAGCTGGCTGCCAAAATCGAGGTGCCAGCCGCGACCCTGCGCGCCACCGTCGAGGCCTTCAACGCCGCGTGCGGTGACGGCGAATGGAACCCCGCCAAGCCGGACGATCTCGCGACGAGCGGGCTGACCCCGCCCAAGTCCAACTGGGCGCGGCCGGTCGCCAGCCCGCCGTACCACGCGTACCCGGTGATCGCGTCGAACGTCTTCACGTTCGGCGGGCTGCGCATCAACGACCGGGCCGAGGTACTCGACCGCGACGGCGGCGTGATCCGCGGCCTGTACGCGGCGGGGGAGATCACCGGTCTGTACTACTCGAACTACACCGGCTCCAGTTCGGTGCTGCGGGGCGCTGTTTTCGGGAAGATCGCCGGGGAGCGCGCGGGCGAGCAGGTCAGGACAGCGGCCCGATGAGGATCTGGCACCAGAGCTTCACAGTCCTGGAGGACGTCCCCGCATACGCCGACGCGCTGCGCAGGCACCTTGGGGCGCGCGCCCTGCCCGGCACCGAGATCGACTTCCACGGAATGCGGCCGGGCACGTACCCGACGAGCTACCCGGGTACGCACATCGGCTACAACTATCTCGCCGGGCTGCATAAGCAACAGTTCGTCGACGCGGCGCTGCGGGCACAGGAGGAAGGCTACGACGCCTTCCTCATCGCCACCGTGCCGGACACCGGGTTCGAGGAGATCCGGTCGCTTGTCGACATCCCGGTCGTCGGCTTCGGCAACGCGTCCGTCGCCTTCGCGGCCACGCTGGGCGCGCGGGTCGGCATCGTCAACTTCATCGACGCTCTCCAGCCGCAGCTGCAGCGGAACATGCGGGCATACGGCTTCGGCGACCTCGTCGGGCCGATCGTGTCGCTCGGCAGGCAGTTCGGCGACGTGCTCTCCGGGTACACAGACCCGGGGCCGCTGATCGACGCGTTCACCGAGGCCGTCGGCGCGGCCATCGCGGAGGGGGCGGAGGTCATCATCCCGGGCGAAGGACCGCTGAACGTGTTCCTCGCCGGGCACGGCGTCTCGCGGGTCGATGACGTCCCGGTCATCGACTCGCTCGCGGTCGGCCTCGCGACTTGCGAGACGCGGGCGCGGATGTACGCGGCGAGCGGCCTGCGTCCGTCCCGGCGCGGATTCTACTTCGCGACCCCGCCCGCCGAGGTGGCCGAGTCGGTCAGGAAGTTCTACTTTGGCGGGGGCCAGGCGTGAGTGAGCAGGCCGGCGCCAGCGACTCGGTTGACATCGTGGTCGTGGGTGGCGGCGCGTGCGGTATGGTCGCCGCACTGCGTGCCGCCGCCAACCCGTCGGTGCAGGTGGCGATCTTCGAGAAGGATACGAAGCACGGCTGCAACACGCAGATCTCAAGCGGCAGCCTCGCGGCTGGCGGGACCAGGTTCCAGGAAGCAGCAGGGGTCACCGACTCACCGGATCGGCACGCCGACGACATCCTGGCCGCGAGCAGGGACACGGCTGCCGAAGCGCTCGTGCGCGCCGTCTGCGCCGCCGCGCCGCGCTACGTCGAATGGCTGGCCGACGACCTCGGCCACCCCCTTGAACTCGGGCTCGACATGCCGCGCGCAGGGCAGTCGGTGCCGCGGCTGCACACCGACACCGGGCGGCAGGGCGGGCTGCGTCTCGTCCGCACCCTGCGCCGGGCGGTCGAGGCGTCGCCGAACATCGCCTTCGTCGACCACACACCGGGGACCGGGCTGACGACGGACGAGCAACCGCGGTCCGTTCGGGTAACCGGCATCCTGATCGGGGAGACCGCGGTCAGCGCGCGGGAGGTCGTGCTGGCCACCGACGGGTTCGGGAACAGTCCTGCACTGGTCGCGGAGTACTGCCCGGACGCGGCCGGGTCCGTGTACTGCGGCGTCAGCACCAGTACGGGCGACGGCATCACCTGGGGGCTGGGGGCAGGGGCGGCGGTACGCAACATGGGCGGCTACCTCGGGCACGGCCTCGTCGTCGCCGGCCACGGGACGCGGCTCAACCCCAACTTCCCCTTCCTCGGGGCGCTGCTTGTCGATGCGTCCGGACGGCGGTTCTGCGACGAGACCGCGCAAGGGTATTCGAAGCTGGGGCAACTGCTCCGCGCCCTGCCCGGCTCACGGGCCGCGTTGATCTGGGACGAGCCCGCGATGGAGGTCGCGCGGCACTCGGAGCTGATGCGCGAGTCCGCCGCCGCCGGTGCCTATCAGCGCTACGAATCCGTGACGGACCTGGCGGCGGGGCTGAAGCTGCAGGAAAACGCCCTCGCGGAGACGCTCGCCGCATTCCCGCCCCGGTCGCTGCTTGTCCAGCGGCCAGAAGACCGGCTGACCGCCCCGCTTTACGGAGCGTGGGTGACACCCGGCTTGCTCGCCACGCAGGGAGGCCTTGTCACCGACCCGTTCGGGCGAGTGCTCAGCGAGGACGGGTCGGTGATCGCGGGGCTGTCCGCCGGCGGCGGGACAGCCTGCGGCATCTCGGGAGACTCGCCCGACGGCTACATGTCAGGCAACGGGCTGCTGAGCGCGATGGGGCTAGGCTGGATCATCGGCGAGCGCCTCGCGGCGTCGCTGTAGCGGCCAGTCAGGCCACGGTACTCAGCAGTCGCAGATGCTGGCCGTGGCCTGACGGGCGGCTTCGAGCAGGCGGCGCTCGTGTTCGGCCACGGTAGCGCGGCTGGCCAGGCCAGCCGGGCCCCACAGAGTAAGGGTGAACGCGATGCCGCCGCCGTCGCTGAACACCGGGGCGGACATGGAACGCAGCTCGACGCTGTCCCGCTGCTCGAAGCCGTCCGTGTTGTACGAGAGGCTGACAGACCGGATCGCCTCAGTGACCGCGGGCAGCGGCACTTCCGGGTCACCCGCGTTGAGCCGGGCGGACAGCAGCTCCAGGCGTGCGCTCGGCTCGTGCCCGACGGCGACGGCGTAGCCGCGGCGCCGCACCCGTTCGAGCACGCGCTCCCCGGCCGCGGGCTCCTCGAGTTGCCTGAGCCAGCGGCCGGCCGTCTCCGCGCCGCCGTAGGCCGCGAACAGGCTGCCCAGCGGCGGCACGAACGGGATGCGCTGCCCGACCCTGGTCGGGGTGACCGCGATCTTCGCCCGCCCGGCGGCCGCGGTCAGCACAAGCTCGCCGCCGACTAGCGCGATGGCGGTGACCTCGGTGTCGAAGTGCCGCGACAGCGCGTCCATGTGCGGGCGGGCGAGGTCGACGAGCTTCAGCACGCTGAGCAGGTCGGCGCCGCCGGCCGCCAGCGAACGTGGCGTGAAGGAGCCGTATCCGCCCCGGTAGAAGAGCAGCGGGTAGCCAGTGGCCAGCACGTCAAGCTCGCGGACCCGGCCGATGACGATGTAGTGGTCGCCCGTCTCCTGAATGGCTTCGGTCGCGCAGTCGATGTAGGCCACGCAGCCTTTGATCACGGGGTTGCCCGAAACTGACCGCGCCCAGTCGATGCCGTCGAACTTGTCAGACTTACGCACCGCGATCTGCCGGCACACATCCTCCTGGCCGGCGCCGAGCACGTTGACGCAGAACCCGCTGCTCGCCTCCCGCAGCGCCCGCCAGGAGCTGGACTCCTTGGCTGGCAGGAACGCGACGAGCGGCGGTGACAAGGACACCGACGTGAAGGATCCGACGGTCATGCCCAGCGGCTCGCCATCCGCGCTCAGCCCCGTCACCACGGCCACGCCAGTCGGGTACTGGCCAAGCACCTCACGGAAACGAGCCGGGTCAAGGGCGTCGAGGGACATTAGCACTCCTCTGTAGCGATCACTACATAACAGTGTGACGACCCGCACGCTTGCTGGCAAGCCTCGACCAGGGATTTTCTGAAGCTTGCCGTCCGGGGGCCGTCTACTGGCCCGGAAAAACTTTCTCGCTCGAAGGTCTTGCCGGAACGACCACTACAGGATTACCTTCCCCGTAGTGATCGTTCCAGTTAACCCGATCGACCAGTCGCCGTTACAGCGACGAGACGAGTGAGAAATATGAGCGCGCTGGAGGAAGTCCGCCGCCTAGCTCCCGGGCTGGCGAGCGGCGGCCGAGCGAGCTCCGGCCACTCAGGCTCCCCGGCGCGAGTTCGATCCCATTCCCGAAAGGACATGCTCGTGACAGGTTCGTTGCGATCAAGAGCCTGGGCTCTTGGCGCGGCCGTGGCCGCCACTGGCCTGCTCGCCGCCTGCTCCTCCGCCGGCGGGAGCGCCAGCGTCAGCTCTGTCGGCGCGAGCGCCTCGCCGGCGGGCGCCACCTCCGCCGGAGTCAAGTACGCCGAGGCCGAACTGGCCAAGTACTCCGGGCTGAGGAACACCTACGGGACACCCGTTCCTGTATCGAACGTTCCAGACTTGCACGGCAAGAACGTCTGGTACGTCCCGATCGGGAGCGGGGTGCCGGTCCTCACGACGATCGGGGACGCGATGACGGCCGCACTCGGCAAGCTGGGCGCGACGGTCCACGTCTGCGACGGCAAGTTCCAGCCCACGACCGTCGCTAGCTGCATGCAGACGGCCGTCACCCAGGGCGCGAACGCGGTCGTGACCGGGTTCGTCGACTACAACAGCGAGCCGTCGGCGTACCAGAGCGTCATCGCCAAGGGCATCCCGGTGCTCGTGGGCGGCGAGGCGCCGCCGTCCGGGGTCTCCGCCAGCAAGGACCTCGGCTTCTTCAACCCCGCCGGACTGACCCACACCGCATTCGACCTGATGTCGGACGCGGCGATCGCCGACAGCAACGGCGCGGCGAATGTCCTGGTCGTCCGCCTGACGGACTCCAGCGACACCGTCGGGAACAGTGATGCCGGCATCGCCGAGCTGCAGGCCCACTGTCCTCAGTGCACGGTCACCACGCTGGACACGCTGACCGCCAACGTCAGCCAGCTCGGCTCCGCCATCAGCGCGAAACTCGCCGCGAACCCCGCCATCAACTACCTGATCCTGCCCCAGGACGCGTTCTTCGAGGCCGCGCTGCCCGGAATCCAGAGCGCCGGGTTCACCGACAAGCTCAAGGTCATCACCGCGGGCGGTACCACGGCGGGCCTGGAAGCGGTGAAGGACGGGGAGATCGCCTACGACATCGGGCAGGGGGCGGACTACAACGGCTGGGGATTCGCGGACGCCACCGTTCGGCTGCTCGCCGGGGCGACCATCCAGCCCGAGAACGATGGCGCGGTCCGGGTCTTCAGCAAGGCGAACGTCGGCTCACTCGACCTCACGGACGCCGACTACGACGGAACCGTGTGGTACGGCGGCAGCCAGTGGCAGCAGGACTTCTTGTCCGCCTGGGGGGTGAAGTAGTGACCGCCCCGGCTGCGCCGCGGCTCGAGGTCTCCGGCATCAGCAAGAGCTTTGGGCAAACCCGCGTGCTACGCGACGCCGACCTCGTGGTGCAGCCGGGGCAACTGCACGCCCTCGTCGGGCAGAACGGCTCGGGCAAGTCGACCCTGGTCAAGATCCTGACCGGCTACCACGTCCCCGATCCAGGCGGCGAGATCCGCGTCGACGGCAGCGCGCTGCGGCTGCCGGTCAGGTGGGCCGAGGCGCGCACGGCCGGGATCGCTGTCGTCCATCAAGACCTTGGCCTGCTCGACGAGCTCACGGTCGCCGAGAATATCGGCGTCGGAGGCGTCGAGCGGACCAGGATCATGCGGCGCATCGACCGGGGCAGGGAGTGCCAGGCCGCCGCCGACGCTCTCGCCGCGCTGAACCTGCGGATCAATCCCGTCGTCCCGGTCGGCGCCCTGAGCGCGGCGCAGCGGGCCGGCGTGGCCATCGCCCGCGCCATGCGCGACCTGGTGCCCGGCTCCGGACTGATCATCTTGGACGAGTCGACGCGCACGCTCGACCGCCATGAGCTGCGTGACTTCCACGCCATGCTGCGCCGCATCATGGACGCCGGCACCGCGGTGCTGATGGTGAGCCACAACCTCGAGGAGGTGCTGAGCGTCGCCGACCGGGTCAGCGTGCTGCGTGACGGCCGGGTCGTCGGCGGCGGGCTGCCCACCGCGCAGCTCACCGAGAAGAGCGTCGCCAAGCTCATGCTGGGCAAGGACGTCGACGGCGTCACGAGCGCGGCGCGCGCCCGCCGGACCGAGCCCGCCATCCAGGTGACCGGACTGTGCGGGCCCGGCGCCGCGCGACTGGACATCGGGATCGGCGCCGGCGAGGTCGTCGGCCTCACGGGGCTGCCCGGCAGCGGCTACGAGCGGCTCCCGTACCTGATCGCCGGCGCGCAGCCGGCGCGGGCCGGACGCCTGGCGGCGGGGCAGCACACCGTGGACCTCGCCCGGGGCGGCGTCGCGGCCTGCATCCGTGCGGGCGTGGTCCTCGTACCAGAGCGCCGCGACCGTGACGGCCTCGCGATGAGCCTGTCAGTGCGTGACAACATCAGCCTCCCGACGCTGCGTACCCATGGCAGGCGGCACTGGGTGGGCCGGCGCTGGCAGCACGAGCAGACCGGGAGGGCGATAGCCGCCCTTGGCATCCGCCCGAACGCGCCGACCCGGCTGATCAGCGAACTCAGCGGCGGGAACCAGCAAAAGGTCCTCCTGGCCAAGTGGATGTCCGTCGGCCCGCGCCTGCTGATCCTGCACGAGCCGACCCAGGCGGTCGACGTGGGAGCCCGCGCCGACATACTCAACGCGGTCCGCCGCGCGGCCGACACCGGCGTCGCCGTCCTCCTCGTCAGCGCCGAGGCCGCCGACCTGGTCGCCGTGTGTGACCGCATCCTCATCTACCACGGCCCCGACCGCCTGGCGGACATCCGCGCAGATGAACCAGAAGTCGTCCTTGACGCGGTGTACGGCACTCGCACCGCGGTGTGACCCGCGGTCTGGAGAACCAAGAGGAAGCCATGCAGACAGAGAGCAGCAACGGCTCGCAGGCCCCGGGCGCGGTGGCGAGCGGCGCCACCCTGAGCGCGGCGAGCCCGGCGGGCGCCGCACCACCCGGCATCGCGCCCGGGCCGGACGAACTGCCGGGCAGCGGACGCTGGGGATGGCTGCGGACGCTGGGCAGCAACTACGCCCTCGTCGGCGTCTGGCTGGTCATGGCCTTGGTCTACCTGCTGATCATGCCGGGCAAGTTCTGGCACTTCACGACCGTGCAGTCGATCTTCGGCTCGCAGGAACTGCTGGTCTTCCTCGGCATGGCGGCACTCAGCACGCTCATCGTCGGCGAGTTCGACCTGTCGGTCGCCTCGGTGATGGGACTGGCCGCCACCATCATCCCGGTGCTTAACGGGAATGACGGCGTCAGCATCTGGCTGTCTTGTGTGATCGGCGTCGCGGCCGCCGTGGCGTGCGGAGCCGTGAACGCCTTCGTCGTCGTGAAGCTCGGCGTCCCGTCGCTCGTGGTCACCCTGGGCAGCGGCACGCTGTTCATCGGGATCGCCGAGTTGCTCGCCGGGGCGGGCGCGGTATCAATTACGCCAAGCAACGGCTTCCGTGACCTGACACAGTACGCCCTGCTCGGGATGCCGGTCGACTTCTGGTACGGGCTCGTGCTTGCCGCGGTCTTCGCCTACGTGTGCGCGTGGATGCCGCTCGGCAGGCACGTGCTGTTCGTGGGCGCTAACCGGGAGGTCGCCAGGCTGGCCGGCATCCGGGTGAACCGGATCAGGGCCGGGTCGTATATCGTCGCGGGGCTGCTGGCGGGCCTGGCGGCGGTCGTGCTGAACTCCTCGGTCGGCGGGTTCGACCCGACCGACGCCGCCACCTACCTGCTGCCGACGCTGGCCGCGGTGTTCCTCAGCACCGCGGTGGTCCGGCCCGGACAGTTCAATGCCGTCGGCACGATCATCGGGATCTACTTCCTCGAGACCGGCATCTTCGGCCTGCAGCTGCTCGGCCTGTCGGGGTGGATCCAGGACGTCTTCTACGGCGGCGGACTGGTCTTCGCCGTCGCGCTGGCGACCGTGGTCCGGCAGCGGGCCACGCGCGGGTAAGCAAGCGGCGGCAAGTTTTCTTATCGCAGACGTGCCCGGTGCGGGCGTCATTTTGTAGTGATTACTACAGAAATATGAAGGGCAGGGACGATGGATGTCGTCGGACAGATTCGGCAGGCGGCCGGCCAGTGGCGGGACGGCGAGCTAGAAGCCAACCGCAGCCGCCGCCTCAGCGACACGACGTGGAAGCAGCTGCAGGAGCTCGGCGTGCTCCGCGGCCTGCAGCCGCGGCGGTGGGGCGGCGGTGAGCTTGACCTCGGCGAGCACCTGCGCAACGTGTACGAGATCGCCCGTTACGCCCCCTCGGCAGGCTGGGTCGCCGGCGTCGTCTCCTCGCACCCCTGGCAGATAGCGCTGTTCGACGAGCGGGCCCAGCAGGACATGTGGTCGCAGGACCCGGTCCGCACTACCTCCTCGTCGTACGCGCCGACCGGGTCGGCGGTCCCGGTCGAGGGCGGCTACCGGCTGAGCGGCAGGTGGTCGTTCTCGTCGGGCGCGGACCTGTGCGACGGCGTGATCCTGGGCGCCAACGCGGGCCTCGCGGAGGCAGGCGGCGTCAAAGTACCGAACTTCTGCTCGTTCCTGCTGATCGGGGACCAGTACGCGATCGAGGACAACTGGCTCACGGCCGGCATGCGCGGCACCGGCTCCAAGGACATCGTGGTGGCGGACGCCTTCGTCCCCGAGCACCGGGCCCTGTCGAGCGTCAAGTACGAGTACAACCCGGCCACGCCCGCACCGGGCCAGCTGCGCAACGACGGATGGCTGTACAAGGTCCCGTGGGCGGTCATGTTCAACCTCGTCCTCGTCGCGCCCATGCTCGGCGCGGCCCGCGGGTTCCTCGACACCTGGATCGCGGAGACCAGCCGCCGGCAGCTCAACTGGGGCGGCATGGTCCGCGACGACCCGCTCACCCAGCTGCACCTGGCAGAGGCGGAGTGGGTCCACGACGCGGCCGTGGCCAAGATGCGGGACGCGGTCGAGACCATCACCCGCGCCGCAAAGGCGGGCGTCTACCTCGGCAAGCCCGAGCGCGCCCGGCTGCGCTGGAACATCACCCGCGGTTGCCAGGACGTCGGCAAAGCAGTCAACCACCTGCTGCGCATATCCAGCGGGCGCACCGCCTACGTCGATCACCCGCTGCACGTGCTTTTCCAGGACGTCACGACCGAACTCGGTCACGCCTTCCTGTCTTGCGACGCCATCGGTCAGTACTACGGCGCCGGGCTGCTCGGCGCCCGATCCGCGGAGGTAATGCTGTGATCTCGGAACTTAGTTACATCGGCCTCGGGTCGCCCGCGTACGGCGACTGGCGCGACTACGGCACCAAGGTGCTGGGCCTGGAGGCCGCGCCCGAAGGCCCGGACGGCGCGACCCGGCTGCGCGTCGACGACATGGGGTACCGCCTCGCGATCCATCCTGCCGACGAGGATGAGCTGGCCTACGTGGGCTGGGGGCTCGTCAACGAGCGGCACCTTGCGGAGTTCGTGGCCCGGCTGCGGGCCCAGGGGGTCGACGTCCAGCATGCGGGCGAGGCCACCGTCGCCGAGCGGCAGGCCGCCGACGTGTACTGGTTCCGCGATCCGTTCGGCATCCGCCACGAGCTGTCGTGGGGACGCTCGTCGTTCCCCGGCACCTTCACCCCCGGCCGCAGGCTCGTCGGCAAGGGCTTCGTCACCGGCGACCTTGGACTGGGCCATGTGGTGCTCATCGTGCCTGACATCGAGGCCGCCAACGCCTTCTACGCCGATGTCCTCGGCTTCCGGCTGTCCGACCGGATCATCAGCGACATCTTCAACTTGCGCTTCTACCACTGCAACGAGCGGCACCACTCGCTGGCCGTGGCGCACGTTCCCGGCATGGTGGGAGTCAACCACGTGATGCTCGAGGTCAAGGACTTCGACGACGTCGGGCACTGCATCGACCTGTGCGGGGAACACAACGTCGACATCCTGCTGTCGCTCGGCAGGCACACCAATGACCTGATGACGTCGATTTACATCGCGTCGCCGTCAGGGATGCAGATCGAGTACGGCTACGGTGGCCTGCGGGTCGACGACCTGACCTGGATCGCGCGCACCAATCACCACCCAAGCATCTGGGGCCATCATCGCAGCGAGCGCTACCTCACCGCGCCGCCCGGCATCGTGCGGAAGTTCGAGGGCGCGCTGTGACGGCCGCCGCCCCGCCGGCTACCGTCCGGCAGTCGGACGTGGCCCTGTCCGCGGGCTACCGGATTCGCGTCTACGAGGCCGGCGAGCCGGACCTGCCCGCCGTGCTGCTGCTGCACGGCTCGGGTCCCGGGGTCAGCGGGCGGTCGAACTGGCAAGGCGTGATGGCCAGGCTGGGCGACCGGTTCCACTGCATCGCGCCCGACATCGTCGGGTTCGGTAACTCGACGCACCCGGAGCCGGCGCCGCAGGGTTTCCTCGCCAACGCGGAGCTGCGCGTCCCGAAGCTCATCGAGCTGCTTGACGTGCTTGACGTGCCAGCGGTGAGCCTGGTCGGGAACTCCATGGGAGGGATGTACTCGCTGCGGCTGATCCAGCTCGCCCCCGGCCGTGTGGAAAAGCTGGTGCTGATGGGCTCGGGGGGCATGCCCGGCCTGGCGCCGACGCCGGACTTGATCAAGCTGATCACGTTCTACGACGGCCCGACCAGGGAGGCGATGGCGTCACTGTTCCGCGCCTTCGTCTACGACGTGGACTCCTTCGGTGCGGACATCGACGCGATCGCCGGCGAGCGGCTGGAGATCGCGCTGCGGCCCGACGTGCGGCGCTCGCACCTGGGCACCTTCGGCCCCGGCGAGATGCTGACCTTCTCACCCGGGGAACTGGCCGCGGTCGCGCAGCCCACCCTGGTCATCCAGGGCCGGGAGGACCGGATCGTCCCACTCGAGGCGAGCTACTACCTCCACCGGCACATCTCCAACTCGGATCTCTACGTGATGGCCAGGTGCGGGCACTGGTCCCAGTTCGAGCAGGCTGAACGGTTCAGCAAGGTCATCGCCGATTTCCTTGCCGGACGCGGCAGCTGCGCCCCGACCGCAAACGAGACGAGGCAGGAATGAGCATCCTCGACAACGCCCGCGAGGCGGGCACTGCGCTGCACGCGACCGATGCGGACAGCGCACGCCTGGGCTACCTGAGCCCGGAGGCCTGGGCACTGCTGCAAGACACCGGCGTGCTGCGGTCATTGCAGCCGAAGCGCTGGGGCGGAGGCGAGGTGCCGTTCGCGGAGTATCTCGCCGCCGTCATCGAAATCGGCCGGCACTCACCCGCGGCCGGCTGGGTCGCCTCGGTGCTCGGCGTGCACCCGTGGCAGCTCGCGCTGTTCGACGAGAGCGCGCAGGAGGAGCTGTGGGGCGACAACCCGGCCCTCGTCGTGGCGTCCTCGTACACGCCGACCGGCTCGCTCGAGCCAGTCGAGGGCGGATTCAGCGTGTCCGGGCGGTGGTCGTTCTCCTCGGGGTCCCATCACGCCGACGCCGTCGTCCTCGGCGGCATCGTCGGCACCCGCGAGTTCGAGGGCAGGCAGTTCCCCAACTTCACCTCGGTCGTGGTGGGCAAAGGCGACTACGTGATCGAAGACACCTGGCACACCGCGGGCCTGCAAGGCACAGGCAGCAACGACATCGTGGTGAAAGACGTCTTCGTCCCGGCGTATCGCTCGCAGTCGCACCTGGACTACACCCACGGGCTCGGCACGCCGCTGCCCGGCCAGGCACGCAACGACAACGCGCTGTACAAGCTGCCCTGGGCCGTCGTCTTCGGCGCCATCATCGCGGCCGCCGCGGTGGGCGCCGCCAAGGGCTTCGTTGACACCTGGACCGAGGAGACGAAGACCCGGCGCACCAACTACGGCGGGGTGCTCCGCGACGAGCCAGTTGTCCAGGCAGGGCTGGCGAAGGCGGCGTGGGCGGTGGACGCCGCAGAGCTGAAGCTGAGCCGCGCGGCTACCGAGCTGACGGGACTGGCCGAGTCGGGCACGATCCCCGACCAGCGGACCCGCGCCTTCTACCGCTGGGACGTCGCGCACGGCGCCCAGGTCGCGGTGGACCAGGTCGTCAGCCTGATGCGCACGGCCAGCGGGCGCACCGCCTTCGTGGACCACCCGCTGCACCGTCGTTACCAGGACGCGATGGCGGCCATCGGGCACGCCTTCCTCGTCGACGAGCCGCTCGGCAACGCCTACGCCGGGCGGGTGCTCGGCTCAGCCAATCTTCCGGAGGTACACCTATGACCGTGACCGCAAGGGTCACCAGCCGGGACGTGCCCGTCGGCGACCTGACTTTCCGCCTGCACGAGGCGGGCACGCCTGGGCCGGAAGCGATCGTCTTCCTGCACGGCTCGGGCCCGGGCGCCACCGGCCTGTCAAACTGGGCGCAGATCATTGCCGACCTCGGACCGCGCTTCTACTGCCTGGCGCCCGACATGATCGGCTTCGGCGATTCCAGCCACCCAGACCCGGCGCCGCAGGGCATGGCCGAGTTCAACGAACTGCGCACCCGCGCGCTGTTCGGCCTGCTGGACGTCCTCGGCCTGGACCGGGTGCACCTGGTGGGCAACTCGATGGGCGGCTCGATCGCGCTCCTGGCCACGCTGCGCGCGCCCGAGCGGGTCGGCAAGGTCGTGCTCATGGGCAGCGGCGGCGCGCCAGACATGCCGACATCGCCGGGGCTGCAGCACCTGCGCGAGTTCTACGCGGACCCCACCGCCGACAGCCTCCGCGAGCTGCTGCGGCAGTTCGTCTACGACCTCGCGCCGCTCAGCGAGCGCGTCGACCAGGTGGTAGCCGAGCGCATGTCTTACGTGGTGCGCGCGGACATCAAGCGGTCGCACGCGGCCAGCTTCAACATGGAGCCGCCGCGGCGCTTCTTCTATCAGGAAGAGCTGGCGACCATAACGAACGATGTGCTCGCCATCCACGGGCGCGACGACCAGATCATCCCGCTCGAGGCGAGCACCTACTTCGCCACTCACATCCCGAACGCCAGCCTCTACGTTTTCGGCCGGTGCGGACACTGGACCCAGATCGAGTACCCGGAAAAGTTCGAGTACCTGCTGACCGAGTTCCTCGCCGGCGCGCTCTGACCGGCGGACCGCACACTGGAGAAGCACCATGCGTATCGCAAACCTGTCCGGCCGCCTGCACCTGCTCGACGGCGACCTGGCAATCGACGTGGAGAAGGCCAGCGACGGCCAGTTCGGCGCGGACCCGCAGGCCGTCTACCGGCGCTGGGCCGAGTTCACCGGCTGGGCGGCTAACACGCCGCTCCCGGGCGGCGTGCCGTTCGACCGGCGCGAGCTCGGCTCGCCCGCCCCGGCCCCCGCCCAGGTCTTCGCGGTCGGGCTCAACTACGACGAGCACGCCGCGGAGAGCGGTTTCAGCACACCAGACAACGAGCCGCCGGTCTTCACGAAGTTCGCCTCGAGTATCGCCGGCCCCGACTGTGCGGTCGAGATCCCAGACGGCGGCAACGTCGACTGGGAGGTCGAGGTCGTCGCCGTCATCGGCACGCCCGCCCACCGGGTCGGCGCGGCAGATGCCTGGTCTCACGTGGCTGGCCTGGCGGTGGGCCAGGACATCTCCGAGCGCGTGCTGCAGCTGGCCGCCGCACCGCCGCAGTTCAGCCTGGGGAAGTCGTACCCGAACTTCGGCCCGGTCGGGCCCTGGCTCGTCACCGTCGACGAGTTCGATAACCCGGATGACCTGGAGCTCGGCTGCGCCGTAAACGGCGAGACGATGCAGAACGGCAGGACGTCCGAGATGATCTTCCCGGTTGCCAGGCTTGTTGAGAAACTGTCGGCCGTCGTTCCCCTCCGGCCCGGGGACGTTATCTTCACCGGCACCCCGGCGGGCGTGGGGCTCGGCCGGCAGCCGCAACGGTGGCTGCGACCCGGCGATGAGCTGGTGAGCTGGGTCCGCGGGATCGGCGAACTGCGCCAGCGGTTCGTTGCGGCGCGCGGAACGACGAAAGGATCCCTGTGAACACGGACTCGGTAGAGCTGGCGTCTGCCGCACTTCTCGAGGCGTACGCCAGCCACGACCCCGTGGCGCCGCTGACGGCCACCTATCCCGACATTTCGACCACTGACGCCTACGCGATTCAACTTGCCCAGGTGGCCGCCTGGACCAAGAACGGCGCGAGGGTAAAAGGCCACAAGGTCGGGCTCACCTCAGCGGCGATGCAGCGGGAGCTCGGCGTGGACCAGCCGGACTTCGGCCACCTGCTTGATGACATGTTCCTGACCGAGGGGATGACCGCGGACATCGGCCGGTTCCTGCAGCCGAAGGCGGAACCCGAGATCGCCTTCGTGCTGAAAGCCCCGCTGGCCGGGCCTGGTGTGACCGTCGCGGAAGCGCTCGCCGCCGTCGATTTCGTCCTTCCCGCGCTGGAGATCATCGACTCCCGGATCGCGGACTGGAAGATCACGCTGGCCGACACCATCGCAGACAACGCCTCAAGCGGCGGCGTCGTGCTCGGTGCCCGCCCGGTCAGCCCGGCGGCGCTTGACCTGTCGCTCGCGGGCTGCCTGCTGTACCGCAACGGCCGACTGATCGACACCGGCGCGGGCGGCGCGGTGCTCGGCTCGCCGGTCAACGCCCTGGTCTGGCTCGCCAACACGCTCGGCGAACGCGGCGTCGTGCTGGAGGGCGGGCACGTGATCCTCCCCGGGTCGG
>Ga0335075_10001872_pt1 | contig 34259 bp, 28 predicted proteins | sample Lox_Sample_24_FD_206723 | JGI IMG/M metagenome (GOLD analysis project Ga0335075, IMG submission 206723) | Soil microbial communities from Loxahatchee National Wildlife Refuge, Florida, United States - Lox_Sample_2.4 | ecosystem: Environmental > Terrestrial > Soil > Wetlands | place: USA...
AAGCGCCACGTCTACGGACGAGCCAGCTTCACCCTCCTCCGTAAACTCCTCCTCGCCGCCAACCAGCCAACGTAACCAACCAGAGATATGCGACAGAACCACAACTCGTGATCATGACGTCACGCTCTCCCGGATACCCCCGGCGGGTACTGGGCCCTGGGCCGTGCAACCCCTATGAGTGCGAAACACCAGCTCTACGCAAATCCTGATAAATAGTGACATGTGACAGTGAGCGCGATATCGGGTAACGATATAGGCGTGATCGATGACCTGCTCGCGAACAACAAGCGGTACGCCAAGGCCTTCACCGGTTCGCTGCCGAAACTGCCCACAGCACGCCTTGCCGTGGTGGCCTGCATGGACGCGAGGCTGAACGTCTACGCTGCCCTGGGGCTCACCGAAGGCGAGGCGCACGTTATCCGCAACGCCGGCGGTGTCGTCACCGACGACGCGATCCGCTCGCTGGCCATCAGCCAGCGAATGCTGGGCACGACCGCGATCATGCTGATCCACCACACGGAGTGCGGGATGCTCAGCTTCACCGATGAGCAGTTCAAGGGAGCGATCGAGGCCGACACCGGCATCAGGCCGCCATGGGCGGCCGAGACGTTCACGGACCTGGACGGTGACGTCCGCCAGTCGATCGCCCGGATCAAGGCGAGCCCTTTCCTGCCGGACACGGAGCAGGTCCAAGGCTTCGTGTTCGACGTCGAGACCGGCCTGCTCCGCGAGGTGAGCTAGGCGAAGGTCCCGGGTGGGAGTCCCGGGGCGGACTGTGCCAAGCTGCCTGTGTGCTTGGACTGGGAATCGCGTGCGCGGTCAGCGCCGCTGCCTGGGTGTACCTGATAGTCGCGCACGGCGGATACTGGCGCACGGACCAGTTGCTCCCCGCGCCGGGCAAGGAGCCCGCCGTCTGGCCGGCGATCCTGGCCGTCGTGCCGGCCAGGAACGAGGCCGGGATACTGCCGGCCACGCTGCCGGCGCTGCTTGGCCAGGAGTATCCGGGAGAGTTCGCCGTGATCCTCGTTGACGACGGCAGCAGCGACGGCACCGGGGAGATCGCGGCCGAACTCGGCGACAAGGCGGCACGTGAGGGCGGCGCGTCGCTGACGGTTGTCGGCGGCAAGCCGCGGCCAGATGGCTGGGCCGGGAAGGTGTGGGCCATGGCGCAGGGCCTCGAGGCCGTCGGTAGCCTCGCTGGCCAGCCTGGCTACGTGCTGTTCACCGACGCGGACATCGCCTGGGCACCCGGGGCGCTGCGAGCCCTCGCCGCCGCCGCCGAACGCGACGACCGGGCCCTGGTGTCGCAGATGGCACTGCTGCGCGCCGAGACGGCCTGGGAGCGGGTCGTCGTGCCCGCGTTCGTCTACTTCTTCGCGCAGCTCTACCCGTTCCGGCGGGTCAACTCCCCGGCCAGCCGGACGGCCGGAGGTGCCGGCGGGTGCATGCTGATCAGCAGGGCGGCGCTCGGCAAGGCGGGCGGCCTCGAGCCCATCCGCGGTGCGCTCATCGACGACGTGGCGCTCGCCACCCTGCTCAAGCGGGACGGCAACCGCTGCTGGCTCGGCCTCACCACTGAGGTGCGGAGCGTCCGGCCGTATCCGCGGCTCGCGGACCTATGGCACATGATCGCCAGGTCGGCCTACACCCAGCTCAGGTACTCTCCGCCGCTGCTCACCGGGACGATCGCCGGGCTGCTGCTGCTCTACGCGGCTCCGCCGGCCGGCGCGATCGCGTGGCTGGCGGCCGCGGCCAGCGGGACGGGCACCGCTGCGGCGACCATGCTGGCCGGGATATCCGGGCTGGCCGGCTGGGGGCTGATGACGGTCAGCTACCTGCCGATGCTCCGCTTCTACCGGCTGTCGATGCTGCGTGCCCCCACGCTGCCGCTGATCGCGCTGCTGTACGCGGTGATGACCGCCGACTCAGCACGGCGGCACTACGCCGGCCGGGCGGTCTCCTGGCGCGGCCGCGCCGCTGAGCGCGTCTGACCGAGTGACTCGCGCCACGAAGGCCAATTTCCCGCCATTGGCTCTTAGAGGCCGCGCGGCGGCCGGAGTACGCTCACAATCGTGCGAATTCCGCAGATCAAGCTATGGGACGGCGAGCCGGAACAGGCTGGGGAACTGATTCGCGGCTTCTTCGTGGCTGACGTGTTCACCGGCACTCCGCTGGAAGGTAATCAGCTCGGCATCTTCCCCGACGGGCGCGGCCTGGACGGCGACCTGATGCTCAAGGCGACCCGCGAGCTCAAGTTCTCCGAATCGGTCTTCTTCCTGCCTCCGGGTGACCCGCAAGTAGACGCCCACGTCCGCATCTTCACCCCCGGCGGGGAGATCCCGTTCGCCGGTCATCCCACGCTCGGTTCGGCCTGGCTGCTCGGCGAACTGCTCGGCAAGCAGACCATCACCCTGCGGACTGGGGCGGGCCTGGTGCCGGTGGAACTGAAGTGGGACGGGGACACGATCACGTTCGGCCAGATGTCACAGCCGGTTCCGGCCTGGGAGCCTTATGACCGGACGGCCGAGTTGCTCGCCACGCTCGGCATCGTCGAGTACGGCTTGCCGGTGGAGACATACGTCAACGGGCCGCGGAACGTCTACGTGGAAATCCCGACCGAGACGGCGCTCGACGCGCTCGAGCCCGACATGCAGGCCCTCGCCCGGCTCCCGGTCAACGTGAGCTGCTACACCAAGACGGCGGGCGGCTGGTCGAGCAGGATGTTCGCTCCCGCCCTCGGTGTGCAGGAAGATCCCGCGACCGGTTCGGCGGCCGGACCGCTCGCGGTACACCTGGCCAGGCACGGCCGCATCGAGTTCGGCGAGGAGATCGAGATCCGGCAGGGCGCGCAGATCAACCGCCCGTCGGTGCTGTATGCCCGCGCCGAGGGGACGGCCGGCGCAGTGGAACGCGTACTCGTCGGCGGCCGCGCCGTCATCGTCGCGCGCGGTGAGTACCGGCTGGCATAACGGAGCTGGCATAGCGGAGGAGGACTTGCATGGCGATCAGTGTTCGCGGCGTGGTGTCGCGGGCCAAGGGCGAGCCGGTCGAGGTGACCGAGATCCTGGTGCCGGAGCCGGGACCGGGCGAGGCGCTGGTGCAGGTGCAGGCCTGCGGCGTGTGCCACACCGACCTGCACTACAAGATGGGCGGCATCGGTGACGACTACCCCTATCTGCTCGGGCACGAGGCATCCGGCGTGGTCGAGGCCGTCGGTGACAACGTGACGGACCTGGAGCCAGGCGACTTCGTCATCCTCAACTGGCGTGCGGTGTGCGGGCAGTGCCGCGCGTGCAAGCGGGGACGGCCCTGGTACTGCTTCGCCACGCACAACGCGTCGCAGAAGATGACGCTGGCCGATGGCACGCCGCTGTCGCCGGCCCTCGGCATCGGCGCGTTCGCCGAGCGCACGCTGGTCGCCGCCGGCCAGTGCACCAAGGTTAACCCGGCTATCGCCCCGGCCACGGCCGGGCTGCTCGGCTGCGGCGTCATGGCAGGCCTGGGCGCGGCCATCAACACCGGCGGGGTCACCAGGGGCGACGCGGTCGCGGTGATCGGCTGCGGCGGCGTCGGGGACGCGGCGGTGCTCGGTTCGCGGCTGGCGGGCGCGCGGACGATCATCGCGGTGGACGTGGATGACCGGAAGCTGGAATGGGCGCGCGAGTTCGGCGCCACCCACGTGATCAACTCGCGCAGCGCCGATCCGGTCGACCGCATCCGCGAGCTAACCGGCGGGTTCGGCGCCGACGTGGTGATCGACGCTGTGGGCCGGCCGGAGACCTACAAGCAGGCGTTCTCCGCCCGTGACCTGGCCGGGACCGTCGTGCTTGTGGGCGTGCCGACACCGGAGATGCAGCTGGAACTGCCGCTGCTTGAGGTGTTCGGCCGGGGCGGGGCGCTCAAGTCCTCCTGGTACGGGGACTGCCTGCCGAGCCGTGATTTCCCGATGCTGGTCGACCTGCACCTGGACGGGCGGCTGCCGCTGGACAAGTTTGTCTCCGAGACGATCGCGCTCGGCGACGTGGAGCAGGCGTTCGCCAAGATGGAGCACGGGGACGTGCTGCGCAGCGTGGTGGTCTTCTGAGCGGGCTGGCCGGCGATGTGGTCCGGATCGCGATGTGGTCCGGGCCGCGGACCGTCTCCACGGCGCTGATGCGCGCCTGGGAGAACCGGCCGGACACGATCGTGGTTGACGAGCCGCTGTATGCCTTCTACCTTTCCGTTACCGGTCTGGATCACCCGGGCCGGGACGAGGTGATCGCCAGCCAGCCCGCCGACTGGCGTGTCGTGCTCCGCGCACTGTGCGGGGACCCGCTGCCGCCTGGCGTCTCGGTGTACTACCAGAAGCACATGACGCATCATCTCCTGCCCGCCGTGGACCGCGCGGCGCTCGCGCCGCTGCGGCATGCGTTCCTGATCCGGGACCCGCGCTCGCTGCTCGCCTCCTACGCCCGGGTCCGCGCCGCACCGACCCTTGACGACCTCGGCCTGCGCCAGCAGGCGGAGATCTTCTCCGAGTTCGGCGGTCCCGTCATCGACTCGTTTGACCTGCTGGCTTCTCCCGAGCCCGCGCTGCGCGCCCTGTGCTTGGCGCTCGGCGTGCCGTTCTCCGCCGCGATGCTCTCCTGGCCGCCAGGTCCGCGTGACACCGACGGCGTGTGGGCGCCGTACTGGTACGACAGCGTGCGCCGGTCGACCGGTTTCGTCCCCGTCGAGCGATCCGCCGATCCTCCCGCGCTGCCACCACAGCTCGAACCATTGGCGGAACAGTGCCTACCGTATTACGAGATACTTCGAAATCATAAGCTATCTTTTGATTTCCCGAGCGGACCAGGCAGAATCGGCGAGGAGAAACGGACGGGGCAGGATCGAGGAGAAAACGCATGCTGCAGAAGTTCGATGAACGCAACCGGGACCTGATCGTCAACGTCGGCGGCAAGCTCGCGCACCGGGACCAAGCAGGGGTGAGCCCGTTCGATTCGGCGGTGCAGGGCGGTGACGCGGTGTGGGAGGGGCTGCGGCTGACGAACGGACGGATCTTCGCGCTGGACGAGCACCTGTCCAGGCTGCGCCGCTCCGCGCACGCGCTCGCGTTCGCGCGGGTCCCGTCGGACGAGGAGATCACCGAGGAGATCCGCCGCACGCTCGCGGCGAACGGAATGCGGGACGGCGTCCACATCAGGCTCACCCTCACCCGCGGGGTCAAGGTCACCTCGGGCATGGACCCCCGGCTGAACACCGCCGGGCCGACGCTGATAGTCCTCGCCGAGTTCAAGGACCCGGTCTATGACCTGTCCGGCATCAGGCTGATCACCTCGAGCGTCCGCCGGACCGCGCCCGACTCCCTGGATCCGAAGATCCATCACAACAACCTGCTGCCGTCCATCCTGGCGAAGGTGGAGGCCAACGTCGCGGGCGCCGATGACGCGGTCATGCTGGATCACCGCGGCTTTGTCGCGGAGACCAACGCGACGCACATCTTCATGCTGTTCCAGGCCGGCGGCGCCGCGACGCTCGCGACCCCGACGACGGTCTCGTGCCCCGAGGGCATTACCCGCTCGACCGTGCTCGGCCTTGCCGCCGAGGCGGGCATCGCCACGGAGACCGGCGACTACACGCTTCCGCAGCTGTACAACGCGGCCGAGGTGTTCGTCACCGGCACGATGGGCGGCATTGTCCCGGTGATCGCCGTGGACGGCCGGAAAATCAGCAACACGATCGGCGACGGCGGTATCGGCCCGGTCACCAGGCAGCTCACGAAGCTCTACGCGAACCTCACCGCCACCGCGGGCGCCGTAGTCGCCTAGGCGGCCGGGGACGTCAGCTCGGCGGGCTGGTCCGCGGCGGTCGGCCAGGCCTGCGCATCTCCCCTGCCCGGCTCGGCAGCCGCCCCTCCTCGGCCAGGGCGCGGCGGAGCAAGAACTCGATCTGGGCGTTGGTGCTTCGCAGCTCGTCCGCGGCCCACTTGGCCATGGCGTCGTGGACAGCGGGGTCCAGCCGCAGCAGGATGCTCTTACGTTCACTCACGGGGGGTCACTACCCCCGTCACTGATACAGGGAGCCGGTGTTGACGACCTGCTGGGTGGCCTGCTCGCTGCACAGCACGACCAGCAAGTTGGACACCATGGCGGCCTTGCGCTCCTCGTCCAGCTCGACGACGCCTTCTTCATCCAGGCGCTGCAAGGCCAGCTGGACCATGCCGACCGCTCCCTCGACTATCTTCTGCCGGGCGCCGACCACGGCGCTGGCCTGCTGCTGGCGCAGCATGGCCTGGGCGATCTCCGGAGCGTAGGACAGCCGGGTCAGCCGCGACTCGAGGACCGTCACGCCGGCCGGGCGGACCCGGTCTGCGATCTCGGCCGACAGCCGGCCGGTGATCTCCTCGGCGTTGTCGCGCAGCGACAGCTCGCCGTCGCCGTGGCTGGTGTAGGGGTAGCTGGAGGCGGTGTGCCGGACGGCGGTCTCGGCCTGGAACGCGACGAAGGTGGGGAACTCGTCGACCGAGTACAGCGCCTGAGCGGTGTCGGCGACCTGCCAGACGATCACGGCGGCGATCTCGATGGGGTTGCCGTCGGCGTCGTTGACCTTGGCCTGCGCGGTCTCGTGGTTGCGGATCCTGACCGAGACCCGGCGCCGCCGGGCCAGCGGGTTGACCCAGTGCAGGCCGGGCTTCCGGATCGTGCCCCGGTACTGGCCGAACAGCTGGACCACCCGCGCCTCCCCGGCCACGACCGGGGTCAGGCCCCCGAAGGACAGCACGGCGCCAATGACGAGCACGACGCCAACCGCGACCGAGGCGACCGCGCCCGCACCGCTTCGGGACCCGCCGCTGCTGAGCAGCCCGATCGCGGCCAGCGCCAGCACGGTGCCGACCGTCGCGATGGGGATGCCAGGCGCTGACCAGCCTTCGGTCTCGGTCATCTGCCGCGGGGCAAGCTTCTGATCCGGCGGCGCTGGGGTCTGCGCGCTCATGACTGCCTCCTCAAGCTGGCGTGCCAGATATTACTTGTCTATCATAGTGATATCAATTTAGGCAATCACCGCCATCGAAGTGCGCGGACTGCTGCGACGGGATCCGGCCGCGGGAACTAGCTGTCCGTGATCCGGCCGTCGGCCAGGTGGAGGACCGAGTCCGCCAGGTCGATCAGCACCGGGTCGTGGGTGGCGACCAGGGCGGTGACGCCCTCCGACCGCACCACCGCCCGCAGCAAGCGCATGATCTGCTTGCCCGTCTCCTGGTCGAGCTGGCCGGTCGGCTCGTCGGCGAGCAGCAGCGCTGGCCGGGTCGCCAGGGCGCGCGCGATCGCGACCCGCTGCTGCTGGCCGCCGGACAGCTCGCCTGGCCGCTGCCTGGCGTGGTCGGCCAGCCCCACGGTGGACAGCATCAGGGAAACGCGCTCCTCGCGCAGCTGCGGCGCGACCCCAGCGATCCGCAGCGGGACGCCGACGTTCTCGGCGGCGGAAAGCACCGGCAGCAACCCGAATGACTGGAAGATGTACGACACCATTTCCCGCCGCAGCCGCATCCGCTCCCGGTCGCCCATCGCGGTCACGTCCAGCCCCGCGACGTGTACAGAGCCCCCGTCCGGCGTGTCGAGGCCGCCGACAACGTTGAGCAGCGTCGTCTTGCCGGACCCAGACCGCCCGCGCAGCGCGACCAGATGGCCTTCCCCGACGCTGAACGTGACGCCACGCAGCGCCGCCGTCGCCGTCGGCCCGGCCCCGAAGGTACGGGTCACATCCTGCACGTCGATCATCTTCGTCATATGGCATCACCCGGTGATATATCAGAAACTTCGGGCAAAGCTGGCGGGTCGGCGGGCGGGCCGGCTGGCCGGTCGGGCCAGACGCCGATGTGGTCCGGCTCGGCTTCCAGGCGGACCCGATCGCGCATGCCGAGCGCGTCGGTCATCTCCGTGGGCAGCTGCAGCCGCCCGAACCTGTCGAGCACGGCGTACTCAACGGCATGCGACAAACCCGGCTCACCCGGACTCTGCGCCCGCAGCGTCTCCGTGCTCGTCCGCCCGTCCCTGATCGCGATCACCCGCCGGACCATCCTCGAGACTTCCGGGTCGTGCGTCACGACAAGCACCGTGACCCCGAGCTCGGAGTTGGCCGTGTGCAGGGCACCGAAAACAGAGGCAGCCGTCTCCGTGTCCAGTTCACCGGTCGGCTCGTCGGCAAGCAGCAGCGACGGCGAGTTCGCGAGCGCCACGCCGATCGCCACCCGCTGCTGCTCGCCGCCGGACATCTGGTCCGGCCGTCGCCTCGCGCAGTGCGCGACGCCAAGCACGTCAAGCAGTTCGAGAGCACGCGACCGCCGCGTGCGGCGCCCGGAGCCCGCCAGCCGAAGCGGCAGCTCTACGTTCTGCGCTGCCGTCAGGTAGGGCAGCAGGTTCCGCGCCGTCTGCTGCCAGATGAACCCCACCACAGAACGCCGGTAAAGCAGCCGCTGCCGCGCCGACATGATCCCCAGGTCATGCCCGGCGACCCGTACCGTGCCAGCGGTCGGCGCGTCAAGCCCGGCGAGGATGTTCATCAGCGTCGACTTGCCGGAGCCGGACGCGCCGACAAGCGCCGTCAGCTCTCCCTCGGCGACGATTAGGTCGAGGCCCTGCAGTGCCTGCACCTCGATGCCTTCGGCGCTGTAGATACGCACCAGCCGGTCGCAGGCGATCAGCGCCCCGTCACCATAGTCAGCGTGCCCGGACGCGTCCAGCCGGAGCTCGTCGAGTTCCAGGTTTTCCGCCACTTCAGTCACCTCCGCGCAGGATCGCCGCGACGCCGCGCCGCCTGGTCCGGATCTCGATCGTCAGTGCGACAAGCGCCACCACGGCCAGCCCGAGTAGCGGCAGCGCGAACGAGGCCACGTCCGGCGTGAGCGGCACGCCCGCGCTCGACCCGGTGAACACCGACAGGTCGACCGCCGGTGCCACCACGCGCGGCAGCGCCAGTGCGCACGCGACGGCCGCGACCGTGGCGGCGATCAGCGCCGGGAGCACCTCAAGCAGCACCAGCCGCGCCCGCTGCCCCGTGCCGAGCCCCATCGTCGCCAGCCGCGCCAGCGTCGCCTCCCGGTCCCGCGCCCCGAGCGCGAGCTCGAGCAACAGCACCGCGAGGCCCAGCCCCGCGGCAACTCCGATCGCCAGCCCGAACAGCAGGAAGGCGCCCTGCTGCAGCGGTGCGCTTGTCAATGTCTCCAATATTTCCGAACGGACCGTGGTGCTTGCCGTGGGCACCGCTGTCTGCACCACGCGGTCAAGCGCGGCGGTGTCGATCCCGCCGCCGGCGAGCAGCATGACGTTGGGACCGAGGTCGGGCTGCCCGCGGACCACGGACACCGGCATGAGCACGAACGCGCCGCCCCCGGGATACGCAGGCGTCCCGGACAGCGTCCCGGTGACGTGAACCCGGACTGAGGGATTGCCGCCGTGGGTCGTCAGCGTCACCGGGCCCCGCCCGCCGAAGTCGGCTAGGGCCTGCGGCGAGGCGAGCGCCTGATCTCCGGTCAGCGCGTCGGCGTCCACGGCGGGCCAGGTCCGGGTTGACGCGACGAGGGCCGCGTACGACGCGGGGTCGACGGCGAGGCCGGTCACCGGGGCGCCGTCCGGCGCGGTCCAGACCGACTCCCACACCACCGCCGAACGCTCCACCCCCGGCACCCGCGCGATCTCGCGCTGCGCCGCGGCCGGGATCGGCCCTGCGGACCCGGCGTTGGCAACCGTCACATCCGCGCCCGCGGTCTGCCAGGAGGCGTTGACCTCGCCGCGCGTCACCGCGTCCCGCACCATGCCGGCGAACGCCGCGACCGTGACCGCGAGCACAAGCGCGAACGCGGGCAGCGCCGGAGTGAGGGCCGTCCTTGCCGCCTGCGCCAGGCCCGCGAACGCGGTGATGCCCCGCCCGCGGGCCGTGCCCTTAAGCAGTCCTCGCAGCAGCAGCGGGTACACGCGGAGCACGACGATTACGGCCGGGATGGCGACAAGCACCGGGGCGGCGCTTATGTACAGGTTGACGCCGCTGCCCGGCTGCAGGCCCTGCTGCCGGAACACGATGATCCCGCCGATCGCCGCCAAGCCCGCGGTCGCCTCGGTCACCAGCCGCACCCCGGCACGTCGGCGGCGCCTGCCCGGTCCGGTGCGGGCCGGCCTGCCTCGCCCGCGAGCCCGGAACAGGCTGGGCAGCCGGTGCTGCCAGGCCGCGACGGCGGCGGGCGCCCCCACGGCGACCAGCGAGACGATCAGCGCCGGCCACCAGCCGCCGGGCTGCGTGCCGGGAATCACAAGCACCGCGGCGGCGGCCGCGATCACGGCACCGGGCACGCACCCGATCGCGGCACCGCGCGCCACGGTGGCGGCGACCTGGCGCAGCGACGCGCCCCGGGCCCGGCGCGCCGTCAGCTCGGCGGAGCGGCGCAGCGCGACCATCCGCCCGGCGAGCAGCAGCACCACGGCCCCGGCCACCGCCAGGCTCACGTACAGCAGCCAGAGCAGCACGTCGACCGAGTCCGCGGCGGAGACGAACGCGGTGAGCGTCTGGGTTAGCCCCGAGCCGATCGTAAGCGTGCCCGCGGCCGACGCCAGCGGGCCGGTCATCGCGGGGGTCTGGGTGGCGAGCTGCTGCAGCTCAGAAAGCAGCGGCTGCGCCTGGTTGCCGGACAGCGAACCGAAGGTCATCGGGAACGTCCACTGCATGTTAAGGCCGTGGACGCCGAAGTCTTGCTGCACCGCGCCGATCTCGCCGGGCAGGGCGAAGACCCCGCCGAACCAGTAGGGCGGCCCGCTGAACGGCATCTGCAGGGCGGGCGCCGCCAGGGTTGGGTCGGCAGACCAGAACGTCGATGCGGGATCGCGCGCGGCCACGATCCCGGTGACCTTGAGCGCGATCGTGGACGATTCACCGGTCTGGGCGAGCTGCCCGCCGGCGATGTCCACCGACGACCCCACTCGCAGCCCGAACTGACGTGCGGTCTGCTGGGTGACCACCACGGGAATCGAGGAGGCGTATCCGGGGGAGGCGCCACGGGCCGTCGGGGGGGAAGGTGCAGAGAGGCTGCCGCTGACGACCCGCACGTAGCTGGTGAGCTGCATCCGGTAGCTCACCTCGAGCTTAACCGTGGTGCCGCCGACGGACGGGATCGCGCTGACGACGTCGTGCCCGTCTGATGTCATGCCCGCCCAGTCCGTCGCGATCGGCGCGAGGTGCACCACACCGTGGCTGAAGTCGCCGTGCAGCTGGCTCATGACGTCGTTCAGGTCGGCGGGGCCGAGGTACGTGGCGGACGGGCTGCCGGGATTCGCCAACTGGACCGCGTGGGTGAACTGGCCCCAGGTGGTGGTGGCCGTGATCGCCTGGGTCAGCGGCGTGGTGGCGGCGGTTGTCTGCTGCAGCGCTTCCGTCCTGGTCCTGAGGGCCTCCCGGGGGCCGGTCGCGATGGCGAACACGCAGCCGAACACCAGCACCGCGAGGGCCACCGTCGCGATCGCGCCCATGCCCGTCAGTCGCCGCAGCATCATGTCGCCTCCGCCGTGCGCAGCTCGGCCGCGGGGTCAGGCCGCCTGACCATGACCAGCGCCGCGGCGAGCGCGGGCAGGACCGCGACGACGGCCGCGAGCAGCAGCGTCTGCGGCAGGTCCAGCAGGGTCACCGGTGGCGGAACCGGCTGCTGTGCCGCGGCCGTAAGCGTGACCGCCGGCACGAGCAGCTTCGCGATCAGCTCGCCGAGCACCACGCCAAGCGCGGCCGCCGGCACGCTGAGCAGCAGCTTCTCCAGGCACAGCCGCAGTGCTGCCGACTGCTGGCCGACACCGAGCGCGGCAAGCAGCGCGTGCTCCGCCCGGCGCTGCCGCACGTCCGCCGCGATCGCCACCCAGAACCCGGTGATCGCGAGCAGTGCCGCCGCGGCGGCGAGGGCGAGCAGCGCCTGCTGCGGGGCGGCTGACAGCGGATCGCCGGTCAGCGCCGCGGTCACCTGGGCCGTGCCGGTGACGGCAGAGCCCGGTGGCAGGGCCGCGGTCAGGCCGGGCGGAACCTGGTGGCCGGAGGTCGCGAGCCACCATTCGGTGACCGGAAGCGGGGGCACGTTCTGGGTGATGAGCAGGTTCTGGATCGTGGACAGGTCGACGATGAGCGCGCTTCCGTTGCCGAGCGTGGGGAAGCTGGCGGTCGTCGCGGCGATCCGCAGCGGAACCTGCACGCCGGCGACGGTGGCCTGCACGACCGAGCCGACGGTGGCGTTGCCGGAGTCGAGGAACCCCTTCGTGGCGATGGCCGGGATGGCGGCGATCTGGTCCGTGGGGGTCGCGTTGAGTGCGATCTGACCGTAGGCGGGTTCCGCCGGGCCGGGCGGGGTGAACCCGGGGTTCGCGGCGGCTTGGCCGTAACCGGGGTTGAACGTGAGCGTCGCGGACTCGTTCGCTGTCCGCCACCGGCCGGTGCCCGGCTGCCCCGAGGGACCTATCGTGGCGTTGGTTTCTTGCAGGCTCTGCAGGTCCGTGGAGGTGACTTCCGGAGCCCATCCGGCAAGCCGGACCCCTGTCGGGGCGGTCACGGTGAGCGTAGCCGGGCCCGCGGGTGCGGCGGGGAGCGTGTAGCCGAGGCTGACCTGGATCAGCCGCAGCGGGAAGTCCGCATGCGTGCCGCCGAGCGGCGCGGTGAGCAGGTGCGGTCGGCCGTCGGCGAGGAGCGTGCCCGCGTAGATCTGGAAGGAGTTGCCGGTGCTGTCGGCCACGGTGAGGGTGACGGTCACCGGCGCGAGCTTCGCCGCCAGGGCGGCGGGACCGAGGCTGGCGGTCAGCCGGATCGCATCCGGGCGGCCTGGGATGGCGGAGCCGGGAGGCTTTCCTGGCGTAAGCTTTCCGAACAGCGCGGTCAGTGGCAGCGGGGACTGGTCGCTGCGCAGCCGCACCACGCCCGGCGCCTGGGCCGCGTCGATCGCGAGCAGTTCGGTGGGCAGCGCCTCCTGCTGGACGGAGACGGCCATGGCGCGGGTGACGCCGCTGGCGTTCGTGATCGTGCCGACCGAGCCCGGCGCCATCGCGGCGGGCGTGTCGATCCTGACGTCGGCGCCCGCCGTGGCGTTTGCCTGGTCGCTGGCTGCCCGGGTCCAGCTGGCGTGCTGGGCGAGCGCGAGCGTCCCGGTGGCGACCGCCATGACGAGCAGCAGCGCCGCTCCGCCCTGGCGGAGCGGCTGCCGGCTCACCTGCCAGCCGGCCAGCGACATGGTCAGCCGTCGCCCGCGGGCGGCGAGCCGGTCCCCGGCCCGGGCCGCGGCGGGCAGCAGCCGGAGCGTGAGGACCGTGCCGCCGGCCAGGGCGAGCGCCGGGGCGAGCGCGAGCACCGGATCGACCGCGGAGTTCCCGCCGGAGGCTGCCGAATATCGGCGCAGCTGCCAGCCGGCCAGCGCCGCGAGCACGATCAGCGCGAGGTCGGCGCCCGCCCGGGTGGCGCCCGCGATCGCGGCTTGCCTGCCGCGATGGGCCCTGACTTCGCCCGCGCTGTGACCCGCGCCGACGCCGGGGGCGAGCATCGCGACGACGGCGATCACGGCGACGGCGGCCGCCGCGCCGAGCGCGTCCAGCCAGGTTGCTCCGGCGTCTGGCAGCCGGAGGCCGGCCGCGCGCAGCGGGCCGGCGGTGGCAAGCAGGGTGGCGAGCCGGACGCCGATCAGCCCGCCGGCGACGGCGACGGCGCCGCACAGCGGGACCACCTCGCCCGCGGTCAGCCGGGTGAGCTGCCAGCGCGTCGCGCCGCGCGCGACAAGCAGCACGGTCTCGCCCGCTCGCTGGGTGGACAGCAGGCGGGCGACGGCGAGCAGCGCGGCGACGGCGAGCACAAGCAACTGCAGGGCACTGATCACCAGCAGCGACCTGGCGACGGACAGGTCGCTTGCGGCGGCGTTCAGCACGGACGGCAGGCTGGTCGACAGCTGCATCCCGCTCAGCGAGGCGGAGTTCTGCAAGGCGCTCTGCAACGCCGACACGTCACCGGAGATCGCGGACAGGTCGGTGTCGGTGAACATGCTCATGTCCGGCTGGGCGACCCAGCTGCCGGTGCTGACGGTGAGCGGGCTCGTCGCGGCCGGCGTGAACGCGGCGGGGCTGACAAGCAGCGGGCCGTATGTGGTGAAGCCGCCGAGGGTGCTTGACCCGCTGGCTGACACGGCGTTCAGTGCCCAGTACGAGGCGGCGGTGCCGGACAGCTGCCGCGGCGCGAACAGGCCGGTGATCCGGAACCTGACCACGGAGTTGTTGGCTCGGTCCTTGAGCGTGAGCAGGTCGCCGCGTGACACGTGCAGCAGCGCGGCCGCGGTCGCGGGCAGCGCCGCCGGAATCGCCGGCGAGGTCGCCGCGGTGTGCGGCGCCGCCGCGGCGCCGGGCGCGGACGGCCATTGGCCGGACACCAGGACGGCATGGCTCGTGATGTCGCTCATCGCCGCGGCCTGCAGCAGCGGCGTGTTCCCCTTGGTCGTGCTGTCCGGCCTGGCGGGCAGCGCCCCCGGCATCAGCCCCAGCGGGTCGGACCAGGACGCCGACCAGAACGTGAACGGCACCCCGCCCAGCGCCTTCCCGGTCATCGCCCGCAGGTCATTCCCGGTGGCGGCGGCCTGGGGGTTGCTCACCGGGCCGGTGACCGACAGCGCGGTGCCCGGTGCGACCGACAGGTCGTGCCGTACCGCCAGCGGAAGCGCCTGGCCGGCGAACACGGCCAGTGCCGCGCCGACCGCCGCCGCGACCAGCGTGGTCAGTGCTGCGGCGGCGATGACCACCCAGTGGGCAGTCGTCCGGCGTGTCGACAGTGTCCCCCGAGGCTGCAGCACAGTTAACAGAATTGCGTACATTGACCAGCGGTGGCAATTTCGCAGATGTAACGGTTCGCGCAGGCTGCAGTAGGTTAGATCACTATGCCGACCATTCTCATCACCGGCGCGGCCGGCCGGATTGGAACCATGCTCCGGTCCCGGCTGGCCCGGCCAGACCGCACGCTCCGACTGCTCGACGTGGCTCAGCTGGATCCTGGCCCGGGTCCCGGTGAGGAGACGGTAACGGCCTCGGTCACCGATATGGACGCGATGACGCAGGCGTGCCAGGGCGCGGACGCGGTGATCCACTTGGGCGGCATCCCCAGCGAGGGACCGTGGGATCGCGTCATCGACGTGAACATCAACGGGACGTACGTGGTCTTCGAGGCCGCGCGCCGCGCTGGGGTACCGCGGGTGATCTTCGCGTCGTCCAACCACGCGGTCGGGTTCACGCCGCGTTCGGACTTTCCGGTGCCGGACTACGCGTTCCCCGCCCCGGACACCTATTACGGGGTGTCCAAGGTGGCGGGTGAGGCGCTCGCCGCGCTGTACAGCCGGCGCTACGGCATGCACGCCATCTGCGTCCGCATCCTGTCCTGCTTCGAGCGGCCGCGCAACGCCCGGATGCTGTCCACCTGGCTGTCGCCCGACGACGCGGGGCGGCTCTTCGACGCCTGCCTGACCGCGGATTCGCCCGGTTACCGTGTCATCTTCGGCGTCTCCGCCAATACCCGAGGCGGCTGGGTCTCGCTTGACGAGGCGAAAGCGATCGGCTACCGGCCGCGGGACGACGCCGAGGTGTTCGCCGCCGAGGTTGTCGCCGCCAGCGGCGAACGCGACCCCGCGGATCCGGCCTTCCGCTACCTGGGCGGTGAGTTCACCCTCCCCGCCATGGACGCGGACCGGCTGAGCTGACAGGTCACCGTGGCGGCGCCGGCCGCGTGAGCAGCCCGGCGACCGGGCACTGGGTCGCTACCTGGACGGCCGCGCCGCAGCGGACTGAACCGGACAACATGCCCCCGCCGCCGTTCACCCGCGGTGGCCTGGTTCTCGCCGACAGCACCCTGCGGCAGACGGTCCGGGTGTCGGTCGGCGGCCGGCGGATACGGCTGCGCTTTTCCAACGCTTACGGGGGAACTGACCTGGTGATCACGCAGGTTCGCGTGGCGCTGCCGGGAGGCGGCCGGGCCGGGGCTGCCTCGATCGTTGCCGGCACGTCGCGGGCCGCGGCCTTCCGCGGCCGCCCCTTCGCCGTCATCCCGGCCGGTGCGCAGGTGGTCTCCGATCCGCTCGACTTCCCTCTCGGTACCGGCGCCAACGTCACGGTGACGGTCTACCTGGCCGACGGCCAGGACGCTTCCGGGGGTATCACGTCGCATCCGGGGTCCAGGACGACCTCCTGGTTGCTGGCGGGGAACCATCTAGACGATTCCGAACGGACCCCGGTGACTCCCGTCGACCACTGGTACTTCCTCAGCGGCGTCGAAGTCTGGCTGGGTGCCGCTAGCGCGGCCGTCGTCATGCTCGGCGACTCGCTGACCGACGGCCGCGGCTCCACAACGAACGGAAACGACCGCCTGCCCGACCAGCTCTTCGCCCGGCTGCGGGGTCGGCCTCAGCGGCGTCCCCGGTCTCGGCCGCCGTCCCGGATCGCGGTCCTGAACCAGGGCCTGGGCGGGAACCGGGTGCTGCGGGACGGCCTCGGCCCCAGCGCGCTTGCCAGGTTTGACCGTGATGTGCCTGCCGTCAGCGGTGTCCGGTGGCTGGTCGTGTTCGAGGGTGTCAACGACATCGGCACGGCGGACGCCGCGAAGGCCGCGCAGCAGCAAGTCGCCGCGGACCTCGTCTTCGCCTACGAGCAGATCGTCGCCCGGGCACACGCGGCCGGCATCCGCGTCTACGGCGCGACGCTGACCCCTTTCGGCGGCAATGAGCCGTACGACGACCCGGACGGGCATCGCGAGGCCGCCCGGCAGGCCGTCAACGAGTGGATCCGAGCGGGCCGCGGTTTCGACGCGGTCATTGACTTCGACCGCGCGGCGCGCGATCCGCGGTGTCCCCGGCGCCTGCGCCCGGTGTTTGATACCGGCGATCATCTGCACCTGAACCCCGCGGGCTACCGGGCGCTCGCCAGCGCCGTTCCGCCCGGCCTGTTTAGGCGGGAACGGCTCGCCCCGGGTCGACGATGATCGCGTTCAGTAGATCTTCCGGCCATGCTCGTCCGGGATCCCGGACTTGCGGAAGAAGTAGCTGTTGACGATGTCACGCCACTCGTTCGCGTTGGCCACCTGCAGCTCGAGCCTGCCGCGCACCTGATCGAACCGCACCAGGTCCACATGCCCCGCCAGGGACAGCCAGATGTCGAGCAGCCGCCGCGCGCCTTCCGCGCCACCGAAGTGCGAGTCGTAGATGTGCTGGATCACCGTCTTGCCTGACTTAAGGCGATGCTGGTACGGCACGTGATGGAAGAAGAGCAGCAGCTCATCCGGGCAGCTGTCGACGTCCTCGTATATCCGGGCCTGTCCGGGCTCGTACTGCGCGGTGAACCCGGTTCCTGTCTTCACGGTGCGGTCCACCCCGATGCCGCCGGAGTCCGCGAAGTGATAGGTCCCCCAGCGTGAGTACTCGTAGCCGTCGATGCTTGGGCCGTAGTGGGTGCCCGGCGTGACCATCCAGCCGACGCCAAGCGGGGCGGTGTAGCTCTCGTAGATGCCCAAGGAGTCGAGCAGCATCCCGGTCACCGCCGACGCGACCGGCTCTGACGGGCCGAACGTCTGGTAGACCCACTCTTCCGCCACGGCCCGTGAGTCGAGCCCCGGATCCCAGGCCAGTCGGCCGAAGGCGTAGAGGTTCGCCTGCGCGAGCACGTGCCCGGTCCATGAGGGGTCGTCCCCGACGTTGGCGACGCCCGTCACGCCGCCGTGGGGACGGCCGGTTTCGTGCCCGCTGACGACCCGGCCCAGGGTCGTGGCGTTGCCGTCGACGACCGCAGGCGCGGACATGACCTCGTGCCACTGCGGGTGCAGGAAGCACAGGTCCTTCTGCTGACCGGTGTACTCCTGGGTGATCTGCACCTCGATGGCCTGGTTAGTCTCCCGCAGGCCGGTAAGCAGCGGCGACGGCGGCTCCCTGACCTGGAAATCCATCGGGCCGAGCTTCGTCTGCACGATCACGTTCCCGGCGAAGTCGCCGTCCAGCGGCACGAACGTGTCGTAGCAGGCGCGGGCCCGGTCCGTGGAGCGGTCCCGCCAGTCCTGCCAGCAGTTGTACACGAAGGCTCGCCACACAACCACTCCCCCGAACGGATCTAGGGCGTCCGCTAGCACGTTCGCCCCCTCTGCCTGGGTGCGGTCATACACCGAGGGACCTGGCCGTGATTCGCTGTCCGCCTTTACCAGGAAGCCGCCGAGGTCGGGGATGTGCTCGTACACTTCCGCGACCTGCCGCCGCCACCAGTCCCGCACCGGCGGGTCGAGAGGGTCGGCACTGCGCAGCCCGGACAGGACGATGGGCGAGTCAAAGCTGATGCTCAGGAACAGCCTGATGCCGTAGTCGCGGAAGACGCATCCGAGCCGGGCCAGATCCGGCAGGTGCCGCGCGGTCAGCAGCCTTGCCGCTTCGTGGGTGACGTTGACGTTGTTGACGCACACGGCGTTCACCCCGACGGAGGCGAGCAGCCTTGCGTAGTCCCGGACTCTGCCGAGGTCCCGGGTCACCTGGCCGTCGGCGAAGAAGATGGATTTCCCGGCGTAGCCGCGCTCGACCGTCCCGTCGAGATTGTCCCAGTGGCTGATCATCCGCAGCTTGTTGCTTGTGCCGTCCGCCACGTGCAGCCCGGTCATGTCCTCGCCCGCCTGCAAGCGGCGGAGGAACGCGAAGACGGCGTGCAGGCAGCCCGCCTCGGTGTTGCTCGTGATGACGATCTGCCCGGGCCCCGCCCGCGCCGTGAGCAGGATGACCTCGTCTTCGCCGTCGGCCGGCCGCGCCATCGCCCGCCGGACTTCCGCGGCAACGGCTGATCCCGGTGCGGCGATCAGCACGTGCGGTTCGGCCGTCTGCTCCGGTACCACGGCGGGCACGCCGCCGGTCAGCGCCGACAGGCCACGGATGAGTTCGTTCAGCGCGGTGCGGAGCACGGCCGAGGCGCCGCCCGCCGCCACGCGGGAGAGGACATCCCTGGTTTCCGCTGCGAGGGCCTTCGGGTCGGCCGCCTGGTAGCCGAGCCAACAGTCGTACATGGTCATTATCCGGAATATAGGCGATGCCGAGCACCCTCACCTGATATCTGAGGGTACGGCCGGGCTGGAGGAGCCGCCGATCTATCGCAAGGGTGACCACGGGACCGTTCCGGCGGATTTCCCGGCACCCGACATGATCCTCTGGCCGGGGTAGCTGGCGGGCTGGGACGGGAGGGAGGACTTAACCGAGAAATGACGAATCCAGCCGGGCGGCTGCTGCCAAGTACCACTCCGTTTACCCGGCTCCGGGCAGGGCTGGCCGGGCAGGTCCTCGTGGCCCGGCCGGACACCGTCAGCCCGCAGCCGGAGCCCGGCAGGGTGCCCGAACCGGAGTCGGGGCAAGTGTTCAGCAAGCCGTTCTCCGAAAGGAGCGGCAGGCCCCGCTGAACCGGCCGTCCGGTCAGAACGCGGCGCGTACATTGGATACTGTCGCCTATATGCTGGCCACAAGGACGGCGGCCCGGGATGGCGGATCCGGGCGAGAGAGGACGTGGTGATGGCACGAGCCGGCGCGGCGGGAGCGGCGATCCAGCCGCTTGCGCGGCCTGTCCCATTGCGGCAGTCAGTCTACGAGACACTTGTTGACCTCATCGTCGGCGCCGAACTCGGCCCCGGCCAGCACCTGGTGGAGACCGACCTGGCCCGGCAGCTCGGCGTCAGCAGGCAACCGGTCAGAGAGGCGCTGCACCGGCTGGAAGCCGAAGGCTGGTTGGACCTGCGCCCCAGCCAGGGGGCCTTTGTGCACGTGCCGACCGACCAGGAGGTGGACGAGCTGCTCAACGTGCGCGAGCTGCTCGAGGCGGAGACCGCCCGGCTCGCCGCCCGCGCCGCCACGCCCGAGCAGGTGAAGCAGCTCCGGGAGATCTGGCAAAGCGGACGGGCCGCCGCCGACGCCGCCGACGTCTCCGCCGCCGTCGCCGACAACAACGCCTTCCACGCCGCGGTCGCCGCTATCGCCGGGAACTCCGTGCTCGCCGACCTGGCCGGCATCGTGGGCAACCGGGTCCGCTGGTACTACAGCCTCGTCGCGCCGGCCCGCAGCCAGGGGTCGTGGGAAGAACACGGCGAGATGATCGACGCGATCGAGGCGCATGACGAGGCCCGCGCGATCCTGATCGCCCGCAGGCACACCGAGCGCACCCGGCACGCCTACCACGACTCCGGCTCGCAGTCCTGACCCACGTGGCCGCTCAGGGCAGCCGCACCACGCTCACCGGATCCGCGGCGTACGGGTTGTTCGCGTTGTCGATGAGCTCGATCTCGCCGCGGTCGGACAGGATGTGGAACGAGCCGTCGGCCCGGTACTCGCGGATGACGGTCGTGGTCCCGTCGGCGTGCCGGTAACGCTCCTCCGTGTAGGAGTCGGTGGCCTCTTTCTCCGCGCTGACCGCGGGCTCGTCGCGCCACACGAACCGGTACGGCGCGAGCGCCAGCCGGAGTTCGTGCGGCCAGTCGGCGGTCATGGACTGCTCGCCTCCTCGATACGCTTTTCCATGGTCGTGGTGGATGCATATCCGACGGCAACCGGTCATCCACCACGATCATGGACTTGCGGTGATCAGGCGATCGCGGCCTTGGGCGCGGTCGCCTTGTCCGGTGCCCGCCGAACCGCGGCCTCCATCTCCTGTTCGGTCGGCCGCTTCACCAGGAACTGCAGCATCAGCGCGGCGATCGCGCCGAGCGCGGCCCCGAAGAAGAAGCCGTACACCCAGTGGAAGCTGGCGTTCCCGTACAGGGTCCCGGTCATGATCACCGCGGCCAGGCCGCTGGCGAAGCTGCCGCCGAGCGCCTTGAACGCGTAGATGGAACCGTAGTTGATGGCGTTGTTGTTCTCGCCGTAGTAGTCGGACACTATTGCCGCCGTCATCGGGAAGTTGGCGCCGGACAGGCCGCCAGAGATCACCGCGCAGATGACGAACAGCGGGGCGTTGTGCAACTCGCCCATCCACAAGGCGAGCAGCTGGAACACCACGTTCAGCGAATACGCGTAGATCATCGTTCGTCGCCGCCCGATGAACTCTGAGATGAAGCCGTAGATGGGCCGGCAGATGCCATCCGCCAGGGAGAACCCGGCGAACCCGACGATGGCGGCCGCCGACCCGAGCTTCATCGCCTCGGCGAAGCTGTAGTAATACGCGACGCCGAACAGCGAGCAGCCGACGTAGAAGGCGTACTGCAGGCCGATCCACTTGGCCGACTTGGTGCGCCACATCTGCCCGAGGGTGTAGTGCCGCATCGCCGGCGGGTTGCTCTTCAGGTCGCGCGTGCTGTGCTTCTGCCATGTCAGTGGGTCTACCGTGGTAGGCCACCAGTTCTTCGGCGGGTCCTTGAGGAAGAAGCCGGCGACGACCATGCCGACCGTCATGATGATGCCCTGGACGAAGATGTAAGTCTTCAGCGTGCCGGGCGACATTGTGATGGCGCCGCCGCCGCTGCTCGCGGCGCCGATCGCGAAGATGAACGGGACCGAGCCGTAGGCCCAGCCGCCGTTGACGAACCCGGTGAGGAAGCCCTTCTTCTCCGGGAACCACTTGGCGACGATGTTGATGCAGCTGGAGTACACCATGCCTGAGCCGATGCCGCCGAGCACGGCGTACCCGAGGTAGGCGGTCCAGATGTTGGTGGACTCGGCGAGTATCCCATAGCCGACGATGCCGCAGATCGTGCCGCCGATCATCACCGCCCAGCGGACGTTCAGGATGCCCCGGTTCCGCAGGAATCCGGTGAAGATCTGCACGAACGACTCGAAGACGACGAAGAACGACAAGGCCCAGAACACCGGGCCCGGTCCCCAGTGGTGCACGGCTGCCAGCGAGCCGTTGAGCGCGCCCCACGTGTACTCGAGCAAGCCGGCCAGGCACATCGCCAGCCAGGCCGCCACGATCGGGACCCAGCGGCCGTAGCCCTGGATCTGTTCAGGGGTTTCGCCGACCCGGAAGACGCGGCCGGTCTCGTTAGATACTAGCTTGTAGGGAGTAGGTACGGCTTGTTCTGTTGCCATCGGTCGCCACCGACCCTTTCTGACCAGACGAATCGTATGGACAGGCGGCAACGCGGAGGGTCCCTGGCACGAGGCACGCAGGGGATCCGGTGACGGCGGCATCTTCGTCGAGCCATCATGTCCGTCTCCACCGGAGGGGCCCCGGCGCCCGCGCCAGGGCGGTGGCTAACTAACAGCAGGCAAGCTCATTCCAGCAGCCCGAGGATGCGGAGGAGTTCGTCCTGCGCTGGCCCGGGCTCGGCGGCCCGGGCCAGTTCGTCGAGGCCCCAGCCGGCCTCGTCGAGCAGGCCTAGCGCCTGCTCGAACAGTGGCGCCCGCGACGACGGCGGCACCGAGCGCAGCACCAGATGACCTACCACCTGGAGCACTGCCTCGCGCAGCATCGCGCGGCGGTCCCCGGCCGAGCGGGCGACCCCTGGTATCAGTGGGATGATCTTGCCCTGGGGCGAGGGGAGCTCCGGGGGAGTCACTCCGGTCCGTCCGGGATGGTTCATGGCAATCCCAGTTCGGCGCGGAGGCGGTCGACCTCATCGTCGCGGGCGAGGTCGATCACCTCGACCAGCTCGAAGCGGCGACCGCCGAACGACCCCCCACCCGCCTCCCCTTCCCCCTTCATGGTCACCGGCGCCGATTCGGCGAACACCTCGAACCGCGGGCTGGCCGCCCGCGGCCCCACGGCGAGCACGTACCGGAGCACGGCAGCCCGGTCCGGCAGGTACCGCTGCTGGTGTCCGTCATCGAACCGGACCTGCCACTGTGTCACGCGCCGACGCCCCGGTTCAGTGGCATCGAGTACTCCTCTTCCTTCAGGCGCTTGTGCCGCTCCGGGTCCTCCAGGTCCCGCAGCGACCGCGGCACATCCATGCCGATCAGCTCCCAGTTCCGGTTGGCGTCCGCCTGGATGCGGGCCACGTGCTCGGGGAGCATGTGGCCGAACCGGCCCTGCATCGCCAGGTAGTCGGTGACCGGCCGCTGCACCGGCGGGTGGAAGTACGTGTACTCCCGGCTGTCAGGCGAGTACTCCCAGACCGGCCACAGCCCGGACTCAACGACCCGCCGCCCGAGTTCGACCGTCATCGACGTCTGGTACACCCAGCCCTTCTGGCACGGGGTGTAGCAGTGCAGGAACGCCGCCCCGACGTGGTTCAGGCCCTTGCGGGTCTTGTTCATCAGGTCGACCGTGTACCCGACGGTCGTCGTGGCCACGTAGCAGTGCGGATGTCCTTCGGCCATCATGCGCGCCAGGTTCTTCGGCGGCAGCTTCTTGCCTTCCGGGATGGCCGAGCCGAACGGGGTGAACGTCGTCATGCCGGCATACGGCGTGGTCGGCGAGGTCTGGATGCCGGTGTTGGCGTAGCACTCGTTGTCGTAGCAGATGAACAGCGCGTCGTGGTTGCGGTACAGCGCCCCCGAGATCGACCCGATGCCGATGTCGGAGGCGGAGCCGTCGCCGGCCATCACGAGGATGTTCGGGTACGGGCCGGGGTAGCGGCCCTTGCGGATCATCGCCTCGTACCCGGCCGCCATCCCGGAGGTGAACGACCCGCCGGAGGCGATCGGGGTGTGCGCCCACGGCACCGTGTACGGGGTGCACAGGTAGGTCGAGTTCGCCACGTACATGCACCCGGTGGGCCCCGCGACCACGGTGTCGTTGCCGGCGGCCTTGAGTACCCAGCGGTACTGGATCGCGGGCCCGCAGCCGGCGCAGGTCCGGTGGCCGGCCGCGTACGGGTCCTCCTCCGGCAGGTCCGGCAGGTAGTGCAGGTCGCGGCCGTGCTCATCGTCGGTAGCCGCCGAGCGCCCGTCCTCCTCGAAGAGCGGAAGCTGGTGGCGGATCACTTCATGTGCCATTGGTACGAAAGCCCCTTCAGTCCTCGAAGCCGACCCAGTGCGCGGCCTTCTCGACCCGGCCGGCGGCGACCGCCGCGCCAAGCTTGCCTGCCATCCACTCGAATTCGGTGACCGGCACGGTCTCGCCGCCCAGGCCCGCCATGAACGAGGTCACCAGCGGTCGCGAGCCGGGCAGGTGGTATAGCGCGGTCGTCACGTCCGCCGACAGGATGCCGCCGTAGGACGCGCCGCCGAGCCCGAGGTTGGTCTCCACGACGCCGACGGCCCGTACGCCGCGCAGCGCTTCCTGCAGGTCCGACGTGGGGAACGGCCTGATCCACAGCAGCCGGGCCATGCCGATCTTGATCCCGGCCGCGCGCAGCCTGTCGACCGCCGCGCGGCAGGTGACCGCGTGCCCGCCGGAGATCACGAGTGCGATCTCCGCGTCCTCCAGCCGGTAGGACTCGACGAAGTGCGGGTAATGCCGCCCGAAGATCTCCCCGAACAGGTCGGTCTTCTCCCGGATCACCGGGATCGCGTCCTCCATCGCGCGGGCCCGCTCGAGCTGCAGCGGCGGCCCTTGCTCGGGGTGGATCTGCGGCCCGTGCGAGACCGGCCGCCGCGGGTCCAGCGGAAACGGCAACTGGTACGGCGGCAGGAACTCGTCGACCTGCTCGATGCTCGGCATGCGCACCTCGCCCGCGATGTGCGAGACGAAGTAGCCGTCCTGCACGACCATCTGCGGCAGCAGCACCCGCGGGTCCTCGCCGATCGCGTAGGCGATCAGCGACTTGTCGAACACCTCTTGCGGCGTGGCGGCCCAGCCCATCAGCCAGCCCATGTCACGCGTGCACAGGGCGTCGGTGTGCTCGGATCCGAAGTCTCCCGGCGGGTCCAGCGTCCGGTCCGCGATCGACATCTGGATCGGGATCCGTGCTCCGGAGATGATCGAGTACATCTCATACCCGTAGGTGACCCCGACGCCGGACGACCCGGTGAACGCGCGCGCCCCGCACGACCCGGCGCCGAACGCCGCGGAGAACTGCGAGTGCTCGCCGTCGGCGTGGATGTACTCGGCGTCCAGGATCCCGTCCGCGATGAACTGCGCGAGGTTCATCATGATCGCCGTGTACGGCCGGATCGGGTACGCGGTGATCACGTCCACGTTCGCGTACAGCGCGGCGTACGCGGCGGCCGCGCACCCGTTTTGCCTGACTGCGGTCCCGGCGATCTTGCTGAGAAAGTTGGCCCCGGCTTCAGTCCGAACGGGTCGCGCTGACTGCAGCGGGCCCGGTGCCCCGCTGCCGGGGCTGACGTGAATGGTGGTCATCGGCTCCCGTTCCCCTCTCCGTTCCCGTGGACCCGGGAAGCGTCGTACGCCGCGATCGCGTCCTCGATCAGCGCCCGTGTGAACGGCGCCTGCTCGGCGTGCGCGCCGTCGTACGGTGCGAACGCGGTCTCCATCCGGACCACGGCGTCCGGCTCGTCGAAGTCCAGCTCGGGCACCTTCTCCAGGCAGCCCGTCGGGCATTCCTGCACGCAGACCAGGCAGCCCTTGCAGTAGTGGGTGCGGATCGAGTAGCGGCCGTTCTCCCTCGCGTCCCGCATGACGGAAACGTCCGGGCACACGATGTAGCAGTTGTCGCAGCCGTTGCACACCCCGCAGCTCATGCAGCGGTCGGCCTCCGCGACGGCGTCCTCGCGGCTGTAGGCGAGGGTGACCTCGACCTGCTGGCTGCGAGTCCGCTCGCCCACGGGCGTGATCGGGATCGTCTTGCGGTCCGCGTGCCGGAAGTACGCCGTGTTGAGCTTCTCGTACGGCATGACCTCAACCGGGCCGTCGTGCTCAAGCGGCACCGCGGACAGCATGCGGTCGATGTCGCGGGCGGCGCGCTTGCCGTCGCCGAGCGCGTCGACCACCATGGACGGGCCGCGCAGCACGTCGCCGCCTGCGAACACGGTGCCAGCCCGGTGCGGGGCGCGGCCGAATTCGTCGCCCAGGATCAGGCCGCGCTCGGTGAACCCGGCGGGGAGCCAGTCAAGCAGCTGAACCTGGCCGATCGCGATCAGGATCGTGTCGCAGGCGACCGTGGTCTCGGTGCCCGCGGACAGCTCGGGCCGGACCGAGCCGTCGGGGTCCTTAGCCAGGCGCGCCGTGGTGAGGACCGCCCCAGTCACGTTGCCCTGATCGTCGGTGACGACTTTCGTCAGGGAGGAGTTGGGCCGGAACTGGACGCCCTCGTCCCGGGCCTGCTCCAGGTCTTCGGGGACGATAAGCAGCTCGTCCTCGCTCTCGAGCGAAACGATGGTGGCGGTGCCGCCGCCCAGCCTGATCGCCGACCGCGCGGCGTCGGAGGCGGTGTTGCCGCCGCCGATCACGAGCACGTTCCGGCCGACTTTGACCGGCCGGCCGAGGCCAGCCTCGCGAAGGAACTCCAGCGCGCCGGCCACGCCGCGGGCGTCACCGCCCTCGACATCCAGCCGCCGGCCGACATCCTGGCCGAGCGCGAGGAAGACCGCGTCGAAGTTCGCGGCCAGCGCGTCCACGTCGTCGATCCGGGTGCCGCACCTTATCTCTATGCCGCCGAGAGCGGTGAGCCAGTCGAGCTGCGCGTCAAGCACGTCGCTCGGCAGGTGCCAGGCGGGGATGCCGGCCCGCAGCATGCCGCCGGGCTTTTCCAGGGCCTCGAAGATCACGCTCGCGTACCCATTGCGGCGCAGGTGGTAGGCACAGGCGAGCCCGCCGGGACCGGAGCCCACGATCGCGACCGTCTTGCCGTTAAGCGGCGGCAGGTCCTTCTTGATCGGGTTCTCCGTCAGCTCCAGCCCGAAGTCCCCGAGGAACCGCTCCACCGACCGGATGCCGATCGGCTCGTCGTGCGCCGCCCGGTTGCACGCCGTCTCGCACGGGTGGTAACAGACCCGGCCGGTGATGGACGGCATGAAGTTGTCCTCGAGGATCGTCAGGTAGCCGTCCAGGTACCGGTCATGCTTGACGAAGTCCAGGTAGCGCTGGATCTTCTCGCCGGTCGGGCAGGCGTGGTTGCACGGCGGCGTCTTGTCCTTGTAGACCGGCCGGAAGAATCGGAAGTTGCCGGTCGGGAAGAGCCGCTGACCTTCCTTCTCCGTCGGTGGCGGGGTAACTCCGGCGATCGGCAGCCGCAGGTGCTCAGGGACGTGGGTGCCGCGTACGGACATGGCGTGTTGCTCCGTTTCTGCCGTTGCTGCCGTTGGGTCAAGAGCGCGCGTACTCGATAACGTGGTGCTGCTGCACGCCGCGCAGCATGGCGTCGCGGTCGGCGACGACGGCGGCGACCTCATCGACAGGGAGCACTCCGGTCGCGGCGGTCAGGGCCCCGATCAGCGGAGCGGCGATGCCCAAGCCGATGGCGAGGCGCTCGACGGCGCCTTCGGTGGACATCCGGTCGAAGGCCAGCTCGGAGAGGTCGCGGACGAACATCCAGGGGGAGGAGCCGCGCTGTTCGGCCAGCCCGACCGCGTCCACGACGACCAGCTTGGACAACTTGCGCGTCATCGTGTCCGGCAGGAACTTGAGCAGGTAGCCGGGGTCGCGCGCGGAATTGACCACGAGGACGCCCTTGCCGTCCTCGGTCCCGCGGAAGAAGTTAACCGCCTTGATGATCGTTTCCTCGACGAGGACGACCCAGTCCGGGTGCGGGTTCTCGTAGACGAAGCGGTCCACGATCGGGGTGTCGGCGAACCGGGCATACCGGCGGACCAGGCAGTTCGTCCGGTCCGGGTCGTCGACGTAGTCGCTGACGTTCTCCGCGTAGTAGCCGAGCTTGCGGGCCGCCGTGGCGATGCAGGTGGAAACGTCGCGGGCTTCCTTGTCCATGATGATCCCGCGAGACCAGACGGTCAGCTCGTGATGCACGGGTCACTCCCTCCGCGCCGGCCGTCTCCGGCCAGATTGTATACCGTCGGCAGGATACGGTTATCGTACGCCCGCAGAGGATCCCGTCAAGAGGCCCGAACCCCCGCGCCGGCATCCCGGGAGGGCTAACGTGGGCCCCACGCCAAGCACTGTTCGGCACGTCGGTACGCCGGCACCTCGGCGTCCACGCGTGATCGGGTTCCGCTAGCCTGCGCCAGGCGGATAAATGTCCGGTTTAAATGTTATTCGTCCCAATTTTTTCGGGTACGACACGCGGATATGCCCGTTCAGGTAGCGAAGATGAATGTTTGCCGAGATGATGTTGTGATCTTGCCTGAACTGCAGGACCTTCAGACATAGAGGTGACCGCCTAATGAGGAGCGGATGGCCGCACACCCAGGATGATCATGGGAGGCCTCCAGAAGAGCGGCGGAATGCGTCGTTCGGCCCGGAGATCTCATGGCCAACCGGGTACTCCGACTTGGAGTACCGGGACGGCGATTACCGCTACCAGTCCCCGTCCGGCAGGCAGCCGTACGGGGCGCAGCCGCCGGCTGCGCCGTCCGTGAGCAAAGGGGAGCACCCGTACGCCGCGTTCGGCGACCCGGGATACGGCGACGCGAGGTATGGATCGTCCTCCATCGACGAGTTCGGCTACGGCGACCCGGGATACAGCAACCTGGGCTACGACGGCCCCGCGTCCGAGGACGCGGGCGTGGCGGGCACGCGGACGGTACGCGGGTTCGTGGAACCCGGCCGCAACGATTTCGGCTATCCACAGGACCCCGGGCAGGGGTACCACGATCCCGGCCACATCGAGCTCGCTTACCCAGCGGAGACTTACCGCGAGCCAGGCGACTACCAGCCGCCAGACGTCTACCGTGAGCCCTGGGACTATGAACAGCCGCTGCGGTACGAGGGCGAAGAGCCGACCTACCCCGCGCACAGCGGCCCGGCCCACGACCCCGCCGACTACAACGGGTCCGCGTACTCGCGCCCCGGTATCGACGGTCCCGGCTACGACCTGTCGGGCATCATCGGCACCGGTGACTTCGAGGCGTTCAGGGATGACGAGCCGGGCTACGACCGGCTTGGCTACGATGACCCGCGCTACCAGGACAGTCCCGGTTACGACGGCTCGCGCTATGACGGGCCGCGCTTCGACGAGACCCGGCTGGACAGCATGTGGGTCTCCGGCGGCGAAGACTTCCGGTCTGATACCGGGTACTCCAGCGATGGGTTCGGCGGCGAAGCCACGGACCGTTCCGTATACCCGGAGCCAAGGAACGACGGCGGGACAGACTTCACGCCCCGGGACGCGGGCAGCTACCGTGGCCGCGGCCTCGATGAGACGCGGCTGGACCTGGCCGCCGACGCCAGCGCCCGCGCCCGGCTGACCCGGATGGACCTGCCGGTCTACGACGAGACGCGCATCGAAGACATGCGCGCGCTGGGGTCGGCCGCGACCGGCCTGCTCGCGCCGCCCCAGGACCGGCCGCTTGACTGGGCCGAACAGACGTCACTTGACACGTTCAACGACTGGGCCGAACAGACGTCCCTTGACATGTTCGGCGGCGTGGACCTGGACGAGGAGATGCCCCCGGTTGGCGCTCCGGCCGCGTTCGTGCGTCCCTCCGAGGAGGATGACGACACCGCCACCCGGCGCGCGGTCGGCCGACGCCGGGGCCGTAGCGGTGACCGCAAGCAGTGGATGGCACTCGGCGCGATCGCCATCGCGGCGGCCGGCGCGGTCGGCTTCTTGGGGATGAAGTACGTGTTCCACGGACCGAGCGGGCCCGCGCACACGGTTAGCGCGCCGAGCCAGGCCGGCCCGTTCACCCGGGAGCCGGGCCTCGAGCAGCAGATGAAGGTCAACCAGCTTGCCCAGGAAGTGATCAAGACCAGCATGGGGCAGGCCAGCGACGTGGTGCCCGCCGTGTACCAGGAGGGCAGTTCGGCGCCCGGCAGCAACCCGGAGATCTTCATATTCGTCGGCGGTCACCTGGCGAATGCCTCGCCGTCCGCGTCGCTCACGGACTTCATCCAGAAGCATTCCGGCGCGAAAGCCGTGGCCGCGGGCAGCATGGGCGGTGACGCGGCATGCGGAGAGGTGACCGCCAACGGCCAGGCCGCGTCGATGTGCATATGGTGGGACAACGACACCTTCGGCGACCTCATATCGACGACGATGACGCCGGCGAAGCTCGCGACCACGATGGTCACCGTCCGGCCGAGCCTCGAGCACTACGCCAGCAGGTAAGGCCGCGGTCGCTGCCGGGGCATCGCGGTGACCACTTTGCGCCTGGGGTGTCCGGTTACGAGATGGACAATGCCCTTTACTCGGCCGGAGTTTTAGGGGTGGGACGCTTGCGCACCGACAGCCTGGTGACCGCGAGGACGAACCCGACGGCTAGCGCGCCGAGGCCGGCCAGCTGAGCACCGACCACAGGTGTCCCGAGCGACAGGGCGGAAGTGTCCGCGGCTGGCTTGGCGTTGGCCCGCTGCGCCACCGTGGAGCCGGATTTTCCGGTAGACGATGAGGGGTTGAGCGTCGGGAACAGACCCGAAGCATTGCCACCGGGGCTGAGCCTGCCCGCCGGGCCGGTCAGGTCCGGCAGGTTTTCGGTTGTGAGCGGCGACGACGACGTGGTGCTGCTAGGGCTCGGCGTGGTGGTTGGCTGGCCGGACGCGGTGACCTGCACAGTCACGGATGCCGTCGGATCCCTGACAAGGTTGGCCGCGCTCGCGGTGGCGGTAAGCCGCACGGACGTCACCGAGGAGGCGGTCGCCGCGACGGATACCCCGGCCTCGAGTTGCCGGGTCGACGAAGTGGAGTCCACGCCGCCGACGTTGCAGGCCGCCTTCCCGTCATGGCTGCCGCAGCCGAAGCTGAAGGTCGCCGGCTGGTTGGCCGGAGCTGTCGACAGACGGACGGTGGCATCCGGCACGTTACCGTCCTGCGCCCAGACGCTCACGATCCACTTGGCGGTCTCGCCGCGCTTGATGCTGGCCTGGGAGCGCTGGACGCTGACGCACAGGCTGGTCCGCGATGCTGATGTATCCGGGCGAGTATAGGCAAGCAGGGAATTGACCGAGTTCGCCGCGGCGGCCGCGCCCGATGCCGAGTCCGTGCTCGTAGGGGTGGGGGAGGGGGTAGGCGAGGGCGTGGAGGACTTCGTCGGAGTGCTTGTCGCCTTGGGAGTGCTTGTCGCCTTCGGCGAGGATGTGGTGGCCCGCGCGGAGCCCGTCGACGCCGGCTTCGCGGTGCTGGCGCTGGCGGAAGGCTCGGCGGTTTTCGTCGTGCTCGCTGAACTCGGCGCCGCGCTCCCGGTGTGCTTCGCATCGCCACTGCCGCTGGGGGTGGCGCTGACGCTCAGGGTGCTGCCGCCGCTTGCACTGGCCGACGTCGGTGATGCCGCCGGGGTTGTTTCCGTCGGCGTAGCAGTCGGCGTAGCAGTCGGCGTTTCTGTAGGCGATGGCGACGACGTCGACGTGCCGCCCGTGGATGAACCGGACGTCGGGGAAGGGGTCGTCGGTGACGGTGACGGTGACGGTGATGGTGATGGGCTCGTATTTGTCGGCGATGGCGTCGGCGTCGGCGTCGGCGACTCGGACGACGTGGGAGTGGACGACGAGCTTGGCTGGGACTTCAAGTCCTCGCACTGCTGGGCCGCCCCAGTCACCACGGACGCCATGCGCGCCGACACCATCGCGGAGGCGCTGGCTGTACCAGGCTGGTCTGCTGAGGCGACCAAGGAGTAGCCGGCTGTCCCGCTGACGAGGACACCACCGGTCACGAGGCTGACTGCTACTGGCCGTACGTGCGCAAAACGCATAAGAAAGCCCTGCCCGTGCTGCTCGTTGCTGCTATGGAACGACTATTCAATATGAAGTGGCTGCGTTTAGCGTGGTCCGCCCGGATCGACTTGTACGCTCACTATTGCACACCAAGCTCAGGCTTGCGCCGCTGCTACCCCTACCCGTTAGGGGGACGAGCCATAACAGCCGGGAACCGACTGTTCGTTCTGTAGCTCACTTACATGTGACGGTGCGTGGTATCGCGCTGGTTCCACTGCCTGTCCCGTGCTGCCTCGCGCCTGTTTCGTACCGTCTCGGCGGCCTTCCAGTTGGTCGTGGTTGCTCCCATTTGTCCGAAATCTTCATAATTATCCTCGTATCCTGCGGCGTCGTCTTGCCCCGTGCCCATCCTGTCGCCGCAGCGCCGTCCCTGAGGATGCGAGGACGCTCTTCTCAGGCCTCTGTGACATGAGTTGTCTGCGTGTCCTAAGGGACAGGAGGAATACCGTGAGCTACCTCATGGTTTTACCTCCCGGTCGCAGCGCCGCCTCTGCGGACGCGCTACCTGCCCTCTAGATTCTGTGACTGAGTGGTCATTGTGGTCTGTGGGACAGGGGGAATACCGTGAGTTACCTCATGGTTTTACCCCTTGGTCGCAGCGTCGCCTCTGCGGACGCGGTGGCTGCCCTCCTTTTGGCTTCTGTGGCATGAGCGAACCACCGTGTCTACAGGGCTAGAAAACGACGTGATTCAGATCACGGTTTGATCTGTTTCGCCGATGCGCGCCATGGTTGTGCGCGCAGCGTGAGAAACACCTGCGGGTGTGTGATGGTTACTTGTCAGTAACGCTGTCGCCCTGATCCGCGTCACATCCACGCCCCCTGCCGTGCCAGGTGCGTTGCACCGGCCGACAGCGAAACAGGTGCCGGCGAGTGCCCTCCCCCGAGAGGCACCCGACTCAAGGTTTCTTCTTTCTTTGATCTCTCGTATCAATAAATCAGCGCTGTCTCTGTACGACAAGACCCGTCCTCTGTGTGACAAGGCCCGCCGCTTCGTCAGCGAGCATGGCCGGATGTCCATGGCGGTAGGGGCCACGGCCGTGGTGGCAGGGATCGGCACCGCCGGTGCCGTTGTCGGCCCGGCGCCGTCGGCCGAAACGGCCGCCCATCTGGCCACGATGGCTTACACCGGACCCGCGACTCCGGGCGGCCCTGCCGAGACTGCGATGTTCAGGTCGCTTCTCGGCCCGTCTTCGACCGGGCACAGCGGCACGGTGGGCCAGGACTATGGTCAGCAGGCCGGTTCCGCTTCACAGGCGAAGCAGCCGTACACCATCTACGACTCGGTGGACCCGTCCGCTGTCCCTGCCGGTCAGCCGGTCGCAACCTACGTCGACGGCCCCTATGCGACCTCGTCCTCGCAGGTAGCCGGGCACGGGAAGGTGCTGTGGATCGACACCAACGGCAGCGACCCCAAGGCTGCTTCGGCGCTCGACGTGGAGCCTGGTGACGCGACACCGGCCGGTGCCGCGCAGTGGGTGCAGCAGAAGCTCAGCGCGAGCCCCAACAGCACGGCGATCGTCTACACCATGCAGTCTGAATGGCCGCAGGTCAAGGCCGCCATCAGCGCCCTGCCGTCCAGCATGCAGTCCCACGTCAAGTACTGGATTGCCGACCCGACCGGCACCCCGCACATGGTGCCCGGCGCCAGCGCGACCCAGTGGTACTGGGGCAGCAGCTACGACATCAGCACCGCGCAACCAGGCTTCTAAGTAAGCCTGCCGAATCGGCACAGCGACCTGTTCCGGGCCGTCCTCCAGCTGGAGGGCGGCCCTCAGGCGTCTGCGCCGACGGCCGACCCGGCACCGCCAGGATCGGACCGGGCTGCTTGGGCCGAGTATCAGCGGGGCGCAGTGGCGGCCCCTCCTCTGACGCCTGTACGTAAGTGACGTAAGTGCGTCATTATCCCCCTGTTAAGCATGGGAAGCAATGTGACTTAGATCATGGTTTGGCTCGCTCGCCAGAAGACGGCGATTCGCGCTATGGTTATCCGCGCAACGTGAGAAACATCCTGGTGTGTGATGGTTACTTCTAGTAACGCTGTCGCCCTGATCCGCGTCACATCCACGCCTCCTGCCATTGCCTAGGTGTATTGCACCGGGCGGCAGCGAACCGGGTGTCTGGCGAGCGCCCTCCCCCGAGAGGCGCCCGATTCAAGGTTCTTCCTTCTTTGATCTCTCGTATCAAGTCAACGCTGTCTCTGTACGCCAAAACCCTTCCTGTCCACGCAATGCCGCGTCGCTTCGCCAGTGACCGTGGCCGGACGTACATGGCGATCGCGGGTACGGCCGTGGTGGCCGGAGTCTGCACAGCCGGTGCGGTCGTTGGCCCGGCGCCGACGGCCGAAACGGCCGCCCATCTGGTCACAATGGCCTACACCGGACCCGCGACTCCGGGCGGTCCTGCCGAGACTGCGATGTTCGGGTCGCTGCTCGGCTCGCCTTCCACCGGGCACGGCGGCACGGTGGGCCAGAACCATGGTCAGGCCGGGCAGAGTCAGGCTGCTTCCGGGCGGTCTGCCTCGCGGGCGACGCCAAGCCAGCCGTACCTGATCTACGACTCGACCGAGCCGTATGCGGTCCCCGCGGGCCAGCCGGTCGCAACCTACGTCGACGGTCCCTTCGCGGCCCCGGCCAGC
>Ga0335075_10001873_pt1 | contig 34251 bp, 32 predicted proteins | sample Lox_Sample_24_FD_206723 | JGI IMG/M metagenome (GOLD analysis project Ga0335075, IMG submission 206723) | Soil microbial communities from Loxahatchee National Wildlife Refuge, Florida, United States - Lox_Sample_2.4 | ecosystem: Environmental > Terrestrial > Soil > Wetlands | place: USA...
AAGGCAGCCGTTGGGCTGCCTTGTAAAAACGCGCGTCACTGGTCCCCTGGGGGGCGCCAGGCGGGGAACCCGGCGATGACACGCGAACTTGTAGTTAGCCCCCGTCAGCGTCCTCGCCGGATCAGCCGCACTTCGAATCGCCGCAATTCAGGCAGGTCATGCAGCCGTCCATCATGACGACGGCGGCGGTGCTGCACTTGGCGCACAGCTGCGCCCCTTCCGGAAAATGCGACTTCGAGAATGCGTCGGTCTGCTTGCTTCGTTCTTCGAACTCCGCCTTTTTCTCGGCGATCAGTTTCTGCGCATGTTCGTCGAGCTCCTGCTTCTTGAGCAGACCGATCATCTGCAGGTGCTTCTCGATGACATACCCCAGCTCGGCGATGATCGACGGCATGAACTTGCCGCCCGCCTGCCAGTATCCCCCTCGCGGATCGAACACGGCCTTCAACTCGTCGACCAGGAACGTGACGTCGCCACCCTTGCGGAACACCGCGGAGATGATGCGCGTCAGCGCCACGATCCACTGGAAGTGATCGAGGTTCTTCGAGTTGATGAACACTTCGAACGGGCGACGCTGTTCGTACGGCGTCCCTTCGTTCAGCACGATGTCGTTGATGGTCACGTACATGGCGTGATCCGACACCGGCGTCTTGATCTTGTACGTCGCACCGATCAGGAACTCCGGGCGCTGGACCTCTTCGGTCATGCGCACGACCTTCGCCGAGCGGCCGTCCTTGCCCTTGGTCATCTCGACCTGGGGCTCGAGCTTCACCACGTCGGCAGCGGGCGCCGCGGGCGCGGCCGCCGGGTCCGCCGGCTTCTGCACGCGGTACTTCGAAATCTTCTTGTCGATCTTGATGGCAGCCATGGCGATTCCTCAGAACTTTCCGTAGTAGCCTTCTTTCAGCGCGTCGAAGAGATTCGCGGCGGTGTGTTTCTCACCGTCGTACTCGATCTCCTCGTCACCCTTCACCGAGACTTCGGAACCGTCCTCGAGCGTGAACACGTAGGTCGTGTTCTTGAGGTCGTCTTCCTTCACCAGCACGCCCTGGAACGCTTCGGGGTTGAAGCGGAAGGTGGTGCAGCCCTTCAGATCCTTCTCGTGGGCGTACAGGTAGATGTCCTTGAAGCTCTCGTACTTGTAATCCGTAGGCACGTTCGCTGTCTTGGAGATGGAGCTGTCGACCCATCTTTGCGCCGCCGCCTGGATGTCGACATGCTCCTTGGGAGTGATGTCGTCGGCCGTAGTGAAGTAGGCAGGCAGCTGTTCGGACGGGCCCGTTGCATTCGGCATCGCACGCGGATTGATGAGCTCGCGATAGGCGAGAAGCTCGAATGAGAAGACATCGACTTTCTCCTTGGTCTTCTTGCCCGGCCGGATGACGTTGCGGAAATAGTGATGCGCGAACGACGGCTCGATGCCGTTGGAGGCATTGTTCGCGAGCGACAGCGAGATCGTGCCGGTGGGCGCGATCGACGTGTGGTGCGTGAAGCGCGCGCCGACGTTGGCGAGCTGGTCCACCAGCCACGGCGCGGTCTGCGCGACGCGCTGCATGTAGCGGCTGTAGCGCGCGTGCAGGATGCGGCCCGGGATCAGATCCCCGACCTTCCACCCGTCTTTCGCCATCTCCGGACGCTTGCGCAGCATCTCGGCGGTGACCGTGAACTCCTCCTTCATGATGGGCGCCGGGCCCTTCTCTTTCGCGAGATCGAGCGCGGCTTCCCAGCCGGCGACCGCCATCTCGCGCGAGACGTCTTCCGTGAACTTGATCGAGTCTTCCGAACCGTACTTGAGGCCGAGGCAGGTGATCGTGCTGCCGAGACCGAGGAAGCCCATGCCGTGGCGGCGCTTGCGCATGATCTCGCCGCGCTGCTGCTCGAGCGGCAGCCCGTTGATCTCGACGACGTTGTCGAGCATGCGCGTGAACACCTTCACGACTTCGCGGTACTCGTTCCAGTCGAACTCGGCGAAGTCCGTGAACGCATTCTTGACGAAGCGCGTGAGGTTCACCGAGCCGAGCAGGCACGAGCCGTACGGCGGCAACGGCTGCTCGCCGCAGTTGTGCGCGTGCAGGCCGTTCGCGTCGAACTCGTTGATGCCGGGGATCTGGACGTCGTACACGTCCTCGATGCCGTCCGGCTTCACGCTCTCGACGGTGGCGACGTAACGCTCGCGGTTCAGCGTGCGCTTGTAGCTGCCGAGCAGGTTGTGCAGTCGGCCGCGCTTCACGGTGTCGGCGAAGTCGATGGCTTCCGCGAAGCTCGCGACGTTCGCGCCGGTGATGATCAGCTCGTGCTGGGACGGGCGGTGATAGATGCTCGAGGCGATGCCGAGACGCAGCAGCATGCGCTGCACGGCTTCCAGCATCGTGAGATCCGCCTGCGCGAGGCGCACGGAGACGCCCTTGGCCTGCGTGCCCTGCACGCTGCCGTCGGCGTCGAACAGGCCGCGCAGGAAGCCGCGGTAGAACTCGCTCGACGTGCGCTCGATGGCCGGCGTCACGGTGTTGCGGCCTTCGCGCAGTCCCAGCTCGCGCGCCAGCTCGGTGATCGCCTGCATGCCGAGGCGGAACTCGCCGCGGTTGCCGACCGAGTGCCAGCCGACGAAGTCGTCGCTGACGCGGCGCGCGGCATCGAGCGCCGCGGCCATCACGGAGTGCGGACCGCCGACGCCGACGTCGCTGTTGCCGACGGCGCGACGCGCCCAGACGGACAGCTCGGTGCGCTGCTCGCTCACGGTACCGTCGCCGACCATCAGGCCCATGAGGTAACCCTCGTGGGTGCCCCAGGCCTTCGACGGCGAATGCGCGGCCCAGTGGGCGGCGCGGCGGTGATCCTGCATCAGCACCTTGTCGCCGGCCTGCAGCTCGCCCGCGGCACACCACTCGGTGGCCAGGCGGAAGCGCGTCAGCGTGGAGATGCGGCGCACGCGATGGTCGGCGGTGAGACGCAGCGAATGGCCTTCCGCGGTCCGCACGTTGACCAGCGGCTTCACGCCGGTACGGAAGAAGCCCTCGGCCGCGCTGGCGTGGTCGATGCCGTCGACGCGCGCCGCGAACGGGCGACCGATCAGCTCGGCCACCTGGCGCGGGCCTTCGGCGGTCTGCACCCAGGTGTCGGCGGGCACGCAGGGGTTCGTGGCGCGGATGTTCTCGCACCACCAGTTGTTGTTCATCTCATTGACGCGGTCGATGAGGATGAAACCCGGCTCGGCGAAATCGTACGTGGACGACATGATGACGTCCCACATGCGGCGCGCCGGCAGCGTCTTGTAGATCTTGCAGCAGACGAGGCCGTCTTCGCGGCTGACGTATTTGTCCGTGGTCGGCCATTCGCGCCAGGTGAACTTCGACTTGTCGTCGAGCTTGTGCTCGGCGGGGTCGTATTCCTTCTTGAGCAGCGGGAAGGCGAGGTTCCAGTCCTTGTCCGCGCGCACCGCCGCCATGAATTCGTCGGTGATGAGCAGCGAGAGGTTGAACTGGCGCAGCCGGCCGTTCTCGCGCTTGGCGCGGATGAACTCCAGCGAGTCCGGGTGGCCGATGTCGAACGTGCCCATCTGCGCGCCGCGGCGACCGCCGGCGGACGAGACGGTGAAACACATCTTGTCGTAGATATCCATGAACGACAGCGGACCGGACGTGTAAGCACCGGCGCCCGAGACGTACGCGCCGCGCGGACGCAGCGTCGAGAATTCGTAGCCGATGCCGCAGCCCGCCTTCAGCGTGAGGCCGGCCTCGTGCACCTTGTTCAGGATGTCGTCCATCGAGTCGCCGATGGTTCCGGACACCGTGCAATTGATGGTGGAGGTGGCGGGCTTGTGCTCGAGGGCGCCCGCGTTGCTGGTCACGCGGCCGGCGGGAATGGCCCCGCGGCGCAGCGCCCAGACGAACCGTTCGTACCATTGCTCGCGCACCGGCTCGAGCTCGACGTCCGCCAGCGCGCGGGCAACGCGCTTGTACGTATCGTCCATGGTCTTGTCGACCGGGGTGCCGTCCTTGGCGGACAAGCGGTATTTCTTGTCCCAGATGTCGAGCGACGCTTCCTGGAAAGGAATGGCGTCGACGTCCTTCGTTTCGATCTTGACCACGCTATTCATGGATGGGTAAAGCTCCCCCGATGTTCCGGCCTGTGCGAATTCACCCGAACCGGAAAAAAGAACGCCCCTGCGCCCGTAGGTCCTACGGATCAGCGTGGTTTATTGCGGTCTGCTGTCAGACAGGCCGCCATTCCTCTCCCCGGCTCTCCCCATCATCAAGATGTCGCGACACAACATCTTGTGTTGGGGTCGGAAGAGTAGGCACGCGATATCGGCGCGTCAAGAAACATCGTTGTCATAATTGGGCCATCGTTTTTATCTTCTAAGCCAACGAGTTGCGTGATTTCGCGCCGCGCGATGCGGGTGTCAATACAGCAAATCTTTGCCTCTGCAGGAATCGGGCCGGACACAAGAACTTGTGTCCACCAGGTTCCCACCGGCTACGCACAAGTCGTCCACAGGTTGCTCTGCCCAGCGCCCGCAAGCGGGTCGGCAGCCGGCGGAAAAGCGCCGGCCACGGCGGGCGCCTCTTGGCGCGGCGCAGCCTTTTTCAAGCCACTTGAATCATTTTTCGCGGTCCGCAGATCGGGTGCCACGTGCGCCGGGAACCGCTCCCGGTAGTTAGACAAACCCGTTCGATACAGAGGAGATGCAGAGATGACCGTCGTTCGTTATGAGCCTTGGGGCCTGATCAACCGTTTGCGCCGTGAGCTCGACCAGGGCTTCGAGACCACCTCGCGCGACGCGTCGTGGACGCCGGCCGTGGACATCCACGAAGAGGCGAAGCAGTTCGTCGTGCGCGCCGACCTGCCGGGCGTGAAGCCCGCCGACATCGAGATCACCGCCGAGAAGGGCGTGCTCGCGCTGCGCGGCACGCGCAACTTCGAGCAGAAGAGCGACGACGGCCACTACTCGCGCGTCGAGCGCGTCAGCGGCAAGTTCGTCCGTACCTTCACGCTGCCGGAGAACGTGCAGACCGACGCCATCAAGGCGCAGTTCAAGGATGGCGTGCTCGAGCTGACCATCCCGAAGGCCGAGAAGGCCGAGCCGCGCCGCATCGAGGTGCAGGCTGCGTAATGGGGTCAGACCCCATTTCGAGGGCGGTGTCGAAAGGCACCGCCCTTTTGTTTGGCCCGCGATCCGCGCGATCATCCGCCGCCGTTCCGGCACGCGTCTGCGGAGACATCACATGCGGATCTCGCTCGCCCTCGCCCTCCTCGCGCTCACTGCGCTGCCAGTCGCGGCCGACCAGCCCTGCCGGGCCGCGAAGACAAAGACCGGCGCCGTTGCGCCCGTCATCGCCGCCCTCGAAAAACTCCGCCCACTGCTCTCCGTCGAACAGCGCGCCGCGATGGAGAAGCCATTCGATGCCGCACAGGCCACGCACTGGTCGAACCTGCCCATCGCCATCGTGCCGCGCACCGGCCTGCGACTCGGCGACCTGACCGAGGCACAGGCCACCGCCGCCCGCGCGGTCTTCGCCGCGACACTCTCCGCCTGCGGCCTCGAGCTCCTCGATGAAGTCCGCCTCGCCGACGACTATCTCGCGCCATTCGACAAGGGCGCGATCGGCTGGAACGGCGGCAACTACTACCTCAGCGTGCTCGGCGCGCCGTCCGCGAAAACCCCGTGGATGCTGCAGCTCGGCGGCCATCACCTCGCCTACAACGTCGTGTTCAACGGCCACGAACCCGGCGCGACACCGCTGTTCTTCGGCAGCGAGCCCATCCGCTTCGAGATGCAGGGCAAGACCCACGAGCCGGTGGCCGCGCAGAGCACCGCCATGTCGACGCTCGCCGCCGCCATCGCCACGCATCCCGGAGCGAAGCTCTCCGGCACGTTCACCGACGTCGTGAAGGGCGTGATCATGAAGCGCGCGCCGGGCACCTCCGGCCCCGTGGGCCTGAGCGGCGGCGTCGACTCCGGCTTTCCGCACAGCTACCCGACCGGCGACGTCGACCGCGGCGTCCGCGTCGGCACGCTGAACGCGGCCGAGCGCCAGCTCGTGCGCGCCGCCATCGAGAGCTACGCCACGCTGCCGGGCAACGCGATCTCCGCGCCGCTGCTCGCCGCCTACGAAGACGCGGCCGCGCTGGACCAGACGTACGTCGGCTTCGCCGGCGCCACCGATTTCAGCGTGAAAGGCTCGTACGTCCGCATCGACGGCCCGCGCGTGTGGATGGAGATGGTCGTGCAGCCCGCGATCGCGAAGCCCGAAGACCTGCACTTCCACGCCTTGTGGCGCGACAAGACGGCCGACTACGGCGGTGAAGTCCAGCGATGAGGGCGGCGCGGCTCGCGCTGCTGGCCCTGGCCTGGGTGGGCGCCGCGTTCGCGCACCCCGCCCCGAGCTCGATCGTGCGCCTCGACTTCCGCGCCGACGGCGTGCGCGCGGAATACTGGCTGCCGGTCTCGGAGCTGGAATACGCGCGCGCGGCGGACCCGGGCGGCGCGCTGCCGGCCTATCTACTGCGCCACGTCGCCGCGCAGACGCCGGCCGGCGCGGCCTGGCGGATCGACGTCGGCGCGGTGCGCGAGACGAAATACCTCGATCATCCGTACCTGGTCGCGGACCTGGTGCTGACGCCGCCGCCGGGCGCCTCGCCGCGCGAGTTCCTGCTGCTCGATGACGCGGTCACGCACGAGGTGCGCAACCACGTGGTCTACGTGGCGGCGCGCCGCGGCGAGGAGTCGGCCGTGCTCGGCGTGCTGCAGTACCCCGCGCGCCGCCTGCGGATCGCGGCTCCCGCGGGGTCCTAGCGGGCGCCGCCCAGGATCCGCGCCGGCAACATCACGATGCCGCGCAGCAGCCCGAAGACGCCGTCCATCGCGATGCCGACCATGCGGAACGGCAGCGACAGCAGCCACACGATCGGCCACATCACCAGGGCCAGGATGGCCAGCGGCCAGCAGACCACGAGCAGCAGGCACCACAAGAGAAACTTGATCATCGATTGAGTATCCTCTTCCGCATGTTCAAACGTTCAACCCGCCGCGCCGTCCCCATCGCCGTGATGGTCGCCGCCGCCTTCCTTATGACGATCGAAAGCCCCGCCGGGTTGCCACAGGCGGTCGGCGATGCGCCGGTGCCGACGCTGGCGCCGATGATCAAGCGGGTCTCGCCGGCCGTCGTGAACATCGCCACCCGCGGCACCATCCGCGAACGCACGCCGCAGAACCCGTTGCTCGAGGACCCCTTCTTCCGCCGGTTCTTCGACATCCCCGACATGGGCCCCCGCGAGCGCCAGTTCCAGAGCGCCGGTTCCGGCGTCATCTTCGATGCGAAGAACGGCTACATCGTCACGAACGCTCATGTGGTCGACAACGCCACCGAAATCACCGTCACGTTGCAGGACGGCCGCGACCTGGCCGGCGAGCTGGTCGGCACCGACGTGCCCAGCGACATCGCCGTGCTCAAGGTGCCGGCGGAAACCCTCACCCAGATCGTGCTCGGCGATTCGTCGAAGATCGAACAGGGCGACTTCGTCGTCGCCATCGGCAACCCGTTCGGCCTGCAGCACACGGTGACCTCCGGCATCGTGTCCGGCCTCGGCCGTTCGGGCATCAACCCGGATGGTTACGAGGACTTCATCCAGACCGACGCGTCGATCAACCCGGGCAACTCGGGCGGCGCGCTGGTCAACCTGCGCGGCGAGCTGGTCGGCATCAACAGCGCCATCCTCTCTCGCTCGGGCGGCAACATCGGCATCGGCTTCGCGATCCCGGTCAACATGGCCCGCAGCATCATGGACCAGCTGCTGAAGTACGGCTCGGTCAAGCGCGGGTTGTTGGGCGTCAACATCTACTCGCTGACGCCGGACATGGCGAAGTCGCTGAACCTGACGAACACGCAGGGCGTGCTGGTGTCGCAGGTGACCGAGGCGTCCGCGGCCGAGAAGGCCGGCATCAAGCCCGGCGACGTCATCACCAGCATCAACGGCCAGCCGATCAAGTCCAACAGCGAGCTGCGCAACGCGATCGGTCTCTCGCGCGTCGGTGACAAGCTCGACGTCGCGCTGATCCGCGACCGCAAGCCGCTGCACGTCACCGCGGTCATCAACGACGTGCCGGCCGCGAAGCCCGGCGAGACCGCCAAGGCGACGCCGCCGGCCGCGGGCGACGCCGCACCGATGCATCCCGGCCTCACCGGTGCCACGCTCGCCGACGGCGCCAGTGGCGGCGTCGAGGTGCGCTCGGTCGAACCACGCAGCGCCGCCGCGCAGTGGCTGCGCAACGGCGACCGGATCGAAGGCGCGAACTCGCGCACCATCAACAACCTGAAGGATCTGCGCGAGGCCGCGAAACGCGGCGGCGCGCTGGTGCTCACGGTCCGCCGCGGCAACGCGGTCATCCTCGTTCCCTTACGAGCACCCTGACATGGACGTATTGATCATCGGCGCCGGGCCCGCGGGCTCGGTCGCGGCGGCATTGCTCGCGCGCCGCGGCTACGACGTGGTCGTGCTCGAGCGCCAGGCCTTTCCGCGTTTCTCGATCGGCGAGAGCCTGCTCGCCTGCAGCATGGAGCTGCTGCAGCAGGCCGGCATGTACGACGCCGTCTTGAAGCGCAGCTTCCAGTACAAGAACGGCGCGGTGTTCGACCGCGACGGCCGCACCTCGGAGTTCAACTTCGCGGACAAGTCCAGCCCCGGCCCCGGCTTCACGTTCCAGGTGCAGCGCGCCGACTTCGACGACACGCTGGCGCGCGAAGCGATCGCCGCCGGCGCGAAGATCCGCTTCGAGGTGGAGATCACCGCGGTGGACTTCAGCGGTGCGCAGGCGCGCGTCACCAGCCGCGGCGCCGACGGCGCCACCGAGGTGCACGAGCCGAAGTTCGTGCTCGACGCCTCGGGCTTCGGCCGCATCCTGCCCAAACTACTCGACCTGCATCGCCCGTCGGCCTTCCCGGCGCGCGCCGCGATCTTCTGCCACGTGCGCGACAACATCGTCTCGGGCGGCTTCGATCGCCAGAAGATCCGCGCCGGCATCCATGCCGCCGACCACGAGGTGTGGTCGTGGCTGATCCCGTTCTCGAACGGCACCGCGTCCGTCGGCATCGTCTCCTCGATCGAGCAGCTGCGCGCGCGCAGCGGCACGCTGGAGGAGCAGTTCTGGCAGGCGATCGGCGCCGAGCCGCGGCTGCGCGAGCTGCTGGCGAACGCACAGACGGTGCGGCCGGTGGGCGAGCTGCTCGGGTACGCGGCGACGGTCACGACGCTGCACGGCCGGCACTTCGCGCTGCTCGGCAATGCCGCGGAATTCCTCGACCCCATCTTCTCCTCGGGCGTGACCATCGCGCTGAAGTCGGCGCTGCTCGCGGCCGACGTGCTCGATCGACAGCTCAAGGGCGAGCCCGTGGACTGGGAGCGCGAGTTTGCGGACGAGCTCAACTACGGCGTCGAGACCTTCCGCAGCTTCGTCGCCGGCTGGTACGACGGCAGCCTGCAGGACGTCATCTTCTTCCCGCGCCAGCAGCCAAGCATCCGCCGCATGATCTGCTCGGTGCTGGCCGGGTACGTCTGGGACCGCGAGAACCCGTACACCGGGCCGCAATCGCAGCGGCGCCTGCGCGCGCTCGCCGAGATCTGCCGCGCCGGCTGAGCGGCGCGGGCCGGACTGCCGGGGCTACTTGCCCGAGCCGGGCGCGCGGTCGGCCTCGGCCGGCGTCACCGCGAACACCGAGCGCAGCCGCCAGAAGCTCGATTCGTGCTGCGCGAGATCGCGCGTCGCGAGGCGCAGGTACTTGCGCAGGTGCGGATTCAGATGCGGCGCCACCGTCTCGGGCCGCACGCGCTTCAGCAGGCAGAACAGCGTCAGCGCATGCACGATCTCGCCTTCGTTCAGCGGATGCGTGGCGCTCTCCGCGGCGGCGTTCGCCATGAAGATGCCGAAGCCCATGAACACCGCGGCGATGTCCATCGTCGGCTCGATCAGCAGCGAGCCGCCGGGCACGGACTCGTCGAAGGTCTCGGTGTAGTAGCGCGACAGCTCGCGCGAGAAGCTCGCGACCAGCGCAACCGCCGAATGCACGTCGGGGCGGTAACGAATGACCGGCACGCTGTTCAGGCCCGACAGCCACGGCCGCTCGGCGGAGGCATCCGGCTCGACGCCGCACGGCCATTCCGCCATGCCCGCGTGTTCGCGCACGCGGCGGAACAGGCTGACGACGCCGGCATGCCCGTTCATCGCGCGATCGGGGAAGTAGTCCTCCGTCGGCAGCACGAGCTCGGTGTCGAGGAATTTCGGATAACCACCGCTGTTACGCAGCAACCATGCGAACGCGGCGAATTGCCAGTCGCGGCGCGCGGCATCGAGGAAGGACTTGGGTCGGAACCGGACGATGTTGCGCATGGTTCTGGTCTCGCGCGTCATGATGACAGCGCGTGCACTGCAGCGACGCGACATTTTTCTGACAAGACATAACGACGGCGACGCGTTCAATGCGACGATGGAGATGGCAGCACCCGCACCGCGCGGATCCTGACGCGCACGCCCGACTGCGCGACGTGCGCCGGCATCTCCCGCGCGACGAACTCCTCGAACGCGCCCATCGCGAGCTCGTGCGGCGGCGTCGCGCCCCAGGAATCCTGGTGCAGGAGCCGCCACGTGTACTCGTCGAGAAAACCGGCGTCGTCGACACGTGACAGCGCATCGAAATACGCGGAACGCCGCGCGCTGGCCGGGCGCGAGCGGTACTCCCGCAGCGCCGTGCGCCGCGCCGCGAGCTCCACCGCGAACGGCGCGACCGCGAGGCCACCGCAGGGCGGCACGATCTCCGGATGCTCCTGCGCGTACGCGCCGATCTCCGCGGCGTAGGCCAGCCACAGCGGCGCGTCGGCAGGCTCCGTTCCCGTCGTCGTCTCGAAGCTGAATTCCGCCGGCGCGGCAGCCAGTGGTTTGACGGGCCGCGGCCGCGCTTCGATCGCCTCGGCGATGGAGCCGAGGATCTGCTCGCGCGCGTCGTCGAGCTCGTCGCCGATCTCCGTGCGCATCGACAGCCGCAGCTTGACGAAGAAGCCGTCGGCCGCCGTCAGCCACAGCACGGACACCGCGCTCAGCCCGTTGCGCTCGAAGTGATAGACCGCCTCGCGCGCGGTGAGCTCCGTGCCGGGACTCAGGCGGCGGCTGTTCTCGGAGCGCAGCTGCACGTTCTGGTAGTTGCCGCCGTGTTCGATCTCGTCCTTCGCGCTCTCGAACTGCTCGCAGGCGTCGACCGAATCCGGGCCGTCGGGAAGATCGCGCACGCCGTAGTCGTAGACGAAGATGTTCAGCGACAACCCGCTCGCGTTGTAACCGAACGAGCGCCCCATGCGCCGGTCGCTGTAGCGGTTCTCGCCCTGGTAGCGCAGCGGCCCGATGTTCTGCGGCAGCTTGAGCAGCGACGGCGAGAGCTTGACGGTGTTGTCACCGAGCGGCGCGCCCGGCGCGAGCGTGGCCAGGCACAGCCCCGCCAGCAGCGCCCGGATCCGCGCGCGCCGGCTCACGACTCCTCCGCATGGCCGCAGATCCGCGCGCGCCGGTCCGCGCGCGGCAGCTTCGCGAGCTCGCGTGCGGCCGCGTAGAAACGCGGCAGGTCGTGATCGGCGTCGGCGAGCATCTTCTCGAACCCCGGCACGCAGTCGTAGTAGGTGGCCAGCGACGCGAGCCGCGCGTTGTTCGGCTGCCCGTCGAGTTCCTCGACGAGGCCGGATTTCACCGAGTAACGCCGGTCGAGCGCCTTCAGCTCGTCGACCAGCCGCGCGAACACGGACGCCTTGCGCTCGCGCATCACCGCGACGTCCACGCCGGACGAATACAGGCGTTCGAGCTCGGTGCGGTAGCGGCGGATGACGCCGAGGCTCTCCGCCTGCCGCTCGCGACGCTTGCGATGGCGCACGAGGTCGCCCTCGCGGCCGCGCGACTTCAGCCAGCGTGCCAGGCCCTCCTGCTCCACCGTGACCGCGAACGCCTCGTTGAACGCCGTGTCGTCGGGGATGTACACGAGCTGGTGCGAGAGCTCGTGGAACAGGATCGACGCGAGCTCGTCGTCGCCGTAACTCATCATCGTGTTGAGGATGGGGTCGTTGAACTTGCCCAGCGTCGAATACGCCGGCGTGCCGCCGACCATCGTGTCGTAACCCTGCGCGTGCCAGCGGTCGGCGAAGCGGCGCGCGGCGCGCTCCTTGAAATAGCCGCGATACGCGACGCAGCCGACGATCGGGAAGCACCACTCGTGTGGCGTGACGGAGAACTCCGGCGTCGCCACCACCGTCCACACCACGTATTCACGGTGCAGGTCGGCGTAGCTGGTGTAGCTCTTGTTGTTAGGCAGGCCGAGCTCGCGCCAGGCGAACTGCCGCGCGGCCTGCACCGACTCGAGCCGCGCGCGCAGCTGGGGCGGCGTCTGCGGATTCGCGACCACGCGGGCGATGGGCTTGCGGGCCGTCAGCAGCTGCAGCTGCCCCTTCGCGGCCTGCGCGACGTACAACGTGCCGCATCCCTGCAGGGCGAGGCACGCGGTCACGAGCAGCAGGCGAAGTTTGGTTACCATGCGGGCCATGCAAGTGTACTTGGTGGGTGGCGCGGTCCGGGACCGCCTTCTCGGCCGCGCGGTCAAGGAGCGCGACTGGGTGGTGGTCGGCGCCAGCCCCGCCGAGCTCGAACGCGCCGGGTACATCCCGGTGGGGCGCGACTTCCCGGTGTTCCTGCACCCGAAGACCAAGGAAGAACACGCGCTCGCGCGCCAGGAGCGCAAGGTCGGGCCGGGCTACCGCGGCTTCGTCACCGAGTTCTCGCCCACGGTCACGCTCGAGGACGACCTGCGGCGCCGCGACCTCACCGTCAACGCGATGGCCGAGGACGACGCCGGCAACGTCATCGACCCGTACGGCGGGCTCGCCGATCTCGAGGCGAAGGTGCTGCGGCACGTGTCCGCCGCGTTCGCCGAGGACCCGGTGCGCATCCTGCGCGTCGCCCGCTTCGCGGCGCGCTACGCACCGCTCGGCTTCCGCGTCGCCGACGACACGCTGGCGCTGATGCGGCAGATGGTCGCGGCCGGCGAGGCGAACGCGCTGGTGGCCGAACGCGTCTGGGCGGAAACCGAGAAGGCGCTGAACGAGGAACGGCCCGACGTGTTCTTCCAGGTGCTGCGCGACTGCGGCGCGCTGGCCGTCGTCTACCCGGAGATCGACGCGCTGTTCGGCGTGCCGCAACCCGAGAAATGGCATCCCGAGGTCGACACCGGCGTGCACGCGCTGCTGGCGCTGCGCGCGGCGGTGACGCTCGGCGGCAATCTCGCCGCGCGTTTCGCCGTGCTGATGCACGACCTGGGCAAGGGGCTGACGCCGGCCGACGTGTTGCCCTCGCATCACGGCCACGAAGACGCCGGCGTCGCGCTGGTTGAGACGCTGTGCGCGCGGCTGCGCGTGCCGAACCCGCTGCGCGAGATCGGCGTCATCTCCGCGCGCTATCACACACACGTGCACCGCGCGCTCGAGATGCGCGCCGACACACTGCTGAAGATGCTCGAGAGCTGCGATGCCTTCCGTCGCCCCGAACGGTTCGCGGATTTCCTGCTGGCCTGCGAGGCCGACGCGCGCGGCCGCACCGGCTTCGAGGCGCGCGACTACCCGCAGCGCAACTACTGCATCCGGGCGCGCGACGCCGCCGCCGCGGTGCAGCTCGGCGCCGACGAACGCGCCGGCCTCAGCGGCGAGAAGATAGGCGAGCTGCTGCGCAAGCGCCGCGTCGCGGCGATCGACGCCGCGCGAACAAATGCGGTGATCGACGCCGCGCGAACAAATGCGGCGATCGACGCCGCGCGTCCGGCGCCGGAGGGGTGAGCATGAAGACGTGGATTCTCGCGGCGCTGCTGGCCGGCGTCGTGCCGGTACGCGCCGATTCGCCGACGAAGGATGCCGCGCCCGCCAACACCGCGGCGGCCGCGAAACGCGAGTTGTGGCTCGGCACCGAGGGGCGCTACGTGCGGCAGTGGCGCGTGCTCGGCCCGATGACGCCCGAGGACGCGGACGCACTCGCCGCGGCCGGCCAGCCGACGAAGCTCGCGGACTCCAGCGCGCAGCCGTGGCGCTTCGCCGGCAGCTACGGCGACGTGCTCGATGCGTTCTCGGCGTCGAACATGCGCGACGGCGAGACCGCGTTCGCCATGGCCACGGTGGAACGCGCGGCCGATGGCGATGCGTCGATCTGGCTCGGCGGCAACGTGCGCGGCGTCTGGGTCAACGGCGAGTGGCGCGGCGGCGGCGCGGATTCGCCGGCGTTCGTCATGGACGGCACCGAGGTCCGCGCACGCCTGCAGCGCGGCCCCAACCGCATCCTGTTGCGCGTCTCGCGGCTCGACCGGCCGGTGTTGTTGTCGCTGCGCGTGACCGATCCCGGCTTCGTCGGGCGGTTGCCGATGCTGTCGCCATACCTCGTCCGCACCGCGGACGACGCGCTGCTGGTCATGCCCGGCGCGCGTGGCACCGAAGGCGCGCAGGTGGTCTACGACGTGCTCGCGCCGGGCGGCGAGGCGCGCGCGACCATCCAGCTGACGCGCGCGCAGGAGGCGCGCTTCGTGACGCGCGGCTGGCCCGACGGCCCGTACGAGGTGCGCGTGCGCACGCGCGACGCGCTCGGCGAGGAATCGGTCGTCTACCTGCCGTGGATCAAGGGCGACGCACACGCGTTGGCGCAGCGCGTGCTCGACGCCGCCGCGGCCGCCGGCGCCAGCGACCCGGTGAAGATGCTGGCCGACATGATCCGCGACCGCGAATCGGGAGACGCGGCCGCATTGCACTCGCCGCTGATGGAGTTCGCGGAGCTCGAACGCGAACGCGCCGGCCTCACCGGCGGCGCGCGCGGCGGCGGCTTCGTGCGGCTCGCCTGGACGGACGACATCGACGGCTCGACGCAGTACTGCCGCGCCTATCTACCGTCGGTCTATCCCACCGTGAAGCCGAAGCCCGCGCTGCTGTTCCTGCACGGCTACAACCCGTTCAACCCGCCCTACGTGCGCTGGTGGTCGATCGCCGAGCGGCACAACGGCGTCGCCGAACGCCACGACCTGATCGTGCTCGAACCGATGGGCCGCGGGAACACGGACTACCGCGGCTTCGGCGAGCTCGACGTCCTGCGCTGCCTGGCCGAGGCGAAGCGCCGGTTCCTCATCGACGCGGACCGCGTGTACGTCAGCGGCGAATCGATGGGCGGCAACGGCGCGTGGCTGCTCGCGACGCGCAACCCGCACCTGTTCGCCGCCGCGGCGCCGGTGTTCGGCGGCTGGGACTACCGCGTCACGACCAACGGCTACAACTACACTAACCCGCTGGCGAAGCGGCCGATGGAGCGTTTCCTGCAGGAAGCGCACGCCTCGTTCGCCGGCGCCGAGGGACTGCGCAACGTGCCGCTGTACGTCGTGCATGGCGACGCGGACAACGCCGTGTCCACGGATTTCTCGCGCCACGCCGTCGGCATGCTGCAGCGCTGGGGCTACGACGTGCGCTACCGCGAGGTCCCCGGCCGCGGCCACGAGGACGTGCAGGCGCGCGACGAGATCGCCGACTGGCTGCTGCTGCACACGCGCGTGACGAATCCGCGCGAGGTGCGGCTGCGTTCGTTCGATCTCGCCGGCGCGGGCGCCTACTGGTTGGCCGTCGACGGCTGGATCGATCCCTTCGAGATGATGGAGGCACGCGGCCAGGTCATCGACGGCAGCACGTTGCGCGTCGACACGAAGAACGTCGCCGAGCTCACGCTGACGCCGCCCGACCCGCTGCGCCGCAACTGGGCGGTGTTGTGGAACGACCGCAGCCTGCTCGCGCAGGTCGGCGACGACCGCAAGCTGCACCTGCTCGCGCCCGGCGTCGCCGCGAAACGCGACGACAAGTCGCGACTGCGCGAAGGCCGGCTGTACAACTTCTTCGACACACCGTTCGCGCTGGTCGTGGGCACCAGCGCGAAGGACCCGGCGCTGCGCGCGGCGCTCGAGGCCAAGGCGCAGGCATTCGTCACGCTGTGGCGCCGCTGGCAACACGCGGCACCGCGCGTCTTCGACGACGTCGAGCTGACGCCCGAGCTCGAGTCGAAGTATTCGCTGCTGCTGCTCGGCGGCCCGGATGCGAACCGCATCAGCGCGCGCCTCGCAGCCAAACTACCGGCGAGGGTGACGCGCGACGCGATCGAGATCGACGGCCGCCGCTTCGCCGCGCGCGATGCGGTCGCGCAGGTGCTGTATCCGCATCCCGGCAACGATGCGCGGTACGTCCTGCAGGTTTCGCCGCAGTCCGCGGCCGCGCTGCGTTTCTGGAATCCCGGCGCGTACTGGCATGCGCTGAACGGATTCCCGCTGCTGCACTGGGACTGGACCATCGCCGACGGCCGGCACGTGCCCATCGGCCCGGGCCTCTCGCCCGATCGCGGCTGGATCGCGGCCGGCATCTTCGACCGTCACTGGCGGCGCGACGACCGGTTCACCGTCACCGGCGACGCCGACGCGCGCTCGCGTGCACCGCTGCGCGCCGTGCCGGCGGCGCCGCCGGTCCTCGCCGCGGAGACACTCGCGGTGTTGACCGGTCGGTACGTGATCAACCCCGGGCAGATCGGTTCCGGCGGCACGATCACCGTCACGGTCGAGGATGGCACGCTGTTCGCGACGCAGCCCGAAGGCGGACTCAAGCTCGCGCTCGAACCGGAAACGGCGACCGCGTTCGCCGTCGTCGGCACCGGCGCGCCGGTGCGTTTCGCGACCGACGGCGGGCGGCCCAGCGGGCTTACGTTCAATCACAACGGACTCGACCTCGTTGCAACACGGGTGCAGTAGACTCGCGCGCGCATGAACATCATCGAAGCGATCATCCTCGGCCTCGTCGAAGGCATCACCGAATTCCTCCCCATCTCCAGCACCGGCCACCTCATCCTGACGCGCGACCTGCTCGGGCTGCACGGCGACTCCATCGACCGCGTGCTCATCATCATCCAGGGCGCCGCCATCCTGGCGGTGTGCTGGGAGTTCCGCGCGAAGCTGCTCGGCACCGCGTTCACGCTGCACAAGGACCCGGTGTCGCGCCGCTTCGTGCTCAACCTGCTGATCGCCTTCCTGCCGCTGGCCATCCTCGGCCTGCTGTTCGGCAAGCCGATCAAGGCGGCGCTGTTCAACCCGATCTCGGTGGCCATCGCGCTGGTGGTCGGCGGCTTCATCATCCTCTGGGCCGAGAAGCGCCCGCACGCCGAGCGCGTGCAGGACGTGGACCAGCTCGGCCCGCTGGACGCGCTGAAGCTCGGCCTCTTCCAGGCACTGGCATTGATCCCCGGCACGAGCCGCTCGGGAGCGACGATCATCGGTGGACTGCTGTCCGGCCTGTCGCGCAAGACGGCGGCGGAGTTCTCGTTCTTCGTCGCCATCCCGGTGTTGCTGGCGGCCACCGCGCTCGACCTGTGGGAGGCGCGGCACGAACTGGCGAGCACCGACGTGACGCCGCTGGTCGTGAGCTGCGTCGTCTCGTTCGTCAGCGCGCTGGTCGTCACCAAGCTGCTGCTGCGTTACGTGAGCAAGCATTCGTTCGCCGCGTTCGCCTGGTACCGCATCGCCTTCGGCGCGCTGATCCTGATCACCTGGAAGACCGGCCTCATCAGCTGGTAGTTAGGTTCACCGCGGCTGTAATTCTTGCAAGCTGCGCCCGTCTTCATGCGACGGGCGCACTGCTTAAGGGGCCGGCGCGTCGCGCGCATCGACGTGCGCGCGTAGGCGCCACCGCGCACCGGCCGTAGGCCGTCGCCGCCCGCCAGGCGCCATCGCCCCGCTCGCCACCCGCCCGCTCCGCTCGCCCCGCGCGATCGTTCCACTGCCGCCGCACGACGCCGGCGTGGCGCGCGTCTTGCTCCAGGTATCCCGCCAAACCACTCCAGGGGGATACATGTTCCGATTCCTTCTTCGCGCGCTGCTCGTCGTGGCCGCCGCACCCGTGCTCGCCGCGAAACCGGCCGCGCCCGACGTCCTCTACTACTCCGGCGACAAGCAGCTGCTGTTCGACTGGAACTACGTGCCGCAGGCGAACTACTACGAGGTGTGGTTCAAGGCGAACTCCGGCGCCGCGTGGGCGAAGTTCGGCGAGCGGCCGAGCTGGAATCCGCACTGGGTGCAGAACATCTCCGCGCACCTGCTGAACTGGGCCGACATGCGCTGGGAGGTGAAGGCCTGCAATCCGTCGGGCTGCACGGGCACCGGCCCGATCGACATCGGCAGCACCATCGTGCTGACGCCCATCTTCTTCACGAAGGCGCAGCCGAAGAACTTCGATCGCCTCGGCGAAACCGTGGCCGTGTCGGAGGATGCGCAGACCGCCATCGCTAGCACGTGGAGCCAGGTCATCGTGTTCCATCGCGTGGGCGGACAGTGGAAACGCGAAGCGGCGCTGCAGCCCGCGCGGCAGGAGCCGGGAACCGTGTCGTCGGTCGCGATCAGCGGCGACGGCAACGTGGTCGTCGTCGGCTATCCGGAGGAGCTGAACTACGACGAGGGCGTCAGCGATCCGCCGCGCGGCGCCGTGTTCGTCTTCCGCCGCAACGGCTCGACGTGGACCGAGGAGCGGCGCCTGGTCGCGCCGCGCGGCCGGCTGTACGGCAACTCGGTCGGCATCAGCGAAGCCGGCGACCGCATCACCATCGACTATTTCCGCGACGAGGTCGAGGACGCGAACTCGGCCACCGACATCCTGACGCGCTCGGCCACCGGCTGGTCGACCGCGACGATCGTCAATCCCGGCGCCACGTACTGCACGCCGAACCGTCTGAGCGGCGACGGGCAAACCATCGCGCGCCGCTGCAGTTACGGCGGCGCCGTCCGCGCCGAGCTGCTCGGCGCCGAGAACGCCTGGGGCCTGCGCACGTCGTTCCCGCTGCAGCTGCCGTATTCGCCGACCGGGTACTCCTGGGGTCCGCTGGCGGTGAACTACGACGCGAGCACGCTCGTGTCGCCGGCGTATCCCGCGCCCGTGGCCGAGTCCAACTACCAGGCCGCGAACTGGGCGCCGCAGGCGGCGGTGTTCCGCCGCACCGGTTCGGCCTGGCAGCAGGTGGCGACGCTGAAACCCGACCGCTTCCAGTACACGAACTACTCGTCGCGCTCGTTGTTCGGTGAACGCATCGCGCTGAGCCGCAACGGCGAATACATCGCGGTCGGGGACCAGCACAGCACCGTGCAGGGACTCGTCGAGCCGCCACCGACCGCGCAGTCCGGCAACTTCCCGCACGGCGGCGTCTACGTGTTCGAACGCAATGGCAACGGCTACCGGTTGCGCCGCCACGTCGGCGTCACCACGCAATCACCGAACGACGCGGATCCGATCCTCGGCGGCCTCGCGTTCGGTGACGCCGGCAAGACACTGGCGATCGGGCATCCGGGCGCACGCAGCAATGGCCAGGGTTGTTGCGAGGGCCGCAACGACACGTCGTTGAATCACGCTGGCGCGCTCTGGTTGTACTGACGGAACGACGACGCGGGGCGAGGACGACCGCGAATGACGCGCGTGGCATTCCCGCCACGCGCGTTTCATTCGTCACAGCGGATATCCCGTTCGTCAAAAAGCGCTTCACCGGAACCTGCGCGTTGCGGAGACTCGCTGCGCATGAAATTCGACTTCGAAAAGTTCTACCAAGCGGTCAATGCCAAGCGCACGGCGCGCGCGGCTTCCTGGCGCCAGGTCGCACGGGAAGTCGGCATTGGAAAATCCACGCTCGCGCGCATGTCGCAGAACAAGCGGCCCGACGCCGACGGGCTCGCGGCGCTGTCGTACTGGGCCGAGCTCAACCCCGCGGACTTCGTCTGCATCGAGGCGCCCGCGGCGCCGGTGCTGCACGTGGGCGCGGGCGACGATGGTGTCGCGGCGAGGCCGGCGTTATAACGGCGCCATGAACAAGGCGCTCGGCACGGCGGCCATCGGCGGCGGAGTCGGCGGACTGCTCGACATCCTCTACGCGATCACGCTGTGGGGATTCATCCTCGGCGGCAGCCCGGTCGGCATCCTGCAATCGATCGCCTCCGGCATCCTCGGCAAGGCCGCGTACGACGGCGGCGCGGCGACGGCCATCCTCGGCCTCGCGCTGCACTTCTTCATCGCGTTCTCGATGGCGCTGGTCTACGTGCTCGCGGCGCGGCACCTGCGCGTGCTCACCGCGCGGCCGCTGCTGATGGGCGCGTTGTACGGCGTGCTGCTGTTCGCGGTGATGAATTTCGTCGTGGTGCCGCTGTCGGCGATCGGTCCGCGGCCGATGACGCCGATCGGCGCGTTCCGCGCGCTGCTGCCGCACGTGATCTTCGTGGGGCCGGTGATCGCCTGGTTCGCGGCACGGCGTGCGCCGGCGCCGGCCGCGCCGGTCGCGGTCCCGGCCTAGCTACCAGCCCGCGTCCGCGCGCGCCCCGGCGGCTAGAACGGGTTCGCTGCCCACTTCTTGATCTTCTCGTGATAGCTGCGGCTGGACTGCAGCTTCGTGCCGTTCGGCAGCACCACGATGTATTCGCCGTGCGGCCCGGTCTCGAGCTCCTTCACGTGCCGCACGTTCACGATGATCGAGCGGTGGATGCGCAGGAAGTCCTGCGGATCCAGCGACGCCTCGAGCGTCGCGATCGGCACGTGCAGCAGGTGCCGCGCGGCCTTGAGGTTCAGCTGCACGTAGTTCTCCGCGGCCTGCACGTACAGGATGTCCTCGACGTTCACGAACGAGATCCGTCCGCCGGTGCGCAGCGCGACGCGCGCCAGGTAGCTCGGCGGCGACGCCAGCTGCTGCAGCAGCGACAGCACGTTGTCGTTGCCGGCGCCCTGCGAGATGCGTTCGCGCACGCGCGCCAGCGCCTGCGAGCAGCGTTCGCGCGTCACCGGCTTCAGCAGGTAGTCGATCGCGTTCACCTCGAACGCCTTGATCGCGTACTGGTCGTGCGCGGTGACGAAGATCACCGGCGGCATGCGCTCCGCGCCGATCTCCTTGAGCACGCCGAAGCCGTCCATCTCGGGCATCTGCACGTCGAGGAACACGAGGTCGAACGGCGTCGCGCGCAGCAGCGTCAACGCCTCGGCGCCGTTGCGCGCCTGCGTGACCGGCCCGACGCCAGGCTCTTCGCGCAGCAGCATCACCATGCCGTCGCGCGCCAGCGGCTCGTCGTCGACGATGAGTACGTTCTGGAGGGGGACGGTCTTGAGCCCCGCGTTCATGCGGCCGCCGCCAGGTGGAACGGCACGATCATCGTCACCTCGGCGCCGCCGGCCGGCGCGGCGCCGGTGCGCAGCTCGGCGACGTCGCCGTACAGTTGCTTGAGCCGCGCGCGCGTGTTGGCGAGCCCCAGCCCGAGGCCGTGCGCCGCCGACTTGCCGCTCGTGCTGAAGCCCGGCCCGTCATCGCGCACGGTCACGTGCAGCGAATCGCCGGCGCGCCGCGCGGAGATGACGATGGCGCCGGGGCTGGCGCGTTGTCCGACGCCGTGGTGGATGGCGTTCTCGACGACGGGCTGCAACCCCATGTGCGGCACGGCGGCATCGAGAAGCTCCGGGTCGACGTCGAACTGGACGCGCAGGCGGTCCGAGAATCGCACCTGCTCGATGGATAGATAGAGCTTCAGGTACTCGAGCTCGCGCGCCAATGCCACTTCCTGCGTCTCCATGTCGGCCAGCACCGCGCGCAGCAGGTCGCTGAACCGCGCCAGCGTCTCCTCGGCCTCGCGCCCCTTCTGCTGGCGCACCAGCACGACGATGGCGTTCAGCGTGTTGAACAGGAAGTGCGGCTGCAGCTGCGCCTTCAGCGCGCCGAGCCGCGCCTGCGCCACCTGCGTCTCGAGCTGCGCGGCGCGCAGGTCCGCGCGCAGCGCCGCCTGCGAGCGCTCGAGGAACAGCCGGTGATTGCGGATCGCGGCCTGGATGCTGAGGATCACCCAGTACGCGACCAGGCTCGTGTGCAGGCCGAACAGGAACACCAGCGAGAACTCGCTGGCCACGCCGATCGGCGGATCGACGGGGAAGAACCGGTACCAGACGAGGTGGAACACCGCCTCGCCCGACAGCTTGGTCGCCGCCCAGACGAAGCTCAGCGCGAGGTGCAGCGCCAGCACGCGCGGCCACGGCGCCTCGAGCGGCCAGCGGCGACCGGCCCAGACCACGAGCGGCGTGAACAGCGCCGATAGATAGATGGCCGCCAGCCAGTAGCGCAGGTCCTGCCAAGGATTCGGATCGTCCCAGTAGAAGCGGCGCGTGACGTTCTGCGCGAAGTAGATCAGGCCGACCAGCGTCCACGCGAGCAGGTAGAAGGCCCAGGGCCTGAGCTTGCGCGTGGTGTCGGTCATCGGATGCGCAGCTTAACCCCGCGCGGCGCGCATCGCCGCACGCGGCGCCGGGTTGTTTGACGAACCGGCCGAATTCGTTGACCAGCGTGTGGAACTTATAACGAGCCGCGCAGATCCTGCGTCGAAAAGCCGGCCAGCGGCGCATCGAAGTGACGGCCCAGCGCCACGACCTTGAACACCTCGCCCATCTCCCCGGGCAGCAGCAGCTTGCGCGCCTCGCCGGCCAGCACCGCCCGGCCTCGCGTGTCGTCGGCGACTCCGGCCATCTCCGCGGCCAGCAGCGACTCGATGCCGGCGCCGATCAGGAACGCGGCCTGCGTCGCGAAGCCGAGCACCTCGAGCCCGGCGCTGTCCGCCGCCTCCGCGACTCGCGTGAAGTCCACCCACGCGGTGATGTCCTGCAGGCCCACGTTGACGAACGGATCGTCGTGCGCCCGATGCCGGAAGTGACAGCGCAGCGTGCCGCGCGCGCGATCGGGGTGATAGAGCTGCGAGCGCGGCAGGCCGTAGTCGATCAGCAGCGCGACGCCGGCTTCCAGCTGCGCGGCGAGGCCGGCCATCCACGGCTGGAACGCCATGCACAGTTCGGACACGTAGCCGTCGGGCAACGGCGCGGGCAGCGCCTCGACGACATCGGCGACGGCATTCAGCACTTCGGGCGATGGCGAGATTTCGCGCCAGGCGAATTCGTCGCCATCGAGGCCGACGCCGAGCGCGTGCACCGCGATGCCGCCATCGCGACCGCGCAGCACGAATCGCTCGACCGGCATCGCGTCGAGCACTTCGTTCGCCAGCACCACGCCACGCATCGGCCGGTCCGGCCAGGCGTCGAGCCAGGAGACGCGTCGCGCGAGATCCGGCGGCAGCGCCGCGATGCGCGCGCGCTGCCGCTCGGCGAGATCGGCGCTGACTTCGAGGATGCGGTAGTTCGCCGGCAGGCGGTCGAGCGCGGCCAGCTCGGTGAGGATGTCCGCCGCCATGCGTCCCGAGCCCGCGCCGAGCTCGAGCACGTCGCCGCCGGTGTGATCGAGCACGTCGGCGACCTGGCGCGCGAGGCAACGCGAGAACAGGCTCGACACCTCCGGCGCGGTGACGAAATCGCCGGCGACGCCGAGCTTGGTCGCACCGGCGCTGTAGTAGCCGAGGCCCGGCGCATACAGCGCGAGCCGCATGAAGGCATCGAAGCCGATGGTGCCGCCCTGCTCGCGGATGAACGTGCGGATGGTCTCGGCGACGCGGGCGACGTGCGCGCGCTCGTCGTCCGACAACGCCGGGAGGGTTGTGACCGACGCGTCCGAAGTCATAGAGTGCGGTGATGCATGAGAGGGACACGAGTCTAGCCGGCAAGACGGTGTTGATCACCGGCGCGGCCCGTCGCGTGGGGGCGACGATCGCGAAGACGCTGCACGCGGCCGGTGCAAATCTCGTCATCCACTACCGCAAGTCCGCCCGGGAGGCAGAAGCGCTGGCGGCCAGCCTCGCGGCCGTGCGGGCGGATTCCGTGACGATCGTGCAGGGCGAGCTGCTCGACGTCGCGAAACTGCCGGTGCTCGTCGAAGCGGCCACCGGCACGTTCGGCGGCCTCGACATCCTCGTCAACAATGCGTCCACGTTTTATCCGACGAAGATCGGCGCCATCACGCCGCAGCAATTCGACGACCTGCTGGGCACGAACCTCAAGGTGCCGCTGTTCCTGTCGCAGGCCGCGGCGCCGGCACTGCGCAAGTCGCGCGGGCTGATCATCAACATCGTCGACATCCACTCCCTGCGCCCGCTGCGCGACTACCCGGTGTACTGCTCGGCGAAGGCCGGCCTGCACATGCTGACGCGCTCGCTGGCGAAGGAGCTGGGGCCCGAGATCCGCGTGAATGGCATATCGCCGGGGCCGATCCTCTGGCCCGAGGGCCAGGGCGACGACGATGCCGACGCGCGGCGGCGGAAGATCATCGAGCGGACCATCCTCAAGCGCATGGGCGATCCGACCGACATCGCGCGCGCCGCGTTGTTCTTCGCGGCGCAGGCGCCGTTCGTGACCGGTCAGATCCTGGCGGTCGACGGCGGGCGCAGCGTCGCCTGGTAGTTAGGCTGCGGGCCCGACCCGCGGCTCGATGCCCGGCACGCTCACGACCACCATCTCGTGGCCGTCGAGATCGAACGCCGACCACAGCTCCGCGATCGTCCTGTGCTCGACGGGGTGCTGCACGGCCGGCGCGATCTCCGCCATCGGCCCCAGCATGTACGGCCGCTTCAGCAGGTCCGGCCGCGGCAACGTCCACTCGCTGGTCTTCTCGATGCGCGCGCCGAACAGCAACACGTCGAGATCCATCGTCCTCGACGCCCACTTCGGCGCGTAACGCGGCCGCCCGCAATGCGTCTCGATCGAGCGCAGGCGGCCGATCACGTAGTCGATCGGGTGCGCGGTGTGGAAGCCGAGCACGAGATTGATGAAATCGGGTCCGTCGAAACCCACGGCCTTGTTGCGATAGGCGCGCGAGAACACGGCATCCGGCCACGTGTGCCGGATCTCCTCGCAGGCGCGCGCGAGATTCTTCTCGGGCTCGACGTTGCTGCCCGCCGCGACGTAGACCGGCGTCATCGCACTACTTCGCCAGATCGGCGCGCGTGCGCAGCACCGCCACGCCCACATCCTTGCTGTGGCGGATCGCGCCCGGCTTGTTCACCGACAGCCGCACCCATTCCACGCCGAACTCCTCCAGCACGATCAGCGCCGCGCGATGCGCCAGCGTCTCGACCAGCTTGAAGTCCGAACCCTCGACGAAGGAGATCAGCCGCTTCGCGACCTTCTTGTAGTCGAGCGTGTCGGCGACGTCGTCGCTGGCCGCGGCGCGCGCGCAGTCCACCGGCATCTCGACGTCGAGCACCACCGTCTGCTTCGTGCGGCGCTCCCACTCGATGAACCCGATGATGCAGTCGACCGCGAGGCCGTGCAGGAAGATGCGATCGCCCTGATCCACGAGCGCCGAGCTCGGAATCGTGTGCGTCTTGGGTTCGCTCGTCACCTTGGTTCGCGCCATGTCCTCATCCGTTCAGTTCCGACAACGACCACGTGGCGCGCGCGCGAATCGCCGTCGACTCGACCTTGCCCGCCTTCAGCCGCGCCATGCCGGCCACCGCGATCATCGCCGCATTGTCCGTGCAAAACTCGATGCGCGGGTAAAAGACTTTCGCGCCCTGGCGCGCCGCCGCGGCCGCGAGCCGCTCGCGCAATAGCCGGTTCGCGCCGACGCCGCCAGCGACGACCAGCGCGTCGTAGCCCGTCGACTCGAGCGCGCGCAGCGTCTTCGACACCAGCGTGTCGACGATCGCCTGCTGCACGCCGGCCGCGATGTCGGCGCGCGTCGTCGCGTCGATCGCGCCGCCGTTCTTCGCCGCGTGGTCCTTCACGGCCAGCGCGACTGCCGTCTTCAACCCGGAGAAGCTGAACTCGAGGCCGGCGCGATCGAGCATCGGCCGCGGGAAATCGTAGCGATCCTTGCGCCCGCCGCCGGCCAGCTTCGCGAGCTCGGGGCCGCCGGGATACGGCAGGCCTAACAACTTCGCCGATTTGTCGAAGGCCTCGCCGGCCGCATCGTCGCGCGTCTCGCCGAGGATCCGGTACGCGCCGGGTGCGGCCACGTCGATCAGCATCGTGTGGCCGCCGGACACCAGCAGCGCCAGGTGCGGGAACGGCGGCGGATCGTCCTCGAGCAGCGGCGCCAGCAGGTGCCCCTCGAGGTGATGCACGGCGACGGCCGGCACCTGCCAGGCGTAGGCCAGCGACCGGCCGAGCGCGGCCCCGGTCAGCAGTGCGCCGATGAGCCCGGGGCCGGCGGTGAACGCGACGCCATCGAGCTGGGCGGGCGTGGTCCCGGCGGCCTCCAGTGCCGCGCGCACCAGCGGCAGCAGCCGGCGCACGTGATCGCGGGACGCCAGCTCCGGCACGACGCCGCCATAGATCCGGTGCAGGTCGACCTGGCTGTAGATCTCGTGCGCCAGCAGGCCGGCCGCGTCGTCGTGGACGGCGACCGCGGATTCATCACAGGAGGATTCGAGGGCCAGGATGCGCATGTATATAGAGTGAGACCCGGACCGGCGTCGGGGCTTTGCTTTTTGGAGGCCCGTCTATAGAATCGCCACCCCTGCTTCCGGCAGGTCGTGGCAAAACTCCAAACAGATCAATGGGTTGAGGTTTCGATGCCGAGCGTTCGAGTGCGTGAAAACGAATATTTCGATGCCGCCCTGCGCCGCTTCAAGCGCGCGTGCGAAAAAGCCGGCGTCCTCACGGAGCTTCGGCGCCGCGAATTCTACGAAAAGCCGACGCAGGAGCGTAAGCGCAAGAAGGCGGCCGCCGTGAAGCGCCACCTCAAGCGCAACAGCCCGCGTGATTACTCGGCGCGTCCGCGTCCGAGCTGAGACTTCCTGCGATGACGCTCAAAGAGCGCATCACCGAAGACATGAAGACCGCGATGCGATCCGCCGACAAGGATCGCCTCGCGGTCATTCGCATGCTTCAGGCTGCCATCAAGCAACGTGAAGTCGACGAGCGCATCGTGCTCGACGACGCGCAGGTCACTGCCGTCCTCGAGAAGATGATCAAGCAGCGCAAGGAATCCATCGTTGCGTTCGAGAAGGGCAACCGCCCCGAGCTCGTGGCGAAGGAGAACGCCGAGATCGCCGTGCTGCAGCCCTATCTACCCGCGCAGCTGTCCGACGCCGAGCTCGACGCCCTGATCGCCGAGGCCATCGCCGCCACCGGCGCCGCGTCCATCAAGGACATGGGCAAGGTCATGGGCATCGTGAAGGGCAAGGCCGCCGGCAAGGCCGACATGGGCGCCGTCGGCGCCCGCATCAAAGCCAAGCTCGGCGGCTGATTGGGCGGCCGTGGCATCGCCACCGCCGGCGCGCTGATCCTCATCGCGCTCTGCTGCATCGCCGTCAGCCGCAAGATCGAAGCCGAGCGTCGCGAGCTCGGCCACTTCCCCCGCAAACGACTGCCGCTCGTGATCGGCGGCGCCATCGGCGCGCTGCTGCTGTGCGCGCTGGTCGCGCTCGCGATCCTGCGTTAGTTCGCCTTCGAGCGCAGTCCGCGCAGCCGGTCGGCGGCGAACTGCACCGCGTCGCGCGCCTTCGCGACCACCGCACCCATGCCGAAGAATTCGTGCGTGACGCCCTCGTAGTCGCGTCGCTCGACGTCCACGCCAGCGGCCTTCAACGCCTCTTCCATCTTCGCGCCGTCGCTGCGCAGCGGATCGATGCGCGCCGTGATCAGCGTCACCGGCGGCAGGCCCTCGAGGTGCGCGTCGATCAACTGCAACCGCGGATCCTGCAGCTCCTCGGGCGAGTTGATCAGGTGCTCGACGAACCACTTCACCATCTCGCGGTTCAGCGGCACCGCGATCGCGTTCTCGAGATACGACTCGGTGTTCAGGCTGGTCTGCGTCACCGGGTATACGGCGACGACATGTGCCGGCAGCGGCAGCTGGGCGTCGCGCGCGGCGATCGCCGTTGCCAGCGCGAGATTGCCGCCGGCGCTCTCGCCGGCCAGCGCCACGGCGCCGCCATCACCATTCACCTGCGCGGAATTCGCGAGCAGCCAGCGATACGCGGCGAACGCGTCGTCCCAGGCCGCGGGGAACCGGTGCTCGGGCGCCTGGCGGTAGTCGACGGACACGACCGCTGCGTTCGCGGCCTTCGCCAGCGAGCGGGCACCGCCGTCGTAGACCTTGCGATCCGCGATGACCCAGCCGCCACCGTGGAAATAGAGAACGACCGGAAACGGTCCCGCGCCTTCCGGCACGTACACCGTGGCGGGTAACGACGACTCGGCGCCGGCGACCTCGATGTCGAACGTGCGCACGCCGGGCACGAGGAACTCGGGCTGCGTGTCGCGACCCTGCTCGGTCAGCAGCTTCTTCACGGCGTCCGCCGGCGTCGGATTCTGCCGCGCGGCGTCCGCGTCGAGCTTCTCGATCGCGTCCGGATCGAGGCTCGCGAAGGCGTTCAGCACTTCGAGCATGTCGTCGTCCGCGCGCAGGCTGCCGATCGCCTTGGCAAGGGCGGTCTTGACGGGATTCGGCTTCGTGGACGAGGGCTCTGTGCGCATGGGGACACCTGGAAAGTGGGAGGAACACGAAGGGTGACGCCCGCACCGCGGACTTGAAGTCCGGCCGCCGAGACCGTTCGGGGTCGGTCGCGTCCGAGGGTAGAATCGTCGCCCGCCCGCGCTGTCATCCGACACGTCCGCCGGCGCTGCAACGACAGGACATGGCCGGCCGCATCCCTCAAACCTTCATCGACGACCTGACCGCGCGCGCGGACATCGTCGAGCTCATCGGCTCGCGCGTCGAGCTGAAGAAGGCCGGCCGCGAGTACAAGGCCTGCTGCCCGTTCCATGGCGAGAAGACGCCGTCGTTCTGGGTGAGCCCGCAGAAGCAGTTCTATCACTGCTTCGGCTGCGGCGCGCACGGCACGGCGCTCGGCTTCCTGATGGAGTACGACAAGCTGTCGTTCCCCGAGGCGATCGAGGAGCTCGCGGGCCGGCTGGGTCTCGACGTGCCGCGCGAGGCGTCGAGCCAGCCCGACAATTCCGGCTCGACCGCGCCGCTGTACGACATGAACCTGCGCGTCGCGAAATACTTCGCGGGCGTGCTGCCGGGCGACAACCGCGCGAAGGAATACGCGAAGAAGCGCGGTCTCACGCGCGAGACCGTAGACAAATTCATGATCGGCTTCGCCACGAACTCGTGGAACGAAGTGGTGAAGCGTTTCGGCGCCAACGATCACGACCGCAAGGCGCTGGCCGACTGCGGCCTGATCATCGAGCGCGAGCGCACGGACTCGCGCACGCTCGACCGTCACTACGACCGCTTCCGCGACCGCCTCATGTTCCCGATCCGCGATTCGCGCGGCCGGGTGCTCGCGTTCGGCGGGCGCATCATCGACCAGGGCGAGCCGAAGTACCTGAACTCGCCCGAGACGATGCTGTTCCACAAGGGCCGCGAGCTCTACGGCATGTACGAGGTTCGCCAGAACCGCGGCACGCTGCGCCGCCTGCTGGTCGTGGAGGGCTACATGGACGTCGCGCGCCTGCACCAGGCGGGCGTGACCTACGCGGTGGCGACGCTCGGCACCGCCACCACGCCCGAACACCTGCGGCGCATCTTCAAGCTCGTGAACGAAGTGGTCTTCTGCTTCGACGGCGACAAGGCCGGCCGCGCCGCCGCGTGGCGCGCGCTGAACAACGCGCTGCCCGAAGCTCGCGACGGCCGGCAGATCCGCTTCCTGTTCCTGCCCGAGGGTCATGACCCCGATTCGCTGGTCGGCGAGGAAGGTCGCGAGAAGTTCGAGAAGCGGCTCGATGGCGCGCTGCCGCTGTCCGAATACCTGGCGTCCGCGCTCGCCGAACAGGCCGACCTGTCCCACGCCGACGGCCGCGCGCAGTTCGCCGAGCTGGCGCGTCCGCTGGTCACGAAGGTCGCGCCGGGTGTCTATCGGGACCTGCTGATTGATCGTCTTTCCGAGTCGATCAAGTTGCCTTCCGCCAGATTGAACCAATTATGGTTCAACGAGGCGACCGGGCCCGAGGGCGACCACGCCAAGGTCGAACCGCCGCCGACGCCGTCCAGCCTCGCGGCGCGACGCCTCGCCGGTCGCGCGCGTGACGGCGGCGGCAACAAGGGGCTGGTGACGAAGGCGGTCAAACACCTGGTTCACTTCCCCGGCATCGCAGACTCGGTGACCGGGGGTCAGCTGTCCCGGCTGGAGATGAACGACGATCCCGGCGCCCAGTTCCTGTTCGCATTGATCGACCAGTTGCAGCAGGAACCGGCGGCGAACACCGGCGTGTTGCTGGAACGGTGGCGCGACCGGCCGGAGGCGATCCGCCTCCAGGCGCTGGCCAGCGAGGAGCACCCGGACGCGATCGAGTCCGGCGCGGCGCAGGAACTGATCAACGTCGTCGAGACGCTGGCGCTCGAGCCGATGGCCCGCCGCCTCGAGGAACTTCGGCTGAAAGACGGCCTCTCTCCCGATGAGGCCGCCGAGTTCCGCGAGCTGACTGTCACGGTCAGCCAGTCCAAGCGCAGAGGCTCTTGAATCGCTTCAGCCGCGCGTCCGGCTGGCCGATGAATTCCTGACCGGGCTGACCCGTTTGGCCCGAATCTTGCGTTGTGGAAGGAGCCAAACTCGCTCGGAAGTCGTTGACGCACAGGCGATTTCCGCTTTGTCAAGCTACCGTCACTTGCGTACAATGCGCCCCCTTTCCCGCAAGCCCACTTGTTCGCGCCGTGCGCAACCCCACGGTGTCGTACCGCAATACGCCCAGGCGTCCGGAAACTCATGACCCAAAAGCACAAACGCCCCGTTGCTCCCGCCTCGAAGAAGCTGCCGAAGAAGGCCGCGCATTCATCGAAAGAAAAGGCCGTTGCCGCGCCCGTGAAGGCCGCCGCGGTCGCGAAGGCGAAGCATGCCGAGAAGCATGCGGAAGTGAAGAAGCCGCTCGCGAAGGGCAAGGCCCAGGAGAAGGCTGTTGCTCCCGCGCCCGAGGCGAAGGGCAAGGTCGTCGATCTGAAGCCGGCGCAGAAGCTGGCCGCGGCGCGCGCTGCGGCGGCGGCCGCCGCGCCCGCGCCGGCTGCTCCGGCCGATGCGAAGGCGAAGGGCAAGAAGGGCGCTGCGGAGCTCATCAACCTGCCTGCGCGCCGCAACGTGCTGCCGGAAGAGCGCCAGTCGCAGCTCAAGCTGCTGATCGCGCGCGGCAAGGAACAGGGTTACCTCACGTACTCGCAGGTGAACGATCACCTGCCGTCGGAGATCGTCGATCCCGAACAGATCGAAGAGATCGTAAACACGATCAACGACATGGGCATCCCGGTGTACGAGAAGGCGCCGGACAACGAGAGCATCCTCGCGCCCGAGCCGTCCACGCCGACCGACGAAGAAGCGATCGAGGAAGCGGCCGCCGCCCTCGCCGCGCTCGATGCCGAGCTCGGCCGCACCACCGACCCGGTGCGCATGTACATGCGCGAGATGGGCACGGTCGAGCTGCTGACGCGTGAAGGCGAAATCCGCATCGCGAAGCGCATCGAGGAAGGCCTCGACGCCGTGCGCCTCGCGCTGTCCAACTACCCGAACACGGCAGAGTACCTGCTGCGCGCTTACGAGCCGGTGAAGACCGGCGGTGCGCGCCTGGTCGACCTGATCGTCGGCTTCATCGATCCGAACGCGCCGGACGTCATCGCGCAGCCGCAGAACCCCACGAAGATGGATCTCGCGGCGCCAGTGGCCGAAGAGAAGGCGGAAGGCGAGGACGAAGAAGGCGAAGACGGGAACTCCGAAGAGGAAGCCGTCGACACGGGTCCGGATCCGGAAGAAGCCGCGCGCCGTTTCGCCGCGGTGGGCAAGCACCTGGCGAACTCGCTCTCGCACATCGAGAAGCTCGGCGCCAAGGATCCGAAGACGCTCAAGGTCCGCAAGAAGCTCTCCGACGAGTTCATGGAGCTCAAGCTCGCGCCGCGCATGTTCGAGGCGCTGATCGCCAACCTGCGCCACGCGATCAACGAGGTCCGCCAGCTCGAGAAGGAGATCATGATCATCGCCGTGCGCGACGCCGGCATGCCGCGCAAGGAATTCATCCTCTCGTTCCCGAAGAACGAGACGTCGAACCGCTGGCTGCAGAAGCAGGTCAAGGGCGGCAAGAAGTGGTCGACGGCGATGGGCCGCCTGCAGGACGAGATCTCGCGCCGCCAGGACAAGCTGAGCGCGCTCGAGAAGACGTATCACCTGACGATCACGGACATCAAGGACATCAACCGCGAAGTCTCGATCGGCGAAGCGAAAGCCCGCCGCGCAAAGAAGGAGATGGTCGAGGCCAACCTGCGCCTCGTGATCTCGATCGCGAAGAAGTACACGAACCGCGGCCTGCAGTTCCTGGACCTCATCCAGGAAGGCAACATCGGCCTGATGAAGGCGGTCGACAAGTTCGAATACCGCCGCGGCTACAAGTTCTCCACGTACGCCACGTGGTGGATCCGCCAGGCCATCACGCGTTCGATCGCCGACCAGGCGCGCACCATCCGCATCCCGGTGCACATGATCGAAACCATCAACAAGCTGAACCGCATCTCGCGGCAGATGCTGCAGGAGATGGGCCGCGAGCCGACGCCGGAAGAGCTGGCCGTGCGCATGGAGATGCCGGAAGACAAGGTCCGCAAGGTGCTGAAGATCGCGAAGGAGCCCATCTCGATGGAGACTCCGATCGGCGACGACGAGGACTCCCACCTCGGCGACTTCATCGAGGACACGTCCGTCGCGTCCCCGATCGATCAGGCGACCATGGAATCGCTGCGTGAGACCACGCACTCGGTGCTCGCGCAGCTGACGCCGCGCGAAGCCAAGGTGCTGCGCATGCGCTTCGGAATCGACATGAACACCGACCACACGCTGGAAGAAGTCGGCAAGCAGTTCGACGTGACGCGCGAGCGCATCCGCCAGATCGAGGCGAAGGCGCTGCGCAAGCTGCGGCACCCGAGCCGCAGCGAGCAGCTGCGCAGCTTCCTCATCGAAGACTGACGCCGGACATCACGGCAAACAAACGAAGGCCGCGCGAAAGCGCGGCCTTTTCATTTCAACCGTCCAGCGATTCCTCGCAATGCGGACAGGTGCGCGAGCTCGCGACCTCGTCGATCTCCGTATCGTGCGGGTGGTACTGGCAGCGCGGGCAGACCAGCCCGTGCGCAATCGCGACGCGCCGCTTGCGGGCCGCGACGATCCAGAACGAGGTACCGACCACCGCCAGCAGCACCGTGACGATCACGAGCCAGGCGGCGATCTCCTCGGTGCGATCGCGATAGAAAGCGACGAAGGCCAGCAACGCGACGGCACCGCCGAGCGTGAGGATGTCGCCGCGTTTACGGATGGACTTGAGCTCGGATTGCGTCGCGTGCCAATACGCGTCGCGACCCGATTCGAATGAAGCACTCACTGCCAGGACCCCTCCAGGCATGTTTTTCGAGTCGACTTCCTTGTCCTTGTTATTCGTCCTGTCGACCGCGCCCGCGATCCCTAATCGCGGGCACGGTTGAAATTTAAAACAGGCGGGGACCGCGAGTCACCTGTCCGTTTTCACGGCCGCGCGCGAACCGTGACGGAGCGCCTGTCATAACGGGCCCGGGTGAACGGGATCAGCATCGGCACGCGCTCGCGGTAGTCGCGGTAGGCCTGGCCGAGGTGCGCGACGAGATCGCGCTCCTCGAAGCGGATCGCGACCAGGATGTAGCCGGTGGTCATCACCGCGAACACCAGGTGCGACAGGGTCATCGTCGGCGTCGCCCAGAACGCGAACAGCCAGCCGACGTACAAAGGGTGGCGCACGTAACGGTACGGGCCCGGCGTGCGGAACGTGAGCTCGCTGTACGGGCGGTCCCTCAGCTGCAGCCAGACCTGGCGCAGGCCGAACAGGTCGAAGTGGTTGATCAGGAACGTGGCCACCAGCACCACCACCCAACCGAACGCATACGCACCCCAGAGCGCGCCGCGCGCCATCGGGTCGGCGACCGACCAGACCAGTCCGCCGAGCGGCTGCCAGAACGCGAACATCGCGATCAGCGCGAGGCTGGACGCGAGCACGTAGGTGCTGCGTTCGGCCGAGGCCGGCACGGCCTTCGTCAGCCAGCGCTTGAAGAACGGACGCGCCATCAGGCTGTGCTGGACGGCGAACAAACCCAGCAGGCCGAGGTCGATGGCCAGTGCCGGTCCGAAGGCCAGCGTCGGCGTGGCGTCGAGCGTGGTCGGCACGGCGAAATTGCCGATGAACCCCACCGCGTACAGGAAAGTGCCGAAGAACACGGCGTAGCTCAGCACGCCGTACAGGAAGATCGCAGATCGCTTGAACATGGTTGCTCCCGGATTGAAGTGGCCA
>Ga0335075_10001874_pt1 | contig 34249 bp, 30 predicted proteins | sample Lox_Sample_24_FD_206723 | JGI IMG/M metagenome (GOLD analysis project Ga0335075, IMG submission 206723) | Soil microbial communities from Loxahatchee National Wildlife Refuge, Florida, United States - Lox_Sample_2.4 | ecosystem: Environmental > Terrestrial > Soil > Wetlands | place: USA...
GTCCCCAAGACCTCGAACGGCGCAACAGTGTAACCCGAGACAGGAGCCCGGTGCGGGAAAGCCGCACGCCGGGATCTGTGCGGGGGGCTGGCCGCAAGGCCAGTCCCTACCGCGACCGTCGCTTCGCCCCTCGCAATGACATTGGGCGGGCCGTCTATGGGAACAATCGCTCTCCCGTTTCCGCGTCCTCGACGACGATTGCGCTGACGGGGCAGTTCTCCGCCGCCTCCAGGATGGTCTCCTCGCTGGCAGCGGCGGGATCCGCTACTTCGGACTGACGGTTCTCGTCCAGCCGGAACACGTTCGGTGCGACGGCCTCGCACATTGCGTTGCCGACGCAGACCTGATGGTCCACCCACACTTTCAGCTTGCGCGCCACGAGCTTTCTCCTAGTGCCAGGTGACCGGCAGCGATTTCAGCGAGCGGAACGTGATGCTGGGCTGATAGTCCAACCCCTTGGTCTGTGCCCGCAGATTGGGGAACCGCTCGGCCAGGGCCTTGAACACTTCCTGGCCTTCGACACGTGCCAGGGTCGCGCCGAGGCAGTGATGCGTGCCTGACCCGAACGCGACGTGCTGATTCGGGTGCCGTTCGATATCGAACGTGTCCGGTGCGGGGAACGCATCGGGATCGCGATTTGCCGGCGAGATGAACCAGCGGATGCGGTCGTTCTTGCGCAGCACCTTGCCGCGCATCTCCACGTCCTCGGTCGCGATGCGCTGGATGGAAATCACCGGCGAGTCGTAGCGCAGGCATTCCTCGGTGGCGGATTTTGCGCGGCCGGCGGGATCCTGCTTGAACAATTCCCATTGGTCGGGATGGCGGGTGAACGCCAGCGTGCCGTTGCACAGCAGGTTGATCGTGGTCTCGTGCCCGGCGAGCAAGAGCAATGAGGCGTTCACCAGCACCTGATGGCGGGTGAAGACGCCGCGCTTCTCGCCCTGGGCCAGGACGGAAATGAAATCGTCGCCGGGGTTGTCGATGCGTTCATCGACCATTGGCGAGACGTACTCGATCATCCCGCGCATGCCCTCGGTCAGAGGCTTCATCCGGTCGTATTCGCCGCGGCCGATATACAGCAGCTTCTCGGCGAGCTGGCGGACATAGGGGCGCTCGGACGGCGGCACGCCCATCATCTGCGCGATCACCAGCACCGGCAGCGGCGTCGCGAGGTCGCGCATGACATCCATCTCGCCCTTCGCCTCGGCGGCATCGAGCAACTCCTTGACCGCGTCGCGGACGAAGGGCCGCCAGGCTTCCATGGATTTGGGCGTGAAGTAGCTGTGCATCACCCGGCGCATTTCCAGATGCTCCGGACGGTCGTGCTGGATGAACTGGTCGCCCTGGTAGTTCCGCACGTAGTCGTAAAGCGGGTTGTCCGCCTCGTCGATGGCGGGATAGGCAGGCCTTGGGTCGTTCTTGAACACCGCGGACGAGAACAGTTCGTGGTGCCGGGTGAGCCAAACCAGGTCGTCGTAGCGGGTGATCACCCACAGGGCATAGGTCTCGTTCCAGTGGACCGGGTCGGTGTCGCGTAACCGGCCATAGTAGGCATAGGGGCTGGCGATGACATCCGGCGAGAACAGATTGTCTTCGACGGGCACGACGTTAAGCATGCTCCTCCCTCCTGGTGCGGGTTTATCTTACGGTGGTGAAACCTCTCAGTCGTCCGGATTGACCGGGGACAGCCCTTGCGGCGCCCGATACCAGGCAGCGCGGCATGCGACGGAAGACGGTCGTTATAGCGACGTACTGCGCAAGCCAGGGGGCTGGATGCTGGATCGCTCCGCGCACGTTTGCCCCTCCGGCCGCGCATGACGCCGGCCGTCGGCCTCGCCTCCAGGTGCAGACATGGCGCATGCACGCCTCCGATCCGAGGGACCGTTTGCACCGACCGATCTGGCTACTCGTGAGTAACCCTAGCGGCACGCGGACGCGCATGTCAAACGCAACGTGGGCCCGAGCGATACTACCAGCGATGTCCTTCTAGCTCGCGCGCCGGCCCGTCTCAGGATTGCCTTGGATGCGAGAGCATGCGGCGATCGTGCAGCGATCATCGTCGATCTGGAAATAGAACCGGTCGCTTTGGTTCACCCGTCCCTGCCAGACATCTCCTCTCCCCGCCCCTGACCCTCCATGCTACAGACGCGCCATGAACCGCCCCGATCGTCAGCCATGACCGAGCAACGCCCCGCCGCCAGCCTGGACCGCTTCTTCAGTGCGCCCCTGGCGGAGACCGACCCTGAACTCGCCGCCGCGGTCGGCGCCGAACTGCACCGCCAGCAGGACGGCATCGAGCTGATCGCCAGCGAGAACCTGGTCTCCGCCGCCGTGCTGGAAGCGCAGGGCTCGGTGCTGACCAACAAATACGCCGAGGGCTATCCCGGCCGCCGCTATTACGGCGGCTGCGTCTATGTCGACGTGGCGGAGCAACTCGCCATCGACCGCGCGAAGCAATTGTTCCAGTGCGCGTTTGCCAATGTGCAGCCGCATTCCGGCGCGCAGGCCAATCAGGCGGTGTTGCTGGCGCTGCTGCAGCCGGGCGACACGATCCTGGGCATGAGTCTCGCCGCCGGAGGCCACCTGACGCACGGGGCGGCGCCGAACCTTTCCGGCAAGTGGTTCCACGCGGTGCAGTACGGCGTGCGGCGCGAAGACGGCCTGCTGGATTACGATGAGCTGGAACGTCTCGCGCATGCCGAAAAACCCAAGCTGATCATTGCCGGCGGCTCCGCCTATCCGCGCTTCATCGACTTCGCCCGTATCCGCCGCGTCGCCGACGAAGTCGGTGCGTTCTTCATGGTGGACATGGCACATTTTGCTGGTCTGGTTGCTGCCGATGTGTTCCCGTCGCCGCTGCCGCATGCCCATGTGGTGACCACCACCACGCACAAGACGTTGCGCGGGCCGCGCGGCGGCATGGTGCTGTCGAACGATCTGGAAATCGGCCGAAAGATCAACAGCGCGGTGTTCCCTGGCCTGCAAGGCGGCCCCCTGATGCACGTGATCGCCGGCAAGGCCGCCGCTTTTGGCGAGGCGCTGCGGCCGGAGTTCCGCGCGTATCAGAAGGCAGTCGCCGACAACGCCAAGGTTCTGGCGGAATCGCTGATGCAGCGTGGCGTCGCGATCGTGTCGGGCGGCACCGACTGCCACCTGATGCTGGCCGACCTGCGTCCCAGGCGCGTTACTGGCAAGGCTGCCGAGGCCAGCCTGGAACGCGCCCACATCACCGCCAACAAGAACGCGATCCCGTTCGATCCGGAGAAGCCCGCGGTGACCTCCGGCATCCGCCTCGGCACGCCGGCTGCCACCACGCGCGGCTTCGGCGCGGCCGAATTCCGCGAGATCGGCGCGATGATCGACGAGGTGCTGGAAAGCCTGTCGCGTTCCAACGACGGCAGCAATGACGCGGTTGAACGTGCGGTGGGTGCGCGCGTGCAGGCGCTGTGCGCGCGTTTCCCGATTTATCCCCCTGGCTACCGCGGAGCCTGAGCCATGCGCTGCCCGTTCTGCGGCAATGAGGACACGCAGGTGAAGGACAGCCGCCCCAGCGAGGACGGCAGCGCGATTCGCCGGCGCCGCTATTGCCCGCATTGCGGCCAGCGCTTCACCACGATCGAGCGGACCCAGTTGCGCGAGCTGACGGTGGTGAAATCGGATGGCCGCCGTGTTCCGTTCGATCGCGACAAGCTGGCGAAATCGATCCGCACCGCGCTGAACAAGCGCCCGGTGCAAGAGGAGCGCATCGAGCGGATCGTCAACGGCATCGTACGGCAGTTGGAAGCGAGCGGCGAAAGCGACATTCCCAGCAAGCAGATCGGCGAGTTGGTGATGGACACGCTGAAGGAGATCGATCCGGTGGCGTATGTCCGCTTCGCCAGTGTCTACCGCAATTTCCGCGAGGCAAAGGATTTTGGGGATTTCGTTGGATCGCTGGGGGATGCGACCTGAAAACCTCTCCCGCTGCGCGGGAGAGGTCGAGGCGCGGAGCGCCGAGGGTGAGGGTGATCGGGCCGGTACACTGCATGACGTACCGGCCCGATCACCCTCACCCTCGGCGCTGGCGCGCCTTGACCTCTCCCACGCGTAGCGCGGGAGAGGTTTCGTGTCAGTGCACATGCTCTCGGCCCTCGCTTTGGCGCGGCGCGGCCTGGGCAACACCTGGCCCAACCCATCGGTCGGTTGCGTCATCGTCAATAACGGCCGCGTGGTCGGCCGCGCCGTCACCGCGCCGGGCGGACGCCCGCATGCCGAACCACAGGCGCTGGCGATGGCGGGCGACGCGGCGCGCGGTTCGACCGCCTACGTCACGCTGGAACCCTGCTGCCACCACGGCCGCACGCCGCCCTGCACCGACGCCCTGATCTCTGCCGGCGTCGCGCGCGTGGTGATCGCCGCGCAAGATCCAGACCCGCGGGTGAACGGCGAAGGTATCGCCAGGCTGCGCGCCGCCGGCATCGCGGTCGAGCAAGGCGTACTCGCCGAACAGGCCAACGAAATCCTTGCCGGCTTCTTCCAGCGCATCGCGACCGGCCGCCCGCTGGTGACGCTGAAGCTCGCCTCGACCTTGGATGGCCGCATCGCGACCCGTAGCGGCGAGAGCCGATGGATCACGGGCGAAGCAGCCCGCCGCGCCGCCCACGCCCTGCGCGGGCGCCACGATGCGGTGCTGGTGGGCGTTGGCACGGTGCTGGCGGACGATCCGGACCTCACCTGCCGTCTGCCCGGGTTCCGTTCCACCCCGATCGTGCGCGTGGTCGCGGACAGCCATCTGCGCACGCCGCTGACGGCACGCCTCGTTGCGACGGCGCGCGAAACGCCCACCTGGATGCTGATCCGCCATGGCACCGACGCCGTGCGCCGCGCAGCTTTTGCCGATCTCGGCATTCGGCTGATCGAAGTGCCCGGTGCCGATGCCGGTATCGAGCCGCAAGCGGGACTCGCCGCTCTGGGCACCATCGGCATCACGCGCTTGCTGGTCGAGGGCGGCGCGCAGATCGCCGCGGCACTGCTGCGGGCCGGGCTGGTGGACCGCATCGCCTGGTTCCATGCGCCGGCCGTGATGGGCGGCGACGGCTGGCCCGCCGTGCAGGCATTCGGCATCGAGACGCTGGATGCAATGCCCCGCTTCGTGCGACGAAGCGGGATCTCGGTCGGCAGCGACATGCTCAGCGAGTTCGTGCGCGCCGATTGACCCGCCCGCCGCGCCCTCTCAGGAGAAGACGCCATGGAATACCGGCCGATCAGCTTCAAAGACAAACTCGCCCTGATCGACGCACAGTGGCAGCCGAGGGTCGTGGCCGAGATGAACGACTACCAGTTCAAGCTGGTGCGGCTGGAGGGCGACTTCATCTGGCATCATCATGCGGAGACGGACGAGACATTCATCGTCATCGACGGTGAGCTGCGCATCGATTTCCGCGACGGCTCGGTGAACATCTCCAGCGGCGAGATGTTCGTGGTGCCGAAGGGCGTGGAGCATAAGCCGTTCGCCCGGCGCGAAGTGAAATTGCTGCTGATCGAACCACGCGGCGTCGCCAACACGGGTGAGGAGGGCGGCGACCGCACCGCGCCGGGCGATGTGTGGATTTGATCGCACTGCACAACGCCGCCAGTCGATTGCGGGGTGAGCTGACGGCCCGTTAGAAGGCAGCACGCGCCGCTGCGGGGATGAATGCCGGGTCGCCTCGTTTGCCAAAACCGGCAGGCTCGCGTACCTACCGGGCAGTATCGGCCTCGCGAGTTTCCATGTTCACCGGCATCGTCACCGCCCTTGGCACTGTCCGCACCATCCGCCCGCTGGGCAATGGCGAGGACATGCGCCTGACCATCGCCACGCCCTGGCAGGATGCCGCCAATATCCCCATCGGTGCGTCGATCGCTTGCTCCGGCTGCTGCCTCACCGCAACCGAACTCGGCTCGGATTGGTTCGCCGCCGACGCCTCCGCCGAAACGCTGGCCTGCACCACGCTCGGCCGCTGGCGCGCGGGGACGCGCATCAATCTCGAACGCTCCCTGCGCATGGGGGACGAACTGGGCGGGCACATCGTCTCCGGCCATGTGGACGGCATCGGCGAGGCACAGTCGGCCACACCGGAAAACGCCTCCACCCGCTGGACATTCCGCGTGCCGCGTCAACTGGCACGCTTCATCGCTGTCAAGGGCAGCGTGGCGGTGGACGGGGTATCGTTGACGGTGAACGCGGTCGACGGCGATACTTTCGGCGTGAACGTCATCCCGCACACCGCCGAGGTCACGACCTTCGGGTCGCTGGCCCCGGGCGATGCGGTGAACATCGAAATCGACATGCTGGCCCGCTACGTCGCGCGGCTCGCGGAGACAGCCTGATGCCGACCCAGAGCCTGCAAAGCCTGCGTACCGCCGACCTGTCGCAATACCTCACCAGCGCCGCCGAGCTGATCGAGGAAGCCCGTAACGGCCGCATGTTCATTCTGGTCGATGACGAGGATCGGGAAAACGAAGGCGACCTCGTCATTCCCGCCCAGTTCGCGACGCCCGACGCGATCAACTTCATGGCCCGGCATGCGCGCGGCCTGATCTGCCTGGCGCTCACCCGTCAGCGCTGCGAGCAACTCGGCCTGCCGCTGATGAGCGCGCATAACGGGACGCGGCATCAGACGGCGTTCACCGTCTCCATCGAGGCGCGGGAAGGCGTCACGACAGGCATCTCCGCGTATGACCGCGCGCATACCATCGCTGTCGCGATCAACCCGGAAACCACGCGCGACGATATCACCACCCCCGGCCACGTGTTCCCGCTGATGGCACGCGAGGGCGGGGCGCTTGTGCGTGCCGGCCATACCGAGGCTTCGGTCGATATCGCCCGCAAGGCCGGGCTGTACCCCGCCGCCGCGATCTGCGAGATCATGAACGACGACGGCACCATGGCGCGGCTGCCGGAACTCGTCGCCTTCGCGCAACGGCACAATTTGAAGCTCGGCTCGATCGCCGACCTGATCGCGCATCGCCGCTTGACGGAGCGGCTGGTGCGCAAGGTGGAGGAAGGCAACTACCATCACCCCGCCGGCGGCGATTGGCGCGCCGTGGTCTATGCCAATACCGTCGAATACCAGGAGCACCTGGCGCTGGTGAAGGGCGATCTTTCCGGTCCCGACCCGGTCATGGTGCGCATGCACGCGGTCGATCTGCTGGACGACATGACCGGCTCGCCGCACTGGATCGCCGTGCACAATGCCATGCACATGATCTCTCGCGTCGGCCGCGGCGTGGTGGTGCTGATCCGCGAACATCGCAGGACCGCGCTGGCCGAACGCGTGCGCTTGCTGTCGGCCGAGAATCGCCGCGCTCCCCGGGTGCTGCGCGACTACGGCATCGGCGCGCAGATCCTGCTCGATCTTGGCGTGAAGAACATGATCCTGTTGACCAATAGCCGGCGAACGATCGTCGGCCTGGAAGGCTACGGGCTGAACATTGTCGAACAACGGGCGATCCCGAATATCGTTGGGGTGGATTACGAGGGATGAGCAATACTGGTGCCCGTTCGACCTGTCATCGCGAGGAGCGCGGCGATGAAGCAATCCGTGTCGCGAGGATCCACGCTCTGCCGGGTTCCGTTCGAACGGGGTTGCTTCGTCGCGGCGCGCCTCGCAATGACTGCGGGGGCGCGCTTGCCTCTCTGAGCGTGACGACATGAGCACTGAAGACGCCCCGCTGCCCGCCGCTCCGCAGGTAGACGGCCCGCCGCCGCATCTGCTGATCGTGCGTGCGCCATATTACCGCGCCATCGTCGATGGGCTGACCGACGGTGCCGCGCGCATCCTGCGCGAAGCCGGCGCGACCTTCGAAACGCTCGATATCGCCGGCGCGTTCGAACTGCCGCAGGCGATCCGCCTCGCCTTGCGCAGTGACCGGAACTTCGATGGATATGTGGCATTGGGCTGCATCATTCGCGGTGAGACCGACCATTACGAATTCATCTGCCGTGCCAGCATGGAAGGGCTGATGAACGTCGCGTTGCAGTTCGGCATTGCCATGGGCACCGGCCTGCTGACCTGCGACACGCAACAGCAGGCACAGGCGCGGTCCGGTCCCGACGGCTTCAACAAGGGCGCCGAAGCCGCTTCGGCCGCACTCCTGCAGATCAACGCGGCCCGCCGGCTCGGCGCCGCCTGACCCATGGCGCAGGGTCCTCCGCGTCCACGGCGCCGTCCGCGCACCGCCTCGCGTGTCGCCGCCGTCCAGGCATTGTTCCAGGCGGAGCAGGGGCCGGAAAATCCCGAGACGGTGATTGATCAGTTCGTGCGCCATCGGTTGGGTGAGCTGCCGGGGACAGGCGGGTTCGAGGACGGCCGCGTGCCGGACGCCGAGGTTCCGCTGTTTGCCCGAATCGTGCGCTCGGCGGTGCAGCAGCAGGACACGATCGACCGCATGCTGGCGGAGGCGCTGCCGGAAGACTGGCCGTTGGCGCGTATCGATCCGGTGCTGCGGGCGCTGATGCGCGCTGGTGCCGCGGAACTGGCCATGGCGGAGGGTCCGCCGGCGAAAGTGGTGATCAACGAATACCTCGATGTGGCGCGCGGGTTCTTCACCAATGCGGAGCCGGGAATGGCGAACGCGGTGCTGGACCGCCTGGCGCGACTGCTGCGGCCGGGGGAGTTCGCCGGCCGCTGACAGCGCGAGGACCGGCCGGCGCAAGGCTGGCGTCGGAGAGAACTCGTATTCTGAACCGGCGGCTCCGATCCGCTGCCCCAATGTCCGAAGAAAATTTTGCTAACACCTGGAAAACCGCCGCCGGCGCGCTACATGCAGCGTCGCTAACATATTCTAACAGAAAAGTGCATTCGACATGCCAATTTACCCTCGGACGCCGCAGGTGGCGAGCACCAATATAGCAACCATGCTCCCGTTGACGAAGGCGGGCGCCGCAGCGCCTCAGATCGCGAACGTGCCGACCGGTGTTTCGCTGGCACTGGGCTCGACCGGCGGCCTGAGCGTCACCTGGACCTGGCCCGCGGCGGACAGCACGCACGGCGCCGCAACCGGATTCAACCTGCGCTACGCCCTTTCCGGCTCCGGCGTTTGGACCACGGTATCGGGCGCCATCAGCCCATACGCACTGCTTGGGCTTGCCGTTGGCACGGCCTTCGACGTTCAGGTACAGAGCGTGAATTCCGCCGGCACCAGCGCCTGGTCGCCCACCGTGACGCTTGCGACCGCGCCGGCCGCGCCGAATGTGCCGAGTGCCCCTTCGCTCGCGCAGGGAAACGGCAGCGACCTGATCGTCACCTGGACCGCGCCGCCGACCGACCTCACGCACAGCGCAGCCACTGCGTACAATCTGCAATGGAGTCCCTCGGGTGCCGGCACCTGGACGGAGGTGACGGGCGTCAGCAGCCCGTATGACCTGTCGGGCCTGGCGTCAGACGCCGCCATCGACGTGGAGGTGCAGGCATCTAACGCGGCTGGCGCCAGCGCATGGTCCCCGACCAGCACGCTGACCACGGCCACGGCCGGACCGCTCGCCCCGAACGCGCCGGCGATTACCAGCGTCGCGCCGCCCCCGAACGGCACCGCAAGCGAGCTGACCGTCATCTGGACTGCGCCCGCGGTTGACAGCACCCATGGCGCCGCCACGGGCTACAACCTGCGTTATAGCCCATCCGGCGCCGGGACGTGGACAACGGTGTCGGGCATCACCAGTCCTTACGTGCTGGGCGGCCTTGCCGGTGCAACCGCGATCGACGTCGAGGTGCAGGGTACCGACGCCGCCGCAAGCCCAGGTGCGTGGTCCGCCACCGTCACGGGGACGACTTGGGGGGCAACGATTGCCCCGGGCAGTTGGGTTCCTGCCGCGTCGCAGGTGCACAACACCAGCGTGGCTCCGAATGGCGGCGCCAACATGACCGTGACGCCGGCGCCGACCGCGGTGAGCGGGGCGGTGTTCGCGTGGTCGGCGAGTGCCTCGGTGGTTCCGACCAGCGGCCTGATCGCGGCTGCCGCCAATGGCCAGACCAACGGGTGGGGGCAGTGGTTCAATACCCCGGCCACCGCGGGAACCTACTATCTGTGGATGCTGGCGCAGAGCAGCGGAGGCGCAACGATTGGGGCGCTGGTGAGTTCGGCGATCACGGTGACATAGTTGGACGGGCTGGGGTGGCCGTTGCGACGGGGAGAATTCGGCGCGATGTAATTGACGAGTGTCGCGGCGGCCATCGCCATGCATCGCATACAGGTCAAATTCCCGCTGCTTGACAGCAACCATGCGGTTTGCCAGCGTCGCGAATAATGACAAAGGCGCGGGGTTCGGCTCCCGTGGCGCCACCCCACGCCGTGGATGCGTTGCGTTCACAAAAATGGGAGGGACCCATGGGAAGTTTCCTGAGCAAGCGGGAACTCGATCAGCTTTCACCGGCGGAGACCGCGGCGTTTCCATCGCCGGTGCCGTTGCAGATGGTCTCGAACGGCGAGTTCAATCCCCTGCCGCAGACGGCCGAGCAACGCAGGGTTGAAGGCCGGCTCAAAGCGTTTGCCGACGAAACAGGGCGCCGGCTCGGCATGGACCGGCGCCAGTTCCTGCGTTCCGGTTGCGGCATGGCCGCCGCCTTCGTTGCGATGAACGAAGTGTTCGGCCCGCTGTTCAAGGTCGATCCCGCCGAAGCCAGGGAGCCCGATGTCGCCGCCGCACGTGCGAATGCCCTGGCCGGACAGTTCATCTTCGACGATCAGCTTCATTTCGTGCGCGACGACTATAATTTCGAAGGCCTGATGGGGCTTGCGCAGTACGCCGCACAGCACTGGAACCCGGCGATGCTCAAGGAACCTGTGGGCATGGGGTTGGAGCGCTATAAGTTCGCGAACTTCCTAAAGGAAGTGTATTTCGACAGCGACACCACGATCGGGCTGCTGAGCGGCGCTCCGTTCGACGACCCGTCGCACTGGTTCCTGACGAACGACCAGATCAAGCAGGCGGCCGAGACGGTGAACAGTATCGCCGGTTCGCGTCGGCTGCTGTTCCATTCGGTGATCACGCCGAAGCAGCCCGGCTGGATGGAGGAAGTTGACCGGGTGATCGAAGTGGTCCGGCCGACAAGCTGGAAGGGCTATACGATCGGAGATCCGCTGTCGCCGCAGACCACGAAATATCCGTGGCGGCTGGACGACGAGAAGGTGATGTATCCGTTCTACGAAAAGGCGGTGAAGGCCGGCATCACCAATATCTGCATTCACAAGGGGCTGCTGCCAAAGGACTACGAGACGTCGATCCCGGGCGGTGCCTGGCGTTATGCCGATGCGGCCGATATTCCGAAAGCGGCGAAAGATTGGCCGCAGCTCAATTTCATCATTTACCATTCGGCGCTGCGCGCATTCCTCGAGAATCCCGACGACGACCTGGCCGAATTCGAACGCACCGGCTATATCCGCTGGACGTCCGACCTTGCCGCGATCCCGCAGAAGTACGGCGTCAGCAACGTCTACGCCGATCTGGGGACCTGTTTTGCGATCTCGGCGGTGACCAACCCGCGGTATTGTGCGGCGATGATCGGGACGCTGGTCAAGGGTCTTGGGCAGGACCACGTCTTCTGGGGCACCGATTCGGTGTGGTACGGCTCGCCGCAATGGCAGATCGAGGCGTTCCGTCGGCTGGAGATTCCCGAGGACATGCAGAAAAAATACGGCTTCGCGCCATTGGGCGCGGCGGACGGGCCGGTGAAGGGGGCGATCCTGGGGTATAACGGCGCGCGCCACTATCACCTGGACCTGCGCGCGGCCGCGAACGACCTGCCGCGGGACGGCATCGCGCAACGCAAGGCGGCCTATCTGCAGAACGGCGGTTCACGCAGCAACGCCGCGTACGGATACGTCGTGAAACCGGCCTGATCGTCTCCCGTCTGCGATCGCGAGGGAAACGGCGCGTGCGCAGTCCGCGTCCGCGCCTTGGCTGCCCGGGCAGCGGTTGCCATAGTGTCGTTGCGGCGAAACGGAAAAGGGACGGCGGTGGCGAAACTGCAACTATCGATCGCGGTGGGCGATTACGACCGGGTGCGGCCATTGGTGGACGGCGCGGTGCAGATCGACGGAGTCGATCCCGTGTTCATGCTGCTGGAGCCGGAGGAGATCTTCTTCCGCGCCTTCCGCCATGCCGATTTCGATCTTTGCGAACTCTCAATGAGCAGTTATACCGTGAAGACGGCAGCGGGGGATTGTCCATATGTGGGGGTGCCGGTGTTTCCCTCGCGCGCATTCCGGCACAATTCGATTTATATACGCACCGACCGTGGCATCGCGCGACCGGAAGACTTGAAAGGCCGGCGCATCGGCGTGCCGGAATACCAGGTCACCGCCAATGTTTGGACGCGCCTGATGCTGGAGGAGGAGTACGGCGTCCGGCCGGCGGATGTCGTTTGGGTGCGTGGCGGCTACGAGCAACCGGGACGCATCGAGAAAATCGCGCTGCACTTGCCGGCGGACGTGCGCATCGAAGACGCGCCGGATGGCATGACGATCTCACGCCTGCTGGCGGACGGTGCGATCGATGCGGTGATTGGCCCGCGCGCACCGTCATGCTTCACGGCGGGCCATCCGCACGTGGCGTGGCTGTTTGCCGATCCGGCCGCCTCGGCTTCGGCCTGGTTCCGCAAGACGCGCATCTTCCCGATCATGCATCTGCTTGGGGTGCGGCGCTCGCTGGCGGAACGGCATCCCTGGCTGCCGGCCGCCGCCATGAAGGCATTCGCGCAGGCGAAGACGCGGGCGCTGGCGAAGCTGCAGGACGTGGCGGCCAGCAAGGTGACCCTGCCGTTCATGGAGGAGCAATTGCTGGCGGCGCGGCAGTTGATGGGGGAGGATTTCTGGGCCTATGGCCTGGAGCCGAATCGCCACGTGCTGGAGGCATTCCTGGGCCGGCATCACGCCGAGGGATTGTCGTCACGCACGCTGGCACCGGAGGAATTGTTCCATTCATCAACGCATGAATCGCACCGGATTTGAATAATCGGGCAGGGCCGGACTCGACCGGAACGCGCTTCCCTGACTCTGGGTACAAGGTTACTCTCGCCAGGCAGTCGTCCTTTAACGAAGCTCCGCCACGAACCGGTCGCGCCAGAGTTCCAGGCTGTGCGCTCGCATTACCGCCAGCATCGTGACGTGGCGTTCGCGGCGTTCCTCCGGCGGCATCGCGAGCGCCCGGTCGAGCGCGGTGGCGATGCCTGCCTCGTCATAAGGATTGACCACCAGCGCCGCCTGCAATTCCACTGCCGCGCCGGCGAACTGCGACAGCACCAGCACGCCGGGATCGTCCGGGTTCTGTGCCGCAACATATTCCTTCGCGACCAGGTTCATACCGTCGCGCAACGGAGTCACCAGTCCGACCTGCGCCTCCGCATAAAGCGGCATCAGCACATTCCTGGAAAACCCCCTGTTCAGATAGCGTAACGGTACCCAGTCGACTTCTGCGAAGCGGCCGTTGATGCGTCCCGACTCGGCTTCCAGTTCGCGGCGAATCTCGCGATAGGTCTGGATGTCGGCGCGTGACGGCGGCGCGATCTGCATGAATGTCACGTTGCCGCGCCAGGCGGCATAGTGTTCCAGGAAGCGCTCATACGCGACGAAGCGCTGCCGCAATCCTTTCGAATAATCCAGGCGATCGACGCTGAGGATCAGCCTCTCCAGCAGATTGGCGCGCAGCCGTGTCGCGAAGCGGCGATTTGCGGGGGCCTCGGCCTGGGCACGCACTTCGTCCACGTGCACGCCGATCGGGTAGACGCCGGTCTTCACCACGCGGTCGAACACGCGCAGCACGCCATAGTCCAGCGCGATGCCGCCGGCGTGGCGCAGCACGTAGTCCGAGAAGGCGGTGCGGTCGGCCTCCGTCTGGAAGCCGAGCAAATCGAAGGCGCACATCGCGCGAATCAGCTCGGCATGCGCCGGGATGGTCATGAACACCGCAGGGGCAGGGAAGGGAGTATGGAGGAACAAACCAATGCGGTGCGTGCTGCCAGCGGCCCGCAGGCATTCGGCGAGCAACAGCAGGTGGTAGTCGTGTGCCCAGATCAGGTCATCCGGCTGGACGATGCGGGACAGGACGTCCGAGAACAGCGCGTTGACGCGGCGATAGCCGGCGAAATCGGACCATTCGAAGCGGTGCAGGCCGATCTGGTAATGCAGCACCGGCCACAGCGTGCCGTTGGCGAATCCGCGGTAGAACTCGTCGTAGTCGGCGCGGGAGAGGTCGATCGTCACCAGCGTGATCGGTCCCACCGCTTGTTGCGAAGGCTGGCCGGGGTGGTCGCTGACGTCGCCGCTCCAACCGAACCAGACGCCGCCTTGCTGCTTCAATGCGTCGAGTACACCGGCGGCGAGACCACCGGCGGTAGGCTCGCCCTCCTGGATGGGCGCGACGCGATTGGAGACGACGACGAGTCGCGACACTTGCGTGTCCTTGCGGTGGGCGCACAGCGTATCGCGGCGGGCGTCGCGTTACACTACCTCGGCCTCCGGGTCCACTCTTGCCGGACACAAGGTTGCAAGCCGGACGACGAGGCTGGGCAAGCCTGTTAGCCGGATTCTTCACCGATGGTGGGTACTATACCTCCATCCGCCGCACATAGGCTGCCGTTGCATCCAGCGCGCGCCCCAGCCGGGCCAGCAAGTCGTCTATCTCCGCGCTTGTGATGATCAGCGGCGGGCTCAGCACCAATTGCTCCCCGCGTCCCCGCATCAGCAGTCCCTGCTCGTGAGCGCATTGCTCGAAGAAAGTGCCCACGCCGGCCTTGGGGTCGAACGGTTGTTTCGTTGCCTTGTCGCGCACCAGCTCCAATCCGCCCATCAGCCCTACGCCGCGGACATCGCCCACCAGCGCGTGGTCCTGGAACTGCCGCAGTCCCGCCTGCAATTTTGGCGCCACGCTTTGCACATGGCCAATAAGGTCGCGTTCCTGATAAATCTTCAGCGTCTCCAGCGCGACCGCGCAGCACACAGGATGTCCCGAATAGGTGAAGCCGTGGGTAAAGCTGGCCAGCTTTTCATTGTTCGATGCCAGCCCCTGATACACCTTCTCGTTGATGATCGTCGCTGATATCGGCAGGTACGCCGAGGACAGCGACTTCGCCACGGTCATGATGTCCGGCGCGATGCCGAAGGTCTCGGAGCCGAACATGTTGCCGGTTCGGCCGAAGCCGCAGATCACCTCGTCGGCGATCAACAGCACGTCGTGCTTGCGCAACACCTCCTGCACTTTTGCAAAGTAGGTGCGCGGCGGTACGACCACGCCGCCCGAACCTTGAACCGGCTCGGCGATGAAGGCTGCCACCGTGCCCGGCCCTTCGCGCTCGATCAGCGAATCGAGGTTCTCGGCCATGCGGGAGGCAAAATCCTCCTCCGTCTCGCCTGGCTTGGCGCCGCGATAGAAGGCCGGGCAGTCGGTGTGCCGGATACCGGCGATGGGCAGGTCGAAATCGAGATGCATGTATGGCAGCCCCGCCAGGCTGGCAGAGCCGATGGTGGAGCCGTGATAGCCCAACATCCGCGCGATGATCTTCTTCTTGCGCGGGCGGCCGATGGCGTTGTTGTAGTACCAGACAAGCTTTATCGCGGTATCATTGGCTTCCGAGCCGGAGTTGTTGAAGAATACCTTCGACATCGGCACCGGCATCAGCCCGATCAGCTTCTCCGCCAGCGCGATCGCCGCGGGATGCGAACGCTGGCCGAAGGTGGACGCGTAGGGCAGCTCCAGCATCTGGCGGTATGCAGCTTCGGCCAGGCGCTTTTCGCTGAAGCCCAGGCTGACGCACCACAACGCCGCCATCGCGTCGATAAAGTCGCGGCCGGATTCGTCGGTCACATGGATGCCGTGGCCGCCCGTAATGACAAGTGGACCTTCGCTCTCCAGCCGCCGCATATTGGTGAACGGGTGCAGGTGCCACGCGATGTCTCGCGCCGCGTTGCTGGCGTTGGCGCCGTGCAGGGGCAGATCGGGCATGGGTGTAGCTTTCGGCTGATTCAGCCGTAAGTGAAGCAGGATTTTCCCGTGGCCGCCACCGCACCGCGGCGCACGCCACGCCGCTGCCCGTCAACGCGACCGCTTGCGTTCCGCCAGTTCGCCGCGTACGGCCTTGGCGAGTTCCGGGTTGGCGCGGCGGATTTGCGCGATCCGAAGCACCGCGCCGACCTCGGGGGTCGGCGATGCCTCCCATGTCTCCAAAAATAGGAGATCGGCGATGGCAGTGTCGCAGCGCGCGCTTTGCAACGCGCGCCGCACCGCCGCGGTGCGCGGCTCCATGTCTCGCATTTCGATAGGCCGCTACTGCGTCAGCCGGCGCGCCTGGGTCTGACAGGCCGGTGCACTGCCAGCGACAGATGCGGGCAGCTCGCCCGGTTCGCTTGCTGTGGCATTGGCATGTCTCCGGTTGTTGGTACGGACGGACGGCACTCTGGCACAAACGACGGGCCGGCCCGTTTCGCAATACGAGCCGGGAACGTTGCCTCGGCAGCGAATTGCTTTGGCTTTTACAATATTTAGGACCGAGTCGGGTAAACTCAAGACGCCGTGTCTTGTGCTGCGGTTTTGCGAAGATTGTGGGACGGGCGGCGGCCGCGTAGGCGGCTTTATGACAGCGGCGAGACGGTGCGGATGCGCATTGTCGGGGCGGCAACCAGCGGGGAGGTCCCGCGCAGGTGCGCGGGAGAGGTGCCGGACCTCTTTATACCACCCGGGTTTATACCACCCGGCCGGTGTCGGGCTCCATCAGGTGCATCTGGTTCATGTCCGCGCTTAGCGGCAGCATCTCGCCGGGCTCGGCGCGGGTGGCGGGGTCGACGCGGGCGCAGACCGGCTCGTGGCCGATGAAGAAATGCACCATCGTCTCCATGCCCATCGGCTCCACCACGTCCACCGGCAGCTCGACACGCTCCCAGCCCGCGCGGCCGTTCTCGTGGTACTCGAAGAGGTGCTCTGGGCGCAGGCCCAGGATCATCGGATGGTCCTTGTACTTGCCATAGCGATCGGTGCGCGCGGGAGGCACCGGCAGCACAATATCCTCGGTCACCTGCACCGCGAGGCCGCCGTTTGCGCGAGCCACCACGCGCACCGGCAGGAAATTCATCGCCGGGGAGCCGATGAATCCGGCAACGAAGCGCGTGGTCGGGCTGTGGTACAATTCCTGCGGCGCGCCCACTTGCTCGATCACGCCGCCATTCATCACCACCACGCGATCCGCCAGGGTCATCGCCTCCACCTGGTCGTGGGTTACGTACACGGTGGTGGTGCGCACCGTCTGGTGCACCTTCTTGATCTCGGTGCGCATCTGCACGCGCAGCTTGGCATCCAGGTTGGACAGCGGCTCATCGAACAGGAAGACCTTCGGGTTGCGGACGATGGCGCGGCCCATGGCGACGCGCTGACGCTGTCCGCCGGACAACGCGCGCGGCTTGCGGTCCAGCAACGGCACGATATCCAGGATCCGTGCCGCCTCATCCACCCGGCGCTTGATTTCGTCCCTCGGGAACTTCCGCAGCTTCAATCCGAACGCCATGTTGTCGAACACGCTCATGTGCGGGTACAGCGCGTAGTTCTGAAACACCATGGCGATGTCGCGGTCGCGCGGCGGCACGTCATTCACGATGTCGCCGCCGATCCAGATTTCGCCGCCGGTGATTTCCTCCAGTCCCGCGATCATGCGCAGGGTGGTGGACTTGCCGCAGCCGGAGGGTCCGACCAGCACGACGAATTCGCGGTCGGCGATTTCCAGGTCGATGCCTTTTACCGCTTGCACGCCACCATCGTAGACCTTGACCACCTGGCGGCAGGAGACTTCAGCCATTGTCGTTTGCTTCCCTGTCTAGTGTTCTGGGCTCTGGCCCTTGGTTGCGCCAGCGGTCAAACCGGCCACATTGTAGTCCAAGAGGAAGCATATATCAGGACCGGCGGCAAGGAGGCCGGCACGGCCGCGGCCTTGGTCTTGCCCCATAGGTATTGCATTTGCTTGGTTTCCCCCGGATGGACCATTCATGGACGAGCGGTAGGACGAGGCGGGGAGCAGGGTAAACCTCGGCCGCTCTCCGCGGGTTGCGCAACGATGCGGATCAACCCGCCGAAGAGCGGTGTGGGGGATCGCGTGGGCATTAGGCCAGCCAGGTACCGACCCGATCGCCCTCGCGCCCGTGGCGTCGCACCTCGATCTCTCCCGCGCGCGAACAGCGCGCGCGGGAGAGGTAGGGTCAGTTCGTCAGATTATAAAACTTCGCGGCATTCTCGCACGTGATCTTGCGTACGTCCTCTTCGCTCAGCCCCTTGAATTGCTCCTCGATATATTTCGTCGATTCCGGCCAGATCCCGTCGGTGTGCGGGTAGTCGGACCCCCACATCAGCGTATCCACCGTCATCAGGTTGTTCACGTTCAGCAGCTTCGGACCGATCGGATCGAACTGGAACGTGGCCTTGCACTGGCGCTGCCAGTACTCGCTGGGCTTCAGCTTCATCAGGTCGCGGAAACGGTCCTCGAATTCGAAATCCATCCGGTCCAGCGCATACGGAATCCAGCCGATGCCGCTCTCGCCGAAGGAGACGCGCAGGTGCGGATAGCGCTCGAACACGCCGGCGCCCATCATCGCCGCCAGGATGTGGATCAGCCCCATCTGGAACGCCGACACGCCGGTGAACATCGCCGCGCGGCGCACATGCGCGTCCACCTGCGACCGCGCGCGCGGCGGCGTGGTCGGGAAGGTGTGGAAATGCAGCGGCAACTGCACGTCATCCACTGCCTTCCACAGCGGCTCCCAGCAGGGGTGCCACATCGGCTCCATGTCCCACGAGCAGGACAGCTCGATGCCGCGCAGGCCCATCTTGGCGCAGCGGTAGATTTCCTGCACCGCCCACTCGATATCGCCATAGGGCAGGCAGCCCAGGCCGATATGCTGGTCGGGATAGTGGCTGCAGAAATCCACCAGCCAGTCGTTGTAGATTCTGAACATCTCGGCCGCGGCTTCGTTGTCCTGCAGCTTGGAGGCGGAGCCGAGGATGCCGAAGATCACCTCGGCGTCGACGCCGTCGCGTTCCATGTCCTTGCGGCGCAGGTGCGGGTCGCTGACGCGGCGGATGTCCTTCTTGCCGTCAGAGAACAGACCGGTCTCCGCCATGATGTCGACCCGGCGGTTCTGGCCGGGAACCAGCTTGGCGCCGCTGGGGCCGACGCCGTTCTTCAGGCCAAACGTGGCGCCGGCCTTGGTGCGCCATTCGGGGCCGTCGGGGCCATCGGCGACAAACGGCATGCGGTCCTTCAATTCGCGCGACGCGTTCTCGGTGAACAGGGTCGGCGGCATCCAAGGCATATCCAAATGGCAGTCGGCGGAGATCCGATTGTAACGCATGGAACTTTCCCCTCTTGCGGTGACGTCTTGGTTGGCAGCATCTGTCGGTCTGCGGTCTCGACCGGAAGTTTCCGCCTGACGCGCGGAGTTGGCAAGAGCGACGCGGCGAGGCGCCAGGCATCACGGCCGGTTGGCCGCAGCATCACGCGTGCGCGCACAATGGATGACGTCCTTGATTGCCGAACCAGCAGATAACGGCGACTGCGGAAGCCGCTACAACGGCTGGGGCCGCGCCGGCGGCGAACGCAGCGCCAGCATCAGCAGCAGCGCCGAAATGGTCGCGAAGCCGAGAAACATGAACGCGTCGATGAATGCCAGCGTGAAGGACTGGCTGCGTACCGCGGTGGCCAACAGCGCCGTTGCGCGTGCGTGCGCCTCGGGTGCGCCGATCGAACGTCCCATCAACGCCTGTGCATAGTCCTGCAGACGGCCCGCCGTCGCCGACACGCCTTCCGTGACATGCAGCCCGATCAGGTTGGAATACAATTGCTCGCGGACCCGGATGAATGTCTGCACGAACGCCGCACCGAGTTCGGCACCGAACAGACGGCCGGTCTGCAACACGGCGCCGAAGGTGAATGCCTCGGCGGGTTGCAGGTGCTTCAGGAAGAACCACACCAGCGACGTGAGGGCGATGGACTGGCCGACTGCCTGCACGATCTGCGACGGCAGGAAATCGTTGCCCGCCCAGGCGCTGGTGAGCTGGCCGGCCATCAGGCAGGCGCATCCGATCAGCGCGAAGCCCAATGCCAGCATGATGCGGGCTTCGACGAACCGCAACACCGTCGCAACGGCCGGTGCGATCAGGAACTGCGGCATGGCGATCCAGATCAGCACGCCGCCGACCTCGATCGCGCGGTAGTCCTGCACCGTGGTCAGGTATTGCGGGATGAGATAGGAGGTCGAGAGAATGACGAAGCGGAAGAACGTGATATAGGCTACGAGCAAGGGAATGTTGCCGCTGAGGGCAAAGCGAAGGTTGATCCATGGCCGGGCGCACGTCATTTCGCGGACAAAGAAGGCGGCCACCAGGACTCCGCCGCCGATCAGCAGCCCGTTGATCAGCCCCGAATTCAGCCAGTCCAGGCGGTTGCCCTGGTCCAGCGCGGCATAGACCATGCACAGGCCCAGGCTGGCAAACAGGATGCCCGGCCAATCGGCAGTTTTGAGCAACGCCCGGTTGATCGGTTGGCGCGGCATGCCGAAATAAATGCAGACCAGCATCAGCGGCGTCACCAGCGCGGTGTCCCAGAAGATCCAGTGCCACATGCCATGGGTGTCGAACCAGCCCTCGATCGAGGCGGCGATGTTCAGCGACAGTTCGAGATTCATGGAGTAGGCGGCGACGCCGTAGACCACCATCCGGGCGGGCAGGTTCTGCACCACAAAGCCGATGGTGAGAGGAATGAACGTGCCGGACGCCAGGCCGCTGATGAACTGGAACATCAGCACGAAATGCAGATTGGGCGACAGCGGCAGCAGCGCATTGGAGATCATGAAGACGCTGGCGCCGATCATCAGCAGACGGCGCGGCCCGAACACGCCGCCGAGCCATGACGCAACGGGTCCGACCATCATCTGGCCGATGGTCAGGGCGGTGGTGATCCACGCGCCTTCATCGAAACCGGCATGCACGGCCCCTTCGACATCGGCAAGGCCGAACACGGTAATGCGTGAGTCGAGCGTGGAGATCACACAGCCCAGCAATACCGCCAAGGTGCCGATGTAGGGCCGGATGCTGATCGGCGGCGCGCGATGCGCGGCTATGTCGGCCGGAGGGCAAAGCGATGCGCCGCGGGCGGCGGGCAGGGGAGACGGCGGCGCGGCCGCTAGGTCCGACACGCCTGTGCTATCGTGTGTCGGCGCCAGCCGCCGGTGGTGCGGCAGAGCGCGTATCGATCGTGGCGATGACGGACATGCCGGGCCGCAGCAGGTCCTGGACTGCCGGATCGGGGTCCAGCACGATCTTCACCGGAATCCGCTGCACGACCTTGGTGAAATTACCGGTGGCGTTGTCGGGCGGCAGCAACGCGAACTCGGCGCCCGAGGCCGGGGACCAGCTATCGACATGGCCGTGCAGCACCACGCCGGGGAACGTGTCGACTGTCACGGTGGCAGGTTCGCCGAGGCGGATGCGCTGCAACTGCGTCTCCATGTAATTCGCGATCACCCAGACATGCGGCAGGGGGACAATGGAAATGACCTGCGTGCCGGTGCTGAGATACTGGCCAGGCAACACCAGGCGCTGGCCGACCATGCCATCGACCGGCGCGGTGATGCGCGTGTAGCCAAGATTGATCCGCGCCAGGTCGTACGCCGCGATCTGCCCCGCGATATTCGCCTGCGCCTGCTTTTCCTGGCTGTCCAGCACATTGAGCTGTTGCTGCTGTTGCGCGAGCTGCGCCTGGTTGAGCGAAAGCGTTGCCTCGGTGTGTTGTTCGTTATCGACCGCCTGGTCGGTGATCTGCTGCGTGCCGGCGATGCGTGTGCGCAGCAGCGTTTCCTGCCGCCACGCTTCCAGGCGGTAGCGTACCAAGTCCGCCTCGGTACCCTGGATCGTGGCTTCGGCCTGCTTTATCAGCGTTGCCTGCAGAATCTTCTGCTGTTGGATCGACGTCAGCGCGGCCCGTGCCGCGGCCACGTTCGCCGCGGCCTGGTCAAGGCGGGCTCGATAGTCGTCGTCGACGATCTCCACCAGCGTTTGGCCGGCCTTGACGGTCTGGAAGTCCCGCACCGGTACCGCGCGTACATAGCCCGGGACCTGCGCCGCCAGCGGACGTACATCGGCCTGAAGATAGGCGTCGTCGGTGGTCTGCAGCACGGCCGAGCCGACCCACCAGTCCCACTCGTAGGCCACAACGACGGCGAGGGCGGCGGCCAGCATCAGGATGTAAAGCGTGAGGCCGGCGCTTAACCAGCGCCGCGCGCGGGACGGCGGCCTAGCGGCGGGAATGTCGCGCACCGGATCGGCGGCGCGCGTGGCAGACGCGTCAGCGGTTCGCGCGGATGGCGCGCCGGAAGCGGCGGGCTGGTCGCCCAGGACCACCTGATCGGACAATCGGTGCCTCCCGCGGGCAGCGAACCGCCACTATGGCGAAAGGCATGGGGCTGTGGCTTGTCAAATCGGTTGATTGCTTGATCAGATTGGTGCGGCGTCCTGTCGCCTATCGGGCCAGCGCAGCCGTCCGCCTCAATGAATGCTTGTGCTGCCCTGCGACCGGCCGGCGTCCCCCGTGCTCGCCCGCTCTTCCCAGAATCGGCGCAACCCGACCACGCATCCCGGCAACACGTCCGGCGCCTGCTCCAACAGCTCGTCGAGGAATCCGTCCGGAAACGAACCGGTCTCCACCGCCACCTCCGGTTCCGCCACCCCGGCGATGATGCCAATCGGAATCAGCAGAATCGCGCTGTCGTCATCGTGCAGCACCTCTTCCCATGCGTCCGGCCGCAGCGCGACCGCCTGCATGAACCCCACCGCCCAGTCCTCGGTGATGTGATTGCCCGCCTGGTCCTGCCAGAACAACGGCGAATATTGCGGCGGCGACGCCGCAAGACCGTCGGCGAGTTCATTGTACCGGCCCAGAATCGATCCCAGTACCGTTTCCGCCTCCTGCGTGTCGGCGAATTCGGGCTCGTCGCCGCCCCAGATCACGGGCAGGAACTCGCTTGGAGCGATCACGTCAGGGCCGATGATGACGCCCGCCAGGAACCCGTCGAGCTGCGAAATGTCCATGCAGTCGGCCGGCGCGCGATCAGACCGCAGGTAAGCGTCGAGCGCATCGAGGTCGATGGGACCAGGCGAAGAGAAGGGTGGCAGCATGCTGCGATTCCTCCTGGGCCGGGCACGCGCTGCGTGCCCTCCGCGAGACCTAACATGGCGCTCCCGGCACCGATAGCTACGCCGCCCCCCTTGTCCCGGTTCCCGGCCGCGCGCGATGGCGTGCCTTGGCCGCGCGGGACCGGGTGTCTAAAACCACCACATGTCCATCGCTCCCACCCGCCACGTCACCATCGCCCCCAGCTTGCTCGCTGCCGATTTCTCCCGCCTGCGCGAGGAAGTGGCGGCGGTAGAAGCAGCCGGCGCCGACTGGCTGCACCTGGACATCATGGACGGCCATTTTGTCCCCAACATGAGTTTCGGGCCGCCCGTGCTGAAAGCGCTGCGCCCGTACACGCGCCTGCCGTTCGATGTGCACCTGATGATCGCGCCGGTCGATCCCTATGTGCCGGCGTTCGCCGAGGCCGGTGCCAACCACATGCTGCTGCATCCCGAAGCCGGGCCGCATCTGCATCGCTCCTTGCAGCTTATCCGCTCGCATGGCTGTAAGGCGGGCGTGGTGCTGAATCCCGCGACTCCGATCGAATCCGTTGCATGGGCGCTGGATCTGGTCGACATCATTCTTGTCATGTCGGTGAACCCCGGATTCGGCGGCCAACAGTTCCTGCCGTCGCAACTGCCGAAGATCGCGGCGTTGCGGCGGATGATCGATGGCGCCGATCATCCGATCGCGCTCTCGGTCGATGGCGGGGTCGTGCCGGCCACCGCAGTGCAGGCGGTCGGGGTGGGGGCCGATACGCTGGTGGCGGGCACCGCCGTGTTTGGCGCACCGGACTATGCTGCCGCGATCGCCGCGTTGCGTGGCGGGCCGGCGGGCGGATGAGCGGCGCCATGCCGCGCCGCTGGCTGCGCGATGCGCGCCGCGCGCTGGCCCGTTTGCCCTCGCTGCGGATCTCCCGGGTGCCCGACGCCCCGGCCCTGCCGGTGCGCGACCCGTGGCCCGGAGATCCCGGCCGAGGCGCGCGCCTGCTGAAGGGCGAGCTGGAACTCGGCGGTGCGGTGCGCGCCTTGCGGCCCGGCGGGTGGAACGAGACCGGCGGCCCCCCCGTACTGCGTGTCGCGGCGCACAGCTTCGGCTGGCTGCGCGACCTGCGCGCCCTGGGCACGGACGCCGCGCGGCTGCGCGCACGTGCGCTGGTCTCGGAATGGATCAATAGCCCGCCGCCTGATCCGCTGGCGTACCGGCCGGACGTGGTGGGCGCGCGCATTGCCGCCTGGCTCGGCCACTACGATTTTTTCGCCGCGACTGCCGACGATGCGTTCCGCCAGCGGCTGATGGCGCGGCTGGTGTCGGATGCGCGCGGCCTTTCCGCCGCGCTGCCGGCCGAGGAACTCGATGCCCGTGCGCTGACCGCGCTGAAAGGCCTGATCTCAGCGGCCGTCGCGTTGCCGGAGCATGTGGGATTTCTCGCCCGGGCGCTGAAGTTCCTGCCGCAGGAAATCGGCCGCCAGGTGCTTTCCGATGGCTGCCATGTGGAACGCAGCCCCGCAGCGCAGCTTGCCGCGTTGCAGGACCTCACCGAGATCCGTGCATTGCTGCAAGCCGCCCAGACTCAGCCTCCGCCGCCACTGACCAACGCGATCGAGAAGATGGCGCCGGCGCTGCGGGTGATGCGCCACGGCGACGGCGGTCTGGCCTTGTTCAACGGCAGCAAGGAGGAGGTTCCGGCGCTGATCGACCTGGTGCTGACCCAGGCCGGGCGCGGCGGACGCGGGCCGTCGGCGCTGATGGAGGGCGGGTTCCAGCGCCTGCAGGCCGGGCGCAGCGTGCTGCTGGTGGATTGCGGCGCGCCGCCGCCGCCAGGCGTGGATCGCAACGCGCATGCCGGCACGCTGTCGATGGAGCTGTCGGTGGGGCGCGACCGGCTGATCGTGAATTGTGGCGCCTATCCCGGCGGACCGTCGGAATGGCGCGACGCGATGCGCGCGACGGCGGCGCATTCGACGCTGGTGATCGCGGACCTCTCGAGCAGTGAGATCAAGCCGGACGGTCTGGGGCGGCGCCCGGTCACGGTAGAGGCACAGCGGCAAGAGGCGAACGGCGCGCATTGGCTGGAGGCCAGTCACGACGGGTGGAAGCACGTGTTCGGCGCGATCCATCGCCGCCGGCTTTATATGGCGGAGAGCGGCGACGACATTCGCGGCGAGGATGCGGTGGAGGCGCCTACCGCGCAGCCTTTCACGGTGCGGTTCCATCTGCATCCGGACGTGAATGCCTCGGTGCAGCAGGATGGCGAGGCGGTGCTGCTGCGGCTGCGATCCGGTGGCTGGCGGCTGCGGGCCGACGGGGCGCGGATCACGCTGGAGGAGAGCGTCTATGTCGGCGGCCCGGAACCGCGGCGGTCCGAGCAAGTGGTGCTGACTGGCTATGCGGACGGCCCCCAGCAGGTGAAATGGGCAATCAGCAAGGTGGGATAGGGCGGGGGTGGAAGCACGATACGCCTGTTCCGCTTACGGAACGGGGAAGCGGGCTGGGCGGGGCGTCATCCGGGGTTCGCCCCTCCACCAACCGCCTGCCATAAGGGGTGGGGAGTCGATGCTGCGTCCCGGCTCGCGCGGCGATGATGTTATGCGGTGAAAATCATCGAGATTACCAATGTCGACTTTTCCCTGCGGCATTTCCTGCTGCCGCTGATGCGTGCGCTGCGTGCCCGCGGCCACGAGGTGGTGGGCGTCTGCGCCGAAGGTCCACTGCTGGACGATGTCCGCGCCGAAGGCTTTCGCATCATTCCGGCCCCGTTCGCCCGGCGCGTCTCCCCGCTCGCGCATGTTCGCGTCTTCTTCGCACTCGTCGATCTGTTCCGCGCCGAAGCCCCGGACATGGTCCATGCGCACATGCCGATCAGCGGCTTCCTCGCCCGCCTGGCCGCGCGCTGGGCCGGCGTGCCGCGCATTGCCTTCACCTGCCACGGTTTCTTGTTCAACCACGCCGAGGGCGGCTGGCCGCAGCGCGCCCTGAGCCTCGGCACGGAGTTCGTGGGAGGCAAGGCAACCGACATTTTCCTGACCGTATCGACCGAGGAAGCCAGCGACGCGCGCCGCCTGCGTATCACCCGCAATCCCGTGGCCGTGGGCAACGGCCGCGACCCGTCGATATTCCGTCCCGACCCGGCGGCGCGCGCCCGGCTGCGCGGTGCGCTGGGTACGCCGCCCGATCGGGTGGTGGTGCTGGCGGTGTCACGCCTCGTCGCCCGCAAAGGCTATCGCGAGCTCGCCGCCGCCATGCGGGACGTGCCGGATGCCGAACTCTGGGTGGCGGGCGACCGCCTGGAGTCGGATCGCGGCGAGGACATGGTGGCGATGTTGCGCTCCGCGGGCCTGGGCGACCGCCTGCATTTGCTCGGATACCGCAGCGACGTGGCGGCAGTGATGGCGACGGCCGACATCTTCGCTCTACCCAGCTATTTCGAGGGCCTGCCGATGTCGGTGATCGAGGCGATGCTGACCGGCCTGCCCGTCGTCGCCACCGGCATTCGCGGCCCGCGCGAGCAAGTGGTGCCCTGCGTGACCGGCCTGCTGGTGAAGCCGCGCGATTCGGCTGGCCTGGCGATGGCACTGCGGCGGCTGGCCGCGGATGCGTCGTTGCGGGCCGCGATGGGGGAGGCCGGCCGGGTACGGGCTTTGGACTTATACGATGAGGCGAAGGTGCTGGCGCGCACGATCGAGGCGTTGGGGGTGTGAACTTCCGCCGGATTTTCCTTGCGGCGGCAAACGCGTGCAGCAGCGGGATATCGACACCGCCAGGCAGCGCTTGAGCGAATATCGCAGGCAAAATCCAGGCGTATCCGCCGCTGTCAAAATCCCGGCGTCTCCGCCGCAGTAACGTGAGCCGCGACGAACCGGTACCGATCGGGATGCGACATGGTTCACCGGCGGCTTGCGGGACAAACCGCCACCCGCGCGCGCTGCCGCTTTTCGCCCATGTCTGCAGGAATGAACCGGCCACCCGCAGCGTCTATCCACCGCCGGTTTGGGACGTCCCCGCCGGCCCGACCCAACTACGACTTGCGGCGCGTCCCCCCAGGCGCGCCGCGCTTTTTTTACCGCGCTGCGAATGATACGTGTGCTGCCATGCAGATTGAAATCGCCCCCAACGTGTCGATCGACGATTCCGAACTGCATGAAGACTTCCTGCGCGCATCCGGCGCCGGCGGGCAGAACATCCAGAAGGTGGAAACCGCGGTGCAGTTGCGGTTTGACGCGCGTCATGCGCCCGGCCTGCCGGATGATGTGCGCCTGAGGCTCCAGCGCCTGGCAGGACGGCGCCTGACCAAGGACGGCATCCTTGTAATTGCCGCACAGCGTTATCGCACGCGGGAACGCAACCGGCAGGACGCGCTTGAGCGGCTGCTGGCGCTGATCCGTGCCGCGGCCAAGCCGCCGCCACCGCGGCGCCGGCGCACCAGGCCCACCGTGGCCGCGAAACAGCGCAGGCGTGATGACAAAGCGCATCGCGCTGCCACGAAGGCGATGCGCGCCGCACCGCGGTCGGATTAGCCGCGGGTCGGAATAAGTTTCGCTCTCCCGCAAGGCGCGTCGTCGGGGGGCAGGGAGCACGAGCAACAGCGGGGCCAGGGCCAGGGCCCGACCCTGTTTGCTCTCGGTCGTATACACCCCTCCCGCCGCCCCGCACGCCACGGGACGGGAGCGGGCCTCGCGCGTTCTTGACGCTCCGCAACACGCGCGCGCCCTGTTTCGCCCGTTACCCTTGGGCGTTCCACGACCCAAAGGTTTCGCCTCCATGCCCTTGCCGCGCTTGCCGTTGCAGCGACGCCCGGCACCAATTCCTGCGGCGCAGACACCCGGCACATCAGGACTGCTACTGTTGGCGACCAGCGTCGTCATCGTTGCGGGCCTGTATCTCGGCCGAAGCGTGCTGATCCCGATTACGCTCGCAATATTGCTGTCTTTCCTGCTTGCTCCGCTGGTGGAGGCGCTGGAGCGCATTCGCGTGCCGAACGCGCTGGCGGCGTTGCTTGCCGTCGTTCTCGCGCTGGGCGTGATCGTCGGGATCGGCGGATTGATCGGCAGCCAGGTGGCCGATCTTGCCGGACAGGTGCCGCAGTACGCCAGCACGATCGAAATCAAAGTGACGGCCGTTCAAAACTTCATTTCGTCGCGCTTCGATGCGGTGATGCGCGATATCGCGCATCCGTTCGGCATCGCCCCCGCGCGGCACGCCGCTGCCGGCGCACCGGCATCACAGGCTCCGGCGGGCACCGGTCCGCAACCGGTCCCGGTCGAGGTCCACGCACCGCCCACCGGTGCACTGACCATCGCCCAGAAAATCGTCGAGCCGCTGATCGATCCGCTCGCCTCGCTCGCGATCGTGTTCATCGTTTCCACCTTCATCCTGGCGCAGCGCGAGGATCTGCGCGATCGCGTGATCCGCTTGTTCGGCGCCAGCGACCTGCATCGCACCACGATTGCGATGGACGAAACGGCGCGGCGGCTGTCCCGCTATTTCCTGGCACAGCTCGCGATCAACGTGTCGTTCGGCACCGTGATCGGCACGGCGCTGTATTTCATCGGCCTGCCGACGCCGATGCTGTGGGGCATCATCGCGATGCTGCTGCGGTTCCTGCCCTATATCGGCTCGCCGCTCGCAGCCCTGCTGCCGACATTGCTCGCTGCCGCTACATCGCCCGGCTGGACCGAGGTCGCATGCACGGTTGCCTTGTTCGGCGGATTGGAAGCGATCACCGGCCAGGTGATCGAGCCGCTGGTGTACGGCCGTTCCACCGGGCTTTCGCCGATCGCGGTGGTGGTCGCGGCGATCTTCTGGACGTGGATCTGGGGGCCGATCGGGCTGATCCTGTCCACGCCGCTGACATTGTGCGTGATGATCCTGGGCCGCCACGTCGAGCGCCTGGAATTCCTCGACATCCTGCTTGGGGACCGTCCTGCGCTGCAGCCGGATGAAAGCTTCTATCAGCGGATGCTGGCCGGCGATCCCGATGAGGCTCGCGAGCAAGCAGAGGCGTTTCTACGGGAAGGTTCGCTGGCGCGGTATTATGACGAAGTGGCGGTACCGGGATTGCAACGTGCTGCCATCGACGCCGGTCGCGGCGCGCTCGCCGGCGAGCAATTGGAGCGTGTGCGGGAATCCGCTTTTGCGCTGATCGAAGACCTCGTCGATGAAGCGGATCTAGCATCGGCCGCGGCCGATGCATGGCCGGCAGATCGCGGGTTCGTGCTGTGCATCGCCGGCCGCGGCCCGATGGACGAAGCCGCCGCGCGCATGCTGGCCCAATTGCTCGGCGAGCGCGGCATCGGTGCGCGCGTCGTGCCGCATCGGGCTGTCTCGCGCGCGGAGGTCGCATCCTTGCCGGCGCGTAACGTGGCCGTGCAGTGCCTGTGCTACCTGGACCTGGGCGGCGGCATTTCCCACGTCCGTTATTCGCTCCGCCGGTTGCGCCACGCGGTGCCGGATCGGCCGATCCTGGTGGGGCTGTGGCCCGCCGACGCACCCGTCATTCAGGACGAGCGCACGCGTGCTGCGATCGGCGCCGACCGCTATGTGCGGACGTTGCAGGAGGCCGTGGACGCCTGTCTTACCCTGGCCACGCAGACCGCGCCCGAGGGCGAGCCCCGTGCGGCCTGATGGGGCGGTCCAATACCATAGGTTGCATGGCTGCCACTTATGCGTGCATTATCCGAAGCCATGCGAAAGGGCGTCAGGGTGCTTCGGATTTTCGTTCGGATCGCAGCGGTCGCGGCAGCGTTGCTGCTGCCGGCCGCCGCGCTCGCCGCGCAACTGACCATTGCCACCTGGAACCTGAACTGGCTGACCGATCGTCCCGCCGATGATCCGGATCTGCCGTCCGACGTGCACGTTCGCAGCGCCGGGGATTTCGACCGGCTGCGGGAGTACGCGGCGCAATTGAACGCCGACGTGATCGCGATCCAAGAGGTGGATGGCCGCACAGTTGCTGCCCGCCTGTTTCCGGCGGACCGCTATTCCATTCACATGACGCATGACGACGTCGTGCAGCGCGTCGGCATCGTGGTGCGCCGCGGGATTGCCTATGACGTGAATCCCGATGTCACGGCACTGGATGTCGATCCCCGCAAGCGGTTGCGCAGCGGCGCCGATATCACGCTGCACCTGGGGGCCGCGAGGCTGCGCATCCTGGCAGTGCATTTGAAGACCGGCTGTCACGAAGCGTCGCTGTACCGGCATGCGCGCCGCTCCTGCGTCGAGCTGCGCGATCAAATCCCGCCGCTGCAGTCCTGGATTGCGGCGCGGCAGCAGGAAGGCATACCGTTCCTGGTGCTCGGCGATTTCAATCGTGACATGGATGGCGGCAAGGATCAGCTTTGGTCGGCGCTGCAACGTACTGCGCCGCTGGTTCGGGTGACGGAGGGACATCCCAGCCCATGCTGGGGCGGCGGGTCGTTCATCGACCATATCATCGCCGGAGGCTCTGCGCGGGATTGGATGGAGGTATCGACGCTGAAAGTGCTGACCTACCGGGAGACCGGGGAGGCGTGGAAGGACCGGCTATCGGATCACTGTCCCGTGTCGGTGCTGTTGCGGGTGCCCGAGTAGGGGCGTTCATTTCGGTGCGGGTCGGCTGCCCGGACGATGGTCAACGCGCAATGACGGAAGCGCGCGCCGCGGCGACAGAGTCGTCCAGAAGCGCCGCCAGTTCCGCCTCGTGTTGGTAATCCGGCATCAGGCGGCACAGTTCCGCCTCCCGCGCCGTTGCTGGATGGAAATATAATTCGCTGCCGCCGTCCGGCAATTCCCGCAACAGGCCCCGCACGCGGTCCGCCGTCATGTGCCCGCTCCAGGCAATGCCGAAGCAATGGTCGTTCGCGATCATCCCGGCGGCGTGCACCTGGTGCCGCAACACGCGGGTCCAATGATACAGCGCGCGGCCGCTCCAGCCGATATGCGTGCCGCAACGGGCGAGCACTGCCGGAGGTTCGGCCGGCACGCGCACGGACCGCAATCCGAAATCGCGGCCGATGCGCAGCATCATGGCGCCGACTGTCGGATGCAGGTGCATGTGCTTGTGCGCGTTGGCATGGTCCAACGTCAGGTCGGTGTCGGCGAAGGCGGCGAATTGTGCTCGGATTTCCGCCGCAAGCTGCCGGCGCACGCGCGGATGGAAGAAGTATTTGAAGCCCAGTCGCACTTGATCGGATGGAAACCAGCCCGGCGCGTTCACCAGATCGGGTATGGCGGCCGGAGGCAACACGGCCTTGCCTTCGACGACGACCAGGTGAAGGCCAACGCGAAGACCGGGCAGGGCGCGCGCACGGCGCACGGCATCGGCGGCCGCCGGGGCTGCCACCATCAGGCTGGCGGCGTCTAGAACGCCCTCACGGTACGCGCGTTCCACCGCCGCATTGACGGAGTCCGAAAGTCCGAAATCGTCGGCCGAGAAGATGACCCGTTTCATGCAGCGGGTTCATAGCGATTCCCGTTCCCCCTGTGGGAGGGGGTTGGCGGGAGGTCACCCGCAACCGCAGGACCTGTGGCACGTGCGCCCCTCTCCCGAGCCTTGGCCTGCTTCGCCGCCCAGGTCCGCGAGAGGATCAGGGGAATGCCGCCATGCCCCTGCCCGGCGTTATTCCCCGGTTCCGCCAACCCGACGCTATGAGGTCTGTCGGCGCAGAAACGCCGGAATCTCCAACGTAGGTTCCTCTGCTCCATTCGCCAGCCGCACCGAGGCGCGGGCGCCCTCCGCGCGATGCTCCTGGTGCAGCACCGGCTCGTGCCGTGGCGGCGCGACTTCGGCTGGCGTCGCCGCAGCCACCCGACGGCGGAACGCGCCGGTCACGGTGTTGAACAGACTGGCGCGGGGCCCTTCGCCGGACGGGACAAGGGCGGGGGGAACCGCCGTCGGACGCGGCGCTTCGTTGAACAATCCACTGCCGGACCGCGGCGCGAATGCAGGCCCCACCCGAGGCGGCGCCACCGGTTGCACGGTTGCCGCCGGAGCCATCGCCACGCCCGGCGCCGGCTGCGCCATCGCCTGCGTATCCAGCGCCACGTTGCCATCGACGATCGGTTCGGCCTGCATCTGCGCGACCGCAGCCGGGCGCAGCGGCGTCGAGGGCTGTCGCAGCGGGGAGGCCGCGCTCATCATCGCCGTTCCGAGCGGTTGCGATGCGGCCTGCGCTGCCATTGCCGCGGCGGCGGCATGCGCCGGGACCGGGATCGGCTGCGGCGCCGGCATTGCGCCGCCGCCGACCGCCACGAGCCGTGGCCGCGATTCCGCTGCAGCCACCGGCGTATCAATCCCGGTCGCAACCACCGAGACGCGGATGCGGCCCGACAACGTCTCATCGATCGCCGAGCCGAAGATGATGTTCGCCTCCTCGTCGACTTCTTCGCGAATGCGATTCGCCGCCTGGTCCACTTCGAACAGGGTCAGGTCGTCGCCGCCGGTGATGTTGATCAGCAGGCCCCGCGCGCCGGCCATCGACGTGTCTTCCAGCAGCGGATTGCTGATCGCCGCCTCGGCGGCGCGGATCGCGCGGTTCTCGCCCTCCGATTCGCCGGTGCCCATCATCGCCTTGCCCATCTCCGCCATCACCGTGCGGATATCGGCAAAGTCCAGGTTCACCAGCCCGGGCGCCATCATCAGGTCGGTGACGCCGCGCACGCCCATATAGAGTACCTGGTCTGCCATCTTGAACGCATCCTTCCAGGTGGTGCGCTCATTGGCCATGCGGAAAAGGTTCTGATTGGGGATCACGATCAGCGTATCGACGTATTGCTGCAGCTCCTCGATTCCCTGATCGGCGCAGCGCGCGCGGCGCACGCCTTCGAAGCCGAACGGCTTGGTCACCACGCCGACGGTCAGGATGTTCCGCTCGCGCGCCATGCGGGCAATCACCGGCGCCGCGCCGGTGCCGGTGCCGCCGCCCATGCCGGCGGTGATGAACACCATATGCGCGCCATCCAGGTGCCGGTACAGCTCATCGGCTGCTTCTTCCGCCGCGGCCTTGCCGATCTCGGGCTTCGCGCCGGCGCCGAGTCCCTGCGTGATATGCGGCCCAAGCTGAATGCGCCGATCCGCCCGGCTGTGCATAAGCTGCTGCGCGTCGGTGTTGGCGACGACGAACTCCACGCCTTGCAGGTTCGCCGTGATCATGTTGTCGACGGCGTTGGTCCCGCCGCCGCCAACGCCGATCACCGTGATGCGCGGGGTGAAGTCGGTGTGGACCTGCTGCGGAATGGTAAGATTGAGTGTCATCGGGACGTCCCTCCCACGCGACTCGAGTCGACGATCGGTGTGTTAAGCAGGAAGCGCATCGATTCGAGAAGCATCAGACTCGCTCCCGCAGAAAATTGACCATGCGGCGGAACCAGCCGGTGGGCTGCGCGAACTCGAAATCGATGTCATGCAGGGTGCGGCCTTCGCCCGCGGCCCAGTGCAGAAGACCGGCGGCGGTTGCGAACGCGGGGCCTGATGCGGAATCCGGCAGTCCACGTACTGTATGCGGCCGGCCAAGCCGCACCTGCCGCCCCAACATGCGCGCCGCCATTTCGCGCACGCCCGCGAGCTGACAGGCGCCGCCCGTCAGCACCACGCGGTTGCCCGCGGCGCGCGTGAGGCCGGAGCTTTCCAACCGGTCCTTCACGTATTCGAAGGTTTCTTCGAGGCGCGGGCGGATGATGTTCACCACCATGCTGCGCGGCACCTTGGCGATCTGATGCTCTTCTTCACCCACGAGATGGACGGGCACCAGTTCGCGATCGTCGTCAGGCGAGGACTGCACGTTGCCGAACACGGTCTTCAAACGTTCCGCGTGGTTCAGCGACGTGGACAGGCCGGTCGCGAGATCCTTGGTGACATGGAAACCGCCGATCGGCAGTTGCGCGGTGTGCAGAAGCTGACGGTCGGCGAACACCGCCATCCCCGTCGTCCCCCCGCCCATATCGATCACCGTCGTCCCCAGTTCCTGCTCATCCGCCACCAGGGTCGCGAGACCGGCGGCCATCGGCGCGGAGACGACTTCCGCGATGTCGAGATCGCAGCGTGCGATGCAGGCGCCCAATGAACGCAGTGCGGTGGCAGCGGAATCGATGACATGCAGCTTGGCGCC
>Ga0335075_10001875_pt1 | contig 34246 bp, 29 predicted proteins | sample Lox_Sample_24_FD_206723 | JGI IMG/M metagenome (GOLD analysis project Ga0335075, IMG submission 206723) | Soil microbial communities from Loxahatchee National Wildlife Refuge, Florida, United States - Lox_Sample_2.4 | ecosystem: Environmental > Terrestrial > Soil > Wetlands | place: USA...
TTCCGTCGCTTCAGCGCTTCGTGGCGGCGACGATTTTTAGCCAGCTCAAAGAGGAGCGCACCGGCTCCAAGGCCCAACGCGGCCTCATTTACCTGGTCACGCTCGATGAGCTGAACCGCTTCGCCCCGCACGATGCCCACGACCCTATTACGCAGCTGATCGAGCACGTCGCGGCGGAGATGCGCTCGCAGGGGATCATCTTGCTGGGCGCGCAACAGCAGGCGTCGATGGTATCCAAGCGCGTCGTCGAGAACGCCGGCATCCGCGCGCTGGGCAAGAGCGGCTCCCTGGAATTGAGTCATGCGGTCTGGCGCTCCCTCAGCGAATCGGCGCGGCGCAAGGCGTCGATGTTATTGCCGACGGAAAAGCTGCTAATGCAAGACAGCTTCCGCGAGCCGATGTTGGTGAAAGTCCCATTTCCACCGTGGGCGCTGCGTGAGGCCGAGGCCGTCGAGGAGACGCCGGCCGACAACGACGCTACTGAGTTTGATGATCCCTGATCGTTTGTGCAATAATGCAACAAAATGTATCGCCCGATCTAGGACAACCTCATGCGTATTTTGCACACCGCCGACTGGCACCTGGCCGATCGTCTCGGCCGCATCGATCGCACGGACGATCTGCGCAGGGCCGTCGAGCGTGTGGCCGAGTATTGCCGGTCGGAACAAGTCGATGTGCTTCTCGTCGCCGGCGATCTGTTCAGCGAGCTGGCCGGCCCAGACGCCCTGCGCGAAGCGATCAAACATTTGCAGGAGACGTTCAAGCCGTTTCTGCGCGACGGGGGAACGATCCTGACCCTGACCGGCAATCACGATAAGGAGAACTTCTGTCAGACGCTGAAGCACGCCATGAATCTCGCTGCTCCGGCCAGCGGCGGCTTCGGCGACATCGTGCCGCACGGCCGGCTCTACCTCGCCACCGGTCCAACCTTGCTGAGCCTCACCGATCGGGAGACGGACAAGGCGGTTCAATTTATCCTCATGCCCTATCCGACGCCGACGCGCTATCTTGAAGACGAGGAGAGCCAGCGTTACCAGAGCCTCGACGAAAAGAATCGCCATCTGATGGCGGCCTACACGCGCAGATTGAATGCACTCCAGGCCAATAAACGATTCGATCCGCGACTGCAAACCGTGCTCGCCGCGCACGTCCACGTTCGCGGCGCGGAGCTGAACACCCTGTTTCGCATCACCGAACAAGAAGATGTGGTTTTCTCCGACGCCGACCTGCCAAGCGGCTTCGCCTACATCGCCCTGGGACACATTCATCGCGCGCAATATCTCGGCGGCCAGAAGCACATCCGCTACTCAGGCAGCATCGAGCGCATGGACCTCGGCGAGAAAGACGATCAAAAGGGAGTCGTCTTGTTTGATTTAGGTCCGGACGGATTGCGCGGCGAGCCGATGGTGCAGCCGATCGACGTGACGCCGATCTACGAAATCGAGATCCGCTCGCCGCAGGACGAGCTGCCTGGCTTGAAGGAACGCTACGCCGGTGCCAACGCGGATCTGGTGCGCATCGTCTGCACTTACACCGCTGGCGTCGATAACCGCGAAGAGATCTTGCGCGAGCTGAATGACATCTTCCCGCGCTGGTATGACCGTGAAATCCATGAGCGCAACGCGCTGGACAAGATCACGCTGGTAGGCGGCTCCTCCGGTCCCGCCAAGAGCTTCGAGCAAACCGTCCGCGACTATCTCCAGCAAGAGCTGACCAATCACGAAGAGGACTTCCGCCAGGCAGTGCTGGCGCGGGCCGAGGAGCTGATGAAAGAGGTGCAAGCATGATCCCGCAACGCATTCGGCTGAAAGGCTTCCTGTGCTACAAGGACGAGCAGGAAATCACCTTCGACAGCAACGCGACGTTGTGGATGCTGTCCGGACTCAACGGCAGCGGCAAGTCGAGCATTTTCGACGCCGTCACCTATGCGCTGTTCGGCCATCATCGCGGCGGCAGCCAGCACGCAGTCGAGCTGATCAACAAGGACAGTGACGGCTTGACCGTCGAGTTTGATTTCCGGCTCGATACACAGGTTTATCGTGTGCGGCGAACGTTGAGGAAGTCGGCGCGCGGCTCGACGGCCTCGACGCAGCAGATTTACGGCTATGATCCCAACGCCAAGAACAACTGGGTCGCCGTGGAGGGCAGCAATTACAGACGCGAGTTTGACACATGGATCGCCGAGCGAATCGGCCTGACCTACGAGACGTTCACGTCGTCGGTCCTGTTGCTTCAGGGGAAGGCCGACAAGCTGCTCGATTCCAAGCCGGAAGGCCGGCGCGCCGTGCTGGCGAGCATCGTCGATCTGGATCGCTACGAACGGCTGCACGAGAAGGCCGACGACAAGCGGAAGAAGCTCAAAGGGCAGATGGAAGCCCTGTCGGATCGGCTCGCCGCTCTGCCGGAGGTCAAGCTGGAGCAGGAGACGGCAGCCGGGGAGACCATTCGTGCCGCCGAGGAAGCCCGGCAGCAAGCCAATGCCGAGGTCGATCGCTTGCGCGAGCTGGAGCATCGCGCGAAAGCATGGATGGAGCTGCAAGGGCGGCTTGCCGCGGCGCGCCAGCGCTGGCAGCAGGCGGAGCATCTGCTCGGAGAAGCCGCGGACATCGATCAGAAGCTGGCAAGGCTGCGCGAGCTGCGCGAGGTGCTGCCGCGCTTGTACGACATCGTCCGCCTGCGCGGCGACATCCACTCGGCGGAGGTGGAAACGAAAAACCTTTTGCAGCTCAAGCAGAAGGCAACGGATCAACTGGCGCAGCGTGCCAGCGCGCTCAAGCAGGCCCAGGATAAACGCGCCTCGCTACAAGTCCTCATCGCCGGCGAGGAGACCCAACAACACGAGATGGCGGAAAAGCTGCTGATTCTCACGGAACAGATGGCGAAGCTGCGGGAACATGAGCGGCACGAGGCGGAGCTGAAACGCATCCACGCGGAATTGGCTCCTCTACCCGTCGATCCGATGGCGGAGGTGAGCCGGGCACGCGAGAAGCACGACGCCCTCGCCGCCCTCAACAACATCGTACCGCAGCTGGCTCGTTTTGCGGCGTACCGCGACGATCTGCGGCAGGCAGTTGGACGCGAACAAACAGCCGAGCAACGTTTGCAGCAAGTGGAATGCAAGGGCAAATCGCTTGGTGCCGAAGTGAAACGCCTGGAGCCGCTTGTCGAGCAGGCCGATCGCGCTACGCGCCAGGCCAGCGAGCGGGCCACCGAAGCACGAACGCTGCTCAAACAAGCCCAGGATAGCCTGCACGAACTCACGCAGCTCGACGGCAGGAAAGTGTGTCGTCTCTGCGCCCAGCCGTTGACGCCCGGCCACTTGCAAGAAGAGAAACGCCGTCGCGGCGAGGACATGCAGCACCACGAGGCGCGTCTCAAAAAAGATCAGACCGACTTGCAGGCGGCGCAGAAGGAAGAGAAGCAGCTGCGCGAGCAGCTTGTCCAGGCCCAGAAGGTCCATCAGGCCGCGCGCGACGAATACCAAGAGGCTCGGAATCAGCAGAAACAGGCGCGGGCGGACGTGACGCGCTTGCAAGACGAATGCACCCGCACCTGGAACGATTTGCCGGAAACCGAGCGCCAGCGCATCAGCGCTCGTTCGGCCGTCGATTGGCTGACGACGAGCTACCCCTCGGCGGAGGAGCTGGAAGCGTCGCGGGCCAGGATCGCCGAGCTGCCGGCGGCGCGTCGGCAGCTGAAGGAGGCCGAGGATGTGCATCAGCAGTGGAACAAGCTGAAGGCTACCGAGAGCGCCGCGCTGGCCACCTTGAAGCGTCTCCAGGGCGAATTGCCGGCCGACCGCGAGGGCGTCCGTCAGCGGCACACCGAGCTGTCGTTGACCAACGAGACGCTCGAGAAAAATTTGAAGGCCAAGCGAAGCGAATGGAAGGATACCGAACGCGAGAGCGAGCGCCTCGGCCGCGAACGCGATCAATCCCAAGCCCAGCTCAAAGAGCTGGAGCATCGCTTAAAGGACCAGGATCTCGTAAGGCAGCACGCCCGGCAAGCAGTGAGCAGCAATACCAAGGCACTGCCGGCCGACTGGCAGACGAAGGCGGAGTCTGCGGGACTGGCGGAGTGGCACGTCTGGGACAACGAGCGCGCCGACCTCGAAGCGTCCGGCATCGAGCAGCGCGGCCAGGCGCTTCAGCAAGCGCGTGCCAACCTCAATGTGTTTCGTCAGGACGTGGAAACGCTAGAAGAGCGGCAGACGGATTTCGCCGAGGAGGAACGCCGCGATCCCGCCGACATCAAGGCGGAGCTTGAACGCGCTCGGCAGGCGGAATCGCTGCGCGACAAGGCGTTGACCGAAGCGCGGCAGCAGCTGGCCCTGCTGCACGGCTATCGCAAACAACGCGAACAGATCGGCGAGGATTTCGTGCGGCTGGAGGGCGAGTGGACCTATCAGAAAACGCTGTCCGAGCTGCTCGGCAAGGACCGCTTGCAGCTGTATCTGGTGCGACAGGCGGAAAAGCAGGTCGTGGAATTTGCCAACGCCGTGCTGGATCGTCTGTCGGGCGGCCAGCTGTACTTGAAGCTGCGCGGCGAGGCCGAGGGCGAAGGCAATAGCGGCAAGGCGCTGGAGTTGGAGGCGTACAATCGTAGCACCGGTGAAAAGCCGATCAACGTCGCCTTCCTCAGCGGCAGCCAGAAGTTCCGCGTCGCCGTCAGTCTGGCGCTCGGCATCGGCCAGTACGCCAGCCGGCAGCATCGGCCCATCGAATCCGTCATCATCGATGAGGGGTTCGGCTGCCTCGACAGTCAGGGCCGGCAGGTCATGATCCAGGAATTGCAGAACCTCCGCAGTCAGATGCGGTGCATTTTACTTGTATCGCATCAGGAGGAGTTCGCCGAGGCGTTCTCGGACGGCTATCACTTCGAGCTGGAATCCGGGGCGACGAAGGTGAAACGCTTTCAGAAATAATCGCCCGTTTATACGAACACTTCCAGGCCGAGCAGCGTCAGATCGTCGGGATGCGCGCTGGCGCCGAGAAGGTCGCGGGCGAGGCGATCGATGAATTCTTGTATCGGCAAGTGACGATGTCGAGCGGCGCAGGCCCGCAAGCTGTCCGCCCCTGGAGGACGGTCCTCGAATTGCCCTGTATCGATGCCGTCGCTGTAAAGTAACACTTTGTCACCCGGCTTCAGGGTGTACCCGCGGGCCGGAAAGACGGCATCAACGACGCCGAGCAGCACGCCTTCTTGACGCCAGAACACCGGCTCGCCCTCATGGGGGACATACAGGGGATAGGGATGTCCCGCCCGCGCGAAGCGAAAAGTGCCTTCCTGATGGTTGTACAGCGCGTAAGCCATCGTGATGAACGGATTCTCGGACAGCTGCTGATCGATGAGGTCTCTGTTGAGGCGTTGCAGCACTTCCTCGGGCGGCACCAGTCGATAATGCTGTCCGAACACTTCCTTGGCCTTGATGCCCTTCTTGACGAAGATGGTCAGCAAACTGGCGGGGACACCGTGGCCCATCGCGTCGGCGACGTACAGGCCGACGTGTTGCTCATCAAGGCGAAAAACATCGTAGAAGTCGCCGCCGACCCGATCGCGCGGCAGATAATGGACCGCGAAACGGCTATGCGGCACGACCGGCAAGGTCTGCGGCAATAAGCTCGACTGGATGCGCTGCGCCAGCTGCAGCTCATGGTCGATCTGCTGATGGAGCTGCTGAAGGCGCTTGTTGATGCGATGCATCTCTGCGGTCCTTCCCGCCAGGCGATCGTGAGCGTCCTTGATGCGCAACAGCGCCCGAACCTGGGCGAGCAATTCGCCGGAGGCCAACGGTCGAAGTAAATACGTGTCCGCTCCTGCTTCGAAAGCGGCGAGGCGGGACGCCGCGCCGCCATCGTCGGTGAGGTAGAGGATGGGCACGAAGGAATGATCGAGCTGTTCGCGCAGCCGGCGGCATAGGTCGAGCGCGGCCGAAGGACAGCGGCTTCCTTCCAGCACAATGAGCTGAAGGCCGATCGGCCCCTCCGGATCAGGCGTGCCGAGAAGATGTCCGGTCAGCTCGCAGCCGGTGCCGGCGAGAAGGTGACGCATCTCCGCCAGGCAGGCCGGATGATGGCCGCTGACCAGGATTCGAGGCAATCCATTGGCAGTCATTGTTCCCCCTACAATCTCCCCCACTATACGGTCCGCTCCGCCTGGCGTTAAGAGCGAACGGACAAAACCTGACCGAGCCTGAAGCGTCAGCGAAGGTTTCTCTTCGCTTGCGATTCAGGCTCGGACGAAAACCCTTTGCTGTCTAGCGATGCAGGGATAGAATTGCTCCGTCGATTCCACCCAATGATCGAGCGCCCTGTTTCAAGGGAGGTTCTTCCGATGATCCGCCGGAGATACTGGCTCTTCGTGCTGCCCGCCGTGGCCGTGCTGTCCCTCCTCGGACTCAGCGACGCCGCGCCGACACCCAAAAAAGTCCAGCCCATTCGCGCCCTGCTGGTGATCGGCGGCTGCTGTCACGATTACGCCAAGCAAAAAGACATTCTCACCAAGGGCATCGCCGCGCGCGCCAACGTGAAGTGGACAATCGCCTACGATCCCGACAAGGGCACCAAGCACCTCAATCCGGTTTACGAAAAACCCAGCTGGGCCAACGATTTCGATGTCGTCGTCCACGACGAATGTTGTTCCGGGGTCACAGATGAATCGCTCATCGCGCGCATCCTGGAGCCGCATCGCCAGGGCTTGCCGGCCGTGATACTGCACTGCGGCATGCACTGCTATCGCAGCAAGGGCTATCCGCGCTCGACGCCGTGGTTCGACTTCACCGGCTTGCCCAGCACCGGCCACGGCCCGCAATTGCCGATCGCTATCACCTTCATCGACAAGGACAGCCCCATTACGAAGGGGCTGACGAATTGGTCCACAGGCAAAGAGGAGCTGTACAACAACGCCGCAGGCAAGATGCTGGACACCGCGCATCCGCTGGCACGTGGACAACAAACGGTCACGGGAAAAGATGGTCAGCAGCGGACGGAAGACGTGGTCGTTGCCTGGACCAATCTCTATAAGGGCAAAGCTCGCGTCTTCGCCACGACTCTCGGCCACAATAATGCCACCGTGGCCGACGGACGTTATCTCGATCTGGTGACGCGCGGCTTGCTATGGGCGGTCGATAAGCTCGATGAAGCGCACCTAAAGCGGGCAAAGTAGTGACTTCTCAGCACGCAGTGCAAGCCAGTGCAGCACTTGATTGCGCTGCGTGCTCGGCCTTATCGGAATTATTCTTGCGGCAGACGGCAGCAGCTCGGGCCGCATGGGGGCAGGTTCGGATTGCAGCTCATCGGCAAGGCTTCGCTCTCGGCGCGGGGACGGGCCGGAACGCTCCACTGACGGTCCAGGCGATGACCGTGGCACTGGGGACATTCCACGTCCTCGCCATTGAAAACCAGCATCTCGAAATCGTGCTGACAATCCTGACAGGTGTATTCGTACAACGGCATCGGCTCCTCCGGAGAATCAAGTACGTCGACGGCGGAAGACTTCACTGGCCCGCAACAGAAACTCGCGTTCGCTCTCCGTGAGGCTCTCCTTGCCGGCGCGCGAGATCTTTTCCAGAATCGCATCCATCTTCGCTTCTAGATGCTCGTCCGCGACCGGCGCGCTGACGGATTGTTGCGTCGCCTCTTCCGGGCGATAGATAGCGTCGCCGGCTGCGGAAGAAGAATGACGCCTTGAGGCGTTCCATTTTTCCTTGACGTTTTCATCGACAAAAAGCCGCAACCGCGGTCCGAAAAGCCAGCGTCGCCAGCTTTGCATCTGGGCCAGCCAGTAGCGGGGGGTGCCGAGCTGAGGGAGCCAATCGATAAGACGAATGTGCAAGCGATAATACACTCCCGCGAAGAGAGCGCCACCGAGATGCGCAGCTACCGCCGTGCTGCTTTCCTCTCGGCTCACGAAGACGTAGGCGTCGCCGGCCAAGAAGATAATCAAGAACAGCCACAGCGGCACCGGCAGGATGAAGAATAGGTAAATGATCCGCTGCGGATAGTGGATCGCGCACAACGTCACGACCGCGATCACGCCCCCCGATGCGCCAATGCATGGCAGCGCGTTCCGACCTTGAAAGGCCAGCGAGCTGAAGAAGTACAGCAGACCGGCCGCGAACGAGGCGCTCAGGTAAAACGTCAGAAACTCGCGCGGGCCGTAGAGATCCTCGACATCGCTGCCGAACCACCACAAAAACAGCATGTTCAACAGAATGTGCCAGATCGTCCCTGGATCATGCAAGAAGGCATAGGTCAGCAAGCGCCAGACCTGACCGTGCAGGACATGCTCGACATCCAGGTGCAAGGCATCGGTAAACCAGCCGAGGTTGGGGGTCAAAGAGTCGGCGGCCGGGCGTGTCAACACCTGAACGAGGAAGACAACGACATTGATGCCGACCAGCCATTTGCAGACGCGGCCGCGCTCGCTAAACGAGCCTAGAAAGCTCGGCCCTTCCCGGCGAACGTAGTCGCGGTCGTATATCCCCATGGCATTCCCCCGCCGCCTCGCGCAATCAACGTGAACGGCAACGTTTTCGTCACCCGCACCAGCAACACCTTTATTCTACTCGCGCGGCGCGAAGCTCGCTGTACATCTTTTACCACATGAAGTAGGTGGGAGGAAAGCCCCTCGCGACGAAAAGCGAATACCAACGCGGCCTCGCCGCCTATTTTCGGTATTGGGGTTGCAGCTTCCTCGTTCCGGCAGATTCATGCCGTTTCGGCAGGGGGATGCGAGACCGGAGGCCGTAGATGAGCGGGGAACGACGGCAGATAGATTTTCCCATCACTCGGAGCGGGGATAAGATCGTGCAGCATATGGTGTCCGAGCCGGCCACGCAGAGCACCTGCGTGGCCGGTCGGACCTGATAACGAAGCATTCACACATGCTCAGTCCTTGCTTTGCTTTTTGCCCTTGGTCTGTTTGCAGAGATCACGCGATTTCTCCAGGTGCTTTTTGAAGATCGGCGTCAGCTTACCTGCCCAGGTCTTCATGGCCTTGTCCTTGCCGTCCTTCGACTCTTCCTCAAACAGCTTGACCGCCGCTTCGTGGTCCTTGACCAGTGCATCCATGTAGGTCTGATCGAATTCCTTGCCGCTCATCCCCTTGAGCTTGTCGTACAGCTTCTGATGTTTTTCATCCATGGTCTTGGCCAAAGTGATCGATCGCTGATTCGCGATCTGCGTCAGCTCCTGGTTGGCTCGTGTGTGGTCGGCCACCATGCGTTGGGCAAACTGTTTGACGTTCGGATCCTGGGCGAAGCGCACCGCCAATTGGCTGAGATTGACCTCGGCCAGTCCGGACGCCGACGCTTTCCTGGCGAATTCCTTATCGCCGCTGTCTTTTGTCTCCTTTTTCTCGTCTGCGGCCGCGGACATGGCGGACAACCAAAGTCCGAGCCCCAGCATCATCAGGACCGCCAGCATTTTCCTTCGAGTCATCGCCACACCCTGCCTTTCTGAATACGTACGCTTTCCTCTCTTCCGGTCCGCGAACCCAGCACTCCCAGTGAGCGCCGGCGTGCTTATCGGATCGGAACTCGATAGAGCGTTCCCACGGCCTTATCAGCCGAGTCACGGCTGCTGGCGTGATTGTTGCAACAAGTCCGCAGATGGCGTGCCGAAGCTGGCGCCGTCGCGTAGCTGCGCCTGGCGAGCGCGAAACCAGGCGGAAATGAGGCTCGCCAGCTCGTCATCCGGTTTACATTCGTTCGGTCGCGCGGGGCCGAAGAGCAGATCCGCGAGTGGTTTCAAATCAGGTTCCACCGTGCCCCCTCCTGGAGTCGCTCGCTCTCGTCGTCCCCGCGCCGACTCACTGCTTGTGATGGATGGAATAAACGTGCTCACCTGGAGTCGCCGCCGGAGCCTGAGCGAGATTGCGAGTCCGCCCCGGCGCATGCCAGGAATGGTGCAATCGCAATGCCGTCGTGGGGCGATCGCGGTCTTCCAGCTTCGTCTGAGGAATCGCTATTTCGACGCGGATGAGGCGGAGCGGAGAGACGCGGAGATGGGAAAGGAAGCGGCGAATCAGAGGGAACCGGCTTGCACAGCTCCGTTTAGCTGATGAGGCAAGCCGCGGAAAAACGCGAATGGCAACGGCCCACATTACAGCTCCGTCGCCGTGTCTCCTGGTGAGACTGGGCAAGGACAAACGGCCCAAGGCGAAGTACAAAAGGAAGGAGCCAGGAGCTGGCTCCGTGACCGATCCTTCGTCGTTGTGTTTCACTTATGGTCCCCACTCGGTTGACGGTTTGGCTGCTCGTGTCCGGCCTGCTGATCTGGCTGACTGGATACGTCCTTCCCTTGTTGCCGCTGCCGCGCGCCGCGGAGTATGTCCAGGCTGTCCGCTGGCTGGTGTACGGCTTCTACGCCGGCATCTTCCTTCTTCTGGGTCTCGATGCGCTGCTCGCTCGCCGCGCCAGCCGGCCGGGACGGCTGCGGGCACGTCGCGAACGTCCGGCTCGTTTATCCCTGGGAGTGGACAACGATGTGGTGCTGGTGATCGAGAACGAGAATGGACGGCGAGTGCGGCTGCTGCTGCGTGATCTTCCTCCGCCGGGCTTCCGCGCCGATCCGTCGCTGCTCCACGCCGCCGTACCGGCTCAGGGTTGGATCCGCCTAACCTATCGTTTGCTGCCGACCGAGCGCGGCAACTTCTCGTTCGGCGACCTTGCTGTGCGCTGTTGTGGTCCTTTAGGCTTGGCCTGTGTCGATTGCCTGCTGCCTGCCGGCGAGGAGGTGCAGGTTTATCCGAATCTACTGGAAGTGCGGCGCTATGAAGCCCTGGTGCGTACCACGCTAGTGCGCAGCGGCGGCTATCGGGCCAAGCGTCTGCCCGGAGCGGGTCGCGAATTCAGCCATTACCGCGAGTACACGCGCGACGACGATTATCGGCACGTCAGCTGGAAAGCGACGGCACGGCGAAACAAGCCGATCACCAGCGTCTTCGAGAGCGAGCATAGTCAGGACATTATTTTCTGTCTGGACATCGGACGCATGATGGCCGCGCGCGTCGGCACCCTGAGCAAGCTCGATCATGCCATCAACGCCGTGCTGATGCTGACGCACGTCAGCCAGACGTTTCAGGACAATCTCGGCCTGCTCGTCTTTTCGCACACGGTTCATCTCTATTTACCGCCGGCCAAGGGCCGCGCCCAGCACGCACGATTCCTGCAAGCGCTGTACAGCGTCAAGCCGGAGCTGTGCTACGTCAACTATGGCGAGGCGTTCTCGCATCTCATCGCCAGGCACCCCAAACGCGCTCTGACGATGGTGTTCACTGATTTGCTCGATAATGTGGTATCGCGCGAGTATCTCAACGCCGCCGCGCTGCTGCGTCGCTTCCATCTGCCGCTGACTCTAGCGGTGGCCGACGTGCCCTTACAGCAGCTGGCGGCGCGTCAGCCGGAGGACGTGGACGAATTGTATGATGTGCTCGTTGCGCGCGATCTCCTCGATGGACGCACGGAATTGTTGCGCAGCCTCGAACGGCAAGGGGTTCTCGTCGTGGATACCGTGCCGGATAAGCTGACCATCGATGCCGTCAACCGCTATCTGGCGCTCAAGACCGGCGTGCGGATGTAACAGAGTTTAGCGACGCTTCGCAGAAGCGTTTTCGGCTCGACGCTTCTGCGAAGCGTCGCTAACCGTTGCTTGGGAACGATCATGGATCTCGCCAGCTTTCTTCGGCAGCGCCGACTAGATTGGAAGCGTCTTGAAGAGATCCTTCAGCACGTCGAAGGGAGCGGTCTATCGTCGCTGGATGACGAACAGGCGGTCGAGTTCGGCCGGCTCTATCGCCGAGCGGCTTCCGATCTCAACCAAGCACAGACCTTCGTTAGCGGCGAGGCGACCGAGCGCTATTTGAACGATCTCGTCGCTCGCGCCTATCTTGCCATTTACGGCAAGACTCGCTTCGATCTGCTGGCTCTGCTGCGTTACCTATTCTGGGGTTATCCGGCCGTCTTTCGCCGCTATTTGCCGCACTTTCTGCTGGCAACGCTTCTGTTCTTCGTCGGCGGCGTCTTTGGCTATCTGGTGTCGTGGTACGACAAGGACACGTCGCGGGCGTACTTGCTGCCTGGCCAGACCATCCGGCCGCCGGAGGACGGCGAGGACGCTGCCGCTGAGTACAACACGGATCAGCTCAGCGCGTTCTCCAGTTATCTGTTCACCCACAATGTCAGCGTCACTCTGGTTGCCTTCGCGCTGGGCATTACCTTCGGACTCGGCACGGTCTGGATGATGTTTTACAATGGGGTTACCACAGGGGTTCTAGCGGCCGTCTTCGTGGAGGCTCACCAGCTGACGGCGTTCGCCACGGGCATCCTCCCACATGGCGTGCTGGAGATCCCCGCTTGCCTCATCGGCGGAGCGTCGGGTTTCGTGCTGGCCCAGGGTTTCCTGCGAGCGCGGCCGTGGCCGCGGCGCGAGGAGATGGCACGCCAGGGCAAGGAGGCTGTGTTGTTGCTCTTTGGCTGTCTGCCGCTGTTGGCCGTGGCTGCGTGTCTGGAGGCCGGCGTGGCGCGGGCTCCGGACTGGTTTCTCAACAAGGGATTGAAGCTGGCCGTCGCTGGCGTATTCGGGCTGCTGTTCTTGGCGTACATCTTGCTGCTCGGCTGGAGGCAGCCGTCATCGCGGGAGAGCGAGGCGTGATCCGTCACGAAGTCCTGACCGACGAGAAGGTCCCTTTCAGCTACCGCGTCGCCGGACTCGGCTCGCGCTTCCTGGCCTGGCTGGTCGATCTGTTCTTGATTATCGGACTGGATGTGATGGGCATTTTCGTCGGCAGCGTTCTCTATGTCGGACGCCCGGGGCTGGGAACCGCCGTGATTATCGTGTGGCAGTTCGTCTTGACGTGGGGTTATTTCCTGTTTTTTGAATGGCTGTGGCACGGCCAGACACCGGGCAAGGCGCTCTTGGGCATTCGCGTCATTCAGTGGCGCGGCACGGCGATGAATTTCTTCGAGGCGGCCCTTCGCAATATATTGCGCTTCGTCGATAGTTTGCCAATACCGCTGCCGCTGGGGCCGGGCTTGCTCGGCTTCGTTGTCGCCGCCTGTAACCGCGAGCATCGCCGCCTTGGTGACTTGGCCGCTAACACGCTAGTCGTCCACGTCGAACGGAATGCCCGGCCGATCCTGGCCCTGGCCGACGCACACAGCGAGGCCGACTGCCAGCGCTTGGCGCTGCTACGCCAGCGCTTGAGCCAGCTGGATCGTGAACAGAAACAGACGTTGCTGGATTTGTGTTTGCGTCGCGATCAATTGCGCGTCCTCGAACGCGCGCGTCTGTTCCAGGCCGCCAGCCAGTTTTTCCAGCAGCGCCTCGATCTCGCACCCGATGAATACGAGAGCGCCGAGAAATTCGTGTTGCAAATGGCTGCGGTCCTGGGTGAACGACCCGGCGAGCCGCCGGGCTTGTCCCGGCGGGGATAAACCCCGCTACTCGCCCAGAGATTGAGGAAATGACATGATCTGGTTCGCCTGCAAGCAATGCGGCAAGCGCCACGGACGGGGCGAGCACCTGGCCGGCACACTCGTCTTCTGCGAGTGCGGCCACGGCAATCGAGTGCCGTGGTCGAGCACGGTCCCGGAGCCGGAGCCGGAAGAGGCACGACCGGCACCGCCGCCGCGGCCGCGCGTGCCGCGACCGGCGTTCGACGAAGATCGCCCCGAACCCGAATTCCTTCGGCCACGCCGTTCGCACGAGCGACGCCGAATCAGCTCGGCCTACTGTCTCAACCATGAGGAGACGCCGAAGGAGGCGACCTGTGAGGCGTGCCATTGCTCGTTCTGCTCCGCCTGCGTGGTGACGCTGCAAGGGCAGACGCTGTGTGGACCGTGCAAGAACTTCAGCGTCGGCGGTCTGAACCGTCCGGCGCGGATCTCGCCGCTTGCCATTGTTGCCTTCGTGCTCGGACTGGTGTGCGTCGTGGTGAGCTTGATCCTGACCCTTGCTGCCGTGGGGGTCTCGGTGGTCGCGGAATCGGGGAGCATTATCGCGGTCGTTTGCTGTCTGATTGTCGTGCTTCTCGCCGGAGGCGAGCTGGTGCTCGGCTGGGTGGCCTTGCGGCAAATTGATCGCCAACCGGGGTTCGGCGGCCGCGGCCTGGCGATGACCGGAGCGACGGCGGGGCTGGCCGGGATCGTGTGGGCTGTGGGAATCGCCGTCTTTACCATCGCCAGGCAGGTCCAGGGGTAGACCATGAATCGTTGTCCGTCTTGCGATTATCCCTTGCCGCACGACCGCGAGCGGATCGGCGCACGCTGCCCGAGTTGCCGCGATCCCCTGTATGAGCCGCCGGGCCGCGTCAGTCGTTTTGCGCGGGAGGACGAGGGCGCCTGCGCCCTTCACGCCGGCCGCGAGACGGTCGGCACCTGTGGTCGCTGCGGCAACTACTTCTGTGAGGTCTGCCGCACGCGCTGGCGCGATCAGATTTTATGCGCCGCCTGCGCCGAGCGTGCCCTGGCCTCACGGGAAGCCACCCCCGAACAGGCTCGCGCCCACTTCCGCCAGGCGCTGCTCGGTCTGGTACTGAGTCTCGGCTCCTGGCCAGTCTTCATATTGGGGCAGGTCTCGGCCATCGGCTTCGCCTTCGCCAATCGCAACGTGCTGCTGGCACTTCTGGCCCTGGTTCTGGTCGTCTCCGCGGTGCTGATGGCCGTGGTGGGGACCGGTCAGGCGGCGGCGGCGCTGCGGACGCGCGGCCACCACATGATCATGGCCACGAGCGGCTTCCTGATCGGCGGCCTGTTCCTGGGCATTTTTATCGGCAATTACGTTCTGCAATTGTGGATTACCTGAGACGGGCGAGGAGACGCCAGCATGCTTTGGGAGATCGAGATACAGGCCAGAGGGGAGTCCCGACCCTTTTTCGGGCGCTGGGGAGTGCGCGGACGGAATCCGCGAATCGAGCGAATCGAACTGAGTTGTGAAACCTCGCAATTGGCGGTGTGTTTCGTTTGACGGCGGCTCGGCGTGCCAGTAGACTGACCTTGCGTTCGCAGGGCACGCTAATTTGCTGCCGGACTTATCTCAATATTAGGGCGCGCGACCTAATTCGGCGCAGGCGCGCCGGCGCGCACCCTAATCACTTGCTCGTTTCAAGATGAGAGGTTCATATAATGCAGTCTATCCGGATCGCTAGGTGTCTGATGCTCTGCATCCTTGCCTCGTTGACGACTCTGTCGGTGCAGGCCGAGGATAAGGGAAAGAAGGACGCGGTTCCTGCCGGGTGGCAGTTGGTGAAACCGAAGATTGGTGGCGTAACCTTTCTTCTTCCCAAGGACGGTGTGACGAAGATAGGAAACGAGTACGTTGAGTCCTACACGGCACTTAATGACGGTGAAGTGTTCATCGTCACAATCGCCGAGGAGGATGGTCTGAAGAAGCCGGGCAACACCAAGAAAGTGCTGGAAGAACACGTCGAGAAAGCAGTCAAAAATTTAAAGGGGAAGCTAACAAGCAAGAAAGAGGTGTCTCTGGGAGACCATCCAGGATTGGAATATAAGGTTACTTTCGATGACGGTGAAGTCGCCGGCTATCGGGTTTACGCCATTAAGAACCACCTCATCGAGCTACACTCCGGCCCTGCTAACAAAGAGAAATCCACTACGACCTATTACAAGTCGCTGAAACTTGTCAAGAAGTAAGGGAGGTCGGAAAGCAAAATCACGAAGAATTCGCCGCCTCAGACCGGCCGCGCGATACAAGGTTGTACGCGTCACTTCGCCCAGCCCCCGCGTGAGCCGGCTGCGGGGTTTCTCGTTCGGTGGGCATCACTCCTGGAAAGGAACAAAATGAAACGACTCTTGGCTGTCATCGTTTGCGGTGCTCTGCTCCTGTCGATCGTCGTTGGGTGCGGCAAGGACAACAAGGCAAGCTACAAGCCTCGCCCAGACTCAGTGCCACCAATCGCGAAAGGTCAGAACCCACCAGGAAGTACGCCGACAGCAGCGAAGAACACCGCCCCAGCAGTCACGGTGAAACCGGACAAAGAAGGTATGACGTGGAAAAGCACTGACTTGCTAAATTACCTGCGTGGGCAGGGGGTCAAGTTTTTCGCATTCGGCGAGCCGTTCAATTTCGAAGACGACGCCGAAGCGAAGAAAACGCTTGTCGAAATGTTTATGCTGACGGACGACGAGAGTGCGGCGGCACGCGCGCCGAAGAAGCGCTACCCAGTTGAAGAGGCTATGGACCAGCAAAAGAAAGGTATTGGCGTCATCGGTCTTACCCATTACCATTCCGCCGCAGATACCCAAGGGCTCCGTCCGGGGGACGAGAGCAGTTTGGCCTATGGACGGTTCGGTATCCACGTTGTCGATCCACAGCCCAAAGGGAGCGGCAAGGAGAGCGGCAACCTCCGCTCTAGAAAGCTCATTCAACAGATACGGAAAGCACTGGGTTTACCGGTAGTATCCGTCGAGTGGCCGCCCAAGCCCGCTACACCAGCCGAAGGTTAAGCTGTGAGATCACTGTGGTGGCACAGCCTCCCGACCTGAACACTCTACACAAGAGCTGGTCAAGCTGAGGATGAGCGTTCCGAGTGGATGAGATGGAGCAGAAAAACCAGCCGTTGCCGCTCATTCTCTTCCGCGTTTTCAGCATGCACAGCACTTGTTTAGAGAGTTCAGGGTCAGGAGACCGTGCCACAACGGGATCTGGAGACCATGCCACAAAGGAGAAATCAAAGGTGTCCGGAACCGATTATTACTCCTGCGGGCCAGTCGGAGGATAGGCCGACGGCGGAGTTCTGCGAGCGCTACGACAAGGGCAGCTCAAGTAAGCGGATCGGTACTTCCGGCCCTTGGCCCGTTTAATCGGCTTTGGTATTGTGATAAAGAGCGGACGGAACAGGCATCCAACTTCCAGGAGGCATCGCGATGGCAGCGACCATCCCCCCGGTCGATTCGGCTCAGGGAACGGACGGTCCCGTCAGCCCGGAGCTGCCCATCACCGCGTTCCGCGCGCGGCAGTTGGTTAACGTCCTGATGACGATGGAGGTCAGCTCGCAGATGCTCAGTCAAGCTCCCGAGCTGGTCCGCGTGGAGCGGCCCTGCTGGTCGGTCCCGGTGTGGTTCACCCTGCCCGGCGTTGGTCTCGTCGGTCAGGCGGGAACCATCCTGGTGGATGCGCACACGGGCGAGGTGTTGGCTGATTCCCAGACGCTGCGGGAGATCGCCGAGAATGCCAAACGCCTCGCTGAACGTCCCGCACTTTAAGCAGGAGTTCCCGTATTCCTGTTTCGCCGCTGCTGCTCGAATGGTGTTGGCCTTCTTCGGCCACCAACACACGGAAGCCGCGCTGCGCGCCGCGATGAGCACGGGCAGCGGCGGCACACGCGCCCGCGACCTGTTGGGGCTGGCGAACCTCGGGTTTGAGGCCCAGCTCGTGACCACGGATCTCGCCGGAATCGTTGCGTTCCTGACCTCCGGCCAACCGCCGATCACTCTGCTCGCCACTTCCTCGCTGCCCTACTGGCAGCAGATCTGCAACCACGTCGCCGTGGTCGTCGGCGTCGATGACTCATGGGTCTACCTCAACGACCCGTATTTCAGCTCCGCTCCGCAACAGGTTTCGCATTCGGACTTCCTGCTGGCCTGGTCGCCCAACGCCTGCACGGTCGCGATCGTGCGGCCCCGGCCCTGACAGTCCGCCGAGAAGAAAAAGAGAAGGAAAAAGAAGAAAACGGTCCGGACTTGTAGATCCTATTCGTGTAATCCGTGGTTAATATCCTGGAGTAAAGGCGAATTAGGAGATTGCACATGCTTTGGGAGATCGAGATTCAGCCCAAGGGGGAAGACGCGGAGCGCCGCCGCATCGCCGAGGAATACAACCTGCTCACGCACTCGCAGCGCGGCGGGGAGCTGATTACCAGCACGGCACGCGGCTACCTGATCGAGGGCGACGTCTCGCGGCCGAAAGCCAAGCGGCTGGCCGACGAATTGCTCGTCGATCCCTTGATCGAAACGGGGCGGCTCGGCACCCTTAACGAGCATTCGCGTGCCGATCACCTGGCCACCGTCCTGCTCAAGCCCGGCGTGATGGACCCGACCGCCCTCAGCGTCGTCGAGGCGGCGCGCGATCTGGGCATTCAGGTCGATCTCGTTCGCACTTTTCGCCGTTATTTCGGCCCGCCGCTGCCGGCGGAGTCGGAAAGGGTGCTCTTTCGCAAGGTGCTCGCCAACGAGGCCATCGAGCAGATCGTCGCCGGCCCACTCACGGTCGATCATCTCAGCATCGGTTCGCCTTATTCTTTCCAGCTCGTCACGGTACCGCTGCGCGATCTTGATGACGCGGCGCTGGAAAAGCTCAGCCGCGACGGCCAGCTGTCGCTGAGCCTCCCCGAGATGCGCACCATCCAGGCGCATTTCCGCGGATTGGGCCGCGATCCCACGGATGTCGAGCTGGAGACGCTCGCGCAGACTTGGTCCGAGCACTGCTCGCATAAGACCCTCAAGGGCCGTATCGAATTCACGGCCGAAGATGGCAGTGTCCGCCGCTATGACAATCTCCTGAAAGAAACGATTTTCGCCGCGACACAGGAAATACGCCGGCGGCTCGGCGACGCCGACTGGTGCGTCAGCGTCTTCGCCGACAATGCCGGCGTCGTGCGCTTCAATGATGAATATCACGTCTGTTTCAAGGTGGAAACGCACAATCACCCATCGGCGATCGAGCCGTATGGCGGCGCCAATACCGGCCTGGGCGGCGTCATCCGCGACCCGTTGGGCACTGGTCTGGGAGCGAAGCCGATCTGCAACACCGATGTGTTTTGCTTCGCTCCGCCGGACACACAGCCGGAGCTGCTGCCGCCGGGCCTGTTGCATCCGCTCAGCGTGATGAAAGGCGTCGTCGCCGGCGTGCGCGATTACGGCAATCGCATGGGCATCCCTACCGTCAATGGCGCCGTCTGTTTCGACGAACGCTACCTGGGCAATCCATTGGTATTCTGTGGCACGGTCGGCCTGATTCCTGTCGATCGCTGCCGAAAGAAGCCGCGCGAAGGCGATTGGATCGTCGCGGTCGGCGGACGCACCGGACGCGACGGCATCCACGGTGCGACCTTCTCCTCAGTGCAGCTGACCTCCGAGTCGGAGCGCGTCAGTGGCGGCGCGGTGCAGATCGGCAACGCCATTGCCGAGAAGAAGCTGCTCGATGTGCTGCTACAAGCACGCGATGACGAGCTGTATCACGCGATCACCGATTGCGGCGCCGGAGGCTTCAGCTCCGCCGTTGGCGAGATGGCGGAGGGGCTGGGCGCCAGTGTGCAGCTCGACAAGGCACCGCTGAAGTACGCCGGGCTGTCGTACACCGAGATCTGGATCTCCGAGGCGCAGGAGCGCATGGTGCTGGCGGTGCCGCCGGATGAATGGCCGCGCTTGCAAAAACTCTGCGCCAGCGAAGACGTGGAGGCGACGGTACTGGGATCGTTCGAGGCGACGGGCCGACTGCGGCTGTCGTACCAGGGACAGCAGGTGGCCGACCTCGATCTGCACTTCCTGCACAATGGTCGGCCGCCGGTGGTGCGCCAGGCGAGCCGCTTGCGGCTTAGCGAGACGAGCGCTAAGCTGCAAACGGCTCGCCTCGACAATTACAACGATGTCTTGCTAACAATCCTCGCTTCGCCGAACGTATGCAGCAAGGAATGGATCATCCGCCAGTACGATCACGAGGTCCAGGGCGGCAGCGTCATCAAGCCGCTGGTAGGTATCCACGAGGACGGACCCGGCGACGCGGCGGTGTTGATGCCGGTACTCGGCGACTGGACCGGCCTGGCGGTCGGCTGCGGCATCAACCCGCATTACGGCGATCTCGACCCCTACGCGATGGCCGCCGCCGCCATCGACGAAGCGGTGCGTAATGTCGTCGCCGTCGGCGCCGATCCTTCACGGATCGCTTTACTCGACAATTTCTGCTGGGGCAACACGGATCGGCCGGAAGTGCTCGGCTCGTTGGTGCGCGCGGCCGAGGCCTGTCGCGATGTCGCCCTGGCCTATGAGCTTCCGTTCATCAGCGGCAAGGACAGCCTGAACAACGAATTCCATGCCGGCGGCCGCAACCTCGTCATCCCGCCGACGCTGCTCATCAGCGCGCTTGGCCGCGTTCCCGACGTGCGCCGCTGTGTCACGATGGACTTGAAAAAGCCGGGCAATCTCCTGTTCCTCGTCGGCGCGACAAAGGACGAGATGGGCGGCTCGCATTATCATCTCGTGCGCGAGCTTGAAGGCGCGACGGTGCCGCGGCCGGACCTTGATCGAGCGCCTCGCCTTTTCCGCAAGCTGCACGAAGCAATCCAGGCCGGGCTGATCCGTTCGTGCCACGATCTCAGCGAGGGTGGCTTGGCGGCGGCCGTGGCAGAGATGGCCTTCTCCGGCGGCATCGGCGCCGATGTGATTCAACTGGGCGCGGACAATCTGAGGGACGAAGTGCTGCTCTTCTCCGAATCGACGACACGGTTCGTCGTCGAGGTAAGCCCGGATAAGGCGGCCGCCTTCCAGGCTTGTTTGGGAAATGATCTGCCGTTGACACAGCTGGGGCAGACCTGCCCGCAGCCACGCCTGCGCATCGCCGGAGCGAACGGTGAATGGCTTGTCTGGCTGGATCTGCAACAGCTCAAGGAAGCGTGGCAGAAGCCCGCCGGCGCGGACTTGTCTCAGACACGTCCGCGCCCTTAGCTGGGAGTGAAGCGGAAGATCATCCCATGTAACGGCAGCAGGTTGGCGCAGAAGCTGTAGGGATGATGAAACGCCGGGTGGGGAAACGCCTCATATTCGTTGATCCAGTTGTGGCCGTTGCCGCCGAACTCACGCGCGTCCGTATCGATCACCTTGTAGTATTTGCCCGGCGCCGGCACCCCCAGACGAAATACCGGAAAGTGCTCTTTCGACAGGTTCATTAAATACACCATTCGATCGCGGTAGTCTTTCTCGTACCGGATAAAGGCCAGGATCAGCTGCCGATAGTTTTGGCATTCGATCCACTCGAAGCCGTTGGGGATGTTGTCGCCCTCATGCATCGCCGGGATGTATTTGTAGACCTCGTTGAGCCGCTTGACGTACCACTGGAGCGAGCGGTGCATGTGGTCCCAGGTGGACTCCCACGGCAAGGGGGCCTCGACGTTCCACTCGTTCTTTTGGCCGAACTCCTGGCCCATGAAGAGAAGCTTCTTTTGCGGATAGCCAAACTGGAGCAGATAGAGCAGACGGACATTGGCGAACTTCTCGAAGTCGCTCAGGTCCTCGGTCTTGTTGACCATGGTCCGCTTCATGTGGACCACCTCATCGTGTCCCAGCGGCAAGAGAAAGTTCTCCGTGTGGTGGTACAGCATCGGATAGGTCAGGTCGCCGTACACCGCGCCGCGCTGGTTGTAGGGAGCGCGGAAAAACTTCATCATGTGCGACGTGCAACCCAGGTCCCATTTGAAGTCAAAGCCGTGGCCGCCGTGCTCGACCGGCCGCGTCACGCCGGCGGCGATGGTCGAATCCTCGGCGATCATAATCGTTTCGGGGTGCTCCTCCTTCACGGCCCAGCACATCGACTGCATAAAACGAAAGCCCTCCGGATTGTGGCAATTGCCGTGCTGTTGCAGAAAGGCCTTGTACTTCTCCTCGGTGCCGAACTCGTAGTAGTGAAACTGTCCGGCGGCATCGAGACGGAAGCCGTCGATATAGTATTCCTCGATCCAGTGAAAAAGCGACGAGATGAGGAAGCTCTTCACTTCGTTGCGGGCGAAATCGAAGTAGGAAGTGCCCCAGGGCGTGTGCCGCCGGTCCGGAATGGGACACTCAAAGAGGTTCACGTCGTTGTCGTAGCAGGCCAGGCCGGTCGCATCGTTGGGGAAGTGGACCAGTACCGCGTCGAGAATGACGCCGATGCCCTCGCGATGGAAGGCATCGACGAGCCGTTTGAAATCGGTGGGCGATCCCAGCCGCGAGGTCGGGGCGTAGAAGCCGATCACCTGATAGCCCCACGACGGCACATAAGGATGTTCCAGGATGCCCATTAATTCAACGTGCGTGTACTCCATGTACTTGACGTAGGGGACCAGCTCGTCGATCAGCTCGTGGTAGCCGAGGGGCCGGCCATCCTTGAAGCGCCAGGACAGTGGATGGACCTCGTAAACGTTGAGAGCACCGCCGAACTTGTCGGGAAGCGGAACCTTGGGATGTTTGAACTCGTAATAGGTCTCGCCGAAGATCGGCGTGCGGTGATTGTCGTTTTGCAGCGATCTCGCGAAGGGATCGCCGCGAAACTCCCAGCGTCCCTCGGCTTTCTGCACGGCGAACTTGTAGTACAGACCGTGGCTGAGGTCCGGAATGAAGCGTTCCCAAACGCCGGTGCTGCCGCGCCGCTCCATCGCATGCGCATCGCGATTCCAGTCGTTGAAGCTGCCCACGACCGAGACGCGCTGGGCGTTGGGCGCCCACACGGCGAAGCGCACTCCACCCTCGACTCCGTGCGCGCCGAGAAGACGGTGCGCACGACGATGCTCTCCCATGTTGAACAGATAGAGATCCAGCTCCGGGATCGAGCGCTGCGTCCAGGAATCGGGCGGCGTTTCCGGGCGCGGGGGTTCCTGGACGGGCCTCTCAACGGGTATCGGAGCGTCGGCGACGGCCGGCTTGACGGGGGGTGTCGGTTTTCTCGTTTTTGGGTTTATCGGAGCCATAGTTCATCTCATAAAGGGCAACGAGATCCTTCCGCAGCCACCCTTCCTCAGCGAGCAGCAGCAGACAGCGTTTGGCAAAAACGGGATCAGTCTGGATTTTATCGGTTAAGAACCGTTTGACCGTATCGTCATCGATTTCCTTCGGGGCATACAGCACCTCCACCTCTTCAGGCTTCCGCTCCAGATAGACGTTGCCGGAGCCTAGCTCGTCCTCGAAGAGGATCTCCTGACTGACCCATTCCCAGTCCACGCGCTGAAGCCACAATCGCTCCTCGCGATAGACGGAGTTGATGTTGAGGGTGCAATCATCGGTGACGTGGAAGCGGGTATAGGGGTCTTCGTACATCGCGCCGTCAAGGGCATTGGGCAGCGTGACGTTGTTGCCGGAGAAGGTACGGATGTTGACGAAGGCGTTCGCCGTGGTCCGGTAGGCGAGGCTCAGCCGCAGATACAACCCCTCGCGCACATACTTGTCCTTGCGAGGCAAAACGTCCTTGAAGCACAGGGCCGGCCCCGCGTCCCAGATCTCGATCAAATCCTCGATGGGATCGTGATACCAGTTGGGTCCGTAGATGGCGGCCGACGACACGGCGACCGATCCGCGCTGGCCCTTGACGTCCGTTTCCAATCGCGGCGCGGGTCGCGGAATGACGGTTTTCCGGACCGTGGGAAAGAACTCGCGCTCAATTGACGACATCTCGTTTCCTCCTCGGTGTTCCGAATCCGTCCGAGGGTGGCGGCGTCTTCCTAAAGCTGGCCTACGAACCGGATTGGCCGACGGCAAGCGGACTGGATCGATCCGCGAAGCCTCGCTAACCGAAGTGCGCGACGGCGGCGTCGAAATCGGGCAGGAAATGGAACAATTGATCCAGACAGCACGCCGCAAAGATGTCGCGCACGGCAGGCCGGGCGTGGCACAGCACCAGCTCGCCCTGGTGTTCGTTCAGGAGGCGCTGCAAGCTGATGAGCTTGGCGAGAAAGACGCTGTACAAGCACTGGGGCGGTTGCGGCCCCAGGCTCAGGGCCATCTTCCGGCAACCGTGGTGCGTGATCAGACTCCGCATCTCGCCGAACAGCTCGTAGATCATCGGCTCTTCCAGCCGCGTGTGACGTAACCGCGTACAGAAGACATCGCCGCGTTGCTCGCTCTCGATGTAGCGGTAGGGACGAGTCATCCTTCGGCCCTCCTCAATCTGAACAATCCTTCATACTATTACCCTGGCACGGAAGAAGGGCACATCTGATTAGCGACGCTTCGCAGAAGCGTCGAGGCACCCCGACGCTTCTGCGAAGCGTCGCTAACCATTCCTTGCATTTCTTTCGTGCCCGGACAATAATCGCTGGTCTGCTGATGTCAAGGGTCGCCTGGCAGGTTTTCCGCAGCCAGCGGCAGAGCCATACGAGTATTGTAGGGTGGGCCTCCTTCGACGGCCCACCCTACAGCTTCGGGTTCGCCCAGCACCCCGCCGTCCGCCGCGGCCACGGCGCGGACGGGAACTCGTCGGCGGATCAGGGCCGGCGCATGTCCACGGCAGGCGACCGGCACGCCACGGCAGGCGGTGCCGCGCACGAATCCCGGCCGCCGTGGGTCGGCGCCTTCCACCAGCACGTCAAGACGCCGGCCAATTAGACTGCGACAATACGCCTCCGCCAAGTCGCGTTCAATCTCCAGCAGCCGGGCGCGGCGCTCGGCCACAACAGTGGGCGGCACGCGCTCGCTCCATCCGGCCGCTTCGGTCCCCGCGCGCGAGCTGTACGAAAAGATGTGAATGCGGGCAAACCCCGCCTCGCGCACGACACGGCAGGTCGCCTGGAAGTCGGCCTCGCTCTCGCCGGGAAAGCCGACAATGACATCGGTGGTCAGCGCCGGACAATCGAGCGCCGCGCGGATGCGCCGGCAGCGTTCGAGGAAGCCGCCGCTGCGGTAGCGCCGCTTCATGCGCACGAGGATGCGATCGGAGCCGCTCTGCAAGCACAGGTGCAAGTGCGGGCAGATGCGCGGCCGCTCGGCCAATACGCGCACCAGGTCGTCGCGCGCCTCCGCTGCTTCCAAACTGCTCAAGCGAATCCGGAAATCGCCCGGCAAATCCGCCAGTCGTTCCAGCAGATGCCACAGCCGGCACCATTGCGATTTCGGCTTTCCACGGCTGAGATCGATGCCGTAATGCCCCAGGTGGATGCCCGTCAACACGATTTCGCGATAACCATTATCCACCAAACGTTCGACCTCGGCGACGACCTCCTCCGGCGTCCGGCTGCGCGGCGACGGGCGAACGTGCGGGATGATGCAATAACTGCAATTGAGCAAACAGCCGTCCTGCACCTTGACGAAGGCGCGCTGATGATCGTCGAAGCGCGTGATGCCGGCGATGGCCTGGACGACGCCAAACGGCCCCAGCTCCTCGACGATGCGCGTCTTATCGGTGACGACCTTGACGACGCCCGGCAGCCGGCCGACGGCATCGGGATCGCGCGTGGCGTAGCAGCCCATGACGACGATGCCGGCGTGCGGCTGGGCTTGGTGCAGCCGGCGCACGGCTTGCCGGCTCTTGGCGTCGCCCTCAGCGGTGACGGTGCAAGTGTTGACGATGCACAGGTCGGCTGGCTGCCCCTCGGCCGCCTCGACGTAGCCGTTGGCTTCCAGCGTTTCCTTGACGAGCTGCGTCTCGTACTGGTTGACCTTGCAACCGAGGGTGACGAGACGGCAGGTGCGCGGTGCGGTCATGCGGGCCTCCCATAGCAAGTCGGATCGGGAATGCCTGCCGCCTCGAAGCCGGCGCGGCGCAGCACACACGAATCACAGCGGCCGCAGGCCGCGCCGTCCGCGGTGGGATCGTAACAACTGTGCGTCAATCCATAATCGATGCCCAGCAACACGCCCAGTCGGATGATGTCGGCTTTCGACAGCTGAATCAACGGTGCATGGATGTAGAAACGGCCCTTGTTTTCGACGCCGGCTTTCGTGGCCAGTCTCGCCAGCTGCTCGAACGCCGCAATGAACTCCGGACGGCAATCGGGATAGCCGGAGTAATCGATCGCGTTGACGCCCATGTAAATGTCGAAGCTGCCGAGTACCTCGGCCCACGCCAGCGCCAGCGATAGAAACACCGTATTGCGAGCCGGAACGTAGGTGATGGGAATGTCGGCGCTCATCGTTTCGGGAGAGCGGTCCTGCGGTACAGGAATGTCCGTCGTCAGCGCCGAGCCGCCGAAGGCACGTAGATCCAGCTCGATAACACGCTGCTCGACCGCGCCCAGCGACACGGCCACGCGGCGAGCGGCCTCCAGCTCGGCGGCGTGGCGCTGGCCGTAGGCGATCGTCAACGCATGGCAGCGGAAACCATCGCGGCGGGCAACTGCTAGAACCGTCGCGGAATCGAGTCCGCCGCTTAACAAGATGACTGCCGGCCTGGCGTTTGCCGTCATCTCTCGCTCCTCTCCCACCCCGCCGCGATTCACAAAGCGCTGCCCTTGAATCCCCTTCCAGGTAATGGTTATGGTATGAAAACCCAAAGCTTCCAACATCAAGAGGCTTCGCCATGCCCATTTCCCTGACCTGTCCCGATTGCGGCAAACGCCTTAAGGCGCGCGACGAGCTCGCCGGCAAACGATTGCCTTGTCCCCATTGCGGAACGAAAGTGCTGGTCGCCCAACCAGAGGAAGACGGCGCCGGCTATTCGCTGCAAGACGAACCGGCGCCGGCGTCCTCAACCTCTGTTGCACTTTCCGTTCCTGCGGGCGAGGAGGCAGAACCAATCCAGGTCCGGCGCAAGTCTGCCCCAGCCGGGCCCAAGTCGCGCAAGACGGAGGTGCTGCCGCCGCTGACAACGAACGAGCCGCCGTTGTGGCTGCGCCATCTCCACTGGCTGCTGGTGTTGGCTCTGCTGCCGCTGGCGTTTTCGCTACTGAACCGTGGCGAGCAGGAGGATTTCAAGGAACGTTACCTGAAGAGCCTGGAGGCAGCACCACCGGAAGCGCAGCTCCGCTTTCTACAGCTGAGCCAGCAAGCGGAAAATGGAGAACAAGATGACGAAAAGCGGCTGACGAAGGATGATTTGCTCGCCATCCTTCCCGAACACAAGCTGCTCGATGCCTGGCTGCCGCACGACAGCTTCGCACACTGGGGATTCGCGGCTGGTGCTACCGTCCTGTTCATGGCCTTTTTCCTGCTGCTGGCCGCGCAGAAGACTGCGGAGCCGCATCACCTGCTGGGAATGGGCCTGTTCACCGCCACCGTCGGCATCCTGCTGTTGCTCCTGCTGCAAGTGATCGCCGATTGGACTCAGGGCATCTGGCTCAGGGGTGGGAACATCGTCGTCGTCATATTCTATTTCGTGAAGCTCATCGGGTTTTCCTACCAGGCGGCGCTCGATCCTAGCAATGGTTTTTTCCTCAGCTTCCTGGGCTACACGCTGGGAGTCGGCTTCTGCGAAGAAGTGTGCAAGGCGCTGCCGTTGCTTTGGTACTACCGCAATCCCTCGGAACAGCGTTGGCGCACCGCTTTCCTGTGGGGCCTGGCCTCCGGTGCGGGTTTCGGCATATCCGAAGGCATCACCTACGCCAGCCGTTATTACAACGGCATCAGCAGTGCCGACATCTACGTCGTCCGCTTCATCTCCTGCGTCGCCCTGCATGCGTTGTGGACCGGCTCCGTGGCCATCACGCTCCAGCAGAAGCAGGGTTTGCTCCAGGGCGTCGAGAGCTGGTACGAATACATCCCGCGTTTGTATCTGATCGTCGGCGTACCAATGGTATTGCACGGACTTTACGATACATTGTTGAAGAAAGACCTGAATGCGGGCGCCCTCGTCGTGGCCGTCCTCAGCTTCCTGTTCCTGGCGTTCCAGATCAGCCGCTTGCACGGCGAGGACGATGAGGAAGCGAAGCGTGTACTGCTGCGCGAATACAAACGCCGCCGAGCCGCCATGTCGTAACACCCTATTTCGAGTATAGCGACACTTCGTAGAAGCTTTCCCGGTCAGGACGCTTCTACGGAGCGTCGCTAAACCTCGAATTACACAATGCGCATGAACAGCGGTGTCACCTTGCCGTTCTCCAGCGGCGCCACCAGCCGCAGCTCCTCCGCCTGCCGGGGATGCACCCAGACATCCTCATAGCGGACGCTGTTCCACGCCTGCGGAAAGCTGAAGCTGGTGTAGATCGTCTCCGCCAGCCGCGGCACGAACGGCTTGAGTAATATCGCCACGCCGCGCAGCTGCTCGATCATGTCGTACAGAATCCTTTTCACCGCCGTTTTGTCCGTCTTGACCAGCTTCCACGGCTCCGTCCGGTCGAGATACTGATTGGCCGGATCGAGCAGCTTCAGCCAGATCATTTGCAAAGCCTGGCTGTATCGGCACGCCTCGACGTGTTCCTGCACCTGCTTGACGATCGTTTCGATGTCGGTGTCGGTGAAGAATTCGCCAGGCTCCAGACTCACGGTGTCATTGAGGCGACAGTCGTAGTTCTGGATCAGCAACCGTGTGACGCGGCTGTAGAGGTTGCCGAGTTTGTTGGCCAGGTCGGCGTTGCACACCTCAACGAAGCGCTGCCAGCTGAATTCGCCGTCGCCGGGAAACGGACATTCTCGCAGGAAGTAGTAGCGGAACGCCTCGGCGCTGAACTTCGTGATGAGATCCATCGGCTCGATGGCGTTGCCCAGCGATTTGCTGATTTTTTCCACAACGCCGGTTTCCTCGTTCTTGATGTAGACAAAGCCGTGGCCGAAGACCCTTCGCGGCGGCTCGATGCCGGCGGCCATGCACATGGCCGGCCACAGGGCGCAGTGGAAGCGCGTGATGTCCTTGCCGATGACGTGCAGTTCGGCCGGCCACCACTTTTGGAACCGCCCCTCGTCGGTGCCGTAGCCGATGCCCGTGATGTAATTCAACAGCGCATCGAACCAGACGTAGATCGTGTACTGCTCATCCCAAGGCACACGGATGCCCCAGGTCTCGCCGGTGCGAGTGATGTTGATGTCCTTCAGCTCCCGCTGCACCAGGTTGAGGACTTCGTTCCTTCGGGATTCGGGCTGGATGAAATCGGGATACTCCTCGTAGTAGCGGATGAGGCGGTCCTGAAACTTTGACAGCGCGAAGAAGTAACAAGGCTCGACGCGCCGCACCGGTCGAACTTTGTGAATGGGGCAAACTCCGCCGGCGTCGTTGATATCCGTATCGCTCTTGAAGCTCTCGCAGCCCTCGCAGTACCAGCCCTCGTAGCTGCCCTTGTAGATGTAGCCGTTGTCGAAGACCTTCTGGATGAACTTGCGGCAGCCATCGTGATGGCGTTTTTCGCTGGTCTGAATGAAATCGTCGTAGCTGATCTCCAGGGCGCGCCAGACCTCCTGAAACTGCCGGGCCATGTCGTCGCAGTAGGCTTTCGGATCGACGTTCAGCTCCGCGGCGCGCTTGGCGACCTTGACGGTGTTCTCGTCGTTGCCCATGAGGAAGAACACCTCGTAGCCCTGCATGCGGCGATAGCGCGCCTGCACGTCGGCGCCGAGCTTCTCGAAGGCGGTGCCGATATGCGGCCGGCTATTGGGATAATCGATGGCCGTGGTCAGGAAATAGCGCGATGGTTCGGTCATTTTCTATCCTTGTTGTTTTCGAGGCGGCTCCTCAACAATCCTGCGGCGCTTGGCAGGCTTCGGGATATTCTGTCCTCTCTTTTTAGCAGGATGAGGATGGCGGGTCACGGGTTCACGGTCAAGCGAGCTGTGCTTTGCTTCGCGTCCTTTATAATGAAGGGCAATCCGGCCGGCACCTTTCGGGCCGATAAAGACGAGCTGCACCATGATCGAGGCGAAACGAGCACTTGTCCGTCCGCGCGTGCGACCGATCGGCAACACCTCCCCGCGTTTACTGAATTTCGTCGAGGCGGGAGCATACGGCAACATCGCTCTCCAGGGACCGGCTGGCTCCGGCAAGACGACCGCACTCGCGCATCTTGCGGCGACCTTGGGGCCCGATGTGCTTGAGGAGCGAGTCTCGCTTCTCGATGAGCCGGCGCGCTGTCAACTGGTGAATAAGCCTGCTCGTTTGGTGATCTATACCACGCGCCGATGTTTTCCAGACGTAAGCCATCTGGGCATGTACGATCTCTCGCCGTGGAGTCGAGACGATGTCATTGAATATCTCTTGGCGGTGCATCGTCCGCTCTGCGCTTCGGTGATGGCCCGTATCCAAGGCGAAGATCATCTCCTGCTTGGCGGCTTGCCGGAGTTGTGGCGGATCGTGCTGGATCAGCTGGCCTCCGCTCAGACTCTGCCCGATGTCCGCCGCGCTCTGCATCGCCATCTGGAAGAACATTTGTCCGATACCGATCTGCTGGAGAGAGCGCGGAGTGCGTGTCTAAATGTCGCCGTCAACCCAGAATTCTCCCTGACAGACGCCGTCATGGAGATCGCACAGCCGGGCTTCGCCGATCGTCTGATTCGCCTGCTGCGTTACCCCGCGGTACAAATGATGCTGTCCAGTGAGCGCATCGCCGCCGACCTGCCCGGTGCCGCGAGCTGCGATTATCTGGCCAAGCGTCTGCCGCGCCATCTCGTCGAAGCGGCCGGACGCCTGATTGCCAGCGACAACCGGGCGCTGGAGCATCTGCACGCCTTGCTCGCCAGACCGTCGTGGAGTCATGCGATGGCCGTCAGCCTTCTGCACGCCGCCGGTGCGAGTGCCAGCTTAAAGCATCAGCGCCTCAATCAGCTCGCGGGAGCTTATCTTGAAGGCGTATCCTGGTCCGGGATTATTTTGGAGGGCGCTACTCTCGCGGAATGCGACTTGACCGGAGCGCATCTGTCGCACAGTTGCCTGGCAGGAGCCGATCTGCGAAAAAGCACTCTGCGTCAAGCTTGTCTTCAGAAAGCAAATTGTAACGAGGTCTTTGCCAACGAGGCAGACATCAGCGAGGCGGATCTTACGCTCGTCCATGCTTACCGGGCATACTTCGACTACGCTACCCTGGAAAAGTCCGATCTTTCCGGAGGATATTTCGAGAAATGTTCTTTCCAGGGGACTAACCTGCGCCGCGTTTCCTTTCGCGAAGCGAACTTGCGCGAAGCGATATTCCAGGATGCGGAACTGGAAGGCGCCGATTTCACTTCCGCCGACTTGAGCTGTGCGGACTTGACGGGACAATGCCTCAGACACTGCTGTTGGTTAGACGCCTACTTTCGCCGAACAGTGATGGATCGATGCGATTTGGAATACTTGGTATTGTCCAGCTCCGACTTCCGCAATGCCAGCTTGCGAGGCGCCTTGTTGACAGGCTCAACGATGCCGGGAGCCGATTTTCGGGAGGCGTGCCTGCATAATGCGGGACTGGCCGACATCGAATGGGAGGGCGCCGATTTGCGCGGTGCCGATCTGCGCGGCGCATCGTTCCACATGGGTTCGACGCGCAGCGGACTCGTCGGCAGCCCCATCCCCTGCGAGGGCAGCAAGACCGGCTTCTACACCGACGACTACGGCGAGCAAACCTACAAAGCGCCGGAGGAAATTCGCAAAGCGAATCTGTGCGGCGCCGACCTGCGCGGAGCGATCCTCGACGGCGTCGATTTCTATCTTGTGGACCTGCGCGGCGCGCTCTACGACGAGAAATACGCCGACCACCTTCGCCGCTGTGGGGCCATCCTGGAGGCGCGCGTCTGAAAAGAGGCATGTACGCGCAGCCACGAGCGTGAGTAAACTGGCGGCGGTGAAAAGTAGACTCGGGAGGTCACATGAAAGCCGTCATGCCATCGTTGCTGCCGGACGTCCAGGCCATGCGTAAGCGGACCGGCGCGGATCGCTGGGATGAGATGTGGGAAGGAGTCCTGCACATGCCGCCGATGCCGAATCGAGATCATCAAGATCTGGAATTCTGCTTGGAGAGTTATCTGCGCTTTTACTGGGCGCCGACCTGTCAGGGCAAGGTGTATCACCAAATCAACCTGGCGGCGATTGGCGGCTGGATGAGCAACTATCGCATTCCCGATCTCGTCTTGCTACTGCCGCAGCGCTTCGCTATCGATCGCAACGAATACTTCGAGGGAGCGCCCGATGTCGTCGTCGAAATCCGCAGTCCCGGCGACGAGACGTATGAGAAGCTGCCGTTCTACCGCGATCTGGGCGTCCCCGAAGCGTGGGTGATCGATCGCGACACGCGCATTCCCGAAATGCACGTCCTCAAGCGCGGCCGTTACAAAAAGCAGTCCGCCACGGCTCAGGGCTGGGTTCGCAGCCCGAACATGCGGATCGAAATGGCGGGTCTGAACGGCAAATTGGCCGTGCGCTTGGCAGGCGACGATTCGACACGTCAGGATTTGCCCTTGGATTGAGTGAGCGCTAGCCGCGCACCAGTCGCCGCAACACGGGCGAATTGGCAATGACACGCTGGGCGGCGGCACTAAGATTGTCGTAAAACAACTCCAGCCGGTGCAAGCACAACCCATCGGGCGAGCGCGCCAGCTCTTCCAGAGCGTTTGTTAAGACACGCAGACCGCCGGCGCCGAGATCGTTTCCCCTAAGGTTGAGGTGTTCCAATCGGCTCAGCAAGGGCGACCCGGCCAAGGCTCGGATGCCGCCGTCCCCGATGCGATTGTATGACAGATCCAGCGCCCTCAAATGCGTCAGGTGCTCCGAGACAACGAGAGCACGCACGTCTCGGCTCTGGAGATAATTGTCACTGAGAACGAGCGAACGCAGACGGCGGAGGTGCTCGTTGTCCGCCAAGGCCGCCATGTTCATCGGCTCGATCTCGACGACAGGAATGGATTCGGGATAAGTGCGAGTCCACAAACGGAGGTGCCGAATGGGAACGTGGCGGAAGAGTCGGCTGGCATGTGTGAGAAACGTACCGGCCAACATACCGACATCGTCTATAAAGCCGCGATGATATTCCCAATCAATTATCAGTCGGCGAATCGGACGTGCCCATTCGCTAGCGTATGATTCGAGTATCTGCTGCTGGCGTCTTTCCAGCTCGGCTCGCCGTTGCTCAGACACTTCTCCGACGGCGAGAGCACATTGGACGCGGATGAACTCGGCGCGGGCGACGCTGGCGACATCGCCCTGTTCCTCCAGCCAATCGGCGAAGATCAGACGCGGCGCATCGTCGTCGGGATCGGCCAGGATGTCTTGCAAAAATGCGTTGGCGTGCGTCATGTGTTCCTCTGGCGATGGCGGGCGGTTCACAGCTGCACGGCGTTTCCGAAGCGATTCCGCAACAACACTTCCTGCGTATCGGTGAAGACGTTGCCGCGCAGATCGAGGCTTCGCATCCGCCGCCATGCGGCGGCTGCCAGCGCCTCGGCCCCGGCCTTGCCGATGCGGTTGTCATTGAGATCCAGCGTGGTCAGCCGCGCGAGATGCGGCGACCGAGCCAGCGCCCTGACGCCGCCGTCGCCGAGAAGGTTCTTTTTCAACAATAGCGTCCGCAGCCGCGTCAGGTTCGCCGAGGATACCATGGCGCGAGCGCTGTCTTCCTCCAGGAACGCATCGCTGAGATCCAGCCAGGTCAAGCTCCGCAAATGCTCGGATTCGGCCAGGGCACGAACGCTGTCGGCGCCGATGAAGTTGCCGGAAAGGCTGAGCGTCCGCAGGTGATCGAGATTCGCCGACTCCGCCAGGGCCTTCAGACCTGGACCGCCGATGCCGTTGCCGGTGAGATTCAGTTTCCGCAAGCGCGTCAGGTGGGCAGATGAGGCCAGAACCTTCGCACCGGTATCGCGGATGTTGTTGTGGCTAAGATTCAGATGGGTCAGGGAGGCCATATGCGGCGAATCGGCCAGCGATGCCACGCCCACGGCTCCCAGATTATTCCGATGCAGATCCAGCAGACTCAGATTGGCCAGGGAAGGAGATTTCGCCAGTAATTCCACATCCCGTTTCGAGGCGGTGATGTTGTACAGATACAAGGCACGCAAATTGGCCGAGGACAAGGAGCGGAGCAGAGCAGGGAGGATGACCGGGCAACGAAGCTCACCCAAATCGAGGCGGCGCAACTGAGCGGGCAATTGGAAATTCGCCTGGCTAGACAGGTGGGGATGGTGGCGGGGTAAAGGGGAAAGTATCCCGGAAGCGTTGAAGTCGGTGAGGTGTGGCAGCGAGGTTGACCGGAACAGCTCGACGAGCCCGTCAATCGTCAGGTGGTTCTCGCCCAGGTTCAGAACTTCCAGATTACTAGCGGGAGTCGCTCGCGCCAGGAGACGAGCGGCCGTATCGCCTATTGGGATGTTGCGGCTCAAATCAAGGCATCGCAAGCGCGCAAACAGCGATGATTGGACCAGCGCTCGCAGACCCGGCGTGTTGATGCCGTTGCCGCTAAGATTCAGTGCGGTCAACCGCTCCAGGTGCGGCGAGGTCAGCAATTGCTGCAAGGCACGGTCGTTGAGATGGCAGCCTCTGAAGTCCAGCGTTTCAATCCATTGCAATTGTTCGCAAGCCGCCAGGTGCGGAACATCGCGCGCATGGATCAGAAAATGCAAACAACGGAGAGGAGCAAAGTCGAACAAACTTTCCGCATGCGTTAGCCATTTCTCCGCGCCGATGGTGATGCGCTCGACAAACCCGCGCGAAAAACGCCAGTCGCC
>Ga0335075_10001876_pt1 | contig 34229 bp, 29 predicted proteins | sample Lox_Sample_24_FD_206723 | JGI IMG/M metagenome (GOLD analysis project Ga0335075, IMG submission 206723) | Soil microbial communities from Loxahatchee National Wildlife Refuge, Florida, United States - Lox_Sample_2.4 | ecosystem: Environmental > Terrestrial > Soil > Wetlands | place: USA...
GCGGAGTGATCACCGGCCCATGATCCGTTCGCAGCACATCCAGCGTCACATCGCGGCCGCCTCGCACATGGATCACTTCATGATCCTTTTGAAACGGCTGCCATCCCTGCGCGGTTTTGTACACCTTGCCGTCCGTCTGCTCGACATACACGTCCTGCAAATCCGCATACATCAGCGTGAAGCCCCAGGCGATGTTGGCATTGTGGCCTGCGATCACGAAAGGAACTCCCGGCAGTGTTAGCCCGGCAACGTTGAAGTCGCCGCTCGTCAGTTGCGCCTCATACCAGGTGTCGGGAATCGTGTGGTCCAGGTGCATATCGTTCGAAAGCAGCGGCTCGCCCGTCACGCTGTGCGCTCCCGAGACCACCCAGTTGTTGGAGCCCGGCGCGCAGTCGCGGCAGTCTGGAATTTGTATGGATGGCAGCAGCCGCTGCAACCGCAAAAGGTCTTCCACGCCGGGTCGCACGCTTGTCTGCGAGGAATCCAGCGGAATCTGCGGAATTACCTGCGGCGCGGTAATGTCCGGTGCGGTCGAGATGGGCGGATGATCCCTCCAGGACCCGACCGGATATAAATCATCGATCAGAACGGGGGAATGCAGCCGCGCTTCAATTTTTTCCCGCGCCAGCTTGGTCGGAAAGTCTATGCTCAGCGTCTGGATCAGGTTCATCGCCACCAGCATGGAATCGCGCGGCGTCCATGGAGCCGGACGATAATCGAGCAGACGAAACTCCGCGGGAAGATGATCCTGGGTCTGCGCGATGTACGCGTTCACCCCGCGCGCATAATCCTCAAGATAATGCTTGTCTGTCGGATCCATGACGGCAAGAGCGGCATCTGCGGCATGGCCGATCTCGAGGATCCTTTGTGCGCGATCATGCTTGACCGCTCGCGGCCCCAGAATCTCCGCAAGATTTCCTGAAGCGAAACGCCGCAGCATATCCAGCTGCCACAGCCGATCCTGCGCAGTCACATATCCCTGCGCCACAATCAGGTCATCCATGTTCGCCGCGGTGATGTGCGGCACCCCGTGCACATCCCGTCGAACCGTCACCGGCTGCGACAAGCCTGCCACGCGCAACGTGCCATCCAACTGGGGCAGGGAAGCTCGCATAGCGTGTCGCAGCCACACCGTACCGCCCCAGCAGACCATAACGAAGGCAGCCACGGCGATCAGCACGGCAGTCAACAACCATCGGGCGTTTAACGCGGGGGAATTGAGTTTTTGGATGGACCGCGGGCGGAAAAGTGACATTCGTGTTTCAGTCTAGAGCAATTGCGTTGCAGATGTATCTCGAGCGCTGCACTGGCTCAGTTTACGCCGTGGCGGCGGTGTCGAACTCGGCGTAGTTGTCCAAATGATTCTTGATAATCATGTAGCACTCACAACTGGCCTGCTCCAGGCCGGCAACATCGATGATGTGAATTTCGCCGCGCATGTATTCAATCAGGCCTTTATGCTTCAGCGCGCCCGACGCCATCGAAAGGGTAGGACGCGTCCCGCCCAGCATGTCGGCGAGGAACTCTTGCGACATTTTGAAGCGACGGCTGTGCGCCCGGTCGGCACAGATGAGTAGCCAGCGCGCCAGTCGTTGTTCCACATTGTGCTTTGCATGGCAGCCTGCGGACTGAATGGACTGAACCAGTTGGGTCTGCACGTAACGCAGGGTAAGGCGTTGAAAGTCCTCCCCGCGGTCGAACTCTCGCCTCGCGACTTCGATGCCGCATGCATACCCATGTCCGGCGATCTGCGTGTACACCCGATTCAGGCTTCGCTTCGTGCCCATCAAGGCCGACACCCCGATGACCGACTCATATCCAAACATCCCCACTTCGACCTGTGAACCGTCCCTAAAGGTCGTTGTCATCGAGGCCATTCCCTCTTCGACGAAGTAGAGATGGTCGATTGCCTTGCCCGGGTATTCGATTTCATGCTTCAGCTCAAATCGAACCGGCTGAAGGCAAAGTCGATTTCGGCTTTCTGGTCCCAGGCTTCGTAATACGGTGTTCCGGAACTGTTCCATACCGTCCTCATTTCCTGGGTAACTTCCTTCAGTATCCGCTCAGCAAACCAAGAAAAATGCAATAAAATGGGAAGTTTTGTCGCCTATCAAACGGAAACCTCCAGCATGACCAAGGTAACATTCAGAAACGGTGTCTAGGTTTGTTCACCCGTTGGGGCGCCCAATACGGTCGGAACCTTCGAAAATGTGTCAACGGAAACTACTTGCGTGGGTTGGGAATTATGGTGCAGAATCGCGAGAAGTCCCTTATCTTTGTCGTCGATGACGAAGAAATTATTGCCTCTACCATTGCTGCCATTCTGCGCCTGAAGGGTTATGACGCAAATGCCTTCACCTGCTCTTCCGAGGCGCTGGAAACATCGCGCTCCGTATCGCCCGACTTGTTGATTTCCGACGTCATGATGCCATTGCTTTCCGGAGCCGAGCTGGCACAACAGATCCAGGCCAGTCATCCCCAATGCAGGGTCCTGCTATTCACCGGCCAATGGGATCGAGCGGATGCGGAGATTGCCGCCTGCGAGTACGGGCTTGTGTATCAGCTAATGCCGAAGCCGGTTCACCCGAAAGAACTGCTGAGAAAAGTCCGCGAAATGTTGACCACCGCGCAACGGGCGCCCACAAGCGGGGAAGAACGCGCTCATCTCCGCACCATCGAAAACATGAAGGAAACCATCGCCGCAGTGCAAGCCGACATCGCAATCACGACTGCGCGCAAGCGTTCGGTCCGCAGTCGCGCTGAACATCACAGCCAGGAATAAGTTCCCGGCTGTCAATGTGCGATGGTGATTGAAAGCATGCCTTTTCCCCCTCGACTACTTCGACGCCAGGACTTCCAGTTTCTGGACTTCGGGGGTCTTCGAGAATAATTCCGGAGCTTTGGCGAACAGCGCCTCCGCAACCTTACCGGAAAGGTGAGCCTGCCTTCCTGATTCATCCTGAAAGGTATCGAAAATGCCGAACGTTCGCGTGCCGGGCTGCCGGATGGCAAACCATGAGACCGTTCCCGCTTCCGCGTTGACCAGCGGCAGCGCGCCCCGCAGAAATTTGTCTACTTCCTCTTCCTTGCCGGGCTTCGCCTCAAGGCTTGCATACAGTCCAAGTTTCTCCATGTGTCACCTCTGCCGGATTGGATGCTGCAACAGTCGCGTAGTGTCCAAAATCTGCGTTGATTGTATTTTGGGCTGGACACGGCGCCGGGATGTGTAGACTGTTCGCAGGAGACCGACATGGAATCAGTAGCGATTTCTGTAGGCATTTTCCTCGCGCTTATGTTGTCATTCCTTCCGCTCATTCTGTCGGGAAAGCAGTGGAGAGTAGCGCAGGAAAGGGCGCACGCGCGCCGTATGGCCGACGCCAGGATGAATGCGAGACTCCTGAGACTCAACATCTGATGCTTTCCTGAAGGCTTAAGATTTCGCAGAAGCCTCGCGGAAGTCCAGGCGCTGTCGTCTTGACTTGGGCAATTGAGGGTTGTAAACCGATCGACGCAGATTTAAGGCACTACCAACAGTCCCGTTCAATTGACGCGCTTGCGGCGATTCTGCGAGACTCACCTGCATGCGATACAGCGGAAAGGTGGAATATGCCCACGCACGCAAAATGCGCGAGCGGAACACGCGCGTCTACCGGTTGGCTCATTGGCCGATCTGGATTTGGGTCTTTTTTCTGGCGCCGGGACCGCTGACCTTTGCTTTGTTTGCGCATGGTTTTGGACTCGGCAATCTGGCATGGTTACTGGCAGTCTTGGTGGGGACAGGAATCGCTGCGGTGCGCGGAAAACTTCCCGGTTCGGAGCCGCGCCCCTACATTCTGCGCTTCGATGAAGACAAGCCCAATCCGCTCTACCGCCGGGTCTGCTATACCTTCGCGTGGAATGCGGTGTTGAGCTTCGCCCTGCTGAACCTGACTGGCTTGATCGTCGCAGCGGTGGCGGGCAAGTGGTATATGCAGCAGATCTACCATCATGCTTATTTGCCTCTGTGCGCCTTCATCCTGCTGCTGGGTGTGATCGGCAAGCTGCCCCGTGTGGGTCCCTCCACCAGGGGGGAAGGGTCGGAGCGGCGATACTTTTACGGCTCCGTCTGGGCCGTTACCGTGGCGCAGACGTTGCTGCTGGTGCTGTGGAAAATTCTTCCCCAGACGCAAGGTACCAGCGTGCTGAAGTTGGTCGTTTTTGTTGGCGCACTTTTTCTGATGGGGACGGGCGCCTATCGCGGCGTGCTTCCCAGAACCCGTCCAATTCTTCCCGGCGAATCCATGGTCGCGGACTGATTCAACCTCGAAAAAAATAGTTGCTAAGGTAACCACTTCGCCCAATATGGTTGCTAAGGCAACTATGCCGTTGTGTCCTGAATACGGCCCTGATTCGCTCTCGGGAGGCACCAGAATTTCATTTTTTTAAAAGCTGAATTCCGCGATTCGGCTGCGTCGTCCACACCAGAATCGCGACCAGCAAAATGACGAACCCACACCAAACACTGCCTTCCGGACCGGTTGCGCCTCCGCTCAGAAGTTTCGCGCCATGGGCCTGCGCTTCCATCAGGCGGCCCACGGAAACGCCGCCGCTATCGGGCGTGCCGTAAAAATAAGACTCCGCCCAGTCCCACGACACATGAAATCCAATGGCCCACCACAGATGGCCGAGCCGCCACAGGCTCAGCGAAAATACCAATCCGATCAACGCCGCGGCAACCAGCCCAAACGGGCTTTCGCCGGGGTTGCCTTTATGCAGCGCGCCGAACAGAATGGCCAGCACAATTGCCGCCGGCCAAAATCGGATGCCTCGCGCCAGCGTGTAGAGCAGATATCCACGCAGCATGAATTCTTCCGTCATGCCGACAAGGAAGAAAGCCAGACCCCAGGCAGCGGCATACCGCAGTGACCAGCCCAGCGTCATGTGCGACTGCGTGAGCGTCAGGTGATGGGTGGCCAGCAGAATGCCGACCAACAGTGAGAGGAATGCGAAACCGCAGACCAGGCCGATCAGAAACTGGCGGACGCGATCGAACCCGGCCAGGCCGTAGTCCGCCGCCCGCCGATTTTCCAGCCGCGCCATGCCTGCGGTGGCGAGCAGCACCGCAATCAGTGCGCTGGCCTCCGATAAAATGGCGATCGTGGGATGAAAACCAGAGCCCGGAACCGGGCGCAAGCTTGCCGGAAGATGAGGTGTGATCCAGCGTAACTCCAATCCAACAAGAAACAGCAGTGAGATTAGAACTGCAACGTAGATCACGATGCTCCATCCGGCGCGCAGGCCGTTCGGTCCGTACAGGACTGTAGAGCGAGGGCGAGGAGCGGGAGAAAGCAGTGGTGGTGCGGGTTCAGGGATGTTGGCGGACGGATCTGGAGGAAGAGCTTCCATGAATGGCCTCGTGCAATGGGAAAGTGCTGCAGCAAGTTCGTGCTTCCATACTACCGGCGAATTCGCGCGGACCGCACGCCGCTTCTGTTTTTCATATCCACGCAATGCAGTATGTTGAAAGTATGCGCTCTCGACGCCTCACAGAGGCGACTTCATACATTTTCGGCATCCGCTTAACTCGATCATTTTCGCTTCTCACCCTGTTCTTCATTACTTTTGTTTCCGCGCCGTTGGTTTTCGCCGCTACGCGCGCCATTCCGGTTGAGAGCTATCGAATCATCCACACCTATCCGCATGATGCGAACGCGTTCACGCAAGGCCTGGTATTCGTGAATGGCATGTTGTACGAGTCGACAGGGCTGCGGGGTCGTTCCAGCTTGCGGATGGTCGATTTGGCAACTGGCCGCGTGCTACAGAAGCATGACCTGCCAGCCAAGTATTTCGGCGAGGGCCTCACGGACTGGAAGAGCCAGTTAATTCAACTCACCTGGCAAGCGCACCTGGGATTTGTGTATGACACGTTCAGCTTTCGAACCCTCCGAACATTCACCTACCCGTGGGAGGGTTGGGGTCTGACGCATGACAGTCGACACTTGATTCTGAGCGATGGGACTTCCGTTCTTCATCTGCTTGACCCGGCGACATTCAAGTCGGTGGGCGAAATTCGCGTGACGGCGGATGGCCAGCCGGTCCTGAATCTGAACGAGCTGGAATATATTCACGGCGAAATCTATGCCAACATCTGGGAAACGAATCGAATCGCGCGAATTTCTCCGGCAACCGGCAAAGTGATCGAGTGGATCGATCTGTCAGGCCTGCGCCCTCCCTCTACGCAACAAAACGAAAATGCGGTGCTCAACGGAATCGCCTATGACAACCAGCACGATCGCCTGTATGTGACAGGAAAGCTGTGGCCCGACCTGTATGAGATCAAGTTGATTCCGGCGGCCAGCCACGTCCAATAGGTACAATTTCAGCCGAAATTCAAACAAGTTCCAGGTGGTTCGAAACCGGCCTCGCGCTTGACATATCGCCAAATGCCAGCAATGCTAGTTGATTCAGCCTAATTTAGGATATCGTTGCCGTCAAACGGTTACGAATGGAGTGATCCCTCTCAAGTGAAAGTACGTGTGTTCTATCACGATAAATGTTTCGATGGAGCCTGTTCGGCCTCGCTGTTCGCGCGCTTTCATCGCGAATGCATTACTGCGGACGCGGACTACGAATTCTGCGGACTGGTGCACCGCGCCGGTGCCTTGTTTGACGAAAAAGAATTTACCGGCGATGAGAATGCTATTGTCGACTTCAAATATTCCGCTTCTCCGGCGATCACCTGGTGGTTCGATCATCATCTGAGCGCATTCCTGACTCCGGAAGATCATCAGCACTTTCTCGAGGGACAGAAAGACCCGAAGATTCGCGAGCGCAAATTTTACGATCCTGATTACGTTTCTTGTACGGGGTTTATCGCGCACATTGCCGCCACGCATTTTGGATTTGATGCCTCGCCTGTGGCAGAACTAGTTCGCTGGGCCGACATCGTGGATGGCGCGCAGTATGAGAGCGCAGAGAGCGCTGTGGAGATGGCCGCTCCGGCAATGAAGTTGACCATGGCAATTGAATCGGTGCAGGACCCCGGCTTCGTTCCCAAGCTGATTCCATTGCTGACGCAAATGAGCCTGGAGGAAGTATTGAATCAGCCGTTCGTGCGCGACCTGATACCGGGGCTTCTGGAACGCCATCACCAGGCTTTGGAGCTGATTCGGGAGCGCTCCACATGCGAGCAGGGAACAATTTATTTCGACATCACCGATCATCCGCTGGAAGGCTATAACAAATTTATTCCCTACTATCTGCATCCCGAAGCAACGTACAGCATCGGCCTCAGCCGCTCCAGTTTCCGCACCAAAATTGCTGTGGGTTCCAATCCTTGGACTCGCGTTCCGGCAGAGCAGATGGTGAACCTGGCGGTGATCTGCGAGCGGTACGGCGGAGGCGGCCATGCACGAGTGGGAGCGATCTCATTCCCGCGCGAAAAAGATGATTTAGCACGTCAGGCGGCAGCGGAGATTGTGGCCGAACTGCGCGCCCATGATCCGACGTCCTTGCGAGAACTTTCGGCGCGATAGCAAACGTAGAATTCAGGTGGATCCCCGATGTTTCGCTATCAAACTACGTTTCTGTTGTCGGCCACCAGCGCCGCACAATTTCCTGCAAGCTCGGCTCCGGAGATTGCCTTTCTGGGCCGATCGAATGTAGGCAAATCCAGCTTGATCAACGCCTTGTTAGGAGAACCGGCCGCGCGCGTATCCTCGACGCCAGGCAGAACGCGAGCCATCAATTTCTTCGCGCTGCAGGCAGGGTCGCAGCCACGGCCGGAGCTGATTTTGGCTGATTTACCCGGCTACGGATATGCAAAAATCTCACGGTCGATCAGTGCGGAATGGCCGGCATTCATCAATCCCTACCTTGCCGAGCGGGAAACCCTGGCTGCCTGCGTTTGCCTGGTTGATATGAATGTGCCGCCGCAGCCTGGCGACGTGATGCTGGCGGAGTATCTGGACAGCATTCATCGCTCGCGCATTATTGTTGGGACCAAGGCGGATAAGCTGTCGGGAAATCAGCGCGTGGTTGCGATCAAGCGCTTGCGAGAAGCGCTGGAGACGGACGATATTCTCGTTTGCTCCGCCAAGGATGGTCGCGGCGTTTCGGCGCTGTGGCAAGCGATCCATGGAATTGCAGAGGCGGCGAAGAAGGCGAACGCTGAATCCTCCTGATGTTGCCACTGGCTTTTGAGGGTCGCTATAGTGCGATCGATTGCTCGGAGCCTTCGGCGGTTTGCCAGTGGAGTGTCGCAGGCGACTGAATCTCTCCAGCAGAAATTGCGTTCTTGAGCTCCTCTGCCAATCGCGTGATTTCTTCGGCGCGCATCCCGAGGACGCGCCGCAAGGGTCGCTGGCGATGGAAGTATGCCGGAGCATGCTGTAGCCATCGGCGACGGATGAAATCGTCGGCAGGGATTTGCTGCAGTGCAAGCTCGTCCATACGCCGCAGGTCTGCCAGGCTGGATGCTGTCCAAGTCAGGTCAAGAAATCCGTGCGCGTGCGAATTGTTTGCCGCTGGCGGTTTCATCTCGATGGCGCCGCGCTCGATGAACTCCTGGAACGACGCTTGGTAGGGTGGGGCTGCTTCGCGATTCGATGCACTGCTGTCGGCGACCAGATCCGGTTGCACACCGCGCTCGATCATCGCGGGCAAGATTGTCTTTGCCTCGCCAAACAGGCCAACGGACAGGGCCTTCTTCTTGCGCAATTCGTTTTTCAGCACACGCAGCGACTCGTCGAGAGTGTTCACCATAAAGTCGCAAGCGCCGTTGCGGACCGCTGTCTTCAGATTCTCAATGGAAGGGTCGATGCCAAGAAATGTGCCGCCAGCGATGGTGGTGGCGAGCGCCAACTCCGCGCCTTCCACTCCGAATCCCACGCATGTCAGCAGGCGTCCTGCCAAGCCATCCGCCGACGTGTCGGAAAATCGTTCGCGGCAAATCGACTGTAACTGCAGGTAACGGCGATAGACAGCGGCCTGGTTGGGTTGTGAAGCGGAAGAGATGTCTGCGTCGGTCACGGTGTCAGTCTTTCAGATTCCGTCACCATTGCGAATAGGGCTCACCGTTGCTGCCGACCAGGTCTGAACCGCTGTGGACATCGTCGATGCCGGTCTGCGTCTGATCGACACTGCTATAGGTATCCGACTGGTCCGCGACCCAGGTGGTGTTGCTATGGGTCATTGGATCGATGGGAAGCGACTTCAGATAACCTGCCTGCACCAGGTCGTCGAGGGATTGCGGAGCGGCCTCTTTATCTTCGGTATATTGCTCGATGGCATCGCGCATGGTGTGCAGGTCTTCGCGCAGCGCAGCTTCTTTGGCGCTGCGGATCGCGGCGACGAAACTGGGAACGGCAATCGCCATCAGCACCGCAATGATCGCCATTACGACCATCAGCTCCACCAGCGTGAAGCCGCGCTGACCGGCAGAAGGCTTTTGCGTCGACGCAAACGGATTCAAGCGCCTGCGTTTGAAAAGCATGGTGCGGAATGGATCCGACATTGATGGTCTCGCGGCTACCATGTGTTGTACTTTGTCCCGTTCAGGGCCGTCCCGTCGGAGGCGGAGTGTACGTCGAAGACATCCTGACCGCCCCAGGAATCGCTATCCGGATCATCCTGCATGGAGCGCAGCACCCAATCTTTTTTCCCGGTCATTGGATCCACAGGAATTTGGCGCAAAAACCTTACCTTCTTCCCCTGAACGTCCACTCCGTTGACTAAGGTTTCCAGGTCGGGCGGATATCCGTTGCTGTCGATCGAAGTCTGAAACGCGTGCCGGTCTGCGGCGTCTTTGTATTTATCGATGGCACGCCGCATGGTCCAGAGATCGTCTCGAAGAACCTGTTCCTTTTGCCGCTGAATCTGAAAGCGTGCGATCGGATAGGCGACGGACGCCAGAATCCCGAGAATTGCCACCGTCACAATCAGTTCGACCAGGGTCAATCCGTGCTCGCCCTGGTGGATTTTTCCCGGTGCTGGCGCCTGGCGCCGTCGTGAATCGAAAATCGCTGCCGCGCGAAGAAACCGGTGCGCGGATTGGTCCTCACGGTTTCCGCGATTCGCACCCATCGTATTCAACTCCATTGCGAAGCGCTCCCTACTTCTCCAGCTTACTGCACATGGACGATAGCTGGGGAGCCCGCAAGCACGGGCAGGATCGCTTGCGCGCTGTTGCGTGCGGCTGCTTTGGTCACCTGCACGGTAGCATCGCCGGGGGCCTTGGCCAGGAAGGTCAGGGTGACCAGATTGCCGTTGCCGGTGATGCCCTTTACGCCCGGTGGACGCGAAGTGCTGATCGTCACATCGCCATTGCCTTCATCTCGATGCACGGTGGCCGTGGTCTGGCCGTCTTTTGCCAGCAGGTTGCCGGTGTCGACATTGATCAGCTCAAGAACTTTGGGATCGTAGTGCAATTGCATGGGCACCGAGAAGACATCATGACCGCCGGTCAGGTCCATCTGCATCTGGAATGTGGTGCCGACCTTATGAACACTCTGCTGCGGCGCGAAAGACAGCGTCATTGGAGAGCCTGCGGCGGCAGGCACTGGATTTTCTCCCGCATTCTGCGCATTCTGAGCCATTTGACTGGCGAACTGATTGGCGGCTTCGGCAGCGCCCGCGGGTGGAGTGCTCGGCTCAAACGTCAGTGCGCTGTGGTTTGTGCGACTGATTACCGCTGACGAAACATCTGGCGTCTGCGGCACCTCGCGCAAACTTACATTTGTGCCGGTTCCGGTGTCGATGGTGCGCAGATTGAGCGGACTCAAATCAATACCGCGGACCAGGTGAGGAATCAGCACAAAGACGACTTCGTCATTTACCGTTTCCGTTTGCTGCGAGCTGAACAGATACTTCAACAGCGGAATCTCTCCCAGTCCCGGCGTGCCACCGACGGTCAGACTTTCGGAATGCTGCAGAATGCCGCCCAACAGGTTGGCCTGGCCTTCCTTCATGCGGATGACCTGCTGCAAGTCCTGCTGGCCGATGACCGGTTGCTCAATTCCACCCAGGTTGCTGTAGCTGGTGATGTTGGATACAACAATGTGCAGCTTCATTGAAACGTCGCCGTCGTAGTGAATGGTCGGCTGCATTTCAATGGTCACGCCGACGTCGACATAGGAAAACTGCGTGCTGACCAGTGGGCTGATACCGGCCGCTGCGATGCCGGCGCCCGGCGAGAACGAACCGGTGGCGATTGGAACTTTCGATCCGATCTTCAGGGTCGCCTTCTCGCCATCCACAGCGCGAATTTGTGGGTTTTGCAGCACGCGCGTGTCGGAGTCCGTCAGCAGCATATTCAGCGTGGCCGCGCCAATGGTGATGCCAAAATTGGTGGCGTTGATGTTGCCCAGATCGTTCAGAGTGAGGCCGCTGCTGGTGGAGGTTGTGCTGGTGGTTGTGGTGCTGGTTGTACTGGTGGTGCTGGTCGTGCCGGTGGTGGAGGCAGTCGAACTTTGCAGTTGCACGCCGATTGAACCGGGCAACTGCAGCCCAATATTGCGCAGCAGGTCCTTATTCACCTCCAATACCGCAACATCGACGACCACTTCCGGTTTGGCTTTATCCAAATCGTCGATGATCTTTTGCGCTAACAGCAGCTGGTCGGGAGTGCCGCGCATCACGATGGCATTCTGGCTGGGCACCGCCTGCATTTTTACAGTGGTATCCATCAAATTGCGGACAGCATTTAGCACTTCATTCAAATCGTTGGCCTGGGTTATGTTGCCCAGGTAAAAGGTCTGCACCGCCTGCGCTTCCAGTTCAGTACGCTTGGTGCGGGTATCCGCGGCCACAAAGATAGTGTCAGATGTGATAGGGCGCCAGAATGTCTGCGATACGAAAGCGACGCTCCGAAGAGCGTCGGCTAGCGTCATCCGATCCAGATCGATCGGGATGCGCTTGGAAGTGTAGTCGGGGTCGAACAGAACATTAATGCCCGCCAGCTTTCCGATGGTCCGGTAAATCACCTTGGTGTCGGCAACCATGTGGATAGTAATCGGCACATCGGAGAGCGGTTTCAACTGCAATGGACCGCCCAAGTCCTGCAGTTCTCGCTGGGCTCTGGCGGAGGTGACGCCGGAGTCATCGGATTCAGCCTGGGGAGCGGCGGACCCGTTGATGCGAGCGCGCATGCGATCGGCCTGTTGCCGCGCCTCCTCGTAGGTGGGATCAATCTCAAGCGCTCGCAGATAGTCCGTCAATGCATCGTTCAACTGGCCTTGGTCGCGCAGCTTGTTCGCCATGTCGACGTACTGCGCCGCAGCCTGGAAGCGGAGCCGGGTATAGGACTCCTTGTATTCCATGTCCTTGGGTTTTGCCAGCCACGCCTGGCGATAGTCCTGATAGGCGGTGATGTAATCTTCGCGAAGCTCGGCCTGTTTGCCCTGTTTGAAAAGCTTCTTGGCGGCGTCTGCATGGAGTGGAGACAGCGTGCCTTGAATCGCGAATGCGACCACGAAGAAACTAATCCAGCCGAAGAGGCGCAGGCAACGGGAAGAGGGCACTCTGACGTGAGCGCAGGACGACGAAACGTCATTCTGACATGCGAGCGGGTGCGAACTTGCGGCGATATCAAGATTCCGATCGCGAGAAAGATAAAAGGACAAATGCATGAATTCGGCGTGTCCCGGCATTTTTGACAAGCCCGAACGACCTGCGACGGTTTCGCCCGAGCCAATGCAGCGGTTCGTTACCATCACTATACCATTGGGGAGTTGGACTGGCTGGGCTCCATTCCGTTATCGAAGCAGCGAAACAATTGGCGTGATTTGCGTGCTAGCATGAGAAATTGCGGCGACTTCTTCGGAGTCGAAGGGGCTGATACCCACTCGTGACGACCCTAGTTCGTGAGAGCCTGCAAAACAGCTAGCCTTCTTCGCAATCGCCACAATCGGAAAACGTTCAAACATGCCACGCCCGACAACCAATTTGGTTCCAAATCCGCCGAAGAAGCCAAAGCCGCGCGATCCTGTCGCTTCCGGTGAGAGAGACGCGGCCCAGAATCGTCAGGCTGGCCACAATTATTTTTTATTGGAAAAGTTTGAGGCGGGTGTGGTGCTGCGTGGGACTGAGGTGAAGTCGATCCGCGAAGGCAAGGCGAACCTGCGCGACGCTTACGGCCTGGTCAAGGATGGAGAAGCCTTTTTGCTGAATCTGCATATTGGTCCCTACTCCCACAGCGGCTATACCAGCCACGACGCCATGCGGACTCGCAAGCTGCTTTTGCACAGTGAGGAAGTTCGCAAGCTGCTGGGCAAGGTGCAGCAGAAAGGGCTTACGCTGATTCCGACACGGCTGTATTTTCGCAACGGTCGCGTGAAATGTGAGATCGCCGTCGCCAAAGGAAAACAAAACTGGGACAAGCGTGAGACCGAGCGCCGCCGCGAAGATGATCGCGATGCGAGGTCCGCCATTGCCGCCAGCAAGCGTCGCAATGCATAGTGCGACTAAACGAAGATCTGAAAGGAACATAAATTTCAAATGAAAACGGATGTGAAGTTTGAAACGCTGAAGTCTCTTGAAGCGGAATTATTAGTTGTGCTGGCCGCAGACGCTTCTACCTCGAAAGACAAGAATGCGGCGGCGGAGCCAGCGCTTCTGACAAACGATGCCACGGTCGCAGGCGCCGATAAACCGGCGTTAAAAAGCGGTGAATTTTCTGCGTCTACGGGCGAAACTCTGCTGTTGCACGCGCCGGCGGAGCTGAAAGCGAGGCGGCTTTTGATTGTGGGGGTCGGGAAAGCTGCGAAGCTTTCGCTGCCGGAAATTCGCAAAGCTGCCGGTGTCGCGGTTCGTTTTGCTAAGCCCCGCAAAATTCGCCAGGTGACGTTTGTGCTTCCGGAACACGATGGGCTGGATCTGGCCGCAGCTGCGCGGGCCGCTGTGGAAGGCGCGTTTGTGGGCGACTTTGATCCCGATACGTACAAGTCTGACCGCAAGGATCGCTCGATCGAGCAGTTCACCGTGGTGGTGCCTGTAAGCGCAGATAAGAAATCGGTCGAGGCGGCATTTCGCGAGGGAGTCATCCTGGGCGAGTCGCAGAACTTTACGCGCGCCCTGGTTAATGAGCCTGGCAATCGGCTGACGCCGACGATTCTGGGCGAACGCGCCGCGGCGATGTGCAAAGAGCAGGGATTGCCCTGCGAGGTCTACAGCACAGACAAAATCAAAGAGCTGAAGATGGGCGCATTCTGGGCGGTCGCGCAGGGTTCCGATGAACCGCCGGCGCTGATCGTGATGCGGTACGAGCCCAAGGATGCGGATAAGGAAGGGCCTGTGCTGGCGCTGGTGGGCAAGGGAATTACGTTTGACACCGGCGGTATTTCCATCAAGCCCGCGGACGGCATGGAGAAGATGAAATACGACATGGCCGGCGGCGCGGCCATGATTGGGGCGATGCGTGCGATTGCGCAATTGAAGCCGAAGGTGCGAGTGATCGGGATTGTTTGCTCGGCGGAAAATATGCCCTCCGGTAAAGCGTACAAGCCGGGGGATGTTGCGATTGCGATGTCCGGCAAGGCGATCGAGGTGCTGAATACGGACGCGGAAGGCCGCATGGTGCTGGCCGATGGTCTGCATTACGCGAAGCAATTGGGCGCGACGCATTTGATTGATGCCGCGACCCTGACCGGCGCCTGCGTGGTGGCGCTGGGCATGGTGAATGCGGGTGTGTTCGCTAACGATGAAGACAGCTATGAACATTTCAGGAAGGCACTGGCGATTTCCGGCGAACGATTCTGGCGTCTGCCGGTTGAAGACGAGTATCGCGAGATGATCGTCTCCCACATTGGAGATATTACGAATACAGGCGGCAGCCGCTATGGTGGCGCGATTACGGCGGCGATGTTCCTGAAGGAATTCGTCGACGAAACGCCATGGCTGCACCTCGATATTGCCGGCGTCGCCTGGGTAGATGATCCAAAGCCGTGGATCTCAAAAGGGCCCTCTGGAGTGGCCGTCCGCAGCATTGTGGAATGGGCGAGGAGTTACGAGGGCTGAGGCATTTTCGTCAAACGGCAGTACCTTTATTCGCTCGGGAGGCCCTTAAAGCTGATGGCAACGTCTCGCCAGACACTCTTACGTTCAGCCACCCGTGAATAGCCGCAGTTCGCGCAGGTAATTTGCAGCTCTTCTGGGGATGTCCAAATCATCGTCAATCGAACATCTCCGGTGAGCTGAAGTAGCAAGGATCTTTCCAAATGCCATCTCGGTCGGATCTGTACGAAGGTGGTATCGGAATCCATCGCTGAGAGAGATGGAGACAGTCGCACGTAGACGATGTAAGTGCCGTGGGGACTCAGGATTTTCTGCTGCTCCTCCGCGAAGTATCTGAGATATGCCAATCCAATCGCTAGAGCCAGACCTGAAGCGATTGCGATGGCGAAAATCGTTCGCGAGAATTTTCTCATCTACATTACGTCGGGGGCTTCGATGCCCATCCAGTTGAGGGTGCGCAGGAGCTCTCGCTGGACGACGGCAGCGGTGGCCAGCAACAATGTTTTCCGTGTTGGATCGCTTTCCGTCAAGATGTGATGGCGATGGTAGAAGTTGCTGAATTGCTGCGCCAGTTGAAACGCATACTTCGCCAGGTAGGCCGGCTCGGCGGTTTGGATGGAGCGCTCGAGAATGTGCACGGACTTCGACGCCAGCAGCCACAGCTCCCACAGGCTGTCGCCATCTTCGCCGGTGAAATAGGTCGAGGCATCGATGGATTCAAATTGCTGCAGCGCTTCTTCCGGCGTGATGCCACCTTTGCGGAAAATGTTGGCGGCGCGGACCACGGCATATTGCGCGTAGGGTCCGGTTTCGCCTTCAAAGCTGAGCGCGTCCTGAAAGTCGAACGCGATAACCGTGTTGCGGGTGTAGCGCAACATGTAATAGCGCAGTGCGCCGACGGCAATCTTGCGGGCGATATTTTGACGCTCGTCTTCGCTTAGGTCCGGATGGCGCGCGTTCACTTCAGCCAGCGCGGACGCGATCAGCTTATCGATCAGGTCGTCGGCCTTCACGCCGAAACCCCTGCGCCCGGAAACTTCAATGTAGGCGCGGCTCTGATCTTCTTCGGAAATCATATAGCCAAGTTCCATGGCGCAGCGCGGAGTGAGCGCAACCATTTCATACGAGAAGTGGTGGTAGTTGTCGGCCTCTTTTGTGAAACCCATGCCGCGCAATGCTTCAATCACGTTGTTTTGCGGATCGGCCTGGCGCGCATCGATCACGTTGTAGATGGCGTCGGCGTGACCGAAATGCGGCAATCCGGACGCAGGCTCGTCATTGTGTTCGGATGAGATCCAGCAGCGATCGCCGTCGGGATAGATGTGGAACAGGTGATAGCCGAAGTCGAGTCCGAGCTTGTTGAACTTCCACAGGTGATAGGCGATGTCTTTGCCGACGTAGCCCACCGTGCCGTTGGAGCGCACGATGACTTTGGCTTCTTCGTCAGGGTTTTCGCCGTCCGCGCCTGCGGTTCCCGCGCGCCGCATCACCCAGCAGCCGGCGTTCTTGCCCTCTGTTTCCTGATAGAGGACGCCTTTTTCTTTCATCAAGGCGAAGGCCGCATTCCAAAAATGCAGGTGAAGAATTTCGCTTTCGCGCGGGAGAAACTGGTACTCGATGCCGAGCCGCATCATGGTTTCAAGGTGACGGCGCAGAATTGCTGTCGAGACAAGGTCAGCAATGGCCGCGGTCTCATTGCCACCGGCTTCCAGAGCATGCAGCGTATCCAGACGAATTTGTTTGCGCGCCTGCTTCTCGCTTTCCTCGGCGTCGTACCATTGCGAAACGTGGGCGTAGAGATCCCAGCAGGCAAAGTCGATGCGCTCGCCACGCGTCTTCAATTCGCCGATCCAGCGTTCAACCCCGGCCAGATCCATGCCGCGCAGATGCATCAGGGCGACCACTACATCGGCCACCTGGACGCCGGTGTTGTCGATGTAGTTCTGCACGCCGACCTGGTAGTTGGCAGCACGCAGCATGCGCACGAGGGTGTCGCCCAGGATGGAATTGCGCAGGTGGCCGACGTGCGCCGCCTTATTGGGATTGATGCTGGTGTGCTCCACCAAAATAAACTCAAGTGCCCGCGGCAGGCTTTCCATCTGCGCTGCGAGCGCGTGCGCCGCCATATTTCGATCGAGTCGGCAATTGATGTATCCGGCCCCGGCAACTTCGAATCCTGTAAATCCCGGCACGCTACCCAGCGCCGCAACTAGTTCTTCCGCGATTTTGCGTGGCGCCTTGCGAAGCGTACGTGCCAGCTCAAACGCGATCGGCAGGGCATAGTCGCCCATCTCCACCCTGGGAGGCTCCTCCACCGTGAGGCGAGGAAGCTCTACCTGGAACTTTTCCAGCAGGACGGCGCGAAAACGCTCAAATAAAATTTGTCGATAGGTGCGATACACAAGGGTCGTCCGTGGGCGCTGGGCCGCCGCGGCGACCTGATAGCGATTCGATGAGTTAGAGCGAATTTTAGCAGAGTCTGCGCCGGCTTCGCGTCAGGATAACGGTTGGAGGTCGTTAGCCATGAACTGAACGCGATGTCAGTGATCGAGCCCGCAGAGTCACAGCGGCAAAACGTTATAAGATGAAGGTGACTCGGTCTCCATCCGGACGCGCGAGCAGTTGAACGCCTACTTCATGCCAACCCAGGAAAAAAAGCAGGACATTAAACCGACGTTTTACCTCACCACGCCTATCTACTACGTGAATGCCCGCCCGCATCTTGGGCACACCTACACGACGGTGGCGGCGGATGCCGTGGCGCGCTGGAAGCGCATGCGCGGTTACGATGTGCTGTTTCTCACCGGCACGGACGAGCACGGGCAGAAGATTGAGCGGTCGGCGGCCAAGGCCGGCAAAACTCCGCAGGAATTTGCGGCGGAGGTGTCGGGCGAATTTCGCGGCCTGTGGGACCGCATGGGCCTGACCTACGACGACTACATCCGCACCACCGAGCCACGGCATAAGCGCGGCGTGCAGCATTTATTTTCTGAACTGCAGAAACGCGGATTCATTTATAAAGGCACCTACTCCGGCCAGTATTGCGTGTGGGATGAGTTGTACGTGGAGGGACCGCCGGGAACACCGTGTCCCGATTGCGGCCGGATCACCGAGACAGTGAGCGAGGAAAATTATTTTTTCAAGCTGTCGGCGTTCGAGCGCAAGCTGCTGGAATATTACGAGCAGCATCCAGACTTTATCCGGCCGGAAGCACGCCGCAATGAAGTGGTGGCATTTGTGCAGGGTGGACTGCGCGATCTGTCGATCAGCCGTACCAGTTTCAACTGGGGCATCCCTGTACCCGGCGACGAAAAGCATGTCATCTATGTATGGATGGACGCGCTGGCCAACTATATTACCGCGCTTGGATACGGCAGCGACGATTGCGCGAACTTCAACAAATATTGGCCTGCGGATGTACACCTGATCGGCAAGGAGATCAGCCGGTTCCATTGCGTGTATTGGCCGGCGTTCCTGATGGCTGCCGAACTGCCGTTGCCGAAGAGCGTGGTGGCGCACGGATGGCTGTTGTTTGAGCAGTCGAAGATGTCGAAGTCGCGGGGAAATATTGTGCGTGCGGAGACGGTGCTGGACGTGCTGGGTGCGGATGCGCTGCGGTATTTCCTGCTGCGCGAAGTGACGTTTGGCCAGGATGGCAGCTTCAGCTTCGATGCGCTGGTGCAGCGGTATAACGCGGACCTGGCGAATGGATATGGCAACCTGGTCAGCCGCACGCTGGCGATGATTGAGAAGTATTTTGATGGCGTGGTGCCCGACGGTGTAGCAGGGGACAGCGGCATTCGACCGATCCTGAATCAGCAGACGGAGCAATTCGACCAGCGGCTTGAGCAGTTCGATTTTTCTCGCGCGCTGGAAAACGCCTGGTCTGCAATTGCTGCCGTCGACAGTTACATTACGGCGCAGGCTCCGTGGAAAGTTGCGGCAAAGGATGACGCAGAGAGTCGCGCCAAACTGGCCGGCATCTTATATACCGCGGCGGAGGCGATTCGCATCATCACGGCACTGGTCTACCCGGTGATTCCTGAGGCGGCGACGAAGGTGTGGCAGCAACTCGGGCTGGGCGACATTACCAAAGCAGATTTGAAAGATTTGAAGTGGGGCGATCTGCCGCCGGGCACCAGGCTTGGCGAACTGGGTCCAGTATTTCCCCGCGCAGAAAAGGAAGCGATCGAGCGTATGCAAAAAATGGAAGAGGATCGTGTCGCCGCGGCGACAGAAGAGGCACAATCCGCAGCGGCGGACCAAGAGACTGTTGCCAACAGCAAAATATCGGGGCTAGCGGAGCAACCGCCGCCTCCGCATTTGCCTGAGCCGTTCTCCGCGACCGGGCTGTCTCCTGAGCAGGAAGCGGATGCCGTCGCGCAACAAGCCGCTGCCAACCGGCAGGTGAGTGCTGTGAGTGCCGTTTCTGATCCGCTCCCTCCGCCGCAACCGCTCGTCGAGCCCGTGACCCCCGCCGTGCCTCCGGAACCAAAGATCGGCGTTGAAGATTTCGCCAAGGTGGACCTGCGGGTTGCCATCATTCGCGTGGCAGAGCGCGTCCCGAAAGCGGATCGCCTGCTGCGTCTTGAGGTTGACCTGGGGTATGAGCAGAGGCAAATTGTCGCAGGAATTGCGGAGGCCTATGCGCCGGAAAGCCTGATTGGACGCAAGGTGGTGATCGTGGCAAACCTGGCGCCCAGAAAGCTGCGCGGCCTGGAATCGAATGGGATGATCGTCGCGGCTTCGATCGGCGACAAAGGTACTCCGGTGTTGGCCGGATTTTTGGAAGACGTAGAAATCGGAGCACGGCTGAAATAGACAAGGAATTGCGCATGCTGGTCGACTCGCACGCACATCTGGACAGTGAGCGCTACGCGGAGGATCGTGAGGCGATGCTGGTGCGCGCGTATGAGGCTGGGGTGGAAACCATTCTGGCAGTTGGGATCGGCGAGGGTCCGGATACCATGCATGTTGCGCTCGACCTGAGCCGGGAATATCGATCCAGGACGGACATGCCGCAGATTGTTGTCAGCGCCGGAATTCATCCGCATGAGGCGAATCTGGCCGATGAAAACGCGCTGAAAAAGCTGGATGCCTTAGCGGCTGAACCGGAAATGGTCGCGGTGGGCGAAATTGGCCTGGATTATTTCTACGACCATTCTCCGCGTGAGGTGCAGCAGCGCGTTTTTGTCGACCAGATGAAGATCGCAGCCACGCGCAAACTGCCGATCCTGATCCACTGCAGGGCGTCGGCAGACAGTACCAACGCCTGGGACGAGGCTCTGGCGCTGCTCGAGGAACACTGGCGCGCGACGGGGTTGGGCGGGGTGCTTCATTGTTTTGCGGGGGAATATAGCCACGCAAAGCAGGCGATGGACATGAACTTTCTCGTTTCCTTCGCCGGCAATATTACGTTTCCCAAGGCTCAATCGATCCGCGATGTGGCAGCGAAACTGCCCATGGATCGCATGTTGATTGAGACAGATGCACCTTTTCTGGCGCCGGTGCCGAATCGCGGCAAACGCAACGAACCGGCTTTGGTGCAACGGGTAGCAGGGCAGCTGGCAGAGGTTCGCGGCTCCGACTATGAGACCATGGCTTTGACGACGACGGAAAACTTCTATCGCTTTTTTCGTCTGTCGCGAACGAACAGGCAACCGGCCAGCGAGACCGGGACAGAGACTGGGCTTCAAGTAGAGAATTGAAATCAGCAAGGACAGGCAAGTATGGCTACAGAGAATTCGTTCGATATTGTCAGCAAAGTAGATGCGCAAGAAGTGTTGAATGCGGTCGACCAGGCCTCCAAGGAGATTCGGACCCGCTTCGATCTGAAGGACACGCATTCTGAAATCAAGCTGGAGGGGGAAGAGGCGATTCAGTTGGCGTCCAGTGATGAGTACAAGCTGAAAGCGGTGACAGAAATTTTGCAGCAAAAGCTGGCCAAGCGCGGAGTGTCGCTGAAGGCGTTGACCTACGGCAAGATCGAACCCGCCGCCAACTCCAGTGTTCGCCAGAAGATAACTCTGCAGCAGGGGATTGCGATCGAGAAGGCGAAAGAAATCGTCAAGCTGATTAAAGAATCAAAAAGTAAGGCGCAGGCGACCATCCAATCCGACACCGTGAGGGTGAGCAGTAAGGATCGGGACACCCTGCAGGATATGATTGCAATGTTGAAGAAACATGACTTTGGGATTGACCTGCAGTTTACGAACTATCGTTCCAATTAGTCCGTGAAGCCCATAGCTGCATCCTTATTGATTGTTGTGATATTTGGAGAGCCTGGGCGAGGCAGGGAAGCGAGGATGGAAAGCGTTTGAGCACAACGGCCATTACGACGGCGAAAGAAGTGTTCGACCTGCTGCGCGACGAACTGGTCGCGGTGGAGCAGGAATTCGAACGTCTGTCTGCGTCCGAGGTCGATTCCATCACGGAGATTGCCGGATATCTGCGAGAAGGCGGCGGCAAACGGATTCGTCCCGCCTTGCTGCTGCTGGCAGCCAAAGCACTGGGCTACAACGGCAATAGCAGCGTTCGCCTGGGTGCGGTGATCGAGATGATACACACTGCCACCCTGGTGCATGACGACATTATTGATGTGGCCGATATTCGCCGCGGGCGTCCTTCCGCAAATACACAGTGGGGCAACTCCAAATGTGTGCTGGCCGGCGACTGGCTGTATATGCAGGCCTTTCGCGTAGCGCTGGAGGAACGCAATTTTCGCATTCTCGATTTGCTCATCGGCCTGACGCAGCAAATGGTCGAGGGTGAACTGCTGCAGATGGAAAGTCTCGGCACTGCTTTGACCGAACATGATTATTTTGAACTGATTTATCGTAAGACGGCATGTCTGTTTCGCGTGTCGATGCAGCTGGGTTGCGTGCTCGCAGATGCCCCCCAGGCCATGGAAGAGGCGCTGGGAGATTACGGGCGTAACGTAGGTCTGGCCTTTCAGATTGTGGATGATGTTCTGGATTTGACCGCCAGCGAAGCAGTCCTGGGCAAGCCGACAGCGAGTGATCTTCGCGAAGGCAAGGCAACTCTGGCTGTGGTTCATGCGTTAGAGCATGGCACAGCGGAGGAGCGGGCCGATATTCTGGCGGTGATTGAGGACCAGGGATTTGAACGCGTTCGCCATGAACGCATTCTTGCCATCCTGCAGCGCAATGGCTCGCTTGATTACGCTATTCAAGTGGCGGACGCACATGCCGAGGCAGCGCGAGCCAATCTTTCCGGACTGCCGGACTCTGAATTCAAACGGGCGTTATTGTGGGTGCCCGATTTCGTAGTATCCCGTGAAAAATAGCGAGTGGCGAAAGCAATTCTCTGCATCATTGGTTTCTGCCCATAGTCGTCGCGCATCATAAGCGATATTGACTTCAATTTTTGGAGATTGTATGCGGGTTGTACCCAAACGATTGCGCGCGCTTGTTCTGTCCATTGGCGCGTTCACCCTGCTGGGGTGGATTGCGGCCGACGGCCAAACCGCCGCACAGACTGCAACTGTGGCGGCTCAGGCCGCTTCTCCCGCAGCTGCGCCGAATAGCGAAGCCCAGGTGTTGAATCACGTCAATCGAGTGTTGGATTGGTTTCGATTATGGGGCGGCGCAGACGCGTATGTAGTTGTGCCGGGAGATGAATTGTTTGTCGAGAACGGCCAGGATATCGCGCGCAAAGTTGTGGACCTGGAGTTCAAATCCGCACTGGCGCAGGCCGCGCTGCTTGCGGAGTCGTCGAATAAGCCGTCTTCGCCACAGGAGAACGCGCCGGGCGCGGTTGATGCGCAGAACCTTCAGAAGCTGCAGCAAAACGTCGATCAAAAGCTGCAAGCTTTGAAGACGCAATTGGACGCGATCAACAAAGAGATTCCGGCAGCCCGAGCCAAGGAGCGTCCCGCGCTGGAATCGCAGCGAGATACCTTGCAGGGGCAGATCGCCCTGGCGCAGGCGCTACAAGGCAATCTGCAGCAGTTAACGTCTTTTGTGAATTCTGCCGACGCGGCCAGCGGAGTTGCTACCGAACTGACCACCAAACTTCGCGCATTGCAGCGGACGGTTCCGACCGCTATCACTTCCGCGGAATCGACGACTCAAAAATCTCCGGCAAAGAGTTCCGGATCGCAAATCCAATTACCCACATTTGGCGGTGCGCGCAGCGAAGGGCTCGTCGGGCAGATCAGCCAGATGATTCATCTGGCAAGCAGTCTGCACTCCCTGGACCAATTGAAGGATGAGACGACGCGACTGCAAACTTCTACGGATCATTTGCGCGCCCCGTTGCTGGCGGCATTGCGCACCACCTTGCAGCAGGGCCAGGTCGAACTCGAAAGCAATTCTGCCTCCGTCACAACTTCCGCACCGAGAAATGGTGGCACCCAGGGCGCAACTTCCAGCTTGAACAGCGCCGCGTCTGGTTCGACAGCTTCACAGAGCGCAGCCCTTGCGGCCGCCAACGCAACTGCACCGCAGGAAACCCCCGAGCAACGGCAGCGCGCGACGGCCCAGATGGTGTTGCATTTTAAGCAGCTCTCTGACGCGACGATTCCTCTGAGCCAGGAACTGATTCTGATGGATCAGAGCCAGGCGAACCTGAAGCAGTTGCAGGACTCTGTCGATCACGAGTACGGCCAGATTCTGCGTTCGGTATTGCTCCGGGTTGCAACCTTGCTGATCGCGCTCGGACTGATCTGGCTGTTTTCAGAATTGTGGCGACGAGCCACATTCCGCTATATCCGCGATGCTCGTCGCAGGAGGCAGTTCCTCGTACTCCGCAGAGTCATTACAGGCTTCTGCATGTTCGTCGTAATCCTGCTGGGGTTTGTCAGCGACTTCAGCTCACTTGCCACCTATGCGGGCTTGATCACTGCCGGTGTTGCGGTGGCGTTGCAGACCGTTATTTTATCGGTGGCCGCATATTTCTTTTTGGTGGGGCGGTATGGGGTTCGCGTGGGCGATCGTGTGACGGTGGTGTATAACGGCGCCAACAGCGTGACCGGAGACGTGGTCGACATCGGCCTGGTGCGTTTTTACCTGATGGAATTGGCGGGAAGCGGCATTGAGTTGCAATCCACAGGACGCATTATCGTATTTCCCAATTCCGTGCTGTTTCAGACGAGTCCTCTGTTCAAACAGTTTCCAGGCACGGAATACATGTGGCGGGAGATTGGATTTCCAATGCGCGCCGACAGTGACGCGGTACTTGCGGAAAAAGAATTGTTGGCAAGCGTCAATACGCTGTATGCGGAATATAAGCCCGCTCTCGAACGGCAGCATGCCGGGCTGGAACATTCGGTGGGTATGCACATCGAAGCGCCCAAACCCTATGCGCGTCTTCGCCTGATTGCGACCGGGCTGGAAGTGGTCGTCAGCTACCCGGTCCCGCTGCGACAGGCAGCCGCCATGGATGATCGCATGGTGACAGCGGTGATGGAGATCCTGCGAAACAATCCGTCGATCCATCTGGCGGACGGAGCCTCGCCTGAGTTGCGTTCTACGATCAAAGTCTAGACGCCGACGTGTGATCGAAAGAACGGTCGTGACATGCGGCATAGCTAGAGGCTACCGGATTGGCGCGACATTCCGCCGTCGATGAAGAACGTGCTTCCGGTGCAGTAGCTGGCGGCATCGGAAGCGAGAAAAATGGCCAGGTCGGCTACCTCTTCCGGTTTACCCCAACGCCCCAGCGGTATCTCAGTCATCAATTTGGTTTCAATTTTCTTGCTCGCTTCCACATCCGCGTCGATCGGCGTGTAAATGGCTCCCGGTGCGATGTTGTTGACGGTGATTTTGTACTGCGCCAGTTCCACTGCGATAGTTCGCATCAACATGCGGAGGCCGCCCTTGGCCGCGCAATATGGAGCGTTGGTCGTCATGGGCAAGTCTTCGTGAACGGAAGAAATGTTGATGATTCTGCCGCCGCTTCCTTGCTGGATCATTGCCTTCGCCGCTGCCTGCGCACAGAGAAACGGTCCCGTCAAATCCACCGCAATTACTTTCTGCCATAATTCGAATGGATATTCCGTGAATGGATGTTTCGACTCCATGCCTGCGTTATTCACGAAAATATCGAGCCGTCCCATATTTTTGATAGTTTGCGCCACCAACGCGTTCACTTGATCGGGATTGGAAACGTCGGCTTCGATGGCCATAGCTTTGCTGCCTTTGCTGCGAATCGTGCCGACAACAGCGTTGGCGAGATCAGGCGCGCCGACATAGTCGATGACGACCGCAGCCCCTTCCGCAGCCATTCCAGTGGCGATAGCTTTGCCGATGCCTGTAGCTGCGCCGGTGATGATGGCGACCTTGCCTTGCAGTTTCATGGAGTCGTTCCTCCTGATGGGATGTTGGCTTGTACGGAGCGGTGAGTTCGATCGAGTGGAACCGACAAAAACTTCTGATCGTGAGGCAAAATTCATGAGGCAAAATCAGGATATCTCTTCGACAAGAAAATTCTCGGCGTCTTTTTTCTTCAGCTCCAGACCTAACCCGGGACGCGACCAGTCGGGAAACATGTGACCCTGGCGCGGCTCGCAGAATCCGTCGAAAAACATTCGCTCAATGCGGGCGTGATCATGAAAAAACTCCAAATGCCGCGCGCGGGGTACGGCGCAACATGCGTGCATATGGATACTGGGCGCGCAATGTGCAGAGAGCGCGATCTGATGCGCATCGCAGACTGCTGCAGCCGCCAAAAATCCAGTGATGCCCTGGGCACGCGTCGCATCGGCCTGCTGCACGTCTACGCTTTTCGCCGCCAACATGTTTTCGAAATACGGGACGGTGTAGCCGTATTCCCCGGCCGCGACTTCCATGGGCGCGGGAACATGATTGCGAACGAAATGAAGCCCGGGCAGATCGTCGGAGCTGACGGGCTCTTCAAACCAAGTCACGTTGGAGGCGGCATGAAATACTTGCGCGAGATCTATGGCTTGTTTTGCTGTGTACGCGCCGTTGGCATCAACGAACAGCCGGAGTTTTTCTCCAATCGCGCTGCGAGCGACTTGCACGCGCCGCGGGTCGTCATCGGGATGCGTGCCGACTTTCATCTTCACAAACGGGAAACCTTGTTCTGCCCACCCGCCGAGTTGGGACTGCAACTGGTGATCGTCGTAGGAAGTAAATCCTCCGCTGCCATAGGCTGCAATTGATTGTCGCGCGGCGCCGAGAAGTTGAATCAGCGGAACACGCAGAAGCTTGGCACGCAGATCCCACAGCGCAACGTCGATGGCGGAGATGGCCATGGCGGCAACTCCGCGATTGCCAAGGTTGCGCACCGATCGCTGCATCTTCATCCACAGGGCCGAATGTTGAAAAGGATCGGCGGAATCGATGATCGTCTTGAGCAAATGCTGCGCGGCAGTGGCCGTGGCTGCGTCGGCGTAGGTATACCCGATGCCCCGGACATCGCCGACTGCAAGCTCGATCAGGACCATCGTGGTTGAGTCCCAGGAGATGGTGCCGTCCGCTTCCGGCGCATCCGTGGGAACCGTATAGACGCGAATGGTGCTGCTGGAAATTGAATCCACATACAAGAGATTCACCGCGCGTTCTTCGAGTTGTGTTGAATTGGATTTTCTGTCTGGGCGCGCCCTGATACATCCCGCATCTTGAAATCGTCCTCTAACTGAGAGTGGCACGGTTTGGTTCGATGTGTGTTTCGATAGCGTCCCGCGCGGCTGTTTCAGCCCATTTCATTCCGACATTCCGCGATGTGAAGAGAAGTTTCCATCGCTCAACTACAAAACCGAAGAGGAAGGAATCCCATGAACCAGCAAGTTGCAGATGTACTGTTTGATCGCCTGATTGCCTGGGGCGTGGATACAATCTTTGGCTTTCCCGGCGATGGCGTGGATGGATTGTTTGAAGGATTGCGAACCCACCAGGAAAAACTGAAATTCATTCAGGTGCGGCATGAAGAAGCGGCGGCATTCGCAGCACTCGGATACTCGAAATATACAGGTCGCCTAGGAGTATGCGTAGCCACGTCTGGCCCCGGCGGCATCCATTTGCTGAATGGCTTGTATGACGCTAAGTGCGATGGGCACCCGGTGCTCGCGATTACCGGTCACACCTTTCATGATTTAATCGGCACGCATTATCAGCAGGACGTCGACCTCGACAAGTTGTTCATGGATGTGTCCGTGTACAACGAGCGCATCATGGGCCCGGCGCATGTAAAGTCGGTGGTGGACGAGGCGATTCGAACCGCTTTCGCCCGCCGCGGCGTGGCGCACATCACCATTCCAAAAGACATTCAGGAATGGCCGGTTTCCAGTCAGAAGCGCTCAGATGCGAACATAGCGAATCATAGCGAGAATCGATTCCGCCCCACTTACCCAACCCCGACGCAAACTTCTCTGGAGCGGGCGGCTGCGATTTTAAACGATGGCAGTCGCATGGTGATGTTGGTGGGCGCAGGAGCCCTGGGTGCGCGTGAAGAAGTGATTCAAGTGGCGGAAACGCTTGGCGCGCCCGTGGTGAAGGCGCTGCTGGGTAAGGCGGTCATCCCGGATCGGCATCCGTTGGCGCTTGGCGGCATCGGATTGCTGGGTACAGCGCCATCCCAGGAAGCGATGGAAGAATGCGACACGCTGTTGATGGTGGGAACCAGTTTTCCGTACATGGAATTTCTGCCCAAGCCCGGCAATGCCAAGTGCGTGCAGATCGACATCGACCCAGCGCGCATCGGCCTGCGGCATCCAGTGGATGTGGAGTTGGCGGGCGATGCCAAAGGCACGTTGACGGCGCTGTTTCCACTGTTGAAGCGGAAGAAGCGGCGTGGGTTCCTGGAAGATTATCAAGACCGCATGAAGAGTTGGAATGATGTGATGGAGAAGCGCGGCACTCGCATGGACATGCCGATGAAGCCGCAGGTGGTGACGCACACTCTGAACCGTCTGCTGAATGACGATGCCATTGTTTCCTCCGACAGCGGAACAATTGCCACGTGGACCGCGCGCTATGTCGAGATGCATGGAGATATGAAGTTCTCGTTGTCCGGCTCACTGGCCACCATGGCGAATGGATTGCCGTACAGCATTGGCGCCGCGGTCGCGTATCCGGGACGCCAGGTCGTGTGCGTGGTGGGAGACGGCGGTTTGACCATGTTGATGGGCGAGTTGGCGACACTGGCGAAATACAAGCTGAACGTTAAGGTCATCGTCGTCAAGAACAATGTGCTGGGGCAGATTAAATGGGAGCAGATGGTGGAGGATGCGAATCCGGAATTCGGCGTCGATCTGCATCCTATCGATTTTGCCAAAGTGGCGGAGGCCTGCGGAGTGGCAGGCTACACGCTTGAGCAACCGGACCAGGCGGAAACGATTTTGCGGCGCGCGCTGCAAGATAAGGGTCCCGCCGTTGTGCAATGCGTAGTTGATCCAAACGAGCCTCCGCTGCCGGGAAACATCTCCACCAAGCAAGCGCGCAGTTTTGCGGAAGCGCTGGTGAAGGGAGAGAAAAACCGCAACAAGATTATCAAGACAATTCTGGATGACAAGGTGCGCGAAGTCGTCTAGCGGACGCGTCGGCGACCACTGCGGATGCAAAACTGGGGACGAATGGATGAGGATGGATAAAGCCATAACAAAACGCTCGGAAATATTGCGATCTGTCGAGTTCGACAGAGAAGATGATTCCTCCGCTGGCAAGACAGCTCGAGAAATAGGAGACACCGCCGTCAGCGTGGACGAGCATATTCGCGAGGGACGTTTCCAGCGCAGCTTGTCATTGCTAGCCGGTGCTTCCAGCCTGATGACCGGTCTCGAAGTCGGCTACGAGCATTATCGCGGCAGCTACAGCCGCAGAGTCATGTATACCCCGGTTGCGCTCAGCCTGCTTTTATTTGCCGGCGGCGTGGCTGGATTCTTTAGCGGGCGCGCGGCACGACGGGTTCTGCGTCCCATCGCTGCGTTAACGCTGGCGGATGGTGCGCTCGGATTTTATTTTCATCTTCGCGGGATTGCGCGCAAGCCGGGTGGTTGGCGATTTCCGATGACGAATATGGTGATGGGGCCTCCAGTGTTCGCGCCCTTGCTGTTCGGCATCAGCGCCTACCTGGGATTGATTGCTTCTTATCTTCGCCGGGAGCATGAGCGGGACAGTCCGGCCGATGATGTTGCCTGGTTTCCCCGCGCCGCGCATGAAAAACATTGGGTGGCAGGGTTGCCTTCCCGAAAAATATCAAAGCCGGAAACAATCAGTTTTTCTCAGGACCTGCGCGAGGGTCGCTTTCAGAAGCATATGGCTGCCGCAACGGTATTCGCTGCATTCTTCAGCGGCTTTGAAGCGTTCTATTCCCATTACAAAAATAATTTCCGCTACAAGGCGCAGTGGACGCCGGTCCTGTTAGCGCCAATGGTGATGACCGCAGGAATGGTTTCACTGCGAAATCGCAAGGCGGCGCAAACCTGGCTGCCCGCGCTTTCCGCGGCTGCAGTCGTTGATGGCGGAGTCGGCTTTTTCTATCACGCACGCGGCGTATTGCGGCGTCCGGGCGGAAGGAAGCATCTGCTCTACAACATCATGTACGGGCCGCCGATCCTGGCGCCTCTGCTGTTCAGTGCCTGCGGCATGCTGGGGCTGCTCGCCAGCCTGTTTCGGAGAGAGCCATGAAGCGCAATATCGAAGGTCAGCCGGGATATTATCCGGGCTTCTCCACACTCGCGCAGCAGCCGTACTGGGATGAGGCGACGCGCAAGGCCGTGTTGGAGCGAGTGAGTCGCTCGCGGAAGCTGCGATTTTTCACGCCGGAGGAAGCTCCACTGATCGAGGCCATCTTCGAACATATTCTGCCGCAAGGCGATCGGTCGGAGCAATACAGAATTCCCATTGTGCCGGCGGTGGATGATCGGCTGTACAACAACCGAATCGATGGCTACCGGTATGAGGGTATGCCGCCTGATCAGGAAGCATATCGGCTGGGAATGCAGGCCATTGAAGAAATCGCAAAGCAGAAAGACGGGCGCGGATTTCTGGAACTGACGCCGCTCGAGCAGGACAAGCTGCTGAAGACGCTGCATGACGGCAAGCCAGAGGGCGCACGCAATATCTGGGAGCGCATGCCGGTGCATCGTTTCTGGATGCTGCTGGTGCAGGATGCGGCCGAGGCCTATTACTCGCATCCCTACGCATGGGATGAGATAGGCTTCGGCGGGCCTGCGTATCCGCGCGCGTATATGCGCCTGGAGCATGGTGAACCGGAACCGTGGGAGGTGAACGAGCAGCGCTATGCGTGGCTGGCGCCGGAGGATTCTGTCTCGGATGTGTCGGAATGGATTGGTGGTCACGATAAGCACCTTGCAACGCCTGGGCAGGGAGGCTCGCATTGACGCCGGTGCTTCGCGATTGGTGGAAGAAAGATGTGTTGAACGAACGCAACGGCGACGGTCACGCACTGGGCCCCATCCAGAAAATTGATGTCTCCATGCGGCGCTTTGGCGAGGAAGAAGTCGACTACGTCATTGTCGGCGTTGGCTCGGCAGGTGGAGTGCTGCTACAACGTCTATCGCGTGCGGGCTTCCGGGTGCTGGGACTCGAAGCCGGGCCGTTCTGGAATACAGAGCGCGACTGGGTCAGCGATGAAGCGGGCTCGCACAATCTCTATTGGGAAGATTTGCGCATTACCGGCGGCGAACATCCGCTGGCACTCGGCGCGAATAACAGTGGCCGCGGCGTTGGAGGAGGTTCGGTACATTGGGCGGCCTTCACGCCTCGCCTGCATCCATCGGATTTCCGCATCCACTCTGAAGACGGGGTCGGCATCGACTGGCCGATGACCTACGAAGAGCTGAAACCCTACTACGAGCAGTTGGAGCTGGAGATGCCTGTTGCGGGGCCTGCCTATTATCCATGGGGCGACCCTCATGGGTATGCCTACGGACCTCACCCGATGGGCGGCGTGGGCGATGTTCTGATCAAGGGCTGCACGCGTCTCGGAATTGGAGTCAGCATTGGCGGACCGGTGGCGATTCTTTCTGGTTCACATGGAGATCGCCCGCACTGCATCTATCGTGGTTTCTGCATTCAGGCCTGCAAGGTGGGCGCGAAGGCCAGCACGCTGATCACGCATGTTCCGGACGCGTTGGAAAACGGCGCAGAAATTCGCGACAACTGTATGGTCAGTCGCATTCATGTGAACAAGGAAAATCGCGTCACGGGCGTGAGCTATTTTGACGCGAAGGGAAAAGAGCATTTTCAAAAAGCGAGGGCCGTCATTGTTTCCGGATACGCCATTGAAACGCCGCGGTTGCTGCTGAACTCCGCGTGCCCGGGTTACGAGAATGGGTTGGCGAATTCGAGCGACACGGTCGGGCGATATTTAATGGCGCAAGCCGGCAACGTCGTGCTGGGACGTTTTGAGGAACTGGTGCGGATGTACAAAGCTCCGCCGGCGCATGCGTTGACCGAGGAATTTTACGAGACCGATCCCAAGCGGGATTTTGCGCGCGGATTTGCGATTCAAACTGTGGGCCCGCTGCCGATTGCATTCGCCAAACAAATGATGACGGCGAAAGGCGCATGGGGATGGGGCTTGCGCCGCGTGATGATGGACTACAACCACTGGGCGTCGATTGCGCTGCTGGGAGAAATTTTGCCGTGGCCGGAAAATCGAGTGCAGTTGGCGGAGGAGAAAGATCGTTTTGGCCTGCCGGTTGCCAAGGTGACGTTCAACCTGCATGACAATGACAAAAAGCTGATCGAATTCGGAAAAAACAAAGTGATGGAAGTGATGCATGCCGCGGGCGCACAGGAAGTGGTGCAGGAGTCACGTTACGCGCATCTCGTCGGGGCCGCACGAATGGGTTCTGATCCGCGTACTTCCGTGGTCGATAAATTTGGCCGGACTCATGACTTAAGTAACCTTTTTGTGTGCGACGGCAGCGTTTTACCCACGCAGGGCAGCGCCAATCCGGGGTTAACGATTCAAGCATTAGCGGCGCGAACAGCTGATTACTTAATTGCACAAGGGGAATCTATTTTTACCCGTAAGGATCGGGATATGATGCAGCCAGCTATTCGGAGAGATCTTGCTCCACCAGGGACGTATGGTCGAGGAATTCCGCGGCTGGCCAATGCAGGTCTCGCGAAACCATAGAAATGGCGACATTTACGATGGACGCGCGCAACACCGCGGCAAATTGGAGAAGGGGAACCAAGATGAAGAGGAACCAAGTCGTGATGGTTACCGGCGCTTCTGCTGGACTGGGCCGGGCCATCGCACATGGCTTTGCAAAACAAGGTGCGAAGATTGGGTTGATCGCGCGCAATCGAGAAGCACTGGAAGCTTGCAGACAAGAAGTTGAGGAAATGGGCGGCGAAGCGTTGGTCCTGCCGCTGGATGTGAGTGATGCACCGTCGATTGAGCACGCAGCGAATCGACTGGAGGAAGCCTTTGGGCCCATCGATGTGTGGGTCAACAACGCCATGGCATCCGTATTTTCGCCGGTCAAGAAAATGACGGCGGAGGAATACAAGCGGGTGACCGAGGTGAGTTATCTGGGGTATGTCTACGGTACCCAGGCGGCGCTTCGGCGGATGTTGACGCGGGACCGAGGCACCATCATCCAGGTTGGTTCGGCGCTGGCGGTGCGCAGCATTCCGCTGCAGTCGGCGTATTGTGCGGCCAAGCACGCCATCATTGGATTTACAGATTCGCTGCGGTGTGAGCTCTACCACGATAAAAGCAATGTTCAGCTGACGGTGGTGCAGATGCCTGCGATGAATACCGTTCAATTCACCTGGGTTAAGAGCCGGCTACCGGACAAGCCGCAGCCCGTGCCGCCGATCTTTCAACCAGAGGTCGCCGCGAAAGTGGTGGTGCATGCTGCCACTGTCGATCGGCCGCGTCGCGAGTACTGGGTGGGTTCGCCAACGGTGGAAGCCATCGTGGGGCAAATGTTTGTTCCTGGCTTGCTTGATCGCGACCTTGGTGAGACGGGATACAAAGCGCAGCAAACGGATGTTCCGGATGATCCCAATCGACCGAACAATTTGTGGGATTATGTTCCGGGGAAGCATAGCGCCCACGGTCCATTCGATAAGAAATCTTGCTCCTTCAGCCCACAGGTGTTCCTGGATCTGCATCATAAATGGTTTGCGGCCGGTGGCGCGGCGCTGGTCACGGCCATTGTGGTGGCATATAAAAAGAAACAGGAAGCCTAGGGGAGAATCGCATGGCGCTCGAGTTGGCAGTCGACAATCAAAGTGGAAGTTCCGTCGCGCTGGCGAAAGTGTGCGCGATCCACAAAGGCATGGCGGTTGCATGTTGCTGTGCTGCGATGGCAACGCTAGCTCCCGTAGCGCTGGTCCAGATGCACATCATCAAAGATTTGCCGGAGCTCCCGGGGCGCTTGTTCAATTCCAAGCAAGTGGTCACGTCGGAGGGTGCCTATCATTTCGGTATTCCCGATGGAGTGCTGGGCCTGGCGAGTTATGGCGTAACGCTGGTGTTGTTGTTGGCGGCGACACCGGAGCGCCCCATCGTGAGACGGTTATTGCGCGGCAAGCTGGCGTGGGATGCAACCATGGCGATTCGAAATGTTCGCAAGCAGGTGACTGAACACAAGCGCGTCTGCTCCTGGTGCATCGGAGCCGCAGTGGCGACGGCGGGGCTGGTATTTTTCGGCCGCAAAGTGCGAGACGCGGAGTCGCAACGCCCAGCCTGAAAGCCACATCCTCTACACAGAACGTCTAGCTTATTCTTGGCCTTCGAGTCGGCAGTGGTACATCCGCTCTATAATTCGCTAGTCGATGAACTGGGCTCCCGCACGAACAATCCGTAGGTGGTTCGACTCCGAACAGGGTGTGCCCAACCATCATATTTCGCGCTGGATCTTTCTGCGCGCGCTTGGGCTCATCTATTTTTCCGCTTTTTATTCCCTCATTTTCCAGATCCGCGGGCTGATCGGGCCTCGCGGTATTCTTCCAGCTGGACAATATTTATCCGCAGTCGAACGAGGACTGGGTCCGCTACGCTTTTGGTACGCGCCCACTCTGTTGTGGTTTTCCAGCGGGTCGCACATGCTGATGACGATTTGCTGGGTCGGCATTGTGGCGTCTCTGTTGGTGACGGCGAATGTGTGGCCGAGAGCCAACCTAGTCATCTGTTTCATCTGCTTTCTCTCCTTCGTCAGCGCCGCTGGAGATTTTTCCGGTTATCAGTCCGATGGCATGCTGTTAGGGGCAGGATTTATCTGTCTCTTCTTCGCGCCCGCAGGATTTTTGCCCGGCTGGGGAAGAAGC
>Ga0335075_10001878_pt1 | contig 34206 bp, 31 predicted proteins | sample Lox_Sample_24_FD_206723 | JGI IMG/M metagenome (GOLD analysis project Ga0335075, IMG submission 206723) | Soil microbial communities from Loxahatchee National Wildlife Refuge, Florida, United States - Lox_Sample_2.4 | ecosystem: Environmental > Terrestrial > Soil > Wetlands | place: USA...
TACGGATACAGATCCTTGTCTTCCGTGACGAATCCGACCCGCCAGCGAATGCCGACGCCGGCGCTTGGATCAGCCACAGCCTCCCCGAAAATGCGCGCCGAACCGCTGTCCGCCTTAATGAGCCCGAGCAGGTGCTTGATGGTAGTGGTCTTTCCGGCGCCGTTACGTCTCACTGTGGCACTAGTCTAGTTTCCAAATTGACCTCAGCACCGGCGCCCCGGCAACCAGAACCTCACCTTCCAAACAGGGCACGCCCGCAATCCACCGCGGCGTACCAAGCTGGAAGTTGGTTCTTCAACATCGACCCATATGCGCCTGTCCTGACTAAACTCGCGAACGCCGAGACCCTCTCCCTCTGCGCGGCCGACCCGTAGACAGCTTTTCTCAAGCCATACCTGTCCCTTAGAGATCTAAGGTGGTCGACATACATTCCTTTGTGCTTCACGGGGATAGAGGTGCGAGGTATCCGCAATAGCAGGCTCTCCAGAATCGCAAGGTTCCTTTGGATCCGGTCTGCTCTGCTGTCAGCAACCCTCGACTCACCACCGGCGACCCCGAACTTTCCAGCAGGCGAAACGGACCCTCGGTGTCGTCTGAATTTCATCAACTCCTGATCGAGAAAGAAAATATCACCAACCATCCCCGCGGCCAACGGAAACGCGAAATCAAATCCAAATCCCACATCTGTCTGCGGAACGTCGAGTAGATCCTCTTCCTTAATCGCAATCATTACCCGCACAACCTCTCTGGAGGCCACCATCTGATGGCCGAACCCCCAGAGATAATCCGGATAAAGTGGAAACTGATAGAGTCCTTCGCGCACATTGAATGGCACCGCTCGGCCCAGCGGCACGAGATCCTCATTTACGACCGTACTTTTGTGAATGACGAGCGCGGCGCCCGTTGTCGAAAGTATATCTTTGCAGATCGCAACCTTCTCATCGTGCCACACGTCGTCCTGATCGCAGTAAGCAATATAGTCAGTGTCACATTGCCGGAAGGCGTTCAGAAAGTTCTCGATCACACCGAGCCGTCTCGCATTCGACGTTATCGCGACCGGAATGTTCGAGCGACGCTTGAACTCGCGGAGGAATTCACTGGTACCGTCGGTGGAGCAATCATCAGAAATTGATATTAGGTCGGGTTGCACAGCCTGCCGACAAATGCTCTCGAGCTGCGCCGAAATATATTTAATGCCGTTAAAGCAGGCGAGCGCAACGCCAAAGGATTTCTTCATATCAGCCACGGAATTAGGCAGCGGCAGAGCGCACTACATTTGCGCGAGCGTACCCCTCACGCGGTGCAACGTTCGACGAAGGAGCGACATTGCATGACCCGCATATACGCGTTTCAACTGACTCGCCGCTTCTCGCCGAACGAAGAGCCAATTTTTGTTGTCGACGTCGTATCTATAGCCGCTGAAGCCCGCCGCATGAAGACGACGTCGGACCTCCTTTACCTGATCGGTCGTCACGTAACCACAGAAATCGTGAAACTCGATGCTGATCTGGTCCACGCGGCGAAGCACTTCATCACTTGTCGACCTGAACAGCGCGATCTCGGCGCCCTCGATATCCACCTTCAATAGATCTACACGTCCAACTTTCGCCTCCTCCATCAGGCTTTCCAGCGTGATGCTCCGAATAGTTACCGTGCGAGAGTTTGACTCGCCCCTGATCTTGAAGAGGCTCGACGCTTCTGACTGGTCGGATAAATGGAAGGTCAGCGAGTCTCCATCTCGATCTGATATCGCATACTCGAAAAGCTCTACTCCTGCGATCAACCTGACAGTTCGACAAAGCTCCGGGTTCGGCTCGACGGCTATGCAACGGCATCCAAAGTGTGCGCGGATGCCGCTGGAGAACTCTCCATGGTTGGCTCCGAGGTCGATGACAGTAGAATCAGAACACAATGGGCCGGCGAAAAAGGAATGACCGCGTATGCAGATCACCGGGTGCGTCGCGAACGGCTTCATGATCTCAATACTCGAATTTGTGAAGACTGCACTCTGATGTCAATCATAGTAAGCGACCCTACGGGAAGAAGGTTCGGAGCGGCGCTACAGCCCAATTCCAGGGTAGCAGAACGGAATTTCGAAGCAGATCTCGAATATAACAGGGAATGGGCGAAGAGCTCGAATGTACGATCTTTCGCCTGACTAGACCCAATGAGCAGCCTACCAGGGCCACCGCATCGATGACCATCGCACGCCAAAGTCCGTACGTTTTCACGAAGAAGCGCCGACGCGAGTCGAACCAGTACGTCGGAAGCCGTTGCGGTCCGATGGTAAGATCGGTCACGGTGGTACTTTGGCCTCTGATGTGCATTACCTGACTTTCAGGTACATACCACGTTTCGAACCCCTCCCTCATCGCCCGAAAACAGAAGTCTGTCTCCTCGAAATACAGGAAGTAATTCTCGTCGAATGCACCTACTTTGGAGACCACCTCAGGCCGTATCATCATTGAAGCACCGCAGATCCAATCTGTCTGTTGTGCTCTACGTCCCATCTTCCTCGGGACTCTGTAGCGTTCCAGCAGCCTGGACACCGCACCGATTTCTAGGCCGCCCTCGAACTCGCTAAGCATGCCAGGGAACCTGAACGCAATTCCCCAGTCGCTCTCATCGAAGTTGACGATATGGCTCCCGGCGACCCCTACGCGTGGGTTCCGCTCGAGAAATCTCGCGAGATGACTTATTGCGAGCGGCCGAATTTGCGCGTCCGGGTTTAGCAGATAAATATAGTCCGGCGCCTTCACCGCATACGCCGCCTTCATTCCGAGATTGTTCCCGAAGGCGAACCCACCATTTCTGGGAGCCTTGATCAGCGTGACCCAGGAAGACCAAGAGTTGCGTTCAACAGCAGCGGCGATTGTGGGGTAATCACCGGAGTCGTTGTCAACCACTACGAGGCGGACTCGAATATCTGGTGAGGAGAGCTCTGCCTCCAATGATCGAATTGCCTGCACGACGAGGTTGGCGGTCCTGTAGCTGACGATGATTACCAGCACGTCGAGACGACGAGCATTAGGATCGAGTCTCGACATGCCTTACCAAACCTGCAGAGTTAAAAACATGTCGAGGGGCTGCCTTATGACGATTCGCCTTATCCACGGACGGGACCCAGTATCGGGCCAGCCCTTCACCAATGAATCCGGTGGCAAGCACGGTGTAGTTATGTAAGGTGGGTTCGCAGCCACGGAAATGTCGGTCCTCGCTGGGTGAACTGCTCTGCGTGATCGGCTTTCGCATGCTCGACTTGATTTGTCTCGGCAGATTTTGGCTGCGAATCCACGGCGTCTCACCTCGCTGGAGATCCTCTTTATCTTTCAAAGACTTGTAACAATTCCCTTGTACCATTTCCAAGCTCGGAATTGTACATTCTCATGCTCAGAATGTTACATTCTTTGAACTAAAATGGGCTCGCAGGTCCGACGTTCGGATTCTGTGATTGTGCCAGGCCCAATCACGCTGATTTCATGATATTCGACACAATCGATCGTTTAGGCGTGCTGAGGGGTAATGGCTCGAGACAATAACGCCTCGAACTTGGTCGGTGTGGTGGTGATCGGCCGGAATGAGGGCGAGCGCTTAAGGCAGTGCCTTCAGTCCGTTCTTGGGGTCGCGGAATTCGTGGTCTACGTAGACTCCGGTTCCCGTGACGATTCGGTCTCGATGAGTCGCGCCTTCGGCGTTGAGGTCGTGGAACTGGATCTTTGCACCCCCTTCACTGCTGCACGCGCTCGGAACGAGGGATTCTGGAGACTCCAAAGCATTCGGCCCGATCTTCAATACGTGTTCTTTGTCGACGGCGATTGTGAAGTGGTTCACGGTTGGCTCGATGAGGGGTGTGGTTTTCTTGCTACGCACCCTGATTTTGCAGTTGTTTGGGGACGTCGTCGCGAGCGCTATCCTCAAAAATCAGTGTACAATTTGCTTTGCGACCTCGAATGGGAGAGCTGCCCGCCGGGGGAAACAAAGGCATGCGGTGGCGACGCCGTGATGCGCGTAGCCGCAGTGCGGCAAGTTAACGGCTACCGGGCCGACCTCATCTGCGGTGAAGAACCGGAGCTCTGCGTCCGATTGCGTGGCGCCGGCTGGAGGATCTGGCGCTTGAACGTAAATATGACGCTTCACGACGCCGCTCTCTACGATTTTACCCAGTGGTGGAAACGCACACTTCGGGGCGGATACGCGTTCGCTCAAGGCGCTGCACTGCATGGGCGTTCCCCCGAGAGACATTGGATCATCGAGTCTCGCAGCGTATGGCTCTGGGGATTGTGGGTTCCCCTGACTGCATTGAGTTTTTCACTCGTCTGTGGGTGGTGGGGGCTGTGCGTGCTTGCCATCTACCCGATTCAGGTGATCCGGCTCGCGTTACGCGGCAAGCGCAGCCTCCGGGATAACTGGTTACGGGCCGGCGCACTGGTACTGGGCAAATTCCCGGAAATGTTCGGCCAAATGAAGTTCGTTTTGGACCGAATTCGCCGCATACAATCGGGACTCATTGAGTACAAATAGCGTCTACGTGAAGATCGCTTACTTCGTCAACCAGTACCCTAAGGTCACACACAGCTTTATCCGCCGTGAGATTTTGGCGCTAGAGCGTCAGGGATTTGAAGTCCTCCGGATTGCGCTTCGGGGCCGGGATGGCGCTCTCCCGGATGAGGAGGACGAGCGAGAGAGGCAGCGGACTCGGTACGTACTGCATCAATCGGCTTACTGCCTGATTTCTTCGCTGCTTCGGTCATTACTGAGGTCCCCGATACGCTGCCTGTCGGCCCTGAAGCTTGCCATGCGCATGTCTCGCGACTCCGATCGCTCTCTCGCCTACCACATCGCCTACGTGGCCGAAGCCTGCCTCATCGCAGAGTGGCTGACCCAGTTCGGAGCTGAGCACCTTCACGCTCATTTTGGCACCAATTCTGCGGAAGTCGCCATGTACGTCCGCGTTCTCGGTGGGCCGCCCTACAGCTTCACGGTTCATGGCCCCGACGAATTCATGAGGCCGATGGGCCTTGACGAAAAGATCCGCCGAGCCAAGTTTGTCGTCGCGATCAGCAACTTTGGGCGAAGCCAGCTCTTCCTGCGGTCGGCTCACGCCGACTGGAACAAGATCAAGGTTGTCCATTGTGGCCTCGAGCGGTCGCTCTACGAGGGAGCCACTGCCACACTCCCGGGAACTCCACGGTTGGTCTGCGTCGGACGCTTATGCCAGGCCAAGGGGCAACTTTTGCTGGTTGAGGTGGCTGGCCGCCTTGCCACTCGGGGGATCCGGTTTGAGCTGGTGCTCGCCGGCGATGGGCCACTGCGCGATGACATGGAGAAACTCATTCGCAATTACGGATTGGACGGTAACGTTCGCATCACGGGTTGGATCAGCGGCGCTGAAGTTCGCAAGGAGATACTGGCTGCGCAGGCCATGATTCTACCCAGCTTCGCGGAAGGACTACCAGTTGCTCTGATGGAGGCCATGGCGCTGAAACGCCCGGTACTCGCAACCTATGTAGCGGGAATTCCGGAGCTCGTGCGCCCGGGCGAAACCGGGTGGCTCTTTCCAGCCGGCTGCGTAGATGAGATTGCGAAGGCAATTGAGAATTGCCTAGCGACGCCTACCGAGACTCTCCGGGCGATGGGTGATGCCGCGCATAGGATAGTCATCGAACGCCACAGCATCGACACAGAAGCCGCGAAGCTCGGCAGGTTCTTCAATACTCCCCACGAGGTTCCGATTGCTACAGGGTCCAGCGACACCTCAGACGCGCGTCAGGTCTGATCACCGAACCGCCCCAGCGCTCGCCGCAAGTCGAGGTTCATCTCCATGTTCGAGAACATCCGCCATGACCTCAAGTCCCACGAAGGGAAGTGGGGCGCTCAAGGCTTCTGGGCGCTCGTTGTCTATCGCTTCGGGCGATGGCGCTATCGATTGCGCCCAAGGCTGCTTCGAAAAGTTTTTTCCGGCATTTACCACGTTCTCTACAAGCTCATTCAAATTCTCACTGGCATCGAGCTCCCATGCGAAGTGGAGATCGGGCGTAACTTTGTCATCGATCACTTTGGCGGGATTATCATCAGCGGTTACGCAACCTTTGGCGATAATTGCCGCATTCGCAACGGAGTAGTCGTCGGCCTGCGGCGAGTGGACGATCCTGCAGCTCCGGCGATCGGCAACAATGTCGATATTGGTGCGGGCGCGAAGCTTTTAGGGCGTATCCGTATCGGCAACAATGTCTTGATTGGCGCAAACGCGGTGGTCGTCACCGATGTACCCGATGATTCCGTGGCTATCGGCGTGCCCGCTACCGTCAAATCCAGAAAGCGGAAAGAGGGCTAGATGCTACTTCTCGAAATCCTGATGGGAGTAGCGGGTCTTTTCATCCTTGCTCCCGTCTTGATTTTGTCAACTGAGGTAATGCTGGCCCTCTCGAGCAAGGAAGCCGCTAGAGCGGCGACGGGCGTGCGGCCCCGGCTGGCCGTGTTAATCCCGGCGCACGACGAGGCCCTGGGAATTCGGGATACTGTGCGGTCTCTCGTACCGCAGTTGCAAAACCGCGATCGACTGCTCGTCGTGGCGGATAACTGTACCGATAACACAGCCGCCGTAGCGTCCGCGGCGGGAGCCGAGGTCATCGTCCGCACGCATCACACTGAGCGCGGCAAGGGTTACGCACTCGATTTTGGTGTGCGCCACCTCGAGCATGATCCACCGGACGTGGTACTGATAGTCGATGCGGACTGCCACGTGGTGGAAGGCTCCGTCGATGTGCTAGCGCACGCGTGCGCGCAGACAGGACGTCCGATTCAAGCGCTAAATCTATCACGCGCCCCGCCGGGAGCGAACTTGACGATGCGAATTGCAGAATTCGCTTCCACGCTCAAGAACCGAGTCCGCCCCCTGGGTTTGCGCCGGCTCGGGCTTCCGTGCCAGCTCACAGGGACGGGGATGGCATTCCCGTGGTCCTGCATCATTGGCGCGACGCTCGCAACCGGCCACATCGTTGAAGATCTGACGCTCGGCCTGCAGCTTGCGAGTGCGGGTTACCCGCCTCTCTTTTCCCCGGAGGCACGAGTGACCAGTTACTTCCCCGCGTCTCAGGACGGATTCAGAAGCCAGCGAACGCGTTGGGAGCACGGGCATATCGGGGTTCTACTGAAAAATGCAGCCCCGCTGATTTTGCAGTCCCTATACGTCAGAAATTGGAGGTTGCTCGCGTTAGGCCTTGACCTCGCAGTGCCGCCGATCGCTCTTCTTAGCCTTGTGGTGTCTTCCGCCTGGTTACTGGGAGCGGTTCTGTATGTCTTCATGGGGGCGAAACTGCTCTTCCTGACCGCCACCCTTGCCGCCGCCGTGCTCGCGGTTTCCGTTTTGGCCTGCTGGGCTCGCTTCGGCAGGCACATCCTGTCGCTCGGGAGCCTTGCGTTTGGCATTGTCTACGCCTTCCGGAAGGTCCCCCTTTACCTGCGGTTCCTGGCCAGACGCCAACTCAGCTGGGTACGGACGAGGCGAGACAAAGATCGACCTATTTGATGTTCACCGGGGAATTAATGCTGACTCCCTGGAACCGCCGCGCGGTTGCTCCAGAGTTCACTGCGAAAGCAGCTCCTCGCTCAGGATTTCCTCGAGTCTCGACCTCGGACCCTGCTGAGAGAAAGCATGGTCGGCACCTTCGATGATTCGCACTCGACACCGGTCGCCAAGTTTGCTGAGCGATGAGCCCGCCTCGATTCTCAAGAGCTCGATACCCGGTTCGCCTGGGGCAAACACGAAGAGACTCTTGACACCTCGAGCCGCGATAGACTCGAGCTCCCACCCCAAGTCGTCCGGCAGATGCATGTTAATTCGACGAGCAACCTCCCGGAGAGTCGATTTGACCGCCATAAGAAAGCGGTGCAGATACACTCGCGGAATGACAGCGAGCTGAACTTGGCCGGTCAGCAGCCTCTTCCAGTGCAGTGCCGAAAAGATCCGACTACGATAACCCGTGGGATTATTCATTGCTTCTGAAATTCGGATGATATCATTATTGGTTACCGTACTCTTCCAGAAGAAGATCATAGGATTCGCGAGCAGGATACGACTGACGGGCAGACCGGCAACGGCCGCGTGAAGCGCATGAGTTGCTCCCGCGCATACGCCCACAAGACTGATATCCTGGATGCCATAGCGGGTCCGAACGAGTTCGACCGCCTCGCGAATTTCCTCCACTGCTGTGGGCGTAAACACCTCATTCAGCGGCCGCCCCGGCCGCGTCTCGCTGTCCCCTATCCCCGCGAGGTCCATCCTCAAGGAGAGATAGCCGCTTTGCGCCCATTTTCGGGCGAGCGAGACCGCCGAGCGGCTGAGACCAACATGATGAACGGCGCCCGTATTGAGGAAAATGACGGCGCGCTTACGCACTTCCCCAGGGTAGGGTTTGGTGACTATACCGAACAGAATCTCGTCAGGACCGAAACGTATCGCATACTCCGTGAGCGGCGACCCAGACTCTCCTCCGATGCAGGGAATCTGCATGACGGAGTTGTAGGCAGTGCAATCCCGCTCGTTGACTCGATCGCGGATACGCGTGCTACCAAGTGGCTGTTGGACCGCAGCGCCCGGTAGCCACTCCCGAATCTTCTCTATCATCGCCACCGGTATGGTCGCAGACTCCGCGGGAGTCATGATCATTTCCACAAAACCAGGCAACGTCACGTATGCGACACGCGCCTCCTTCCTGGACATCGCTTCGCTCCATTTTCGTGCCGAAGGTAAATCCGCCCGATCGATGATCAGCATTCCGGGAGCCGGTGGTGCGTCGAGGGTCATCAGATCGGTCTTGATAAGCGCAGCCACCGTAGCCGAAGAAAGCGAGAAACCGCTGACCTCGATTTCTTCCTGCCGCACATTGGCGGGCACTACCTGTTGTCCGCCGCCCAGCGATGCCGCAAGCCTCACCCTTCTCATTTCCCGTAGGTAGCTGAGTCCGGTCACGACCGGCTCGATGAGGATCAGGCTGTGCACCGATCCGCACTGGCGAGCTGCTTCGATCGCCAGAAGCCCCCCGAGACGCGTCCCGAGAAGACAGATACCCTCGACGCCGGTGAGCCGCTTGAGCTCATCGGCTGCAGCCATGACATCTCCGACCCAGACGGCCATCTGATCCGCCTCGCTGCCGATATCCCCAGAGTCGCCTGCGCCTTGGTAATCAAAACGCAAGACAGGAATACCAAGGTCTGCGACCGCCTCCGCAATGGCGCGCATGCTGCGATGGGCGCAGATGGCCTCGTAGCCGAAGGGATTGCAAATGACGAGCCCCAATCCGCAATTCGCGTTGCGGGATGCTGGATAGTGAAGCCAACCGAACAGGCGTTTTTCAGCAGTAGGGAAGTAAATCGGCACCCGCAAGCCGGGATCGTTGCTCAGGTCGGTCGTCTCTACTGCATTCGTGTTCATGTTATGGATTTGAGAGTCACGATTGAGCGGTGTTCACAAAGCGGAGATTGGCACAAGGAGCTCGGTGTAAGTCGTAATCTGCCCGTCTGTCACTTCGATCAGATCCACGAACTCCGTTGGCGCAATTACGCCGGTGATCCGGGAACGAATGGTCGCTCGCCAGTGAACCGCGACCCTGGGCTGTTCGATCGTGATTGACGTAAGCTCATGCTCCGCAAGCTTGAAGGTTTTCAGGAGCACTCCCAGCCAGCTGCGGATTTCTCGGCTGCCTCGCGCTGCGATCGCAATCGGCTTGCCGTCGCTAGAGCCGGAGATGCGAAACGTCGCCTCCTGCGCAAAGAGCGCGCACAGCCGCTCAAGATCACCCGCCACGCGCGCCGAGTAGAGCTCCCGCAGCACTGCCTCGAGGGAGGCGCGATTTGGATCGTTATGATTGGTCTGCGGCATGGGCGTTTATGCGACGAGCGCTCGAATGTCCTTGCCAATCAATCGAAACGCTTCGGCGGCATACGGAATGACTGCCCCCAGCCCGTAAAAGAGATGAATCATTCCCGAGTGGCAGCGGTAGCTCGCAGCCACTCCGGCACCTCGCAACCGCTCAGCGTAGAGCGCGCCATCATCGCGCACGGGATCACATTCGGCGGTGTGAATGATGGCCGGCGGCAACCACCTAACTTGCTTCGAGTTGAGCGGCGAGATCCGTGGATCGCGCGGGTCATCGCCTTCGCTTAGATAACACGCGAGGTCATGCTCGATCATCGCGCGATCGAGAAGGTAGCCCGACTCGAAGATGCGGCGGGATGGGGTGCGGGCGTGATAGTCGAGAAGCGGGCAGAGCAGGAGCTGGAAGGCGGGCCGCGGTTCCTCCACCGCGGAGAGGCATTGACATACGGCCGCCGCAAGCGTGGCACCGGCGGAATCGCCTCCGACTCCGAGCCTTGCAGGGTCGAGATCGAGCGAAGCGGCGTTCTCTCCGACCCAGCGCGTCGCTCGACAGGCGTCCTCGAGCGCCGCCGGGAAGCGAGCTTCAGGGGCCAGCCGGTAGGCCACCGAAAGTACTTTACAACGGCTCGAATTGGCAAGCGCCCGACAAATGCCGTCGTGAGTGTCGAGGCCGCCGGCGACGAGTCCTCCGCCGTGGAAATAGACAAGTCCGGGCAGCAGCGCCGATTGCGCATGGAGTGGTGTATAAAGCCTCAGGGGGAGGCTCCAACCGGGCCCCGTCGCGAAGCAGTTCGTGATACCTGCAACCGCTTGAGGCTCGCCTCCTAAAGCCAGTAATTGCGCAAGCGCCAGGCGGCGTTCCTCCACGCTGAAATCTGCCGCGCGGCGTGGCCAAGCCATCCCCAGACTCTCCAGAAAGCGCACAACATCGGGATCGAGCGTCACGGACCGGCACCTCACAGGCTGAGGGCGCGCCTTACGGACGCCGGCCAGCCTGCAGGCTCGAGACCGTGCGCACAGAAAAGCGCAATCGCCAGACGATCCATCCCGAAAGCCACACAGCTAGTGTGGGCGGGCTGCCCCTGTGGGGTTTCGAGACCCCAGGTCAAACCAAAATGGTCGCGGTGATAGTTGAAGCTCATACACGCGGTCGGCTTGGCGCCCGGGTAGTATGGAATCACCAGCTCGAATTTCAGCGACTGCTGTCGCTGACTCACCGCCATCACCTGACCGACGCGGCCGAAGAAAGGATCACTCGCCACCTCGACCTCGCAAGGCAGATGGAGCTCGGCGGCGAGCAAGCGAGCGCGGCTCATCCAATACTCGCGAAACTCCTGAATCGCTTCCGGATTACCCATGCGCACGAACTCGCGCATGCGAAAGGACTGTAGCCGATGGAGGGCGCGCGAGGGCTCGTGGCGGAAGCAGTCCGCGGCGACATCGAAAAGGAGGCCCTCCGCAGGAACCGGTCCGCGGCCGGCGGCGAGCGGGTAAACGGGGTAGCAGGCGGCCGGTGACAGCACGAGATTGCTGGGAGCGAGTGAGTCCGTCCAGTCACCGCCCGCTTCGTAGGACTCGGCTGCGGCGCGAATTTCGGCCTCCGTGCCGTGCAGCGCGCAGACACAGCCCAAAAGGTTGGGAAAGCTCTTTAGGTATCCTGACTTCTCGAGCTGACTGCGGCTCATAACGGGCGGAAATCGCAGCACCTCCGCACGCGGATTCCGCTCGCGCGAGATGTAGGCCGAAAGGCGCTCGAGAACCCCTTCGTAAAGCCCCGTACGCGCGTAGACCCCCGCCTCGCCGAGCGGATGGAAGAGCGCCTGTGCGATCTCTGACAGCGGGTCGTCGGTTTCGCGGCCTGGTGGGGGGAACGTGCTCATCTCGCGGGATCAGTCGTTGAGCGATCTCGGGACTGTGGCGAGCAGTGAGGTCCCGGCGAGGTTAGCGAGAATGCGGTCGTTGTTGATCATGAGTGGCGAGGACAGGACGTCGCGCAGTTGGCGCTCGATACTGAATTCGCCGTCGCAACGGTATCCTGCGAGGCCGCACACCCGAAGCGTCGTGAGTACCGTCTCGACGGCGAGCTCCGAAATCTGCACCTTGTTGAGGGTGATGAGCGATTGAAATGCGAGCGCATCGAGTGCCTTGGCATCGTCCATACGCGCTTCATATGCCCGCAACGAGTTGGTGAGCACCGCGCGCAGCGCTCCCAAGCTTGCGAGCGCGCGGGAGAGCTGTGGTGCGCCGGGAGCCATCTGGCCACCCGAGTGCCGCGCGGCGTTACGCAGGTAAGCCTGCGCACGAGTGACAGCCTCCGCGGCGATGCCGGCCCAGACGGCACCCCAGAGAAGGTGTGAGCTCGGCACCATCGTTCGCGCGTGAATCACCTCGTAGGGATGCGGCAGAATCTGCTCGGGACTTCCCGTGGCTCGAAGCTTATAGCCCTCGCTGCAGGTGCCACGCATACCGAGAGTGTTCCATCCCTGAAAACGAGTGAGGGTGTAGTCCTCCTTGGGAAATACGATCAGCACCTGGTCGGAGGCTGCCGCATCCGCCGCCCTGCGCGCAGTCGTGACGATGCCATCGGCGTCCGCGCCGTAAGAAATCACGGTTGCCTCGCGATCCAGGCTGATGCGCCCGTCGCCGTACTGGACGGGCGCCTCGCTCGAGCGGACATTGCCCCCACCCTTCCCCTCTGTGGTCGATGAGGCGAGCAGGAGCTGCTCGGCGCAGAGCCGGCTCAGCAACTTCGTGATCGTGGTACTCGCCTGGCCGTGGCGCACCAAGCAGGCCACACTGACTTGGTGCATCGCGTAGATCATGCCGGTGGACGAGCACGCCTGAGCGAGCGTGAAGCATACCTCCGCCACCTCGCTTAGCGTAGCGCCCTCGCCGCCAAGGGGTCGCGGTACCTGGATGCCGAGCAGGCGGTGCCTGCGCGCAGCAGCAAGAGCCTCTTTGGGGAAACGCGGTGCAGCGTCGACTTCGCGTGCATGGCCCGAGGCCACCTCGGCGACTGCTTGGGCACGCGCACCCAGACTTATCGCAGTTGGAGTGGAGCTCATGCCCGCGGAACCGGCGGGGGCCATGTCGTTCACTGATCGGCTCCTAATCTTACTGTACTATGCGGCCAGACAGCCGGCATTTATGCACAAGAATGGGGATCACTGCTAGACCCGCTTCACAGCTTAAGGAGACAATAGGTCACGCCGCTCTTGGTCGAGGAGCATACGGCTTCCAGCAGCTAGCCCGGCCCCCCGCCTGCCGTGGCGCAGGCCTTCGGCATCCGCTGGAAAGGCCTCCCGAGAAGCGCTTTGGCCTCTTCGGACATCACTGGGGCTCACAAGCGAGTTTACCGTAATTGGACCATTCTCGCGGCTCGTGTGAAGCACAGCGCACGCAGCACCTTACAGGGCAGGTATGATGACACGCACGCATGAATCCTAGTAAAAGCAGCAGGCCGGGGACATCGGCCATCATTCCGCGTGAGCGTCTGATTCACTTGGTCCGCCAAGTTCTGGGTCCCCAGGCTGCTTCCCGACCGCTTCGCATTGATGCGCGGCTTGCAGAGCTCGGCATAAGCTCGATAATGATGGTGAGCCTCATGCTCGCGATCGAGGCCGAGTTCAACCTCACGATCCCGCAGTCGGAGATCACTCCCGAGAGCTGGGCCTCGATCGCCTCCATTGAATGCATGCTTGAACGGCTCGGGGCCGGCTGACCGTCACTAACTTAACTAGTGAGCGCCTGGGGAGCGCCCGAGCTCGACCTGGCGGCGGCGGAGAGCGCCTGATCGAGATCGGCGAGGATATCGTCAATGTGCTCGATGCCGATGCTTAGGCGCAGTGTCTCCGGACCGATGCCTGCGAGGCGCTGCTGCTCCGGCGACATCTGCCTGTGCGTAGTCGAAGCGGGATGGCAGGCGAGCGACTTGGCATCCCCGAGGTTCACCAGGCGCTTGAAGAGTTTGAGTGCATCGTAGAAGCGCGTGCCGGCGTCGTAGCCGCCGCGGATCGCGAACGTGAGGAGCGAGCAAGTCTTGCCCTGCAGATACTTCCGCACCAGCGGATACCACGGACTCTCGGGGAAGCCCGCGTAGCTCACGGAGGCTACCCGGGGATCGCCGCGCAGGAATTCTGCCACGCGGCGCGCATTCTCTACGTGGCGCTCCACGCGCAGCGCCACCGTTTCGATGCCTTGCAGCAGCAGGAAGGCACTGAGAGGTGACAGTACCGATCCCATCGTGCGCTGGAACACACTGCGGCAGCGTCCTATGTAGGCCACCGCCCCGTAGTGGTCCGCGTAGACCAGCCCCTGGTAGGACTCATCGGGCTGAGTCAGCATCGGGAAGCGCGCGGCATGGCGCGTCCAGGGAAACTTTCCACTGTCGATGATGACACCCCCCATGGTCGTTCCATGGCCGCCCAGAAACTTCGTGAGCGAGTGCACGACGATATCAGCCCCGAAGTCGATGGGGCGGACGAGGATCGGCGTCGGCACGGTGTTGTCGACGATCAACGGTACGCCGGCCCGATGGGCCACCTCCGCCAGCCCCTCGATGTCACAGACGTTGCCGGCAGGATTGCCGACCGTCTCACAGAACACCGCGCGAGTATCCTCGTCGATGAGGGCGGCGATCGCCGCTGGCCGGTCGGAGTCGGCGAACTTCGCGCCGATCCCGAGCTTGGGCAGGATGTGTCCAAGGAGCGTATGGGTCGTGCCGTAGAGCTGCGGCACCGAGACGATGTTCCGCCCGGCCTCGGTCACCGCGAGTACCGAGTAGTGCAATGCCGCCTGACCCGAGCTCACGCAGAGCGCGGCCATCCCGCCTTCGAGCTGAGTCATGCGCTTCTCGAGCACATCGACGGTCGGGTTCGCGATGCGCGAATAGCGGTAACCGTCCGCCTCCAGATTGAAGAGCGCCGCGCCGTGCTCGGCGCTGTCGAAGGAGTACGCCACGGTCTGATAGACCGGCACTGCCACCGACTTGGTGGTCGGATCGCAGTCGAAGCCGCCGTGAAGGGCGATGGTCTCTGGTCGCATGATGCCTCAAGCCGTGTTGCCGGCGTCCACCGTCAGAGTGATACCTGTGATGTTGCGCGCCTTATCGCCGAGAAGGTACTCGACGGCAGCGGCCACATCTTCCAGTTCCGCCATGCGGCGAAGCGCGCTGCGGCGTTTGATCTGCTGACGCGCGGCATCAGTGAGAGCGTGCGTCATAGCCGTGTCGATGAAGCCCGGTGCGACGGCGTTGACGGTGATGCCGAGCTGGCCGACCTCCCGCGCGAGTGAGCGGGTGAAGCCTTCGAGCGCGGCCTTGGTGGCCGAGTAAGCGGAGAGCGCCTTGTAGCCGCTCGTAGCCGTCACGCTCGAGATGTTCACGATGCGGCCGGCGCGCTCGGACATCATGGTGCGCACGACGTATTTCGTCAGCACGACGGGCGCCAGCGTGTTGAGGCGCACCAGCGCCTCGATGTCCGGGTCGCGCATCATGGCAAGCAGTCCCGCACTGCCGCTGCCCGCATTGTTCACCAGGCCGTAAAGGGGGCCGATCTCCCGGCGGAGCTCGCCCACTAACTTCCCGATCGCGCCGGTGTCGGCGAGATCGAAGGCCCGAAAACACAGCTCGCCGCTTTCGGCCCCGCGGTCACCCGCGTCGCACTGCGAGCGAGAAGCGATGCGCTCCATCTCGGCGCGCAGCTCCTTCGTCTCGCTGCGTGCGAGTGCGACGACGCGATAACCGCAAGCGGCCAGCCTCGAGGCGATGGCAAGACCCAGCCCCCTGCTGCCCCCGGTAACGAGTACGTTAAGCATCGGGGCGCACCAGCTTTCCGGAAGCCGACATCTCGAGCGATGACACGAACCGGATGAGCGCAGGAACCTTGTGAGCAGCCAGACTCGTGCGGCAACTGTGGAGGATCTCCTGCCGGATGTGCTCGTCCGTCGCGGGCTGCCTCTCACTGCCCGCCTCTCCCGCAAGCACCACCTCTGCCGTGACCACCGCACCCGTTATCGCATTCCGACGTGACCTCACGAGTGACATTCTCACCTGCGGGTGGGAGTTGATCACGGCCTCCACCTCCTCCGGGTGAACCTTCAACCCACCGACATTGATGATGCCGCCGCTCCGTCCGACGAAGTAATATCGTGCATCGCGCTGCTGCAACCGGTCCCCGAGATCGACGAAGCCTGCCGCGTCCTTCAGCGCCGGGGCGTCCGGACCGAGATACGCCAAGGCGCTTCCGGGCGACCTGACGCGCAGCGTGCCGTGACTGACGTCGAGCTCAACGCCCCCCTCATGCTTACCTACCAGGGCTACCGGGAAGCCGGCCCGGCCATCGCGGACTTCGAAGGCCACCCCTGCCTCGGTCGATGCAAAGGCATGCGCCACGACGGCCGCTGGATACGCCGTGCGCAGTGCATCCAGGATTCCCTGGTCCGCGATCTCACCGGAGAGCCGCACGTAAGTGGGCGAGACGCGCTCGGCCGCCCCACTCATCAGCGCCTTGCGCCAGTGCGATGGCGTGCCAGAGATGTGCGTCGCCCCGGCCGCGGCCACGCGGGCAAGAAAATCCGCGGTTGGTTCTCCCGCGCTCGAGAGCACCAACGAGCCGGCGCAGAGCGCGCGCAGATAGATCTGCAGCCCGCCGTAGCGGCGGATGTCGTAGAACGTGCTCCACACCGGAGCTGCGCCATCGTGCGCCGGCTGTTCCACAATGGCGTTCCGCAGACTGCGCAACGTATGCGCCACGAGCTTCGGAGCACCGGTGGTTCCCGATGTTAGGAGCACCCACTCGGTGTCACACGATGCGCGTCGCTCCACGGTGCATGGCCTTGGCTCGGAATCGGCCTCGATGGCAAGGTCGAGCCCCGCTACGGGTGGCGGTGCGCTCCTCGTAGAGTCCTCGAGCCAGACCTCCGCTTGCGCACCGCGCACCACGTGCGGCAGATGCTGCGGGGACAACTCGGGGGTGCAGAGGACCATTCGTCGCGCGACACCATCGAGCTCCAACAGGGCAATTGCCGCTGTCAGCGGATCGCGAATCGCGACAATGACCGAGCGTCCGCGGAGTGTATCGAGGCGCCCATCGAGGCAGGACGCCCGGGCAAGGGAGGCCAGCGGCATGACCCGAGTAGGACTGATCAGCGCTCCACCGCGCGCGGCGGCGGACCCGATCACGAGGTCCCAGAGCGCCATGAGTTTACGCCGCGTGAGCTTCGTACAGCTTCACGAAATCCCCGAAAGTGACTGGAAAGCTCTCCACCCTGTCAAACGGATCGTATCCAAGCGCGTCCTCGAGGCGCGCGACGATGAGCGCAAAGCTCAAAGAATCGAGTCCGGATTTCAGCAGCTTCAGGTCATCCGTCAGCGGCGCCAGCTCGCGCTGCTGCTCCCGGGCAACTCCCTGAAAGACGTTCGTGATGATGGATCTCACCGGCATTGTACTGATTTCCTATATGGGCATTCTCAAAGCGCGTCCGGGCGTTAGGTCTTACGGAGGTATCAGCCGGAGCCGGGCGCCCGTCCTTCACCCTCGCCTTGCACGTAATAGCCATAGTAACCCGAGTAACCGTCCCCTCCTGCAACATGCGCATCATTCAGCACGAGCCCATGTAGCTTGGCCTTATCGATGAGCGCGACGGCATCGAGCAGTGCCTGACGCGGAGTCCGGGCGGCTCGCGTGACCAGGAGAATCAGTCCCGGAATCTGCTTGAGCGCACGCGCCTCGCTCGAGACGAGGAGCGGCGGGGAGTCGAACAGCACCAGGCGCCGCGGGTGTCGGGCGGTGAGACGCTCCGCGATCTGCAACATCCGCGCGCTCGCGAGGAGCTCCGAAGCCGTTTCTTCGGTCCTCTTACCCACTGACAGGAGCTCCAGTCTCTCGATGTCGGTCTCGAGGACGAGTGACTCGACATCGAGCATTTCGTCGGCGAGCGCGTCGAATAATCCCGGCTCTTCCTGCAGCCCAAACGCGCGGCTAAGGTGTCCCTTGGGCCCGTCGGCATCCACGAGGAGCACGGACACGTCACGCTCGCGCGCGATGCTGAGCGCGAGATTGAGCGAAGTGAAAGTTTTCCCTTCCGACGGCAGCGCGCTCGAGACGAGGATCAGGCGATTCTCGGGGCGCGCCTCCGCGCCGAGCGCCCTCTGGATCAGCGGGCGCTTGATCTCGCGGTAGTAGTCGGCGAAGCGCCGCTCCTGGCCCGCCTCGGGAAGCTCGCCTTGGATGCGCATCAGGTTGAGATCGACGCGGATACGCCGGTGCGGAGCGATCGATGAGACCTCGACAGCTCGATCCCGCGCATCTTGATGGACGCGCAAAGCAACAGGCGCGGAGGTCGCGGAAGCGGCAGGCGTCATCCGCCGAAGCTTATCGATCGCGCTCTCGATAATGCTCACGGGGCAGCCTCCCTCATGCGTGCACCGAAGGCGTCGGCGTGCGAGCCAATCGAACTCCGGCATGACTCAGCATCACGGCCAACACGAAACCGGCCAAGAGGCAGGCAAGAGCAAGCGAGAACCATCCGATCTCGCGGCGTGCGAGCTGCGCGGTACGTGTCGGGAACGCGCTACCGACTACTGCAATCACCGCGATACCTGTCAGCTGCCGCAGTGTCGTCGGCGAGCCGACGACCGGGCGAAGTTGATTGAGGCCATACGCGAGGCCGCCACCGGCCGCGAGCGCGAGAATGAGCACCTCAGCGAGGAGCTTGCTCCGCTGCGGCCATACGGGCACGAAGCTCGCCACCGGCGGCTGCACCACCGCGAAACGCACCGCCCCGGCATTGCCAGCCTGCTCGCCGAGACGGGCTTTGTCGTAGCTCGCAAGCAGCGCCGTGTACTGCTTCTTGTTGATGTCGTAATCCCGGCTGAGCTGCGCGTACTGCGCCTGCAGCTCCGGAGTAGCATGCAACAGGTGCTGCAGCTGCTTCGCCTTCGACTGATGCTCCGCGAGCTCGGCCTCTAAATCAGCGATGTCGACGTCGGTCTTGTTCAGGGCGAGCCGGATGCTCTGGTAGATGGGATTCGCGCTCGCGCCGCTCATGGCCGCGACGCTTGCATCTCCCTGCTTCAATGCCGCGATCTCCTTCGCCCGTCTTTCATTCAGCTCCGCGAGGGCCCTGCGCGCGGCAATGACGCTGGGATACTTGTCGGTGTATTTGAGTAGCATCTGATCCAGTTGCGCCTGAACCTGCTGGATCTGCGAGGCCGTGTCGCCCGCCACCATCTGGCCGTTCGGGCCGACGGCGGGCGTCGCGTCCATCGCGGAAACGACCGCGTTGCCATGCAACTCTTTGAGCAGCTCGTCGCGCTGGCTCCGGGCGACAATGAGCTTCGTCTTCAGATCCTCGATCGTCCCACTCTCCTGCTCGAGCTGGGCGAAATAGCCTCCCTGCTCGGTGGGCATGACACCCAAGTGCTCGGATCGGAAGGCCGCGAGGCGGTCCTCGGCCATTTGTAGCCGCTGCTCATATTGGGTGATCTGCTGCTTCAGGAATTCCTGCGCGTGCTGCGAGCCCCGGCGACTGCCCCCCAACGTCTCATTGATGAGCGTGCTCGTCAGCAGCTGGACCAGCTGTAACGCATGCGCCCGATTGACGTCCTGGTAGGTGATATCGTAAGTAGTGCCATTGACATCGGATGAACCTACCGTGAGGTCGATCCGCTCGCGCAAGGCATTGAGCATTGTCTGCCGCCGTGCAGGCCCGATCCCCGCCGCGGGAATCACGCCCACCTGCTCCGCGAGCGCCGTGAGCTGCGGATCGGCGAGCAGCGCTTGCTGAACATAGTTCAGCTGCACGGTGATGTCCTGGTCGTCCGCGAGTCCCTCTAGAGCGGGCTTCAGAGCGGTGCGGGTATCGACGAGGATCTGCGCCTGCGCCACATACCGGTCTGGCAGGGAAAAGACGAACAGCCAGCCGGCGAGCGCCACGGCGCCAGCTGTGGCGAGCGCGGCCCAGCGATAGCGCCAGGCGCCACGGAGATCATCAACCATTGGTGCGAATTTCGCGTTCACCGTACGACCCCTCCAGCGACCTGGATCATAGCGCGCCGGACAGGGGCCTGCAGGTCGCTGATCAGCTTACATAATTGGCGCAACTCGAACCGTGCACTGCGTCTCAGGGGTGCCGGCGCTGGCCGCGCTTCGGCGGAGCCGCGGGTCCCGCCGCGCGGTATGATTCTGGGGTAGCTCGGGGGCAAGGTGCCTATGTGGTGGAAATCCCGGACGGCAGCCTGGATGGGCGGCGCGCTCGTGACGGCTGCCGTGCTCGGCGCGGCAGAGCTGGCGCGTTTCGGTGCCGGAACGCATGGCACGGTAAACGCGCTTCGGCTGACCGCGCGCTGCGCCTATTGCTTCTTCTGGCCGGCCTATGCCGGCGGCGGGCTGGCTGTGACCTTCGGACCTCTCTTCCGGCCCCTTGCGAGACGGGGGCGCGAGTTGGGTCTCGCGTTTGCTTCAGCCCAGAGCGTCCACATTCTGCTCGTTGCATGGCTTTACGCCATCTCACCGACGCCTCCCCTTTCCGGGCCTCTCGCAGTGTTCTTCGGGATAGCGGTTGTCCTCATGTACGTCCTCGCGCTCTTCTCGATCCCCTCGCTAGCCGCGAGGCTGCCGCCAACGCTATGGCGCGCGCTCCGGATCCTCGCCATGGAGTACATCGCGCTCGCCTTCCTGCGGGACTTCCTGCAGGGCGCGTTCGATCTAGACACGAAACACCTCCTCGAATACACGCCGTTCGCGCTTCTCGGCCTCGGCGCATTGCTGCTGCGCCTCGTCGGGTACGCGAAGGCGCTGCCTCAACTTGCCAAGATAGCGACCGCGATGAGGAATCAAAGAACCGATGCCGGTTGATATCGAGGATTGCGGCCACGACCGTCCGCGGGACGGCGCAATCGTAATTGCCCTCCTGAACAACATGCCCGATGCGGCGCTCGAAGCCACCGAAAGGCAGTTCGGGTCGCTGCTCGCCGCCGCCGCGGGGCCACTACAGGTGCGACTGCGCCGCGTCTGGCTGCCTGAGGTGCCCCGGGGACCGGAGGCGCTTCAACGCATTACCCGCCGTTATTTCCGCGTCGAGACACTACTGGCCGACCCGCCCGATGGGCTGATCGTGACCGGAATGGAGCCACGCACCGCATCCCTCGAGGAAGAGGCTTACTGGGATCGCATGGTGCACCTTCTGGAGTGGGCGCAGACGCACACCGCCTCGAGCATCTGGTCGTGTCTGGCGGCGCATGCGGCCGCACAGGCTCTATACGGCGTGAGGCGGTTTCGCCTCCCGGAGAAGCGCTTCGGCGTCTTCGAGCATCAGGCTCGCGATGGCCACGCACTGCTTCGCGGCGTCGGGCCTGCTCTCCCCATGCCTCATTCGCGCTGGAACGACTTGCCTATCGAGAAACTGCGGCAGGCAGGGTTCCAGATCCTGAGCGCCTCAGAGGAGGCCGGCGCGGATCTTTTCGTCCGTTCCGGACGCAGCCTCCTCGTATGTTTCCAGGGGCATCCAGAGTACGACGAATTGGCACTCCTCAAGGAATACCGCCGCGACGTCGGGCGGTTCCTGCGCGCGGAGCAGGCGGCCTGGCCTAGCCTGCCTCAGGGCTATTTTTCCGCATCGAGCCAGGCGACGATTGCCGAGTACCGTTGCCGAGCCGAGACGACGCGCGATCCAGCGCGCCTCGGCGACTTCCCGATGACAGAGCTGGCGGCGGGCATCCGCGCGTCCTGGCGGCCCGCGGCAGTTGCACTCTACCGGAATTGGCTGAACCACCTGGCGACCGTGAGAGCGTCGCGAGACTCATCGCGCCGCTTCGAGCGCTGACACCAGCTCATCGACATCCGTGATGGCCGTCTCACCGTGCGTAGCGCAGATTCTCACTACTTCGCGGCCTTCGAGCTTGGCGACCGCCACCCAGGCACGACTGGAGGCGAGCACTCGGCGCACTATCTCGCGCACGGGCGCTGAGCCTGCAGGCGGCAGAACGCAGAGCACGGCGAGCCGCGAGTCATTGGCTATTTTCCAACCCCTGGCGGCGAGGCGCGCCTTGGCGCAATCGATGACCTGCACCGCCCGCTCCACGTGAGCCCCGTAGCCGCGCCATCCGGCCGCACCGAGCGATAGAAAGAGCCTGAGGCCCATGAAGCGGCGCGACCACTGCACGCTGTTGAGGTAAGGATCCATGCTGGTCGCGCTTGAGGGCATGAACTCAGCGCCCACACGGAACGCCTCGCTGAGGATCGAGGGCTCTCGTGTGATGAACATGCCGCAGCCCATCGTCGTAGCGAGCCACTTGTGCGCATCGAGAGTGATTGAGTCCGCGAGCTCGATACCGGCGATCTCGCGGCGCAGACGGTCGGAGCACAGTGCCGCCCCGCCCCACGCGGCATCGATGTGATACCAGACGTTGTTCTCGCGAGCGACGGTCGCGCAGGGCTCCAGCGGATCGACCATGCCGGCCCCAGTAGTGCCCGCCGTCGCGGAAATCAACACCGGCACGGTGCCGCGGCGCCGATCGTCGCGCACCGCTTCGGCGAGCGCGCGCACATCCATGCGCCCGGCCCCGTCGGTTGCGATGAGCCTCAAAGCCGAGCGTCCGACCCCGGCCTGATGGGCGATCTTGTGCCACGCGGGCTGGCACTCGCGCGAGGTATAGAAGGCCACCGGTCCGCCGAAGGCTCTCACGCCCTCGGACGCAAAGCGCGAGTCCCCATGCGTGAGCGCGCAGACGAGCGCCGTGTAGTTTGCCTCGGAGCCTGCGGTCGTGAAGTGTCCCGCTGAATCCGACGGCAGCCCCGCGCGCTGTGCGATGGCCTGAATCAGGTGCTGCTCGATCGCAACCGGCGCGGGCGAAGATCCGGAGCTCGCGAGCTGGGGATTGAAAGCGCCCGCGATGCGGTCGGCGCACTGCGAGGGAAAGTTGGCTGCCGGATTGAAGAGGCCAAAGTAGCGCGGGTGCGTCATGTGCACCGTACCATGCTCGAGGCGGCCAATGGACCAGTCGATCAGCTCCTCGAGCGCCCGGGGGGCGGTGAAGTCGAAGGCAGCAAGATCGCGGCGCAGCTCGGTCATATCGATGTCGGGCATGACAGGCCCGCGCAGAATGCGCTCCGCCGCTTGCGCGAGCGCTCGCGTGAGCCGATCCTCGATGCGCTCGCGAGTCCCCCTGCCGGGGAACAACGCCGCAACCGGTGCCGGGATGTCGTCGCGCGAGCTCATGATGCATCGCTCACCGGGCTACGAAGGCCAGACGGCCAGAATCTTGCGCAGCTGCTCCGACTCCCTGAGATAGGCGTCGTGCCCGTATATGGATGAGATCTCGTGCACTCGCGCATTGCCGAGCCGCGCACCGAGGCCCCTCACGTCCGCCAGCGGCACCAGCTGATCTTCGCGCGCGGCGACCGCGGCCGTCGGCACGAAGATTCGCGCCGCGTCGACGCGATGCAGATCGAGCGACTCCGAGAGCGCGAGGAACGCCTCGGGGCGGAAGCGCGCGACCCACTCCGGGTTGTCGGCGAAGAGATATTGCTCGACGGGAAACACGAAGCGCCCGCTCTCGAGCCGCGGCAGCGCCGGGAAGCGCGCCGCGAACTCCTCCGAGCTGCGGTAGGTCGACATCCCCACCGCGCGCGCGAGCTGCAGCCCTTCGGACCCGCGGCCGCAGCCGATCGCAAACCGCACGATATGCCGTTGAATGCTGTGCCAGGCAACGGCCATCGGATGCGCTCGGTCGGCTGCGGAGACGGTGACGAGCGCGCCCACGCGCTCCGGGCTGCGCTCCGCGAACGCGAGGGCCACCATGCCGCCGTACGAGCCGCCCACGATCGCACGAACCTCGCGCACCCGTAGATGATCGAGCAGCCGCGCGAGCGCATTCGCCTGATCGTATGTGGAGATGCTCGGAAACTCCCCGCCAGATGCAGGTCCGGTCGACTCACCCTTTCCTCCGAGGTAGTCGAAGCTCAGTATGCAATGCCGGTCCGCATCGAGCGGCCGTCCGGGCCCTACGATCTCGCGCCAGCAGCCGCGCCGCGGATCGTCAGGCTCATACAGTCGCCGGTCGCACCAGACGCCGCCCATGGCGCAGACGAGCGGCGCATCCGCGACGCCTGCAAGCCGCCAGGCGAGCCTTACATCGCGCAGGCTTCCGCCGTGATGGAGTGGCCACTCGCCGCTGATTTCCAACACCCCTTCGGTGAGGCTGTGCCCCCGGGACCCGGTCTCGCCGCTCGAGGCGCCCCTCTGAGACCCGTTGTCCACGGTGGGAGAGTCCCGGGAACCGGAAACGGAATCGGATTCGACTCGGCCGCTCATGGCACCTCCGCGATATCTGCTATCGTAAATCATGCCTGGATCGCCGGATGAGAGGTCGCGCTCGCCGCTCAAAGCCTGGGTCAGGGCGCTCGATCGCACCGCCGCCATCGAGCGCAACCCGCGCACCACTCTGCCGGTCGTGATCGACTCGCTCGCCGGGCGCTTCGAGTCGGCGCCGGCGCTGGTCTCACCGGGAGCGGCTCTCAGCTACCGGTCGCTGTCCCAGGCCGCGAACCGCTATGCCCGCTGGGCGGCGGCGCAGGACTGGCGGCGGCCCGGGGAGGTGGTCTGCCTGCTGATGGGCAATTGCCCGGACTACCTTGCGATCTGGCTGGGCCTCACGCGGGCGGGAGTGACGGTGGCGCTCCTCAACACCCATCTGGCCGGCCCACCCCTGGCGCACGCTATTCGGATCGCGGCGCCACGCGCCATCATCGCCGGTAGTGCCTTCGCGGACCGGCTCGGCGCCCTCAGGGCTGAGCTAGGGCCGTTCGCGCACTGGGCGCACGGCGCGGACGACTCCAACTTACCTCGAATCGACCGCGCCAGCGCCGATTATGCCGGCGAGCCCATCCCCGCTACCGAAATTCCCCTACCCTCGCTTGCGGACCGGGCACTCTACGTCTACACCTCGGGTACCACGGGCCTCCCGAAGGCTGCGGTGGTCAGCCACTACCGGCTCATGCAGTGGAGCCACTGGTTCGCGGGGCTCATGGATATCACTCCCGCAGACCGGCTGTACGACTGTCTACCCATGTACCACAGCGTCGGCGGCGTGGTCGCGACCGGTGCGACACTGGTCGGCGGCGGCACGGTCGTGCTGCGTGAGCGCTTCTCGGCCAGCCGCTTCTGGCAGGACATCCGCGAAGAGCAGTGCACGATCTTTCAGTACATAGGCGAGCTGTGCCGGTATCTGCTGCAGAGCCCTCATCTGCCCGCTCGCGAGGAGACGGGTCACGGCCTGCGGCTCGCCTGCGGCAATGGTCTGCGGGCGACGGTCTGGAAGGCCTTTCAGGACCGATTCCGGATCCCGCAGATCCTCGAGTACTACGCTGCCACCGAGGGCACTTTCTCGCTCTACAACTGCGAGGGCCGTCCGGGCTCGATCGGTCGCATCCCGCCGTTTCTCTCGCATCGCTATCCCGTGGCTCTGGTGCGTTACGACCCCGCGACGGGATTGCCGGTGCGCGATACCGAGGGCTGGTGCGTGCGCACTGCCCCAGGCGAGGCTGGTGAGGCCATCGGACGCATCGCAGAAGACGGCTCACCCGGTGCGCGCTTCGAGGGCTACGCCGATTCCGACGCCACTCGCGCCAAGGTGCTCCGCGATGTGTTCGCGTCCGGTGATGCCTGGTATCGCACCGGCGACCTCATGACTCGGGATAAAGAGGGCTTCTTCTATTTCATCGACCGGATCGGCGATACTTTCCGTTGGAAGGGCGAGAACGTCTCGACGACCGAGGTTGCAGCTGCGCTCGAAAGCTGCCGGGGCGTTGCGGGTGTCGCGGTGTATGGAGTGTCGGTTCCGCACGCCGAAGGCCGCGCGGGAATGGCGGCTCTGGTCGTCAACGGCGATTTCGATCTCGCCGCCTTTCGCCAGGAAGCGTCCGCGCTGCTCCCTGTCTACGCGCGTCCGCTTTTCCTGCGCATCGTGGCGGCGCTGGATCTCACCTGCACGTTCAAAGTGACGGTGAAGGAGCTCGTGGGTCAGGGATACGATCCGGATCGGGTCAGCGACCCCCTATACTTCGACAGCGCTCCAGAGGCGCGATACGAGAGGCTTGATGCACTGCTGTACCAGCGGATCATTCAGGGACTGGAGAGGCTCTAGCCTCGCATTCCCGCACTCGCATGCCAACCGAACGCAGCCCCGATGACGCCCGCCGCTTTCGCAGCGCGCTCGGGGCGTTCGCTACCGGGGTCACGATCGTCACGACCCGCGATGCCGCAGGCAGCGACGTCGGCCTGACGGCGAACAGCTTCAACTCCGTATCGCTCGAGCCACCCATGGTCCTCTGGAGTCTCGCCAAGACAGCCGGGAGCCTGCCGGCATTTCTCGCCGCGACTCATTTTGCCGTGCACGTGCTCGCGGCCGACCAGGAGGAGCTGTCGCTGCGATTCGCCGCCCGCGGTTCGCCCAAATTCGTCGGCCTCGATCTCGAGCGCGGTCCCGCGCAGGTGCCGCTGCTGCGCGGCTGCTCGGCGAGATTCCAGTGCCGCACCGCCTTCCGGCACGAGGGGGGCGATCACGTGATCTTCGTGGGGGCGGTGGAGTCGTTCGATCAGTCCGACCGGCCGCCTCTCATCTTTCACGGCGGTCGTTACGCGCTCGCAATACGGAAGGAAGCGACCCCCGAGCCCACGCAGGAGGGCGCGGAGCCTGACAGCAGCTTCAGTCAGGACTTTCTCGTCTACCTCCTCGGCCGCGCGCAATTTCAGCTCTTCATGTCATTGCGGCGCGACCTCGAGCTACATGGGCTCACCGAAGCGCAGTGGTTCGCGCTCAGCATCCTGGGCGTTTCCGACGGCCGCAGCATGCCGGAGCTCGATCGCCTCCTCTGGCATACGGGCCACCGGGTCACGCATGAGCTGCTCACCAGCCTCGCGGCAGCAGGACTCGCGGACTTGAGTGGCTACGAGCCCCACATCCGGGTGACTCTGACCGAAGCCGGCCGGCGGGCCGTGATCGAGCTCGTCGCGGCGGCAAAGGCGGCCGAGGCTCACGCGGAGCGCAACCTCGGAACCGCGGAGATCCGCATGCTCAAGCGGTCATTGCGCGCCATCGTTCGCGAAACCGATCCCGGTGCTCCACCGCTTGTGACTCCCAACTATCCGGAGTGAGCCGGCTTCGCCGCTCGTCTTGTCATATTTGTGCCGCCCCGCCGGGGGCCGCCGTGGCGAGACACCGTAGACGAATTGTGACCTATCGCGCGATTGCGGATCGGGGAGGTTGGAATCCGGCGCCGCGCTGAGCCATACTCGCAACATTCCGGGCGGCGTGAGAACCGCCCAAAAGAACTAGAGTTCCCATGTGAACGCCAATCCGACGGGGGGTCAGGGAAGGACCTGCATTCACCACCTCGATGATTTCGACCTGGCCGGCTTCCTCGCGGTCGCGGCCCGATTCGGCTCGAGCCGCTTCGGCTTCGTGGTCACCCCCAACGTGGATCACTTGATCCGCTGCCATGAGGATCCGGCCTTCCGCTCGCGCTATGCTTCGGCCGATTTCGCCCTCCTCGACAGCCGGTTCGCGGCGCAGCTCCTGCGGCTGGTGAAGGGCCTGCGGCTGCCGGTGTGCACCGGCTCGGACCTCACGGCGGCCCTCTTCCGCCGAGTGATCGCCCCCGACGATCGCATCGTCCTGATAGGAGGCAGCGCCCGGCAGGCGACGACGATCTCCACGACCTTCGGGCTGCGGAACGTGCACCACCACAATCCTCCGATGGGATTCATCCAGGACCCCGAGGCCGTCGAGGAGTGTCTGAAGTTCATCGAGAGCGCGAGCCCCTTCCGGTTCTGCTTCCTCGCGGTGGGCTCGCCGCAGCAGGAGCTGATCGCGGCGATCCTCAGGCAGCGCAGGATCGCGCGCGGGCTGGCGCTTTGCGTCGGTAGCTCGCTCAACTTCCTCACGGGTGAGGAGCGACGCGCGCCGCTCTGGATGCAGCGGCTGTCACTCGAATGGCTCTACCGCCTGGCGCAGGATCCCCGCCGGCTCTGGGTGCGCTACCTGGTACGCGGCCCCCGTTTCTTCGGACACTTGCGGCAGGCGCAGGTCGTGCTGCGCAAGTCGAGCCCCCTTCCCCTGGGAGATTCTCCCGGTTAGGGAATCTGGGCCGCGCGCGACAGTCAGTTCCGCATCATACCGCTGTAATTGCAGCGTAGCCTTGACCGGTCAATATGTGTCACTCGCCCCAGACGGCGCCGGTTGCGGCGCTGCGGCGGCGAACCAGATTACATAATGAAGCGGAAGCACAAACTGTGCGCCGCGTCCCGGTAAGCAATCGCGGCTGCCCCGATACTTGTCTCCATGCACCGACACTGAGCAGCAGTATGTATGTTACGATGCGCGACGGTGCAGGCAAGCGCCGGGGCTCCTGGCGGTCAAAGTAGATCCCGCACACGAGGACAACGCCAAGCCAATGAATCAGCAGCGTCCACGCCGGCTTCGTAGCTCGCAGCGCGAGCTCGGCACGAATGGCACAAAAGCTGCACCGAGAAGCACAACTATTCCTCATACGTCATCCAACCCAGGTCACCGATCCAACAACAACTTTACGTGACGATGCGATCTCACTGAGCGCGCCGACAGGCGCCACGGTGAGCCGACAACAATACGAAGACTGTGTCAGCGGCACTTGCCGCGAGAAGTGAATAGCAGTGTCATCCGTTGCTGAATCGTTCGCACACCGGCGGGTCCGGCTCGGTAATGTCGAGCCGGCGGCCGTAGCACTCCTGAGGCAGCTCGACCCGCTGGTCATCGTGCTGGCGCTCTTCTGCTGCGAGCGCGCTTTCGGTGAAGCGCCGTCGCCTGCCTTCGTGGCGCTCGCACTCCTCACCTGGATCATCTCGGGCCAGCTGTTCGATCGCATCGGCGCCTCCGAGGCGGCCTTCGGATATTGGGATTTCAGCAGGAGCTATACGCGGGTACTGCTGCAGTGGGTCACCGTGCTCGGCATGCTGTTCCTTGCCGGCCTGACCTTCAAGGCGACCAACATCTTCGCGCGTCAGTCAATTCTGAGCTGGTTCATTGCGACGCCGGTCGCTCTCTTCGGGGCTCACCTGCTGCGGCGACGGGTGCGCTGGCGTGCGGAGAATGGCGCCGCTCCGCGCTACATCATCGTCGGCGTGAACGATGTTGGCGTGGAGCTAGCCCGCCGGCTGCCGCCGGCCGGCTTCATGGGCTACTTCGACTTCCGCACCGCCGATCGCGTGGCGCAGGTCACTGACCCCAAGAATCTGGCTGGCCACTGCCGCGACACCGCGAACTTCGTGCGCGAGAAGGGCGTCAAGGTGGTCTACATCGCCCTGCCGCTCGCCAACGTCCCGCGGATGAGCGAGCTCGTCAACGCGCTGCGCGACACCACCGCGTCGGTGTACTTCGTGCCTGACGCCTTCGCGTTCGACCTGATCCAGGGCCGCCTCGTCGAGATCAACGGCATGCCGGCGCTCTCGGTCTGCGAGACCCCGCTCCATGGCCTCGAGGCGGTGTTCAAGCGCGCCATGGACATTGTGTTCTCGATCTTTGCCCTCCTCCTCCTGTCGCCGCTGCTGCTTACGGTGGCTGCCGCAGTGCGGCTCACTTCACGCGGACCGGCCCTCTTTCGCCAGCGCCGTTACGGCCTCGACGGTGAGGAGATCGTCGTTTACAAATTCCGCTCCATGAGGGTCCAGGAGGACGGCACTGTGGTCACGCAGGCGACGAAGGGGGATCCGCGCGTCACCCCGGTCGGCGCCTTCCTGCGCAAGACCTCGATCGACGAGCTGCCGCAGCTCCTCAACGTACTGCAGGGCACGATGAGCCTCGTGGGCCCGCGGCCGCACGCCATCGCCCACAACGAGCTCTATCGCAAACTGATCAACGGTTACATGATCCGGCACAAGGTGCGCCCCGGCATCACCGGCTATGCGCAGGTGAACGGCCTGCGAGGCGAGACGGAGACGCTGGAGAAGATGTCCGAGCGCGTGCGTTACGACCTCGAGTATCTGCGCAAGTGGTCGCCGTGGCTGGACATCAAGATCCTCTTCAAGACCTTCCTCGTGGTCCTGCAGGATCAGCGCAACGCGTACTGATGCCTAGCGCGCGCGACGGCGAGACAACCCGAAGCCGAGAGCGAGCAGACCCGCGCCCAGCAGAGCGAGCGTGTCGGGCTCCGGCACCGACGGCGGTGGGGTGGTCGTCGGAGGCGTCAACCCGAAGCCTGAGTAGGAGAGCGTCGTGCCGTTCGAGAGAACGACAGTGATGTTGTCCGGATCGACGAGAGCGCTCACAGGCGCGTTCGTATAGAGCACGTACCCGTCGGTGGCCGGCAATCCAAGTATCGAAATCGCTCCCAGCCCGGAAAAGGTCACGGAGTTACCCGTGCCGCTGCTGCGCGCGGCAGTGCCTGCGACGGCCGCGCAACCCTCGAACTCCGAGCCGAAAATCGGGCCGCAGGCCTCGACCGACGTCGAGTAGCCCGCCAGAGAAGAAAGCGTGACCGAGCTGACCTCGGAAGACTCCGCGCCGCCAAAAATGAAGGCCAGTGCGACGTCGGACGAGCCGTAAGGACTCAGATCGGTCGTTCCCGCCGCCTCGATGAAGCCACCCGAGCTCTCCAGGATGTCGAACCCGGTCGACTCGAGCGCCGACGTTGAGGTGCCCGTCGTGCACGACGCGCCGCTGAAATAACCGCAAGCCGCGTCGAGCAGAGTCGTAGTCGTGGGCGTGCGACCATCGTAGTTGGGCACCGAGCCCGACGCCCCCGGAGTAAGGGCCAGAGGAGCGGCCAGCGCCGTACCCGAGATCAGGCAGGCGGCGCCGACAGCGGCCTGGAGTGCGTACGAGCGTTTCATTATGGCGTTCTCCCCTGAGCGAAGAGCGGCGATGCGTTCTATGGCACCGTCGGGCATCCCACGAAATGCGGGACTGAGCACTCATGTGCACGATTCGTGCCTGGGGAAATAAGTTCAGTATAGTCAATGTGCTGGGAAAGCGACCCCGCGCATGTGGGGCCGGCTGTAAGAAATGGCGACGGTGCGCCCGTCAAACCGTTGTCAGCACATGGTGATCAAATGTTGCGCCGGCGGCGAATCTCTAGAAATCCAAAGAAACGTCAACCGGCTCAACTTCGAGCCGGCTCGTGCGTCAAACCCATTGAGGATTGAGGCACACACGATTGCGTTGTGATCCCGGTGTGCCGGTTGCGCTCGAGACTTCCCCCTCCCTGAGACTCGAGCAGCGCCGGTAGAACTCGCCACTTGCGAGCACCGTCGGAAGCCTACCGTCTTGGTAGCCCCAAGGCGGTTTTTTTTTGCCGATGAACGGTGTCAGCCGATTTTACAGATGCGGCCTCGGTCACGGTGATCCGCCGTCAACCCACTGAAAGACAATCACTTCTGTAAGGTGGCATAGCTTTTGCTTTGCCATGACGTGACGCCCGCCGAGACATCGCCGCGGGACTAGAGACCCCGGAGAGGGTCGGCCCAACTTGGGGAGATTCAAAAGATGAAGCATGCAATCAGGCTCACTGCCGCGGCAGTGCTGCCCGTCGCCCTGTTGCTCGCCGCGCCGCTGGCCTTGGCAGGGGGCAATAACAACTCGCCGCCCGCCGGAGCGATTCTCGATCTCGGCGGCGGGGAGACCGCAACCTCCGCGCAAGCCATCAACCACGGCGCTCCGGTCGAGGAGTCGGTGAGTTTCGTGGCCGGGTTGACCGACACGCAGATCACGTTCGCCTTCCGCGAGGATCCGGCCTACATTTCCTTCGGCAGCGTCTCGCTGGTCAACGACACGACCAGCAGCAGCAATCTGTTGCTGAACGGCAATTTCGCGGACGGCACCTACTCCGACCCGATCAGCGCCACGGACCCCTACGGAAACGCGAGCGTGCCGGACGATTGGAGCTACGCGAATGTCTATGGCGCTACGGCACAGGGCAGACTGACAACTTGCGGCGATTTCACCTCGGGCTACTGCTGGTACGACGGATCGGTTCAGGCCTATGACGCCCTCGACCAGGTCGTCGCCACCACCGTGGGGGATACGTACACGTTGTCGTTCTGGTACACGGATAATGGGGGTTTGACCGACTTCTCCGATCTCTCGACCAACGGCGACACCACTGGCACGGGGGGCAACGGGGTCGACATCCTCGCCTACGCTCAGGCCGGCTTGCCGCCAGCCTGTCCGCCCGGAGAGGTCTGCACTCACCCCTCGGCCCCGGAGCCGTCGACGCTCCTGCTCCTTGCCGGAGGACTCCTCGGAATCGGCTTTGGCCTGCGCCGTCGCGCCTCGTCTCGCCGCTAGGGAGCGCCCCTGAGGCTCAGCGCGCTAAGCAACCGCTGAGCCCCGGGCGCGCAGACCTCTAGGCCGCCTGAGCAGCGGTCGGAGTAGTGGCCTCGGTAGTGCGCCGCTGCAGCGCCGGCAGCCGCATGGCCACTTCCAGGCCCCCGTCGGGGACGTTATGTGCCTCGATGCTGCCGCCGTGGACCGCGATGGCGCGGGCTGCGATCGCCAGGCCCAGGCCCTCGCCGCCGCCGGCGCGGTCTCGCGCTGCATCGACGCGATAGAAAGGCTCGAAGATCAGCTTCAGGTCCTTCTCCGGGACGCCGGGTCCGTGGTCCCGCACCTCGACCTGGACCTGTCCCCCGGAGTCCTCAGAGTGAGCAGGGCCCTGCTCCGCTGAGCCTTCAAGGCGTAGGAGGGGCTGTCCCCCGCGCCCAGCGGTGACGACGACCGCGGAGCCGGACGGGCCGTAGCGTACGGCGTTGCGGATGACGTTCTCGAAGGCGCTGCGCAGAATCTCCGGATCGCCAGAGACCTCCAGGCCTGCCTCGGCGCGAAGAGACAGCGTGCAGTTTCGTGCCTCTGCCTCGATAGCGACGTCCTGCGCGATCGTCTCCAGCAGCTTGCCCACATCCACGGGGATACCCTGGAAAGCGCTTCCCGGACGCTCCAGTCGGACGAGCTTCAGAATGCGGGCAATGAGCTGCTCCAGGCGGTCGGCTTCGTTCGCGATACGCGTAAGCTGCCGCTCCACCCCTCCATCCTCCCGCCGCGCCAGAGACAGCGCGAGCTGCAGTCGGGTGAGCGGCGAGCGCAGCTCGTGCGAGACGTCGCGCAGGAGCTGCTGCTTGGATTCGAGCAGGCTCTGCACCCGCTCCGCCATGTTGTCGAAGTCTGCGGCGAGAAGCGCAAGGTCATCCTGACGCCCCTTGAGACGTGGCGCCATGCGTACACTGAGGTTCCCTGCCGTCATCTCCCGCGTGGCCTGACGCAGCCGATCGATCGGACCGACCAGGTGCCGCGTCAGAAAGAAGCAGATGACGGTGCTCACCAACAGCGCGATGGCGAGTATTGCGCCCGCCACGCCGGGCAGCTGCAACTCACCAAAGAGCAGCGCATGCTCGCGCAGGGGTCCGACGATGACGTGATACGTACTTCCATCCGGCGCCACCAGGACGAGCGCTCCCCCTACGGGGGCGATCGCGCCGGAACGCACCGTCTTCATCCCGTGCTTCGTCCGCCCGTTCAATGGCACCTGCAGGAAGTGCGGCAGCGGTCGATCGAGCAGGTCGTGACCGTTCGGGCCGACCACATAGGTGCGTGAGAATGCCGGGTCGCGCGCGAGGCCCTCGAGCCACTCGCGCAGCGCATCCGGTCCACCACTCTCGAAGGCGTCGTCGGCCTGCGCAAAGAGGTCGCCCCGCTGAACCCACGGTACCTCGTCGCGGCGCTGGATGGAGGCGCTCACGGCCACGATGACCGTCCCCGCGAGAATCAGGGCGATGGCGAGCCAGAATGACCTGAAGATTCGCCAGTAGAGTGAATGCATGCCTACTTCTGAGTGAGGGCGTAGCCCGAGCCGCGCACGCTCTGGACGGAGAGCCGGTCCGTCAGTTTCCCGAGCTTACGCCGCAAATTGCTGACGTGGGTATCGAGGCTGCGGTCCGTCGGCAGCAACCGCCGCCCCAGCGCCTGCAGCATCAGGTCCTCGCGGCTCACGGTGCGGGTGTCGGCCCGCACCAGCAGCTCGAGGATCCGCAGCTCCGCGGCTGTGAGCTCGAGGTCCTCCCCTTCGACTTCCGCCCGCCTGGCGCGCAGATCGAGCCGTAGCGGCCCCCAACTGACGGCGCCCGCCACTGGCTGGGGCTCCGCTGCCATGCGCCGCAGCACCGCTCTGATGCGCGCCACGAGCTCCCGCGGGCTGAAGGGCTTGGCGAGGTAGTCGTCGGCGCCGAGCTCCAGGCCAATCACCCGGTCGACCTCCTCGCCGCGGGCGGTGAGCATGATGACCGGAATGCGGCTGACCGAGCGC
>Ga0335075_10001879_pt1 | contig 34199 bp, 44 predicted proteins | sample Lox_Sample_24_FD_206723 | JGI IMG/M metagenome (GOLD analysis project Ga0335075, IMG submission 206723) | Soil microbial communities from Loxahatchee National Wildlife Refuge, Florida, United States - Lox_Sample_2.4 | ecosystem: Environmental > Terrestrial > Soil > Wetlands | place: USA...
GTGATCTAGCCTTGGAGGTTCGGTTCCAGGACTTCTTCGGAAGCATCGGCCTGCTCGATATGCCGGAAGAGGTTTGTCTGAGGGGTGCCGAGTTGCGCGCTCGCTTCGGGTTAAAAACACCTGACGCACTACATCTCGCCTGTGCGCAGCATCATCGCTGCGATGCGCTTTGGACGAACGACTCGCGGCTCGACAAGGCATCCGGCGGGATGGCCCGAAATATATTCGTCTGAGCGCGAGAGAACGATGCGACTTCGTCAGATCGCGTTGGTGGCAAAAGATTTGGAGCCTGTTGCGGCACAGCTCAATGCGGTGTTCGGGTTGAAGATCGCATTCCGCGATCCCGCTGTTTCGACGTTCGGTCTGGTAAACGTGGTGATGCCGGTTGGTGGTGGGTTTCTGGAGATCGTACAGCCCGTGATGCCCGACGCATCGGCGGGGCGCTACCTCGCGCGCCGTGGTGGCAATGCGGGCTACATGCTGATCTTCGAATCGCCCAATGCGCTGGCGCATCGCGAACGTCTAATCGGCAAAGGCTTGCGCAGCATCGCGGAGTGGACCAAGCCGCACTACACCTTCACGCATTTCCATCCGAAAGATTTCGACGGCGTTTTGGTCTCCGTCGACACCGCTGGAGATGGCTCGACATGGCGCGAACCTCTCGGTGATTGGCCACCGGCCGGGCCGGAGTGGAGAGACCATCTCGCGCCAGACGACATCAAGGGCATCGTCGGCGCGACGGTCCAGACCCGGGACCCGCAAGGTGCTGCCGATCGCTGGTCCGATCTGCTTCAGACCGAGCGTGACGGCACCGCTCTGAAATTTGAGGGCGCAGTGGTGCGTTTTGTTGAACCTGTCGATGCTGACGGCACCGGCGTGATCGGCATCGACGTCGCCGTTGCAGATCCACCGGCAATCGCCGCGCGCGGCGAGGCCGCTGGCGCGCCTGCCGTTAACGGCAAGCCGCAGATCGGTGGCGTGTCGTTCACTTTGGTGGCGGGTTAACTCAAAACCGTCAACATGATCCGCTTTATGCGGGCCATGACAATTTTGGAGTGGGTCAAATGAGAAGGCCGGCGTTGCCGCCGGCCTTTCTCGGTTCAGATTAAGACGAGGTCTACTTCACATTGCTCGTGCGCTTGATGAAATCCGCGACGTTGTCGTGGAGTTCTTTCAGCGACTGTTCGTGCGCGTAGACCATGTGGCCGGATTCGTACTGCTTGTACTCGATATGGCTCTGCAGGTTGCGCGGGATCGGGAGTTGGCGCATCTCGTAGATGCCCTCATAATACGGCGTCGCGAGGTCATAGAAGCCGCCGTTCAGCATCACGCGAAGGTTCGGGTTGGTCTTCATCGCCGTTGCCAGATCGGGCATCACGTTGAGCGGCGTCTGGAGCGCCTGGCCCTGACCCGGCTGCTGGTGTTTCAGATCCCAATCGTTCAACGGCGCGAACAGGAAGTATTTCCGGCCTTCGCCATACTTCAGTTCCGTCCGCGCATAGTCGTTGAAGGCAGAGATGTAGGCCGAGCTGATCGCCGATGACTGCGGATCGTAATCGGCTTCCTTGTTCAGCGGATCGAGCGACGGACCCGAGAACCGCGTGTCGAGACGGCCGGTGGTGATATCGCCGTCCTTCTGCAGGTTCTGTTCGAACATGCCGCCGTCGATGCGCAGATCGGCCTTCAGGATGTAGTCGACCGGCAGGCCTGTGTAGTTGTGCAGCTTCTGCGCGATCGTTTTGCGCTGCGCGTCATTGAGTGCTGCGCCCGCCTGCAACGCCATCGCGTAGTCGCCCATCGCGAAGTGCTGCACTTCGCCCAGGAACTTGCGCAGGTCCGCCGGCTTCTGGCCCGGCAGCTTGTTGTGATACCAGGCCGTCGCCGCGTAGGTCGGCAGGCCGAGCTGATAGGGCAGGTTGACGCCGGGATTCACCTGCGGACCGTCGACGCTCATGTCGAAGTTCAGGATTTGCGACAGCATGATCACGCCGTTCAGGTCGATGGCGTACTGGTTCTCCAGCATGTTGGAGAGCACCGCCGCGCGCGTCGTGCCATAGCTTTCGCCGAAGATGTATTTCGGGGAATTCCAGCGCGAATATTTCGTCAGGAACAGGTTGATGAACTCGGCAAAGGCGTGGCCGTCTTCGTCGACGCCCCAGAACGCCTTGTCCTTGTCCTTGCCCGCGATGCGGCTGAAGCCCGCGCCGGGCGCATCGATGAAGACGAGATCGCTGACGTCGAGCAGGCTGCCGTCATTGTCGACAACCTTGTACGGTGCCGCTGGCGTGTGGCTGTCGTCGGAGGTCACGACGCGCTTGGGCCCGAACGCGCCCATGTGCAGCCATACCGATGCCGAGCCCGGACCGCCGTTGAACACGAAGGTGATCGGGCGTGACGCCGCGCCGACGCCTTTGCGGAAATAGGCGGCATAGAACATCGACGCTTCGGCAGAGGGGTTCTTCGCCGCTTCGGCCTGGGCCTCCTTGTCGTTCTTGTCGGCTTCGGGGACCGGGACGTCATCCCAGTTCTTGGCATGGACCACGAGCGTGCCGGCAACCGCGGTGTAGTTGATGCGACCTGCGGCCGTGCCAACCGAACCGTCGGTCGAAACCGCGTCCGGCTTGAAGTATTTGCCCGCGCCCTCGACCGGCTTTTCAGCCGGCTTGTCGGGTGCCGCGGCGAACACGAACGCGCCGATCAGCGCCGCGCCGAGTGCCGCCGTGGAGGCAAGCGTCCTGATCCTGTTTCCCGAAAACTGCATGAAAGTCCCCTCGAAAAGATTGCGTATTGTAGAGGCGATGGCAGGCAAAAGTGCAACAGAGCGGAGCACCATGCCCATCACAAGGCCGCGAATATCATGGCCGATCTTTGAGGATCGGGAGGGTCTGAACTAGCGGCGGCTTTCGCAGCTCCTCTTCCAGGAGAATTCCCGCAAACAGCGCCAGAAGACAGAGCGCGACAAACAGCAGGGCAGGCCGCAGGCCTACCCGCGTCGAGCTCTTTCGTCGCCCGTTCAGGCGACGACGATGGAACGATGCGATTCGTCTCGGCATGATTGTCGGCGAGCAGGGGCGGGGAGCGATTGCCGCTCCCCGCGCATGCTCACAGCGCCTTCGACAGGCCGACGAACAGGCCGCGTCGCGCGCCCCATTGCGGCGCACCGACGCCGATGCCGGAGCCGTCGCGAATCTCATACTTCTCGTCGAACAGATTGATCACGTCGAGCCGCGCGGTGACGCTTTTCAAGCCGTCGATATCGAAGCTGTGGCTCGCGCCGATATTCACCTGCACATAGCCCGGCACGCTATCGCCGTTCGGCGTTGCGCCATCCTTGCGCAGGCCTGAGCCGTAAAGCATGTCCGCGCTGAAGCGCGTTCCGAGCCATGTGTAGGAAGCGCCGGCCGACAGCGTGACGATCTGCTGATGATCCAGCGGGATATAGTGATCGGCGATGTAGCTGAGATCGCCCGGATCGAACTGGAACTGGCTCGACACGATGTCCCGGCCATCGGCGCGCTCATATGCCAGGTTCAGGTAGCTCGAGAACGCGTCGCGGTCATAGGTGCCGGTGAACTCCAGCCCGTATTGCCGGCCGGTGAGATAGTTGAACGGCGTGAGAATGATCGGCGCGCCGAACTGGCCTTCGTCGATCAAATTGTGCGACGCCTTGTAGAAACTGTCGAGGCCGAGCGTGAGTTCGTCGCTGAGTTTCTGGCTGACGCCGACGTCGTAGTAGTCCGCGCGCTCGGCCTTGGCCGTGTCGTCGAGCGTGATCAAAGGTGTTGCTGTCGTTTTGCCTGCGAAGGCCGCGACATCGGTGTTGGATATCAGCTCGATCGGCGGCGGAGAGAAGTAGCGCGAGAAGCCGGCGTGGACGGTTGTCGTATCGGTCGGGGTCCATACCGCGTTGACGCGCGGGCTGACCTGGCTCTCGTGATCGAACGCGTCGAATTCGTCGTAGCGCAGGCCGTAGTTCAGCGTCAGTGAGGAAAACACCTTCCATTCATCCTGCACGTAGAGACTGTAGCTCCAGGCGTGTGTGCCGACGTTTCCGGAATTGATCGTGAACGGAACGTCGCTGGTCTGAACGCAGGAATTGAAAGGGTCCGCCAGTGTGCCGCTACCCGAACACGATGCCGGCAGCACCACGGACGACGTGTTGCTGACGAGATCATCGGCCTGATAGATCGCGCCGAAGCGTATCGTGTGGCTTTCGCCGGCATGCCACGCGGCCTCGGCTTGAACGCCATAGGCTTCGTCACGCTTGTATGCCGTCTGCGCTATGCCGTTGTAGAGCAGGTCGCCGATATCGCCACCCGGTGTGTAGTAAAGGCTGGAATACCGGGCGAACCCACTCACCTGTACATCCACTTCGCCCATCGTGCGTAGGTAGCTGAGGATGCCGTAATGGGTGATCTCGCGCTGTTGCTCGTTGAGATCGTTGCTCAGAAACGTCGTCTGGCCGTTTGCTTCCAACACGCCTGACGGGCCGAGGCCGGTGACGTTGTCGATGCCGCTGGGCTGAAGACCGCGCGAATTGGGGATCTCGAACATGTCGTTCGACGTGCCCAGGATTGCGGTGAGGCTGCTGTTCTGGTCGAGGATGTCCTGGAGGAACGCGAAGCCGTGCCATTGCTTGGTGCGGTCGTGCAGCGGATCGGAACTGCCATCCGGTGACTCGATGCCGAGCGAGTCCGTGGTGTAATCGCCCGAGACGAAATAGTTGAAGCTGCCGTCCGAGCCGCCGTAATCGAAACTCGGCGTGATCTGGCTGTGGCTGCCGCCATAGATGCCGACCTGTCCACCTTCATCGAACATGCCGCTCTTGGTCTGTACGTCGATGATGCCTGCAGTACGGTCGCCATATTCCGCGGGCAGGGCGCCGGTGATGAGCTTCACCGATTCCGCAAGCCGCGGATCGAGCGTTTGCCCGAACACGGAAATGCCCTCCGGAATGATGATGCCGTTCAGGCGGTATTGCAGGCCGTTGTGCTCGCCGCGGATGTGCAGCTGGCCGAATGAATCCTGCGCAGCACCCGGCGCCTGAAGAATGACCTGGTTGAGCTGGGTGTTCTCGCCGCCCGGCTGGCTGTCGATATCCTTGGCGGTGATGACATAGGTCGAAGCGCCGGTCTGGGTCTGGATGCCGTTGCGTGCTTCGGCGAGTTTCTGCGCGGTGACGACGACGGTTTCGACGGATTGCGTTGTGCCGCCGTCGACTTGCGCGACGGCAGGCGTGACAAGACTGAGTGCCGCGGCCGTTGCGGCCGACGACAGGAGAAGAAAACGAGACATGACTGACTCCACAAATTCGAAAGAGCGCGCGCCGCCGAAAGAACGGCGCGCTGTGTGTGAGCGCATGCGCACGCAGAGACTGCGTGCTCAGACGTTCACATGTTCGAGGTTTTGAAGGTCAGGCTTTGGGTGGCGCGCGGCTTCGCCACGCGTGCGACGGCCTTTGCGCCGCGACGGGGATGTCGGCGACGATCTTGATGATCGACACCGTGGCAGTCGGCAGCAGAAGAACGGCCGCTGTCGGTGTAACGAACTGGCCGCTGTGCAAAATTTCCTGACAGATCGGGCAGTTGGCGGGGTCGCCGTTCGCCGGGAATTTGTCCGCCGGATCCTGCTTTCCGGTCTCGTGATTGAGTTTGGCGTAGGACGAGAAGGTGTCCGGCTTGAGATGGATATGGGTCTGCGTGATGTAGCTCTGCAGGCCGAATGCCAGCATCACGAACAGCGAAATCGCCAGCCGCAAAGCGGAATTCCGCTTCGGCAACGCTTTCGTACTGGACTTCCCGCGACGCATCGTGCCGGACCTTACGCCGAACCGCGCGGCACGAGCAACCGCGAGACGTGCTTAATAGAGATCGCGCGTGATGCGGAACCCGATGCGCGCACGCTCGGCCTCGGCAAGGTAACCGCGATCCACGCTGCCGCTATGTGTCGGGTCGTTCGCCCAGGGAAGCTGGAACTGCACGCCGAGCGTCGCCACCCACGGGTGTGCGATGTACTGAATGTTTGGCCCGACATAATAGCTCGTCGCCACGGGGACGCCCTTGCCGTTCAGGAGCAACCCATCGAAATCATGTTCGACGTTGAACTCGATGCCGGCCGACCATTCCCAGGTGATGTTGTAGGCCGCGCCGGCGTTGAAGGTGAGAGCGCTGACATCGCTCCACGTTCCGTCTTTCTCCGAGCCGAACTCGCCGCCGGTGTTGATGACGACACGAAGCCGGTCGTTGATGAAATTCTTCTGCAGAATGAGGAGCGCTTCCATCCCGCGGGAGTTCGGGCTGACGCCACCATTCGCAAGGAAACCCAGTCCGATCGGATCGAAGTAAACGTTCATCGCCCGATAGACGGCTTCGCCTTCGGTGCCGCCCCATTCGCTGCCGCTTTCCGACGGCGACGCGGGCGCGGTGTGGTCATGCTCGTATGCCCACGCATAGGACGTCGACATGGCGAGCTGCAGCTTGTCGCTCCAGCCATATTCGATCTCGGTCTCGCCTTCGAACTCGCTGAAAGCGCGATGGCCCATGCCCGTGTTCCAGCCGAAATTCTGTTCGAGCTCGAAGGCGTGCTCCGGCTCGATATCCGTTGCGTCCATCGTGAGGAAGGGTTGGTCGTCGGCGCGTGCGATGCTTGCGGCGAGCGAAAGCGCGGTTGCCGACAACAGAACGAGTGCGATGCGCATCAATGAGTCCGGTCAATATTTCGGCGGCCGTTCTCAGGTTTGTCGCAAAGTTTGTCAATGCGAATTAGTCGCATTTGGGCAAAAGAACCGGTCCTATCCGGCCAGCGCCCGGAATTGCGGCTCGGGATGCTGACCGAGCGCGCGGCGCATGTTGGAGCGTGTCGGCTCCGGCGCCGCCGTCAACGCGCGCTGAAACCACAACCGCGCACCCGTGGTGCAGCCCTCGGCTGCGAGAAGGGATGCGTAATTGTAAGCGCCGCGGAAATACCCGCGCGCCGCCGATTGGCGATACCAGTTCCGCGCGGCGGCACGGTTTGGCGCCGTGCCCCAGCCTTCCTCAAAGCAGCGTGCGACGAGATTCATCGCGCGCTCGTGCCCGCCGCTGGCCGCGCGCATGTACCAGACGAAGGCTTCGTTCCGGTCGCGTGGGATGCCGAGCCCGTCAAGGAGGAGATGTCCGAGGTTGTACTGCGCCCAGGCCAAACCCGCCTCCGCGGCGATGCGATAGTTCTCAGCGGCGCGTGCAAAATCGCGCGGTGCGCCCCAGCCATTTTCGTAGCAGCGGCCCACCATGTTGCGCGCTTCGATATCGCCGCTCTTTGCCGCGCAGAGGAAGCACGCGAACGCGGCGCGTCCGTCTTTCGCGACGCCTTGCCCATCGAGCAACAGGCGACCGAGCAGCACTTGGGCTTCGGGCAATCCGCAGGATGCTGCGGCTTCGACCCACACGGCCGCTTCGCTGCTTTGAAGGAGATTCCGCAACTCCTCCGGCGGCATCATGGTCAGCGCCGCGACGCGCCAGGCATGTGCCGACTGCGGCGCGTTCATGTCTCGCCCCATTTGCGGATGAGGTTGTGATAGAGCGACGTGAGCTGCACCAGTGCGGCTTCTTCAGCCTTGTTCTGTCCCAACTGGATGATGGTGCGGTCCAGATTGAAGAGCAGGGTGCGCTCGCCATCGTCTTTCACCATGCTCTGGATCCAGAAGAATGAGGCGATGCGCGCGCCACGCGTCACCGGCGCCACGCGATGGAGCGACGTGGCCGGATAGAGGATCATGTCGCCGGCCGGCAGCTTCACATTGTGCGTGCCGTAGGTGTCTTCGACGATCAGTTCGCCGCCGTCGTAATCCTCAGGCGCGCTGATGAAGAGTGTCGCGGACACGTCGGTGCGGAGGCGGCGCGATGTGCCGGGGACTTGTCGGATCGCGTTGTCGACATGCGCGCCGAATGCCATGCCCGGTTCGTATTTGTTGAACAGGGGCGGGAAAACGTGATTGGGCAGCGCCGCGCTGATGAAAAGTGGGCTGCGTTCCAAAGCACCCACCACCAGCGCGCCAAGCTCGCGCGCTTCGGCGCTGTCCTGCGCGAGCTGAAGGTTGTCCTTCGCTTTTGCGGACTGGAAACCGGCCGTGACGCGGCCGTCTCCCCACGTGGCCTTCGTCAGACGATCGCGGCAGTGCGCGACTTCGTCGGGCGAAAGCACCTGGGGGATTCGAAGAAGCATGCGTTACAGGCTCGCGTCCAGAGTCAGGAGGAACGTCCTTCCGGCCGCCGGCACAGTATGGTTCTCACCCGGACGCGTGAAGTAGGAGTTCACATAGTAGTATTCGTTGGCCAGATTGTAGCCGTTGATCTGAATATCGAGCTGGTCGTTGATCTTGTATCCCGCCATCGCGTCGAAGGTCACATGCGAGGGGACATGGGCGACGATGATGGTGCCCGGTACGGTGGCGTTGTCGGTGCCGGCTGATACGCGGCTCATGTAGTTCAAGCCGCCGCCGAGGCGCAAACCGCTTTCGAAATCGTAGGTCGTCCAGAGATTGGCCTGGTTGTGCGCGGTGTTCGGGATCGGACCGTGCACGCCGACGCCCGCCAGCCCGACCGCGGTCGGGTCGAGATAGGTGTAACCCGCGATCAATTCCCAGTTCTCCGTGATACGGCCCTGCGCGTCGAGCTCGAAACCGTTCACGCGCTCCGTTCCGGCAAGCGTTTGCAGGTTCGGATTGGTCGGATCGCTGATGCGCGCATTCGTCATCTCGGTGTTGAACAGCGCTGCGGTCAGCGAAAGCATGCCGTCGAGCACCGTCGTCTTTCCGCCGACCTCAAAGGTGCGGTCTTTCTCAGGCCCCAGATCCTGGTTGCTTGCCGCAAGCGACAGCGCTTCCGCCGACGGGTTGAACGAGGTGCCATAGGAGACGTAGAGGCTCGAGTTCTCCGTCGGCTTGTAGACGAGCGCGGCGCGCGGGCTGAAGATGTTGTCGACATGCGAGAAGTGCGACGGCGTGCCGAGCGGTTGATCGTAGTCCGCCGAGAAATGGTCGTACCGCACCGCCGCTGTCAGCGTCCATTGCGGACTGAAGTCGATCGTGTCGTTCAGATAGACACCCAGCGTCTTGGTACTGGTCACCGGTGTCTGGCGCACGCTCGTCTGATGCAGATTCGCGAACGCTTCGTTGGGATCGGGATCGAGTAGCGGCGTCGGCAGGATCTCGTCGTCCTGGTTGGTGAAGCGCACGAGGCTGGCGATTTCCGAATCCGCTTCGACGCCTCCGACAAACGTATGCGCGATGCTGCCGGTCGCGAACTTCGCGGTCACATCGGCGTTGTTCATCATCGTGGTGATGACGCCCGACGAACTCGGACGATCGCGCAGCACCCAGATGTCGTTCACGGGCGTGCCTTCGACGGGATAGAGCGGATTGTTCAGCGTTACCGGAACCGGCGCGCTGACCGACGAGCAAAGCGTCGCGCCCGCGTAATAATAGGGCGACGAGGAATCCGTGAAGCAGTTCGCGCTGCCATAGATCGCCGCCGTCTGGCGTGAGTCGAACCAGTATGAGCCATAGCGTGCCGTGTCGCTGAACGAGAACATATCGTTGAACGTGTGCTCGAAGCGACCGGTCACGACATCGACGTCGGTCTTGAAGCGGTCGTCCGCAGGCAGGCCGTAATACGTGTCACGCGCGACCGGTGCCGGCTTACCGAACAGGAACGGGACGCCATAATCCGGCAGGTTGTCTTCCTGCTGGTGCAGATATTTCAGCGTGAAGCTCGTGTCCGTATCGATGCCCCATGCGAAGGAGGGCGCCGCGCCCCAGCGTTCGTTGCGGGCATAGGGACGATCGACGACGCTGCTGTCCTGTCCCATCAGGTTGATGCGCATCGCCATGTCGTCGCCGAGGACGTAGTTCATGTCGGCGGTTGCGCGGATTTCGGAATTGGTGCCGCCGGTGACGGAGAAGTTCTCGACCGGATACAGCACCGGCGCCTTCGTCACCTGGTTGATCACGCCACCGGTCGAGCCGCGTCCGAACAGGGTCGACGCCGGGCCCTTCAGGACTTCGATGGAGTCGTAGTCGAACGTGTCGCGATCGTAGAGGCCGGTATCGCGCAGACCGTCCATGTAATAGTCGTCGCCCGCCGAGAACCCGCGCAGATTGACGAGATCGCCATGCGTGCCGCCTTCGCCGGCGTTCAGCGTGATGCCGGGCACATTGCGCAGCGCATCCTGAAGATTGTTCACGCCCTGCTGCTGGATCACTTCCGCGGGGACGACGTTGATCGATTGCGGTGTGTTCAAAATCGTTTTGGGCAATACGTCGAGATCGGTCTTGCGTCCGGTGACGACGACGGTCTCGATCTCTTTGCTCTTCGGCGTGTCGTTGCTGGCGACTTGCTGCCCCAATGCCGCCGAAACCGCCGCGGCCGATGTGACCCCCAAACTCGCTGCGCCAAGAACGATCTTCGACGCCGACTTTCCGTACTGCATCACGCCCTCTACAAATTGATAATCACTCGCAAGTGGCGGGGAACATCTCGGATCGGCCCCCCGATGTCAATGCGAATTAGTCGCAATAAATGTCGCGCCGATGACAGAAAGCCTGGGACTCAGTCTAGGTTTGGGAAGGCCTACAGGGGGATTTGCCATGACATCCATGCTCGCGCCGGCACTGGCGCTCATCGTGCTGACATTGGTTGTCTGGATATGGATGTATGCGACACGCATCCCGGCGATGCAGGCCGCCAGGATCGACCCGCAGGCGGCCGCGCATCCGGGCTCGCTCGATGTGCTGCCGTCATCGGCGCGTCGCGTTGCCGACAACTACAATCATCTCCTCGAACAGCCGACGATTTTCTACGCGCTGTGTTTCATCATCGTGCTCGGCGGTCACACCGATGCGCTGTATGTGCAGCTCGCGTGGGGGTACGTCGCTTTGCGCGTCGTGCACACGCTGATCCAGTGCACGGTGAATGTCGTCAATCTACGCTTTCTCGTGTTCGCGCTCTCAACCATCATGTTGATGGTGATGGCAGGACGCGAGGCGATGAATTTCTTCTAGCTCGCGCCGTTTTCGTTCGGCTTCGTCTGCAGCTGGGCATAGTTCTCGATGCCCATCTGCTCGATCAGGCGGAACTGCGTTTGCAGCCAGTCGATATGCTCTTCTTCGTTCTCGATGATTTCGACGAACAATTCGCGCGTGACGAAATCGCGGACTTTCTCGCAGTGCGGAATCGCCTGTTTCAGATCGGCCGACGCCTGCCGCTCCATGCGCAGATCGCCGTGCAGGATCTCCTGCACATTCTCGCCGATCATCAGCTTGCCGAGGTCCTGAAGATTCGGAAGGCCGCCGAGAAAGAGGATGCGCTGGATCAACCGATCCGCATGCTTCATCTCGTCGATGGATTCTTCGTATTCCTTTTTCGCGAGGATGCTCAAACCCCAGTCGGCGAGCATGCGCGAATGCAGGAAGTATTGATTGATCGAGGTGAGTTCGTTCTTCAGGACAACGTTCAGGAAACGGATGACTTCGGCGTCGCCGGCAACCGAGGCGGTAGGGTGGGGCCCTATGCCGCTTTGTCCAGAACCTTTGCGGCTTTGTCCGCGTCCAGCATTCCCTCGATCGTTTCCTGGCATCGTCCGCAATTCCTTTTGACACCGCATCCAGCATAGACCGCTTCGGGCGACTTCGCGCCACAGTCGATCGCATCCCAGATTCGGGCTTCGTTCAGTCTATTGCAGACGCAGACGATCATCGGCCAGTTCCAGCGGGTACAGCATGGATATGGTGTTATTGCGAGTGATTGTCAATCGCGGAACTGAGCGCTCACGGTTTGCGCCAAGCAATGGCCGCGGCGTCTCCTTTGACTTTGGCGTCGATCAGGGTCGAAACCTTCAAATTCTGGCAGCCAAAAGCTTCGATTCCATAAACGAGGGAGCCAGGCTGGGCAGGGTCTGGCGAGGTTATCGGGTCTTTCTGCACATCGACCTGCTTGCCGGTGGCATCATAATAACCGGCATTCACGACATCATATGTGTTCTTTGCGCAGTTGAACGCATAGTTGGCCCGGGCAACCGTATAGGCCTTGCCGCCGGGACTCTGTTGCGGAGTCGTGAAAACCAGCAAAACCCGAACGCTCGCCAAACCGAAATCGGAGGCCGTCTGGGAGATATCGCCCCAGTAATAGTTGCCTCCGCCGGTGGCGATCAGGACGTAGCCGTCATTGTCTGAGGCCGCGCGGGCGGCTGCAAAAGAAGAGGCAAAAACAGCAACAACTGCTAAAGCGTTACGAATCCTCACGAAATTCTCCCCGGTTCCAAATAGGTGACGGGATCATTACGCAACAGACATGTTTTGCGCAAGACGCAGAAAGCCTGGATTTTTGCCGTTGCGAAATATCGTTTCCCAAGGCTTGACCGGAAAAACCCACCCTTCTATATAGCCGCACCTTCCAGGGCAGGCCGTTTGCGCGAAAACCGCAAAAACGCTGCTGGGAAGCCAGTTTAAAGCGTTGAACCGCGCGACTCACCGAGTCCTCCGCGTGTCAGGGGCAGGCCAGAGATGGCTCGCGCGCCCCGTTTTTGTTTTGCCGTGAAAGCGGCGCTGATGAGGAAGACGAATGCCGACAGTCAACCAGCTCATTCGCAAACCGCGCGGCTCCAAGCCGAAGCGCAACAAGGTGCCGGCTCTGCAGGAATGCCCGCAGAAGCGCGCCGTTTGCACCCGCGTCTATACGACGACGCCGAAGAAGCCGAACTCGGCGCTTCGCAAGGTGGCGAAGGTTCGTCTGACCAACGGTTTCGAAGCGCTCACCTACATCCCGGGCGAGGGCCACAATCTGCAGGAGCACTCGGTTGTTCTGATCCGCGGTGGCCGCGTGAAGGACCTTCCGGGCGTTCGCTATCACATCATCCGCGGCGTGCTCGACACGCAGGGCGTGAAGGACCGCAAGAAGCGCCGCTCGCTCTACGGCGCCAAGCGTCCGAAGTAAGGAGATCTCTTAGATGTCACGTCGCCGCCGCGCCGATAAACGCGAGATCACCCCGGACGCCAAGTATGGCGATCTCATCCTCGCGAAGTTCATGAACAGCCTGATGTATGACGGCAAGAAGTCCGCCGCCGAAGGCATCATCTACGGCGCATTCGATACGATCCAGGCCAAGACCAAGCAGGACCCGATCCAGGTTTTCCACGAAGCGCTGCGCAACGTGGCGCCGGCGATCGAAGTGAAATCCCGCCGCGTCGGTGGCGCGACCTATCAGGTTCCGATCGAAGTCCGCACCGATCGCGGCCGCGCGCTCGCGATCCGCTGGCTGATCACGGCTGCGCGTGGACGCGGCGAGCCCACGATGATGGGCCGTCTCTCCGGCGAGCTGATGGATGCCGCCAACAATCGCGGCTCTGCCGTGAAGAAGCGTGAAGACACGCACAAGATGGCCGACGCCAACCGCGCCTTCTCGCACTACCGCTGGTAACTGATTAATCCGAGTACAGACTATGGCCCGCACGACCCCGCTCAATATGTACCGCAACATCGGTATTGCCGCGCACATCGACGCCGGCAAGACGACGACGACCGAGCGCATTCTCTATTACACGGGCAAGTCGCATAAGATCGGCGAAGTGCACGACGGCGCCGCCACCATGGACTTCATGGAGCAGGAGCAGGAGCGCGGCATCACGATCACGTCGGCTGCCACGACGTGCTTCTGGAAAGATCACCGCATCAACATCATCGACACACCGGGGCACGTGGACTTCACGATCGAAGTCGAGCGTTCGATGCGCGTGCTCGACGGTGCGGTTGCCGTGTTCGACGCCGTTGCCGGTGTCGAGCCGCAGTCCGAGACCGTGTGGCGCCAGGCCGACAAGTACAAGGTTCCGCGCATCTGCTTCGTGAACAAGATGGACCGCACTGGTGCCGACTTCGCGCGCTGCGTCTCCATGATGATCGACCGTCTGGGCACGCGCCCGGCCGTCATCGCGTGGCCGATTGGTGGCGAAGCCGATTTCAAGGGCATCGTCGATATCGTGAAGATGAAGGCGCTGGTCTGGCACGACGAGCAGCTCGGCGCGAAGTTCGACGAAGTCGAGATTCCGGCCGACCTTCAGGACAAGGCGAAGGAGCTGCACACGCAGCTCGTCGAGATGGCGGTCGAAGAAGATGAGAAGCTTCTCGAGGCCTATCTCGAAGGCAACATGCCGTCGATCGAAGATCTGAAGAAGTGCATTCGTAAGGGCACGACCTCGTTCCACTTCGTGCCGGTCATGTGCGGCTCGGCGTTCAAGAACAAGGGCGTTCAGCCGCTGCTCGACGCCGTCATCGACTATCTGCCGTCGCCGCTCGACATTCCGGCGGTGAAGGGCATCGACCCGAAGGGCAACGAAGTCGAGCGTCCTGCGGACGACAAGGCGCCGTTCGCCGGTCTTGCATTCAAGATCATGGACGACCCGTTCGTCGGTTCGATCACCTTCGTGCGCGTCTATTCGGGTTCGATCACATCGGGTACCGGCGCGCTCAACTCGGTCAAGGACAAGACGGAACGCGTCGGTCGTATGCTTCTGATGCATGCGAATAGCCGCGAAGACGTGAAGGAAGCGCTCGCGGGCGACATCGTCGCGCTGGCCGGCCTCAAGCTGACCACGACCGGTGAGACGCTCTGCGATCCCAACAATCCGGTGATCCTGGAGCGCATGGAATTCCCGGAGCCGGTCATCGAAGTCGCGATCGAGCCGAAGACGAAGGCCGATCAGGAGAAGATGGGCGTGGCGCTCAACCGCCTCGCGCAGGAAGACCCGTCCTTCCGCGTCTCGACCGATCAGGAATCCGGCCAGACCATTCTCAAGGGCATGGGCGAACTCCATCTCGACATCAAGGTCGACATCCTGCGCCGTACCTACAAGGTCGACGCCACGGTCGGCGCGCCGCAGGTGGCCTATCGCGAAACGCTGTCGAAGCCGGTGACCGTCAAGTACACGCACAAGAAGCAGACCGGTGGTTCGGGTCAGTTCGCCGAAGTGACGATCGAGTTCGAACCCTTGCAGCCCGGTGAAGGCTTCGTGTTCGAGAACGACGTCGTCGGCGGCGCGATCCCGAAGGAATTCATCCCCGCGGTCGAAAAGGGCCTGAAGGCGCAGAAGGAAAGTGGCTTGCTCGCCGGCTTCCCGGTCATCGACTTCAAGGCGAAGCTGACGGACGGCAAGTACCACGAAGTCGACTCCAACGCGCTGACGTTCGATATCGCGGCGCGCGCTGCGTTCCGCGAACTCGCGTCGCGCGGTGCGGTGAAGCTGCTCGAGCCGATCATGAAGGTCGAAGTCGTGACGCCGGAAGACTTCCTCGGCGGCGTCATCGGCGATCTGAACTCGCGTCGCGGTCAGGTGCAGGGCACGGACAGCCGCGGCAACGCGCAGGTCGTGACCGCGATGGTCCCGCTGGCGAACATGTTCGGTTACATCAACACGCTGCGTTCGATGTCCCAGGGCCGTGCGCAGTATTCGATGGAATTCCATCACTACGAGCAGGTTCCGCAGGCGATCGCGGACGAAGTCAAAGCCAAGTACGCGTAATCGGCCTCAAGCAGCGAAGCGATAGGCCAAAGAAGTCAAAAGATCAGTATACGGAGATAGCATCATGGCGAAGGCAAAATTTGAGCGGACGAAGCCGCACTGCAACATCGGCACGATCGGTCACGTTGACCACGGCAAGACGTCGCTGACGGCGGCGATCACGAAGGTGCTTGCGGAGTCTGGCGGCGCGACGTTCACGGCGTACGACCAGATCGACAAGGCGCCGGAAGAGAAGGCGCGTGGCATCACCATCTCGACGGCCCACGTCGAGTACGAGACCACGAACCGCCACTACGCCCACGTCGACTGCCCCGGCCACGCCGACTATGTGAAGAACATGATCACGGGCGCGGCGCAGATGGACGGCGCGATCCTGGTTGTGTCGGCGGCCGACGGCCCGATGCCGCAGACCCGCGAGCACATCCTGCTGGCCCGCCAGGTCGGCGTGCCGGCGCTGGTCGTGTTCCTGAACAAGTGCGACATGGTCGACGATCCGGAGCTGCTGGATCTGGTCGAGATGGAAGTGCGCGAGCTGCTTTCGTCGTACGACTTTCCGGGCGACGACATCCCGATCGTGCGCGGCTCGGCGTTGATGGCGCTCGAGAACAAGGAGCCGAAGCTCGGCCACGATGCGGTGCTTGAGCTGATGGCGAAGGTCGACGAGTACATCCCGCAGCCGGAGCGTCCGATCGACAAGCCGTTCCTGATGCCGATCGAAGACGTGTTCTCGATCTCGGGCCGCGGCACGGTCGTGACGGGCCGCGTTGAGCGCGGCATCGTCAAGGTCGGCGAGACGGTGGAGATCATCGGCATCCGTCCGACGTCGAGCACCACGGTCACGGGCGTCGAGATGTTCCGCAAGCTGCTCGATCAGGGCCAGGCCGGCGACAACATCGGTGCGCTGCTGCGCGGTGTCGACCGCGAAGGTGTGGAGCGCGGCCAGGTTCTGGCCAAGCCCGGCTCGGTCACGCCGCACACGACGTTCAAGGCGGAAGTGTACATCCTGACGAAAGATGAAGGCGGCCGTCACACGCCGTTCTTCGCGAACTACCGTCCGCAGTTCTACTTCCGCACCACCGACGTGACCGGCATCGTGAAGCTGCCGGAAGGCACGGAGATGGTGATGCCGGGCGACAACATCTCGATCGAAGTCGAGCTGATCGTGCCGATCGCGATGGAAGAGAAGCTGCGCTTCGCCATCCGCGAAGGCGGCCGTACCGTCGGATCCGGCGTCGTGGCCAGCATCATTAAGTGACACGCCTTTAGGCGTGTCATCCCCGCGAAGGTGGGGATCCAGGTGGAATGAAGAGAATGAATTTGGTGATTGAAAACATGGGTGGCCGGGTCGCGCTTCGCTGCGCTCGCTGCCCGGCCATGACGAGGTCATAAGGCATGCAAAGCCAAAACATACGGATCAGGCTGAAGGCCTTCGATCACCGCATCCTCGACAATTCGACGCGGGAAATCGTCAACACGGCGAAGCGCACAGGCGCCCAGGTTCGCGGACCCATTCCGCTGCCGACGGGTATCGAGCGCTTCACCGTGAACCGCTCGCCGCACGTGGACAAGAAGAGCCGCGAGCAGTTCGAGATCCGCACCCATAAACGTCTTCTCGACATTATCGACCCCACCCCGCAGACCGTCGACGCTTTGATGAAGCTCGACCTCGCGGCCGGCGTCGACGTCGAAATCAAGCTGTAAGGAGCCCACACGCGATGCGCACGGGCGTCATCACCCAGAAGGTCGGCATGACCCGCCTGTTTTTGGCGGACGGCCGGCATGTGCCTGTCACGGTCCTGAAGCTCGATGGCTGTCAGGTCGTTGGCAAGCGCACCGAAGAGACCGACGGCTACACGGCCGTTCAGCTCGGCTCGGGCTTCGCCAAAGCGAAGCGTCTGACCAAGGCCGATCGCGGCAATTTCGCGAAGGCCGAAGTCGAGCCGAAAAAGAAGGTGGCAGAGTTTCGTGTCGATGCTGCGAACCTTTTGGACGTCGGCGATGTGATCCAGGCGGATCATTTCATCGAAGGCCAGAAGGTCGACGTGACGGGTGTCACGATCGGTCGCGGTTTCACCGGTGCCATGAAGCGCTGGAATTTCCGCGGTCTCGAGGCCTCGCACGGCGTGTCGATCTCGCACCGCTCGCTCGGTGGTACCGGTGGTCGTCAGGATCCGGGCCGTACGTTCAAGAACAAGAAGATGCACGGCCATTACGGCGTGGACAACATCACGACGCAGAACCTCGAAGTCGCGAAAGTCGACGTCGAGCGCGGCCTGATCATGATCAAGGGCGCGGTGCCCGGATCGAAGGGCGGCTGGGTCATGGTGCGCGATGCCGTGAAGCGTCCGCACAAGGATGTCCCGATGCCGGGTTCGGTGAAGAAGCGCGAAGCGGCGGCTCCGGCTGCGGCTGAGCAGAAGGCGGAGGGCTAACCGTGAAAACGAAGGTTCTCAACCTCGACAACAAGTCCACCGGTGAAGTCGAGCTCAACGACGACATCTTCGGTCTGGAGCCGCGCGCCGATCTGATCCAGCGCGTCGTCGTCTGGCAGCTCGCCAAGCGCCGCTCGGGCAACCACAAGATCCTGACCCGCGCGGAAGTGAACCGCACGAAGAAGAAGCTCGGCAATCAGAAGGGCGGCGGCGGTGCCCGTCACGGCCAGCGTTCCGCTCCGTTGTTCGTCGGCGGCGCGAAGGCCATGGGCCCGGTCGTGCACAGCCACGAGTTCGACCTGCCGAAGAAGGTGAAGGCGCTCGGTCTGAAGCATGCGCTTTCGTCCAAGGCGAAGTCCGGCTCGATCGTCGTGCTCGACGAAGCGAAGACGAAAGAGCCCAAGACCGGCGCGCTCGCGAAGCAGTTCGGCAAGCTCGGTTTCGAGAAGGTGCTGATCGTCGATGGCGAGTTCGACAAGAACTTCCAGATGAGCGCGCGCAACCTCTCGCATGTCGGCATGCTGCCGGCGAAGGGCCTGAATGTTTACGACATCATGCGCACGGACAAGCTGGTGCTGACGACTGCGGCGCTGAAGTTGATTGAGGAGCGCCTGGCATGAGCACGCATCATCACGACGTGATCCTGTCGCCGGTCATCACCGAAAAGTCGACGCTGCTGACGGAAGTGAACCAGGTCGTCTTCCGCGTTGCCGGAGACGCGACCAAGCCGAAGATCGTAAAGGCTGTTGCCGAGCTGTTCAAGGTGAAGGTCAAGAGCGTGAACACCGTCACGGTGAAGGGCAAGACGAAGGCCGCGCGCGGCCGCCCTTACAAGCGCAGCGATTACAAGAAAGCGATCGTGACCCTCGAAGAGGGCCAGCAGATCGACATCACGACGGGTCTGTAAGATGGCATTGAAGAAATACAAGCCAACGACTCCCGGCCAGCGCCAGTTGGTGCTCGTCGATCGTTCTGGCCTCCACAAGGGCGGCCCGGTCAAGGCGCTCACCGAAGGTCAGCACCGCCACGGCGGCCGCAACAACACCGGCCGCGTCACCGTGCGCTGGCAGGGTGGCGGTCACAAGCAGCGCTATCGCATCGTCGACTTCAAGCGCCGCAAGTTCGATCAGCCGGCGACTGTTGAGCGCCTGGAATACGATCCGAACCGCACCTCGTTCATCGCCCTGCTGAAATACAAGGACGGCGAGCTCGCCTACATCCTGGCGCCGCAGCGTCTGGCCGTCGGCGACACCGTTGTGTCGGGCGAAAAGGTCGACGTGAAAGTCGGCAACGCGATGCCGCTCGGCGCGATGCCGGTCGGCACCATCGTGCACAACATCGAAATGAAGCCGGGCAAGGGCGGTCAGGTTGCGCGGTCCGCCGGCACCTACGCGCAGTATCTCGGCCGCGACTCCGGTTATGCGACGCTGCGCCTGAATTCCGGCGAAGTGCGCAAGGTTCTGCTCACCTGCATGGCGACGATCGGTGCCGTGTCGAACCCGGACCACATGAACGAGATCATCGGCAAGGCCGGCCGCAATGTGTGGAAGGGCAAGCGCCCGCATGTCCGCGGTACCGCGATGAACCCGATCGACCATCCGCACGGTGGTGGCGAAGGCCGCACCAAGGGTGGCCGTCATCCGGTCACGCCGTGGGGCAAGCCGACCAAGGGTGCCAAGACGCGCAAGAACAAGCGCACCAACAAGATGATCGTGCGCTCGCGCCACGCCAAGAAGAGCCAAGGGTAATTCGATATGACTCGCTCCAGTTGGAAAGGTCCTTTTGTCGACGGTTATCTGCTGAAGAAGGCAGAGGGCGGTCGCTCGTCGGGCCGCAAGGACGTGATCAAGACCTGGTCGCGCCGCTCGACAATCCTGCCGCAGTTCGTCGGCCTGACCTTCGGCGTCTACAACGGCAAGAAGCACATTCCCGTACTCGTCACGGAGGACATGGTCGGTCACAAGCTCGGTGAGTTCTCGCCGACGCGCACCTTCCACGGCCACACCGGCGGCGACAAGAAAGCGAAGAGGGACTAATGGGTAAAGAAGCACGCGCCCGCGTTCTTTCCGACAGCCAGGCGAAAGCCATCGGCCGCGGAATCCGCACGTCCCCGCGCAAGCTCAATCTCGTTGCGCAGACCATCCGTGGTAAGCGCGCCGAGGCGGCCCTCGCATCGCTCTCGTTCTCGCAGCGCCGCGTCGCGCACGAGGTCAAGAAGGTTCTGGAAAGCGCCATCGCGAACGCCGAGAACAACCACGATCTCGATGTCGACGATCTGGTGGTGACCGAAGCGAGCGTCGGCAAGAACATGGTTCTGAAGCGCTTCCACGCGCGTGCCCGCGGTCGCGGCGCCGCCGTCGAGAAGTTCTTCGCCCAGATCACCATCGTGGTCGAAGAGAAGGCGGCTGAGGAACCTGCGAAGGCTGAAGCCAAGGGCGGCAAGAAGTCGGCTGCAAAGAAACCTGCCAAGAAAGCCGCGCCGAAGCGCGCGCCAAAGAGCGCGCCCAAGGGCGCAGAGGAGACCGCTTAATGGGTCAGAAGGTTAACCCGACGGGCTTCCGTCTCGGCATCAACCGCACCTGGGACTCGCGCTGGTACGCGGGCAAGAAGGAGTACGGCAAGCTCCTCCAGGAAGACATCAAGATCCGCGAGTACCTGAGCGACAAGCTCAAGGCGGCGGGCGTGTCGAAGATCGTGATCGAGCGCCCTCACAAGAAGTGCCGCGTGACGATCCACTCCGCCCGTCCCGGCGTCGTGATCGGCAAGAAGGGCGCCGACATCGAGAAGCTGAAGAGCGACGTCCAGAAGTACACGACCGACGAAGTGCACCTGAACATCGTCGAAATCCGCAAGCCGGAAATCGATGCGAAGCTGGTCGCCGAGAATATCGCGCAGCAGCTCGAGCGCCGCGTTGCGTTCCGCCGCGTGATGAAGCGTGCGGTTCAGTCGGCGATGCGTCTGGGTGCGCAGGGTATTCGTATCACCTGCGGTGGCCGTCTTGGCGGCGCGGAAATCGCGCGCGTTGAGTGGTATCGCGAAGGCCGCGTTCCGTTGCACACGCTGCGCGCCGATGTCGATTACGGCATCGCGACGGCGAAGACGACCTACGGCACCTGCGGCGTGAAGGTCTGGATCTTCAAGGGCGAAATCATGGAGCACGACCCCATGGCCCAGGATAAGCGCATGGCCGAAGCGGCCGAAGGCAACCGTGGCGGCGGCGAGCGTCGTCCGCAGCCGGCAGCCTAACGGGTAACGAGACAGAACGATGCTTTCACCGAAACGCACCAAGTTCCGCAAGCAGTTCAAGGGCCGCATCAACGGCGCTGCGAAGGGCGGCACGACTCTCAACTTCGGCCAGTTCGGCCTGAAGGCGCTGGAGCCGGAACGCGTCACCGCGCGCGAGATCGAAGCGGCACGCCGCGCCATCACGCGTCACATGAAGCGTGCCGGCCGTGTTTGGATCCGCGTGTTCCCGGATGTGCCGGTGTCGAAGAAGCCTGCCGAAGTTCGCATGGGCTCGGGCAAGGGCGCGCCGGAATACTGGGTGGCGAAGATCAAGCCGGGCCGCATCATGTTCGAGATCGACGGCGTGGACACGGAGACTGCAAAGGAAGCGCTGCGTTTGGGCGCGAGCAAGCTCTCGATCCACACCAAGTTCATCGAACGCGCGCTGTAAGGAAAAATCGTTATGGCGAAGAAGAGCACAAAGAACCCCGTGACCGCCGAAGACTTCCGCGCGAAGACCGCGGACGAGCTCGGCGATCAACTGTCCAAGCTGAAGAAGGAGCAGTTCAACCTGCGCTTCCAGAAGGCGAACGGGCAGCTCGAAAACACCGGCCGCGTTCGCTCGCTGCGCAAGGAAATCGCGCGGATCGAAACGGTCATGACCGAGAAGCGCGCGAGCGCCTCGGCGAAAGCATAAGGAAGAGACGTATGCCGAAGCGCGTACTGCAGGGCGAAGTCGTCAGCGACAAGAACGCCAAGACCGTCGTGGTGAAAGTGGAACGCCGCTTCACGCATCCGGTGATGGGCAAGACCGTGCGCCGGTCGAAGAAGTACCACGCGCATGACGAGAAGGGCGAGTTCAAGATGGGCGATGTGGTTCGCATCCGCGAATGCAAGCCGATCTCCAAGTTGAAGACCTGGGAAGCGTTCGAGCGCGTAAGCGGGAAATAAGGGCCGCAAGGCTTCAGGAGTAGTTTTATGATTCAGATGTCAACCGAGCTGGACGTTGCCGACAATTCCGGCGCGCGCCGCGTGATGTGCATCAAGGTGATTGGCGGTTCGCACCGTCGCTATGCCGCCGTCGGCGACGTGATCGTCGTGTCGGTGAAGGAAGCGATGCCGCGTGGCCGCGTGAAGAAGGGCGAAGTGCTCAAGGCGGTCGTCGTGCGCACCGCGCATGGCGTGCGCCGCGCCGACGGCAGCCTGATCCGTTTCGACGGCAACGCCGCGGTGCTGATCAACGCCCAGGGCGAGCCGATCGGCACGCGTATCTTTGGACCGGTGACCCGCGAACTGCGCGCGAAGAACCACATGAAAATCATCTCGCTCGCGCCGGAGGTGCTGTGATGTCGGCGAAAATCAAAAAAGGCGACCGCGTGATCATCACGACGGGCCGAGACAAGGGCAAAAAGGGCGAAGTGCTGAAGGTGTTCCCGAAGGAAGACCGCGCGCTCGTGTCCGGCATCAATGTCGTCAAGCGCCACACGCGCCAGACGCAGCGCACGCAGGGCGGCATCGTGAGCAAGGAAGCCCCGGTGCATCTTTCGAATATCGCGCATGTCGACCCGAAGTCGGGCGGCGCAACGCGCATTGGTTTTAAGACTCTGGGCGACGGCCGTACGGTCCGCTTCGCCAAGAAGTCCGGTGAGGTCATCGATGTCTGAGGCAGGTCAGGAAAAAGCAGCGGCTCCGAAGGCCGAGAAGAAGGCTGCGGCCGGCAAGCGCGTGGAGAAATCCGCGGGCACGCAGGTTGCCGTCGGCGAGCAGGCGACCGACAAGGACTACGTTCCGCGTTTCAAGAAGCGCTACAACGACGTCGTGAAGCCGGAGCTGATGAAGAAGTTCGGCTACAAGAACGCGATGCAGGTTCCGAAGATCAACAAGATCGTTCTGAACATCGGCGCGGGCGAAGCGGCGAGCGACAGCAAGAAGATCCAGGCTGCGATCAACGATCTGACCGCGATTGCCGGTCAGAAGGTCGTGACCACGCGCGCCAAAAAGGCCATCGCGTCGTTCAAGATCCGCGAGAACCTGCCGATCGGCGTGAAGGTCACGCTGCGCAAGGACAAGATGTACGAGTTCCTCGACCGTCTCATCACGATGGCGCTGCCGCGCGTCCGCGACTTCCGCGGTCTGAACGGCAAGAGCTTCGACGGTCGCGGCAACTACGCCATGGGCCTGAAGGAGCACATCGTGTTCGTCGAAATCGACTACGATAAGACGGAGACGGTGTGGGGCATGGACATCATCTTCAACACGTCTGCGAAGACCGATGCAGAAGCGCGCGCGCTTCTCGAGGGCTTCCAGTTCCCGTTCATGAATTAAGAGAGCGAACGAAATGGCAAAGACCAGCCAGATCAACCGGAACAAGAAGCGCGAGAAACTGGTCGCGCAATACGCAGCCAAGCGCGCGGCGCTGAAGGCGAAGGCCGACGATATGTCGGTCGCGCCGGAAGACCGCTTTGCGGCGCGCCTCAAGCTCGCGAAGCTTCCGCGCAACTCGTCGAAGACGCGCATCCATCATCGTTGCGAAGTCAGCGGCCGCCCGAAGGGCTATTACCGCAAACTGAAGATGTCGCGTATCGCGCTGCGCGATTTCGCGAATTTCGGCCAGGTCCCTGGCATGACCAAGGCGAGCTGGTAGGAGAAGAAAAGATATGATCACCGATCCGATTGGCGATCTGCTCGCGCGCATCCGTAACGGCCAGCTTCGCGGCACCGCGAAGATCAAGTCGCCGAACTCGCGTCTGCGCGCCAGCGTCCTCGATGTGCTGCAGCAGGAAGGCTACATCCGCGGCTATGCGGAAGTGGAATTCAAGGACACGGGCCGCAAGGAGCTTGAGATCGAGCTCAAGTACCACGAAGGCCGTCCGGTCATCCGCGAGCTGAAGCGCGTTTCGACGCCGGGCCGTCGTGTCTATGCGTCGGTCAAGGAATTGCTGCCGCATCGTCAGGGCCTGGGCGTTTCCATCGTCTCGACGCCGCAGGGCGTGATGACGGACTCCACCGCACGCGAAAAGAACGTGGGCGGCGAAGTTCTTTGCCAGGTGTTCTAGGAGAAGTTTGATGTCACGCATCGGCAAAAAACCGGTCGCACTGCCGAAAGGCGTCACCGCCTCGGTCGACGGCCAGACCGTCAAGGTCAAGGGCCCGAAGGGCGAGCTCAAGGTCACGCTTGTTCCGGAAGTCAGTGTCTCCATGGAAGATGGCGGCGTTGTCGTCGCTCCGCGCGAGGAAATGGAAAACGCGCGCGCGATGTGGGGCCTGAGCCGCACGCTCGTGAACAATCTCGTCGTCGGCGTCACCGAAGGCTTCACCTCGAAGCTCGAGATCCAGGGTGTCGGTTATCGTGCGGCGGTGCAGGGCAAGAACCTGAACCTTCAGCTCGGCTTCAGCCACGACGTCGTCTATCCGATCCCGGCCGGCATCGCGATCACGGCGGAAAAGCCAACCATGCTGACGGTCACGGGCATCGACAAGCAGTTGGTGGGACAGGTTGCTGCGGAAATCCGCGCCTATCGCAAGCCGGAGCCCTACAAGGGCAAGGGCGTGCGCTACGCCGGCGAATATGTCCGCCGCAAGGAAGGCAAGAAGAAGTAAGCCATGGTCAAGCACGTCACCTCATTCGACAAGCGCAAGAGCCGCACGCGTCATCGCATTGCGACCAACGCGCAGGGTCGTCCGCGTCTTTCGGTGTTCCGGTCGGGCAAGCACATCTACGCCCAGATCATCGATGACCGGGAAGCCGCGACGCTTGCCGCCGCCTCGTCCAACGAGAAGGAAGGCAAGTCCGCGAAGTCGTACAACGTCGAGGCCGCATCCGCCGTCGGCAAGAAGATCGCCGAACGCGCAATCGCTGCCGGCGTGAAGCAGGTCGTGTTCGATCGCGGCGGCTACATCTATCATGGGCGCGTGAAAGCGCTCGCTGACGCCGCCCGTGAAGGCGGTTTGGAGTTCTAAGCATGGCACGTGAAGAAGGCAGTGGTGGCGAACGCCGTGGTCGCAGAGAGCGCCGCGAAGACCGCGAAGAGCGCGACAACGAGTTCGTCGACAAGCTGGTCCACATCAATCGCGTGGCCAAGGTCGTGAAGGGCGGACGCCGTTTCGGCTTCGCAGCACTCGTGGTCGTCGGCGATCAGCGTGGCCGCGTCGGCTACGGTCATGGCAAGGCGCGCGAAGTGCCGGAAGCCATCCGCAAGGCGACCGACGAAGCCAAAAAGTCCCTGATCAAGGTGCCGCTGAAAGACGGCCGCACCCTGCATCACGAAGTGCGCGGCCATCACGGCGCGGGCAAGGTCATCGTGCGTCCGGCTCCCGCCGGTACGGGCGTGATCGCCGGCGGTCCGCTGCGCGCGGTGTTCGAAGCACTGGGCGTCGGCGACGTCGTGTGCAAGTCGATGGGCTCGTCCAATCCGTACAACATGGTGCGCGCGATCTTCGACGGTCTTGAGAACCAGCAGAGCCCCCGCATGGTGGCGCAACGCCGTGGCCGCAGCGTGACCGAGATCATCTCGCGTCGCGAAGGTCAAAAGGGCGAGCAGGCGGCGGCAGGAAACTAAGTCATGGCCGAGAAGAAATCCGAAGCGAAGAAGACCGTCACGGTTCGTCAGATCCGCAGCGCTGCACGCCGTCCGGCGATCCAGGCTGCTACGCTGCGCGGGCTCGGACTGAAGAAGATGCATGCGACCCGCACGCTCGAGGATACGCCGTCCGTGCGCGGCATGATCCGCGCCGTGCAGCATCTCGTCGAAGTGGTCGAAGACAAGAAATAGGTTTGGTGGCTGGTCCTATCGGCCGGCCATGGAGAGTTACGATGAAGCTGAACGAAATCCGCAACAACCCCGGTGCGCACAAGCACAAGCACAAGGTCGGCCGTGGCTCGTCCTCCGGTCTCGGCAAGACGTCGGGCCGTGGTGTGAAGGGCGCGAAGGCGCGTACCGGCACGAAGGTGTACGGTTTCGAAGGCGGCCAGATGCCGCTGCACATGCGCATGCCGAAGCGCGGCTTCAACAACATCTTCGCGAACGATTTCTCCGAAGTGAACATCGGCCGCCTGCAGAAGGCGATCGATGACAAGCGCCTCGACGCGTCGAAGAAGATCACCGAGGAAGTGCTTCGCAAGGCCGGTCTGGCCCACAAGAGCCGCGACGGCGTCCGCCTGCTCGGCAAGGGCGAGATCAAGGCGAAACTCGATATCGAAGTCGCCGGGGTTTCTTCCGGTGCGCGCGAAGCGGTTGAAAAGGCCGGCGGCAGCGTGACGACGACCTTCACGAAGAAGGTCTACATGAACAAGAAGGGCGAGCCGGGCAAGCGCCAGCAGCGTCGTGCCAAGGCGAACGAAAAGCGCGCGGCACGGGCCGGTTAGCCCTTATATACTGGCGGGGTCGCACCTATATGGCGACTTTGGGGAGTAAGTAATGCCCTCAGCAGCCGAACAACTGGCGTCGAATTTCAACTTCAGTAGCTTCACCAAGGCTACAGAGTTGCGCCAACGCATTTTCTTTACGCTCGGCGCGCTGATTGTCGCCCGCCTGGGCACTTACATTCCGATGCCGGGTATCGACCCTGCGCAGCTCGCGCAGATGATGCAGCATCAGACCGGCGGCGTGCTGGATGTGTTCAACGCGCTGGCCGGCGGCGCCATCGGGCGCATGGCGATCTTCGCCCTCGGCATCATGCCGTACATTTCCGCCTCGATCATCATGCAGCTGATGACCAGCGTCTTCCCGGAGCTCGACGCTCTGAAGAAGGAAGGCGAGGCCGGCCGCAAGATCATGAATCAGTACACGCGTTACGGCACCGTCGGGCTGGCGGCGATCCAGGCACTCGGTATCGCAATCGGCCTTGAGCATCAGGGTTCGGTGGTTCTGCCGGAATGGTCCGGCTGGATGTTCCGTTTCTCCACGATCATCACACTGACCAGCGGTACCGTGCTCCTGATGTGGATCGGTGAGCAGATCACGGCGCGCGGCATCGGCAACGGTATCTCGCTCATCATCTTCGCCGGTATCGTGGCGCGCTTTCCCGCGTATTTCGGCCAGCTCTTCGAATCTGCGCGCACCGGCGCGATGAACCCGCTCGTGGTCGTCGCCTTGCTCGGCGGTTTCGTGGCGCTCGTCGGCTTCATCGTATTCATGGAGCGCGCCCAGCGCCGTCTGCTGGTGCAATATCCAAAGCGCCAGGTCGGCAACAAGATGTACGGCGGCGAGTCCTCGCACCTGCCGCTCAAGCTCAACGTCTCGGGCGTGATCCCGCCGATCTTCGCGTCGTCGATCCTGCTGATGCCGACCACGGTCGCGACCTTCTATGCCGCGAACATCTCCGGCTGGGTGCAGACGCTGGTGACGTATCTCAGCCCGGGGCGTCCGGTATACGAGTCGTTGTATGCCGCGCTGATCCTGTTCTTCACGTTCTTCTACACCTCGGTCGTCTTCAATCCCGAGGAGACGGCGGACAATCTGAAGAAATACGGCGGTTTCATCCCGGGTATCCGGCCCGGCAAGAAGACGGCCGAGTACATCGATTACGTGCTTACCCGGACGACTGTGATCGGCGCGATCTATCTCGTGATCGTCTGTTTGCTTCCGGAACTGGCGCGCTCGGAAATCGCGATCGCACTCGGCGGCACCTCGATCCTTATCATGGTGAGCGTGACCATGGACACCGTCGCGCAGATCCAGAGCCATCTCATCGCCCAGCAATACGAAGGCCTCATCAAGAAGGCGAAGCTTCGTGGAGCCCGCAGGTGAACATCGTCCTGTTCGGCCCGCCGGGGGCGGGCAAGGGCACACAGGCCAAGATCCTCACACAGAACTACGGCTGGCCCCAGCTTTCCACCGGCGACATGTTGCGCGCCGCGATCAAGGCCGGCACGGACCTCGGCAAGCAGGTCGAGGCAATCATGGCGAAGGGCAATCTCGTCTCCGATGAGATCGTCGTCGGCATCATCGGCGAGCGCTATGACCAGCCCGACTGCAAATTCGGCGCGATCTTCGACGGCTTCCCGCGGACCGTTGCGCAGGCCGAAGCGCTGGACAAGATGCTGGCCGGCCGCAAGCGCAAGATCGATCACGTCATCGAGCTGAAAGTCGATGAAGCGGCGCTCCTGGCGCGCGCTGAAAAACGCTACAACGAAGCCATCGCCAAGGGTGAAGAACCCCGCGCGGACGACAATCCCGAGACTGTGAAGAATCGCCAGACGGTATATCACCGCGATACCGCTGCCGTGCTTCCGTACTATCGGGCTCAGGGCAAAGTGACCGCGGTGGATGGCATGGCACTGATCGAGACGGTAACGGCCGCGATCGCCAAGGCGATCGACGCCACGAAGTCCTGAGTTCTATTTGAACCAGCTGTTGTAGGTTCTGAGCGCGTTGCGCCGCCGCTCTATCTGATATTCGATATTGAACAGCACATTCCATGCCCGCCGCGCATTCGCGCTGATGCGCTGGCATTCCTCGGTATGCGCCTCGCACCATTCGAACTTGTCCATCAGATCAGACCCGTCATGGGCAAGCGGGACGTAGTGAACCCAGGGCTCGAAATAGCAGTCCGCGAAGGTTTCCCAAGGGCTGCCCTGCCGCATCACAACGGAATTGGTGTTGAGCATCCAATAGAGCGATGAGGGGTAATCGTTTCCGTCAAGCGCAAGGAGATAGCGGTAGTGCAGATGGTCTTCTATCTCCGCATGCGGCTTGTAAAGCGGTTCGAGGAACGGAATGCCGACCGAGAAATCGCCTTTGTTCTTCGTCGGAACAAGGCCGGCATCGAGCCTGTCGTCATTGCCAAAATCGGTGCAGATGCGAAACCGCGTCAGTGTGCGGAACAGGGCGATCTTCTCGTCCTCGCTGCGCTTTCGATCGGTCGCGACGCCGCGCGGACGCGCGTACCCGCGCGATGTTTCAATGAAGCCGGTCAGCTTGCCGCGCCAGAAAATCTTGCTTTGTTTCTCGAGAAACGGAGTCGTATCCCCGGGGTCGCGAAAATAGCGCGACGGGAAAGTCTGAAAACCCGGCAGCGGATGGATCATCGCGGCCACACCCTTCAGCCGCGAATGCTGGAAAACCGGAATCGGTTTCGCGGTCTCGAAATGCGCCGCGTAATCGTGCCGGCAGCCGTCTGACAGATCGAACGCATAGGCGACATCCGGATCCATATCGGCGATATCGCGATTGATCATCGACACGGCGCGGTTCTGCATGACGCTTAAAGCGTCGCCATGCTCCGTGACACCGTCGGCTGAGATTTTGCAGTGCTGCCTGAAATCCTCGCCGCAAAAGAAGCGCCTGGCGCCCAGCCGGAAGCTCACGAATTGATCGTCGGGGGCAGGGTGCGATGACGTCGCGGGCTCGATTGCGTGGACGTCGTAGCGCTCGCGGTCGCCCAGATGATAGGAGAGATCGCGTGCCAGCAATTGGCTTCGATCCGGGACGAAGTCGGCGGTGATCGTGATAGTGTCGGGCATGAAAGCCGGGAATGCAGCCAGACGTGAGCATGACATGCGGGTGAGGGGGGATCAAACCGGCCCATGAAGTTCGGCCTGTTCACTTATCGCACGCGCAACATCGGCGATGTCATACAGAGTATGGCGGCCGCGCAATTTCTGCCGTCGGTCGATTGTCTCATCGATCGCGACCGCCTGAGCGATGCGACCGAGGCGTGCAAGATCATCTTCAATGGCTGGTTCACGCATCGCCCGCAGAACTGGCCGCCGGCGCCGGCTCTGGATGCCCTTCTGATCTCAATGCATCTGAGCAACGAAGTCTCGCCGAAGAGCGAAGGCTTGCGGCCTGCCGATGTTCTTCTGAGCGGCGAGAACCTGGAATGGTTCAAGGCGCATGCGCCTATCGGTGCACGCGATCTGTGGACCCGCGATCTGCTGCGCGCGAAGGGCGTCGATTCCTACTTCTCGGGATGTCTCACGTTGACGCTCGGCACCGGCGAAACACGTGCGAGACGCGATTACGTTTGCGCAGTCAATCTGAACGGCAGGATGCGGGCCGCCGTGGAGCGCCGAACCGGCAGCCCAGTCGTTGTCCGTTCGCACAACGGCCATAAGGGCTCATTCGAGGAGCGCGTGGCGGTCGCGAGCGACCTGCTATCGCTCTATGCGCACGCGAAATGCGTCATCACGACAAAGCTGCACTGTGCCCTGCCGTGCCTGGCGCTCGGGACGCCGGTTCTGCTGGTCACGGCTGCCAGCGATAGCTACCGGTTCAGCGGGCTGCTGGACCTGGTTCACCACTGCGACGAGCATGCTGTTCTCGACGGAACCAGCGATTTTGATGTCGCCAGGCCACCGCCAAATCCCATTGCCTACCAAGACCTGCGTACGAACCTGATCCGAAAGACGACGGCTTTTGTGGACAGGGTCTCCAGCCCCGCGGCGCGGAAGCCATTTCGGCCCTCCGAAGCCCCGGTTTTTTGAGCGCTTTGCGGCTGGAAAATCCCACAGGAAACATTATTTTAAGCCAGTTGACTGGCGGGTCGCGATTTCTATAATCCGCGCCCTCGCGGCAGTTTTCCTGTCAAATCCGGCATTTTGGGGCCTTTTTTTGAAGAGCTCCCGGCCGGGATTGGGCAGGGTTTTGCCGTTGACGAAATTGTTAATAATTCCAGTGGCTTAAGGCCGAAGGACAGAACCGTGGCACGCATCGCCGGCGTCAATATCCCAACCCAGAAGCGGGTCGAAATCGGCCTCCGCTACATCCATGGAATCGGTGCCGCCAAGGCGCGCGAGATCATGGAGAAGGTCGGCATCTCGCCGGACCGCCGAGTCCATGACCTGACCGAAGCCGAAACCATCCAGATCCGCGAAGTGATCGACCGCGACTATCTCGTCGAAGGTGATCTTCGCCGCGAAGTCGCAATGAACATCAAGCGTCTGATGGATTTGGGCTGCTACCGCGGCCTGCGTCACCGCAAGAACCTCCCGGTCCGCGGTCAGCGCACACACACAAACGCGCGCACGCGCAAAGGTCCCGCCAAGGCGATCGCCGGCAAGAAGAAAGTGACGAAGTAACATGGCAAAGCCCGCAGGCGCCGGTCGCGCACGCAAGAAGGAAAAGAAGAACGTTGTCGTCGGCGTGGCGCATGTCGCGGCGACCTTCAACAACACCATCATCACGATCACCGATCAGACCGGCAACGCCGTGTCGTGGTCGTCGGCCGGCATGATGGGCTTCAAGGGCTCGCGCAAATCGACGCCGTATGCGGCGCAGGTCGCGGCCGAAGATGCCGGCAAGAAGGCGATGGAACACGGCATGCGCACGCTGGAAGTGGAAGTGACCGGTCCGGGTTCGGGCCGCGAGTCCGCTCTGCGCGCGCTGCAGACGGTTGGACTCACGGTCACGTCGATCCGCGACGTCACGCCGATCCCGCACAACGGTTGCCGCCCGCCGAAGCGTCGCCGCGTATAAGTCTAGAGAGCTGTCTCAACCCTTCGTCGTACGAATGGACGCGCGCTCTCGGCGTCCGGGACACGATGAGGAAAAAATATGTTTCAGAAGAACTGGCAGGAATTGATCAAGCCGCAGAAGCTCCGCATCGAAGCAGGGCACGATGCTGGCAAGACTGCGACGATCACCGCGGAACCGCTCGAGCGCGGCTTCGGCCTGACGCTCGGCAACGCGCTGCGTCGCGTGCTGCTGTCGTCGCTGCAGGGCGCAGCCATCACCTCGATTCAGATCGAGGGCGTGCTGCATGAGTTCTCCTCGATTGCCGGCGTGCGTGAAGACGTCACCGACATCGTGCTGAACGTGAAGCAGATCGCGCTGCGCATGCATGCCGAAGGTCCGAAGCGCCTGTCGCTGCGCAAGCAGGGTCCGGGCGAAGTCACCGCCGGCGACATCGCCGCGATGGCAGACATCGAAATCCTCAATCCCGAACTCGTGCTCTGCACGCTCGACGAAAAGGTCGAGTTCCGCATGGAGCTGACTGTCGCGACCGGCAAGGGTTATGTGCCCGCCGACCGCAATCGTCCGGAAGATGCGCCGATCGGATTGATCCCGGTCGACTCGCTGTTCTCGCCGGTGAAGAAGGTTTCCTACAAGGTCGAGAACACCCGCGAGGGCCAGATCCTCGACTACGACAAGCTCACGCTGTCGGTCGAAACCAACGGCGCCGTCACGCCGGACAACGCGGTTGCCTATGCCGCGCGCATCCTGCAGGACCAGCTCCAGATCTTCATCAACTTCGAGGAGCCGCGCGAGCGCGTCGCCGAAGAAGCGAAGCCCGATCTTGCGTTCAACCCGGTGCTGCTGAAGAAGGTCGACGAGCTCGAGCTTTCGGTGCGTTCGGCGAACTGCCTGAAGAACGACAATATCGTCTACATCGGCGACCTGATCCAGAAGACGGAGGCGGAGATGCTCCGTACACCGAACTTCGGCCGCAAGTCGTTGAACGAGATCAAAGCGGTTCTCGCGGAGATGGGCCTGCACCTCGGCATGGAAGTGCCGGGATGGCCGCCGGAGAACATCGAAGATCTCGCGAAGCGTTACGAAGACCAATACTAATTTTTCTCAAGGTAGAGTGCCATGCGCCATCGCAATGCCGGCCGTAAACTAAACCGGACCTCGTCCCATCGTACCGCGATGTTCGCGAACATGATGGCCGCGCTGATCAAGCACGAGCAGATCAAGACCACGCTGCCGAAGGCGAAGACCCTTCGCCCGGTGATGGAGAAGCTCGTGACGCTGTCGCGCCGCGGCGGCTCCGATCTGCACGCGCGCCGTCAGGCGATCGCGCAGATCCGCGATCTCGACCAGGTCAAGAAGCTGTTCGACGTGATCGGCCCGCGCTACACGGATCGGCCCGGTGGTTACACCCGCGTTCTGAAGGCCGGCTTCCGTCATGGCGACAACGCGCCGATGGCCTTCATCGAGTTCATCGACCGCGACGTCGACGCCAAGGGGCAGGATTCCGGCCCGGTGGAAATCTCCGAGGAAGCCGACGCGTAAGCGTTTCGCTTGATCTTGGAAACGAAAAGGGCGGTCTCGGGCCGCCCTTTTTCTTTTGGCCCTTCTGAGGCCTTAGAACCACTCCTCAGCGCCAGCATTGGCCTCCTGGGGGATCACATTGCTTGCCGGGAGATGCGTCATCCGGCGTGGCGAATCCGAGGGTGGCGCGATCGCGGCTCCATGCAGAAGCTGCACGTCGGCAGCGTTCGCGATGCTGAGCGTCTGGCTGTCCTCCACATTCATGACCATCGTGCCGAAACGAGCGAAACGCGCCGCGGCAGCGACCTGCACGATGTCGGCGCGGCGGCGTTCCGCATCCGGAGGGCATTGCGCGAGATCGAGAGCTATCGCCATGAAGCCATGGCCGTCATAGGCGCTGTAGTTCCGGCAGCCACTGGCGACAGTGGCGATGATCCGTCCGAAAGGACGTAACACCATTCCGATATCGGTTAGCCTGGAATGGGTCACGCCGCTCGGAACTTCGACAATCGCGAAGACGAGGTATTGCCGATACACCGCCGGCAGCCCGCGGCAGAGGCCGGCGAATTCCATTCGTCCGTAGGGGGAGCAAAGCGTCTCGAACGAAATCGGCAAACCCAGGAGAAAGCGATCGCCCGACTCGAGGTTTCGGCTCAAGAATTTGACGCCTGTCTGAATGCAGGAGAGCTCGACATTCGTGCGCTCCCGAAGGTCCAGATCCGATATGTTGAGTTCGATGCCCGGCGAATTCGCGGAGACGATCGTCTTCGGTGTGCAGAGATAGGTCGATATCGCTTCCCGGTGCACGTTCCAGACGGGCTCGAATTGGTGCGCCACGCTGAGCTGAGATCGGCGCACGTTTCCCGCACGGTTCGGCTCGGTATCAGACGTTTGTGTCCTAAGCCTGCCGCGCAAATGCGCGGGCAGCACGACCTCCGGTATTTGCGCCTTGTCGATCAGCGCCGCCAGCGTTTCGCTCCGCATCGGCCTGCATGCTATTGCGGAAGGGCCGGATTTTTTGACGGTCTCCACGCGAAGATCGGTGAACTCGCAGCGGCC
>Ga0335075_10001880_pt1 | contig 34187 bp, 24 predicted proteins | sample Lox_Sample_24_FD_206723 | JGI IMG/M metagenome (GOLD analysis project Ga0335075, IMG submission 206723) | Soil microbial communities from Loxahatchee National Wildlife Refuge, Florida, United States - Lox_Sample_2.4 | ecosystem: Environmental > Terrestrial > Soil > Wetlands | place: USA...
CCTGCGTTGAGCCGAAGCTGTCGCGGTTTGTGCAGGAGCAGCCCAGAGATGCGCGCGCGAAATACTATTACGCGATGGCAATTTTGAAACGCCTCAAGGACTCCGACGCTTCGCCGAAGCCGCGGGTCGAGAGCCTGCTCACGGAAGCTGTAACACTTGATCCCCAATATAGTGATGCTTATCTGCAACTCGGCATTATCCAATCCGACCAACACAATTTCGAAAAGGCAATTGGCTTTTACCAGAAAGCAATCGATGCCAATCCTCAACTCAGCGACGCACATTACAGACTGGGAGTGGCGTATGAACGGACTGGAGAGCCGGCGAAGGCCAGGCACGAGTTCGAACTGCATGATGAAATCGAGAAGGAACAGGCTGCGGCTGTCGAACGACAACGGCAAGAGGTGAAGCAGTTCCTGGTGGTTCTGCAAAATCAGCCTGCGGCCCGCTGAACCGCCGGCAAAGTGGAGCACACAACGAATGTCAGGAGAGTTTTTGCATGCGCAAACTATGGGCCGTGATACTTTTGCCAGTGATGACGATGTTCGCCAGCGATCTGCCCACCAGGAAGTATCTCGATCTCGCCGCGATCAAGATTATGGTTGCGGCTGCCGAAGCCAAAGCCAAAGAACTGAATGTTTCTGTCACTATCTGCGTCGTGGATGACAGCGGCAATCTGCTTTTCCTTGAAAAAGGCGAGACTGCTTCCCTGAACACGATTCAATTCGCGCAGAAAAAAGCACGGCATGCCGCCTTCTACGGAAGCCCGTCGAAAGATGGTGCGGACGCCGTAAAAAATGGCAATACCGCCGCGATGGCTTTCCCCGAATTTTTCCCCAACCAGGGAGGGCTGCCGGTTCGTGTGGATGGAAAACTTATCGGCGGAATCTCAGCCAGCGGCGCGAAGTCGGAAATTGACGAGCAAGTCGCGCAAGCCGGTATTGATGCCTTGTTGAAAAAGTAACGAACTAGGTTGCCCGGGGCTTTACAGTAGCGATGATTCCATCGCCTTCGCGGATGGTGATGATCTGGTTCGCTTTCACATTCGTGAATCGCTCAACTTTTTGCGTGGTGGGCCACTTCACCTCAATCGAATCTACGGTGTCGGCCTTGCCAAGACCGAAGTGAAGCCGCAGGTCGCTTTGCGACATGACGCTGGTTCCGCTGTGTACCTCATCCATCTGTGCATGCTTCCCGGTAATCACGCGGGCGCGGGCTCCGATTGCCGTTCGATTGCACTTGGTCCCGATCAGCTTCAGCTTGATCCAGTTCTGCTTATTGCCGCCGTCGTTACGGAGTAGTGACGGCGGATCATTCATATTTAAAACCAGAACATCGATGTTGCCGTTATTGTTGTAGTCCCCAAAAGCGGCGCCGCGGCTCGAAAATCGCTCGCTGATGCCGGGCCCCATCTCTGCCGAAACGTCTTTGAAACGTCCGTCGCCCAGGTTTCTGTACACCAGTCGGGGATTCTTATACGTCTGCCCGAACTTGTAGGTGTCAATCTCCGGATATACATGTCCATTGATCTGGATAATGTCCGGCCAGCCGTCATTGTCGTAGTCGACGAAGCCGCAACCCCAGGCCACGTAATTGCTGTTCACTCCGATACCGGAGGCGAAAGTCACATCGCTGAATGTTCCGTCGCCATTGTTGTGGTAGAGATTGCAGGTGTCGTCGGCAAAGTTGGTTTTGAATATGTCGAACCAACCGTCGCAATCATAGTCGGCCACCGCAACGCCCATTCCCGCCTGCTCATGTCCATTGTCGTTGTATGCGCAACCGGCCATCACGGCAATATCGGTGAACGTGCCGTCATGGTTGTTCTTGAAGAGAACGCTTGGCTCCGAATCCACCGCGACGTAGATATCCGGCCATCCATCGTTATCGAAATCATAGGAGACAGCGGTGATGGAATATCGCGGACCGGTCTTGAGAATGCCTGCCTTCTCCGAAACATCCGTAAATGTGCCATCCCCGTTGTTGTGGTACAGGATGTTTGTGTCAGCAGGCAGACCGCGCGGGCCACACATCGTGGGTATGCCTTTCCACTGGCAAAACTTCGTGTCGTTCGGCGGAGGGATCGATGCGGGATCAAGCTTGATGTAGTTGCAGACGAAGAGATCGAGATGGCCGTCGCGGTCGTAATCGAGAAAGGTGCAGCCAGCGCCCCAGCGAAACTGCCCCTGGTAGAGCCCCGCCTTGTGAGTTACATCCGTGAAGGTGCCGTCTCCATTGTTGTGGAAGAGGATGTTGTGTCCCCAGAAGCAGCAGAAGAGGTCATCCCACCCGTCATTGTTGTAATCGCCCACGCAGACACCGGTTTGCCATCCGGTGCGCCCTAATCCTGATTTCTCCGTAACGTCAGTGAAAGTGCCGTCTCGGTTGTTCTTGTACAGATGAGAGATCGGTGCCTGCCCGGCCGGCCAGCTCGCATCGAGCCGATCTCCGTTCGTGAGATAGATATCCAACCACCCGTCGTTGTCATAGTCGAAGAAGGCGATTCCGCTCCCTTTGGCCTCAATGATCGAGCGTTTGTGATCCACGCCGCCCCACACATTGGGGATTGTGAGTCCGGCCTGCTGCGCGACGTCCACATACTGCACCGGGGAGGAAGCGGTCGCGACCGCTGCCTCGACGAGTTGCGGATTTCGCCATTTCCAGAGTGGAGTGGTCAGTGCCTCCAGCAAGCCACCGCTGAGTAAGAAAAGAGATGAACCGAGAAAACGCCGCCGGGGAACATTCATAGATCTTGATTGCGATTATAGAGAGCAGCGCTCAACCCGTCTTCGCTTGCAGCCAGTCCTGAAAACAGTGACACATCCTTGAACGTGTCGTCGTGACAGGCCTGTTAGCCATCAAGGCAGCGATTTCAGCACCTCCAACGCTTGCTGCGCCTCGCGGTTCTCAGGCTGTATGCGAAGCAGTTCCAGCAGCACTTCGTTGGCTTTTTCCTTGTCGTGCTGCAGCACGTAAACACGGGCAAGGTTGATGTAGGACTGATCGAAGTTTGGAGCAACACGCATGCACTCCCGGAACTTCTCTTCCGCTTTTGCATAGTCTTTGTTGCGCACAAAGAGCACGCCAAGGTTGTTGAGCGCTTCGGGATAATCGGGTCGCAGGGCGATTGCCTTCTCAAGGGAGTCTTGTGCCGCCTGCATCTGGCCCTGCTGCGCATAGAACATGCCCATGCTGTAGTTGGCTTCGGGATCGTCAGGCTCAATCTCCAACGCCCGATTCAGGAACGTCTGTGCCTGATCGAACCTGCCTCCACGGCGATAAAAGTTCCCCAGGTTGAGCAATGCGATGGCGTAATTGGGCCGCAGCCGCAGAGATTCCTGAAAGTTCCGGATGGCCTCTTCAACCTGTCCCTGCTGAGCGGCAATCATTCCAAGGTTGTTCCACGCCTCGGGATAATTCGGCCGCAGCTTTATCGTCTGCTCAAGATACTGGCGCGCCTCCGGGAATTGATTTCTTCGCAGGCTGAGAGTGCCAAGGTTGTAGAACGCCTCTGCATCGTCCGGCTTCTGAGCGATCACCTGTTGAAATGATTCCGCGGCCGCGTCGAGGTATCCGTGCTGGAAGAGCGCCACCCCGTACGTGAAGTCATTGCGTTGGAAGGCATCCTGATAAAGTACTCCGCCGAGCGGAAGCGCTTTGCGCATCCGTTCCGCAGCATTCGTCGGAAGGGACTTTACGTCGGTGAGTATCTGCCGGGGTTCGATTGGACCCTGATATAGCTTGACGATCATGCCATCGCGGTCGAGCAGAAACGACGCTGGAATCGGCAGATCCCGCCGGCGGTCGAAAAGGTAACGGTAGATGATGTTGTAAATGCCGGCTATCTCCGCGGTGGCGAAGAGGATGGGAAATGTGAGTGCAAGCCGCGCCGCGTCTGACTTGGCAGCCTGAGCATCCGCCGGATCATCGACGTTGATTGCGATGACGCTCAAATTGCTCGCAGCAAACGCCGCCCGGTGTTGGTGGAGGCGTGCCAGTTCCTCCAGGGACGACTGTGCTTTCGTGGCCCAGAATTGAAGGAGCACCAGGCCACCTCGAAGCGATTGAAGGTCGCATGTCTTCCCATTCAAGTCGGGAAGAGAGAACCCGGGCGCCTGCAACGGTTGCAGCAGCCATGTGTCTACCATCGGAGGCAGCGGATCTAACTTGGGCGGCTGCCCTGCCTGTGCGTACGCGGCGGGTGGAGCACCGAATGGCCTGGCGGAGAAATTCGCCGATCCTTCTTCAATTTCGAAACGGTGATTGACCGGCAGGCCCGTGAATTCCTGCGACAGTCCGCTGGGCCAGTGGATCACTGCGCGAAGTTGGCCCTCCGGCTTTCCAACTCCAAAGAAAACTTCCTTCGAGTGCTGCGCCAGAAAGCCGGAACCAGCTTGCAGGTACTTTGTCTGGCGGAGCGTCCCTGTCTCGAGCGTGATTGCGCTGCCGATCGCATCGCGATTGCTCTTTTGACCGCGCAGTCGGAACGAGATGGAATTGCCAATCTCATTCATCGCGTTTCGCAGAATCCGCACCTGCGGCGCATTGCGATTCTTCAGGATGATCTCCAGCCGCCCATCGTGATCAATATCGGCAAGCGCGAAAGAGCGGCTGTCTTCGAGGAAGTCCAGGCCCACTGCGCCCGAAATTGCTGAGAATGTCCCGTCGCGATTGTTTGCGTACAGCACATTCCTTTCATAGCCGTTCCATGTGCTGTCTGAGCGGATCAATTCGTTGAGCGCATTCCATCCGTGTTCGTACGCTAGCGATGGCGTGGAGTCATTCGGCGATTTCCCGACCACCTGCCGCCAGAAGAAGCTGGCGAGATCGGCGCGATCCGGCCCGGAGACGTAGCCGTTGGCGATGTAGAGATCCGAATAGCCATCGTGGTCAAAGTCGAAAAAATCCGAGCACCACGACCAGCGCCCCATCTCTACGCCGGCCTCCACGTCATTTCGAAATTTGCCGTCACCCTGGTTTCGATAGAGCGAATTCCCGCGCGCGTGGCGCTTGTAGAGGGCGCGAATATCCTCTGGATCGCCTTGATGAAAAATCGCTTGCTCTGAAACTCGCTGCCCGGCAGCCGACCACATATTCGCGGCGTAGATGTCCTGGTTGCCGTCATTGTCGAAATCCGACCATGCCGCGCTCATGCCTGCGCCAACATCTTCCGCCTGAGCCTCGGATGAGACATCGGTAAATGTTCCGTCGCCGTTGTTTCGATAAAGATTGCTGCGGCCGAAATCATTAGCTACGTAGAGGTCCGGCCCTTCCTTGGAATGGGCAGCGCCCCACGCGCAGGCAAAGCTGTAGCGGTTGTTGTTTGCGTTGAGTCCGGCGGCATCAGTCCGGTCTACAAACCTGCCCTTGCCCTCGTTGTGGAGCAGAAAATTGGGCGGTCCATTACGCGCGTCGAAGTAAGGGACTGGATAGTAATACTGGTCGAGGCCCAGGTAGTAGCTATAAAGGCAAAAGTAAATATCCAGGCGTCCATCGTGATCGTAGTCAGCCACGGCCGCGTGCGTGAACGTTCCCTGGGGCGGACGCGCAAATTGAAACGCGTCTTTCTTGAGAGAGAACGTGCCGTTGCCCTGGTTCAGGAATAGCAGCGGTCCGCTGCCGCAAACCACCAGCAGATCCTGAAGGCCCTTATTTTCGAAGTCGGCGAAGAGCGCGCAGGCGGTATTATCGAGAACGCCAACACCCGACTTCTCCGTTACATCTTCGAAAGTGCCGTCGCCGCGGTTGCGATAGAGCCGATTGGGAAGGCCCGCGGGCTGGCAAACGTAGAGATCGTCAAAGCCGTCGCCGTCGAAGTCTCCTGTCCCTATTCCGTTGTTTCCGTAAACATCGATGCCGCATGCTCCATCGAGAACGGTGCGCCAGTAGTCGGTGCCGCGAAGGATTTGATTTCTGTAGGACTCGTTGGCGCCGAGTACCTGTTGGGTGACGTCGATAAAACCAGGCGAGCGCGCAATGCACCGAGTTTCCCCGCCGGGCTCCCATTTTGTTGCCCGCCAGCCGGCCGACCTATCGCGCGACCACTCGGTGCGCCAGTGCCCGACACGTTCCTCGCGACGATGATTGTTGTCCTCCGTTACTACAAAGTTATAACCGATATCGAGTCGGACCACTTGAGGATTACTTGCTGTCTCCTCAATGCTGACGATCTCGAATTCCGCAGTTTCCACTTTGGAACTAGAGCCGATGTAGTCATGAAACGCCAGGAGAAACCGCTCGCGCCCGGAGGCGGCGCTGGGTTCGAACTGCCTTCTTATGATCTCGATACCGTCACCTGAGCGAACAGTATTCTCCTTGGCGGAAGCAAACGAGAAGCCTCCAATCGTCGGGTCGAGAAAATCTGCCAAACTCGCACCTTCCCCTGCCGCCGTCTTGAGCGATTGGCTCCAGCTCCTCAAAAGAGCTTCAATCTCGAAGGCATACTTCTCCGTTACAAATTCGTCAGTCCCAGGGACTACCCGCCGGAGAACATCCTCCAGCGGCGACCTGGCCGGGTAGCTCGGCTTCAAGCGAAAGTCAGCGAGAGCCAGCGGCTGGGACTCGATGGCTGCAAAGGGAAACGCGAGCCGAGATCCGCAGAATGGCGGCAGGCGAAGAAGCGCCGGCGCTATCCCCACCCTCTTGAGGAACGCCCGGCGGGAGGGGGAATGATCAGGGGTTTTGCGGCGCGACATCCTCAGAGATTCCGTAGTTGACTGCTAGGCTTGCTCCCCAGCATGAGCATCGTAGCATTCGCGTGAAATCCATCCCAAATTTGCCCTCCATTGTTCGTGAGTTGCCGGTGCAAACCTCTCAAAGCAGGACCGATAGCAGGCCTCAATCTTTGGTTTGAGGTCAATTTCAACTTTTTGTTTGACAAAGAACATTCGCGGGTACTACGATTCCGGCCCAGTTGAATGTAACCGGTTACTTCGCCGGGAAAACGTTACTCCACTGCACTCCACGAGGTGCAGGAACGCGGAGGTTTTGGGATGGCCAAACAAAGGAATATCGCCCTCAGTGTGCTTCAGTCCTTCTGCTGCACTGCCCTTACATGCTTTTGCATATTCTTGCTCCAGACACAAAGCGGCTTTGCCCAGGTCGACCAGGGATCGATCACTGGAGTCGTTCAGGATCAAAGCGGCGCGGTGGTTCCCAATGCGAAGGTAACGTTGCTGAACACCGACCAAGGCTTAACCTTGGAGACGGTCGCCGATAGCTCGGGTGCATACACCTTCTCGCCGGTCAGAATCGGGCATTACACCATTACGGTCACGGCTCCCGGATTCTCGACCACGACCCAACAGAATCTGACTGTGAATGTGAGCCAAAACCTGCGCGTGAATGTCGAACTCAAGCCAGGCTCCGCAACTCAAACCGTTGAGGTCACCGCTGCGCCGCCGGAGTTGCAGACCGAAGACGCATCCACAGGCCAGGTGGTCAACGAACAGAGCGTGAACAACCTGCCCCTCAACGGGCGCAACTTTACCTTCCTGGCGCAGATCTCCGCCGGCGTGAATACTCCGCAGGCCGACACGCGCGGCAATGCTGCTAACGGTGCTTTCTCCGCCAACGGGCTTCGCCCATCGCAGAACAACTATTTGCTCGATGGCATCGACAATAACTCCGACAACGTCGACTTCCTCAACGGGACCAACTTTGTCGTCCTTCCTCCGCCCGACGCGATCTCGGAGTTCAAGGTACAGACTTCCGACTACAGCGCCGAGCTGGGTCGCGCCGCGGGCGCCGTTCTCAACGCTACGGTCAAGTCCGGCACGAATCAGATCCATGGCGCAGCCTGGGAGTTTTTCCGCAACGACGTGCTCGATGCCGCCGACTGGTTTGAAAATAACAATGGCGTCCCAAAAGGAGAGCTTCGCTGGAACCAGTTCGGCGCTTCCATCGGCGGCCCGATCATCAAGAACAAGATCTTCTTCTTTGGCGATTACCAGGGCTTCCGTCACGTGCAGGGCAATACGCAGTCTGGAATCAGCGTACCGACCGTATTGCAGCGCAACAGCGGTTATTCGAATCTCTCTGAGCTGATCACCGCCAATGCCTCGAGTGCGGCGCGCACCGATGCCCTGGGACGATCGATCCCGGTTGGCACGGTCCTGGATCCCGCCACTACGCGGGCCGTTCCCGGGGGTTATGTTCGTGACCCGTTCACCAGCACCTGCCCTGCTTCAACCATGGTTTACTCCCTCGCGAACTGCCCTGATCTGAACCAGATTCCTGCCAACCGGATCGACCCCAACGCGGTCGCGCTGCTGAATCTCTATCCGCTGCCGACGGCTGGCGGAGTCAGTTCAAATTTTGCAACCAGCCCCAAGCTGACCCAATTCAACAACCAGTTTGACGTCCGGGCTGATTTCGACATGACGGAGAAAGATCAGGTGTTCGCGCGGGTCAGCTATTGGGATAACCCGCAGTACATTCCCGGACCGTTCGGCGGCGTAGCCGACGGCGGCGGCTTCCAGGAGGGTATCCAGACTGCGAAATCTTTCCAGGGTGTGGCGGCCTATACTCACGTGTTCTCGCCGAGCACAGTTAACGTAGCACGCATCGGGTGGGACCACCTGCACACCTCGCGTTTCGGCCCGGTGGGCACCCAGTTTGGCATTCCCGAGCAGTACGGAATTGCCGGCATCCCGCAGGTGAATGAAAACGGCGGCCTTCCCGGCTTCACATTCGGCGGGCTGTCCAGCCTGGGTAGCAACAACTTCCTGCCTTCGGACGAAACCACGCAGACCACCCAGGTTACGGATGACTTTTCGAAGGTTTACCAGGCTCACAGCTTCAAGATGGGTATTGAATACCAACACGTAAGGTTCAATACTCTCCAGCCGGCCTACTCGCATGGCCAGATTGATTATGGAAGCAGTGGCCAAGTCAGCTTTACGGATATTCCGGGCAACAACAGCGCCACGACCGGTATCGGACAGTTTATTCTGCCGCCGATTGCACCTCAGAACGGCGGTACTATCGTTTCAGGAGGCTCCGATCAGGTGCAGGCCTCCAATATCAGCAAGACCTACGATGAGCGAGCCTACTTCGCGGCTTACTTTCAGGACGACTGGAAATTAAGTCCTAAGCTCACGCTCAACCTTGGACTGCGCTACGACTACTTTGGTCCGATCAACGAAACCAATGGAGGCCAGGCCAACTTTGTGCCCAGCGGGCCTCCGAATGGCTCCGGCACGTTTATCATCCCTGCCAGCGGGAAGGACGACAGAGAGCTGTCATCGACCGCCAATAATCCGTCCCTTGCCGGTAACGGCTTTCTCGATCTCCTGGCCAAGGACAATATCATTCTTGATTCGACCAACAGGTACGGCCAGGGATTACTCAAGGCACCTAAGAATAACTTTGCGCCCAGGGCCGGCTTTGCGTATCAGGCAACCCCAAAACTTGTCGTGCGCGGCGGTATCGGCCTCTTCTGGAACGCCTTCGAGAATCAGGGATACGGGCCCAATATTGGTGAGAATTATCCCTTTGTATACAACTTCAACTATATTCCCAGGGTTCCTACCAACGCCCCCTCCGGCTTGAGCACCGTCGCGCCAGTGAGCTACAACACTCCCTATTCCGGGTGCCCCACGGCTGGTTATGGCGGAACCGCGACCTTTGAATCCGGCTTCTCCTGCCTTGCGTTTACACCTCTTGACGTGAACGCCTCTGGCCTGGGACTTCAGGGATTACAGTTCAAGTTCGTAACGCCCAGTACCGTTGCCGCCAACCTCTCGGTGCAGTATGCGATCACTCACACAATGTCGGCGCAGATCGCTTATGTCCTCACCAAGGCCGACAATCTTCAGGACAATACCCAAGCCCAGTTTGTGACTAAGCTGCAGGCCTACAACGGAAGTACCACAGCAGGTGGGGTCGGTGGCGGCACCCTGGGTACACTTCCGTATCCGGATTTCTCGACTGGTTCCCTCGGGCAAATGATCGGAGCGAGCGTTTACAACGGCCTGCAAACCAAGATCGAACAGCAGCTCTCCAACGGGCTGAATTTCCTCGTTACCTACACATTTTCGAAGACCTTTAGCGATGCCGGCGACCTGCTCAATGGCGGCAGTGCGAGTACCAACCGCAACCCAGGCTTGCCGGGCTTTGGTCTCCGCGGAGATTGGGGACTGGCAAATTTCAACATCACGAACGTCTTCCACTTCAGTGGCGGGTACGAGCTGCCGTTCGGCAAAAACAAGCAATTTTTGCATGACTCGAATAAGCTCACGAATGCGATTGTTGGTGGATGGAGCGCCAACTGGATCCTCACCCTTCAGGGTGGCCAGCCTATGACTCTCAGTTGCCCAACCGGCACAAGCGCCGGCTCGGGCTGCTACGATGTGAGTGTTCCTGGCGAGAGCCAGAAACTCGGAATCAAACTCAGGCCGAATGCAAACGGACATTTGACACCGTATTGGTTTGGGAACCCGGCAGCCTTCCAACAGCCTTGCCAGCTGGTCGCAAACGCGGCGGGCGGCGTCGTACCGCTTCCGGGTTCTCCCGCCGGGTGCGTTCCACTGACGGGATTCGCGGCTTTGGGTAACCGTCCGACGACCGTGGACGAGGGCCCGGGCTATCATCGTTGGGACTTCTCCACATTCAAAAACATACCGATTACCGAGCGCTTCAGGATGGAGTTCCGTGCGGAGTTTTTCAACATCGTCAACCATCCGAATTTCAATGCTCCGAACTTCGGCGGCAACGGCGTCATCGCAATTCCGAACTCCGGGAATTTCAACAACTCTAACTTCGGCGCAATTGGATCTACCCGCGATGCTCCCAACGCTCCGAGACAGATTCAGTTCGCTCTGAAGTTGTATTACTAATCGCAACACACACACCCCGGAAGGCGAGGCCTGACTGGCGCCTTCCCGGGGTGTTCTTCCATGGAGAGCCTTGCTCTCACGCAGTGGTAACATGGGAGGGCGGTGAGCACAAACCTTCGGATGCGGTTACTGGTTCTTTGTTCGCTTCTTATCTGTGCGATCTTTGCGCTCGCCGATGATGGCCCCAATCAAAATCCGGAACGCCGCTTTCAGCTCGCCCTGGCTCAGTACAACGCGGGGCGGTTCGCAGAGGCGTCTTCTCAACTAGAGAGCCTGCTGCCTGACTTTCCAAAGAGCTTCGAAATCCAGGAACTGCTGGGACTCGCCTACGCTGCCCAATCATTGGACGCCAAGGCTACCGCGCACCTTGAAGCGGCGGTGCGTTTAAGGCCGGATTCGGCAGAGGCCAGAACAAATCTGGCGGCAAACCTCTCGCGTCTGGGGAAGCTTGACTTGGCCGGCGAGCAGTTTCGCAAGGCACTGGCGCTTGAACCGAAGGATTACGACGCTAACCACAACTTAGGCGAATACTATATCCAGTCTGAAAAGATTTCCGACTCCATTCCTTATCTTGCGGCCGCGCAGCAAATCAATCCTTCTGCTTACAATAATGGCTACGATCTGGGCATGGCGTACTTTTTGACCGGCAGATTGACTGAGGCTGGCAGCACTGTTGAAAGCCTGCTCGAGAAGAAGAACACCGCGGAGTTGCATAACCTCCTGGGCCAGATCGACGAGAAAGACGGTAAGTTTCTCGATGCGGCCAATGAATTTCAAGCCGCCACTCACATGGACCCCAGCGAAGACAACTTCTTTTACTGGGGAAGCGAAATGCTACTTCATCGCACCTATGAGCCGGCGATCGAAATTTTTCAGGGGGGTGTCAAGCTTCATCCGGATTCAGCCCGCCTGCGCATTGGGCTTGGTATGTCCCTTTATTCGCGCGGGAAATACGATGAGGCAGTTCAGTCGCTGCTTGCCGCAGCCGACTTGAACCCTTCTGATCCTCGCTGCTATTACTTCCTCTCGAAGGCCTATGATAGCTCACCGAATCAGGCAGACGAGGTTATTGCGACATTCCGCCGTTTTTCCGAACTCCAGCCGAACAATGCTCAGGCTGTCTACTACTATGCTATGAGCTTCTGGAAGGGGAAGCGCGTTGAAGACCCCAGTTTGAACCTCCAGCAGGTCAAGCTTCTTCTTCAGAAGTCGATTTCTCTGGACCCGAAGCTGGCCGACGCCCACCTGCAACTTGCTAACCTCTATTCAGATCAGCATGACTATGCAGAGGCGATTCCCGAGTATGTCCGCGCGCTCCAACTGAACCCGAATTCATCCGACGCGCATTACCGTCTCGGTCAGGCCTGCGTTCATACTGGACAAAGGGATCGCGCGCAGCAGGAGTTCGACATTTACCAGAAGCTTCGCGCACAGCATCTGGTGGAAATTGACAAGGAGCGAGCGGAAGTTGAGCAGTTTGTCTATACGGCCAAAGCCACTCCTTCTACGAAGCCTTGAGCGGAAAGTGTTGAAACAGATTTGCTGATTCGATCATCATCGCGGGAACCATTCACAACTAATGGCCTTGAGCCTCGGGAGATATCCCCGTATCTTGCCTGCACACGCCGCGATTTCCTGCGCAGTGCGGCGGGATTAGCTCTGGGTTCTGCTCTGATGAACGGCTCTCCCTTCGCCTTTGCAGCGTCCTCGAAAAAGCGCAAGGTCATCGTCGTAACCTTCGGTGGGGGCGCGCGCGATCAGGAGACTTTCGCGCCCATGGGACAGGAAAATATCCCGAACATGCTGCGCGAGCTGGCTCCTCAATCCAGCTTTTTCACGCAGGTGGTGAATCACGGCATCCTGGGGCACTATGTCGCAACTGCAAGCCTGGCTACCGGAGTTTACGAGACTCTGAATAATTTTTCCGCCGTTCCGCCTCAGCATCCGACAGTCTTCGAATACTTCCGCAAGGATTTGAAGCGCCCAATCTCCGACGCATGGGTCGTCGCGCCGAGCAACGGCTTCAATCGCATCGGCGAAAGCGATTATCGATCCTACGGCGCCGGCTGGGGAGCGCGGGTGATTCTTCCCAAACATTTGCTGACTGCGGCCATTTCCGGCAGCACTACCGACTACGGGCATCTGCTTCGCGATAACTACGAGACTCCGCTCTACGCGCCGGAGTTGGGGGGAAGCGAGTTCGACCTCCAGCAGCTCGATATGATCCTGAAGCTTTCCGTCGACGACTTCAAGGCGCATGCGAAGACGCTCTCGAGTCCCGATGAGCTCTCGATGTATATTGTGCGGCAGCTCATGCGGCAGCAGGCGCCGAGCCTCCTCTGGATCACCATGCATGACATCGACGTCGCGCATGCCGGGGCATACTCGCTTTACATTGAAGGGATCCGGCGCACCGACCGTCTCTGTGCTGAGCTCTGGAAGACGATTCAAAGCGAGCCCGAATACGCCGGCAATACTACACTCTTCATTCTTCCCGACTTCGGTCGTGATTCCGACGAAGACGCCGGAGGCAATGGTTTTCAGCACCATCGGACCGGAGACGCCGCCTCGCGCACCACCTGGATGATGGTTCTCGGTGCCGGCGTCCGTGAGGGCGTTGTGTATGACCATCCCATGCAATCGACAGACCTGGTGCCCACGCTCGGCGCGATCATGGGCTTTACTCCGTCTCTGGCGCAAGGTCAGCCGATACAGAAACTGTTGTGACGTCAATGCTTCCGCGCGATCTCAAAGCCGAACAGTTCAGCGGGTATCCTCCCGAAGGCCGAAAGCTGTCTATCTCATACTTGGATACGCTCCGGCAGCTTCCGCTTAGCTTTTTGCCGGGTCTGCTGAGGCAGGTGATCGAATACGATTTCAAGTTTCCTGCCGAGCGCAGCGAAGTCAACAGCGAACTGGCCGTGCTGAAATCGCTTTCTCCTGCGCAGATCGAAGAGTGGTTTCAGCCTTTCTCACAACTCCAGCTATCGCCGCAGCTTGAGCAATTCGACTGGGTTGGCCAGCCGGCTCAGTTTCTAGAGCAGTTGTCTGCCTATCTCTGGACGACGCATCAGCTCGATGCCTTCCGCAGCGCAGCGCTTGAATACGGCGACCGCATGCGGTCCGCAAAGCCGGCACAGAATCTTCCAGTGCCGCGGCTGGGAATCGCCATCATCGGACAGGGTGTCGCTTCTTACGACGAGCCGTTGTTCCGAAACCTCCGCGATCATGGCACCTATTTCTCGAGGGTCAAGGCCGACAATGGCGTCGAGCTGTTGTTGAACGCCGCCGCTGCTCGGGCAAAGGCGCACCCGGTTCCTTATGGCCATTGGTATATTGAGGGCGGTCAGACAGCGGATCACAGTCCGCTGCTTACCTGTGTCTCCTACCACGCGCTGGAACCTGTGCGTGATGCGTTGCTGCGCAACATGCAGGCCGAGATAAGGCGTCCCGGCATGGGGCCGGAGGAACTGCGCACCCATCTGGCGGAGCTGTCACCCGCCGACCTTGGCATGGACCGATCGACAGATCCAGTTCTCAGCTATTTTCAATTGAAGGTCTTCACCGAAGGCTCCGGAACCCAGATTTTCAGCACTACCTTTGCTCAATGGACAGCGCGCGAGGCCTTGCGGCGGGCTCAGCCCCTCACCATGGTGGTGCGCTTCGGCCCGAGACAGCGGCAGCGTCCCATGAACGAGCTTCTCTCGAGCAACAACAGTAATCCGGAGCTCGATCTTGCAGGTTCGCTGGTCGATGCCGACATGGGCGCCTACTATAACTGGATCAACCAGCAGCGCCTGCCCATGTCCGAGCAGTCATCCTTCCTGGTGTGGTTCGAAGGCCACAATCAGGCGCTGGCAATCGGACCCTCCCTGGCTCGCGGAACCGCCTCCGACTCGCCGGCCGATCTGGGGGAGTTATTGTCGTGGGCGGTCGGCTAAACGCCGATCAGCAGTTTGTCACCCGATTGAGATAAAGAATCGACACGAAGGAAAATCTCTGGCGGAGAGAGGGGGATTCGAACCCCCGATAGAGCTTTTGACCCTATAACGGTTTAGCAAACCGCCGCCTTCAGCCACTCGGCCATCTCTCCGGCTGTCTTCAGCCAGTATATAGGATCGAAAGCCCTTTCCCGCGAGCGAATCGATTCGGCCAACCGCAAACCGGCAGAGTCCTCGCGCGGCGCCTTGCGGCCCTCTTATCCTGACCCTGCATCTTAGCTAACGAGGCCGCGCCGCGAACCCACGTAAGCCGCGCTCCGGGGCCCGGCAAGCAAATCCAAAATACGAAGGTCTTGCGATGACAACCAACAGCGATTGGAACACCGGGATGAGCGGTACCGTGGTCGCCTATTTCCCCAGCGGAGAAGATGCTCAAAGCGCCATCAACGAGCTTGTGGACCAGGGATTTCCCGCCGGCGAAATTGGAGCCGCATTTCATGGCAACGCAACTCCGGCCCCGGGCACTACCGGATCGCCTGCGCGCCCGGTTCAAGACGATGTCTCCAAAATGGGGTCGACCGCTTCCGGTGCAGGCGTCGCCGGAGCGGAATCCGGCACCAGTGGCGTCACTCCCGCGGGTTTGTCGACTGGATCGGGCACCGGATTCGCAGGCGCAACCCGTCCCGGCCCCATCCCAGGCTCGGAGATTCCTGGCACTCTGCCTCGCCAGATTCCCAGTTCTCTCGCTCCTTCCGCTGCCTACGCATATTCAAGTTCGGCGTTCGAGAGCTCGTTTCTCGCGATGGGAATTCCGCAGGAGCGCTCTCGCCATTTTGCGTCTGAGCTTCGCGGTGGGGGCGCCATCGTTACTGTCGATGCCGGCTCGAAGATCGCTCAGGCAGAGAGCATTCTGGAGCGAAACAACGGCAGGATTCGCTACGAGTCGGCCGATGTCGTAGACGAAGTCAGGGAGGGAGCAGGCCCCGGCCACGTCCAGATCTTCGGCCGTGTGCAGCCGTTGTACTCGGGATACATTGGCTCCGCGGAACGCACGCGGAAAGCGTCGTAATAGAGTACGGGAGTCGGTATCAGGGCCCCGTCTGCGGCAGCGGCGGGGTTTTCTGCTGTTTGGCCCTGATTTTTTCTGTAGACGTTCTCAGATCACGTTAATCTAAAAAAACTGGAGATTACTGAGGTCAAACGCATACTAAAGTCCGCCACAAAAGCAGCCAAGTCACCGCGCACCTTGCGCCTTCTCCCTCTCGCTGCTGCGACCTACTTTATGGTTTCCGGCGGTCCTTACGGAATCGAAGATATCTTCGGCGGCGCCGGATACATCAAGGCTCTCCTGATCCTCGTCCTGCTTCCATTTGTCTGGAGTTTTCCCACTGCGCTGATGATCGGTGAGCTGGCCAGCGCCATCCCCGACGAAGGCGGCTTTTATGTCTGGGTTCGGCGCGCTCTCGGCCCGTTCTGGGGATACCAGGAGGCGTGGCTCTCACTCACGGCCAGCATCTTCGACATGGCCATCTATCCCACGATCTTCGTGCTCTATCTTGGCAAGCTCTTTCCCGCATGGACAGCAGGCTCGCGCGGTACCTTGTGGGAGCTGGCACTCATCGCCCTCTGTTGCCTGTGGAATCTGCGCGGAGCGCCAGCAGTCGGGGAAGGATCGATTGCCCTGTTTGTCATCCTGCTTGCGCCATTCGCAGTGCTGGTGGGCGCCGCGGTGTGGCACGGCTGGCACCTGCACGCGAATGCCGTGTGGACATCGGCAAAGACCGGAAGCGAAGGCCTCTCGACCGCGATTCTTGTGGCTCTCTGGAACTACATGGGCTGGGACAACGCCTCAACCGTAGCCAAGGAAGTCGACAACCCGCAGAAGAATTATCCCCGCGCCATGCTGCTGAGCGCCGTTGTCGTAGCCCTCAGCTATGTGATTCCGCTTGCCGCCATCGGCTTCGCAGGTGTGGCGATCGCGCAGTTCACTACCGGATCCTGGACCGACGCGGCGACCGCCCTCGCTGGTCCGTGGCTCGGCATCGCCATCGTCCTCGGAGGCACTATCACTGGTCTCGGCATGTTTAACGCGCTGATGATGAGTTATGTGCGGGTGCCGATGGTGATGGCTGAGGACGGCCTGCTTCCATCCTTGATCGCCCGCCGCAATCGCCATGGAGTGCCGTGGGTGGCACTGCTGGTCTGCGCCAGCGCCTGGGCACTGGCCTTGCAGTTCAGCTTCGAGCGCCTTATCTCGATCGATCTGATTCTCTACGGCGCCAGCCTCATCCTCGAATTCGTGGCCCTTGTCGTTCTGCGCCTCCGCGAGCCGAATCTCGAGCGCCCCTTCCAGGCCGGGAATCTCGCCATGGCAATCGCCATCGGCGTGATGCCCACCGTGCTCATCATCTATGCCGCGTTTGCTTCGCGCGATGAGCGCATGGCGCACATGCCGGCTTTGCTCTTCGGCCTGATCATCGCTCTTGCCGGTCCAGTCTTTTACAAGATCTCGCGAACCGTCTGGTCGGGGCGACCGCTGCAGAAGGAACTACAACCAGCATCATCTGGAGACTGAGCTTTTTGCCGCCTTATTCTCTTTGAAATTATTCGCCGACCACGCGACGCGATCACGCGCATAGGCCGCATCATGCCAGCCATGAATCTCGACGCGCTTCCCTTCAAGATCCTTGTAGATCGAGAAGAAATGCGTAATCTCCTTCAGCATGTGCGGATAAATCTCCGAATAATTCCACACATCCGTGTAGCGCGGATTATTCTTTCCGACCGCCAGCACTTTTTCGTCCAGCACCCCCTGGTCGAGCATCTCCAGCAGGCCGATCGGCCGCACCTGCATCACGCAGCCCGGAAAGCTCGGCGCATCGACCAGCACAAGCACGTCGAGCGGATCGCCGTCGTCGCTCAGCGTCGACGGAATGAATCCGTAGTCCCCCGGATAATGCACTGGCGAGTAAAGGTTCCGGTCCAGCCGAAAGACGTGCAACTGCTTGTCGTATTCATATTTGTTAATGCCTTCGAGCGGAATCTCAATGACGGCATTCACCACTTCGGGCATTTTGTCGCCGATCGGCAACTCCAGATAATTGACCATGTGAATTCAGTGTACGCAATTTGTTGCGAAATTGGCGTCAATACCGGCGTCACAGAAAGCTGCGCCGGATGGCGCGTATCGCTGGACGCGCAGTCCTTTATAATCGGGCACGATGAAGGCTCATGTCTACGTAACCCTCAAGCAAACCGTCCTCGATCCCCAGGGGCAGGCCATCCACAATGCGCTCAAGAAGATGCAGTATCAGGGGATTGAGGACATCCGCCAGGGTAAATATTTCGTGATCAAGCTCGATAGTCAACTCGACACCGCCGCGGCACAGGCTGAGGTCGAACGCATCGCCCGCGAAGTCCTCACCAATCCCGTCATCGAGGAGTTCACCTTCCATCTCGAAGAGTAGCGCCTTCCTGTGTTCTGCGCCCTGAGATAATCACTCCTATGTGCGGCATCGTCGGGTACGTTGGCAGCAAACAGGTTGTTCCTCTCATCATTGAAGGTCTTCGCCGCCTCGAATATCGCGGCTACGACTCAGCCGGCATTGCTGTAGCCGGCAATGGTGCAGAACTTGAGCTGCGCCGCGCTCCCGGCAAGTTGCGTAATCTCGAAGAGGTCATCCGCGAGCGTCCGCTCACCGGAACCTACGGCGTCGGTCACACGCGCTGGGCCACGCACGGCCGTCCCACCGAAGAAAATGCCCACCCTCATCGTGACTGCACTGGACGCATCGTCGTCGTCCACAATGGCATCGTAGAGAACTACCTTGCGCTCAAGCACGAGCTCACCGCCGAAGGGCATAAATTCGTAACTGAGACAGATACGGAAATCATCGCCCACCTCATCGAGCAGGAAATCGCCTCTGCCGCCAACACCGGCAAGACCATGCCGCTCGAAGAAGCTGTCCGCCGTGCTGCGCGCCGTCTCACCGGCGCGTACGCGATCAGCGTCATCTCCGCCGACGAGCCGGACAAGATTGTTTCCGCTCGCAATGGGCCGCCCGTGGTCATCGGCATCGGAGAAGGCGAATACTTCGTTGCATCCGACGTTCCCGGCATCCTCCATCACACCCGCGATCTTTACTTCCTCGCCGACGGCGATGTCGCCGTGCTCACGCCTTCCGGAGTCGAGCTCACCGATCTTCAAGGCAATCGCATTGAGCGCCCCGTGCAGCGCATCACGTGGGATCCCATCCAGGCGGAAAAAGGCGGCTACAAGCACTTCATGCTCAAGGAAATCTTTGAGCAGCCGCGCGCCATCCGTGACACGACGCTCGGTCGCATCTCGCTTGACACCGGCAAAGTCTTCCTCAGCGAAATGCAGATCTCCGACGAAGATTTCCGCCGCGCAACGCGCATCAACATCGCCGCCTGCGGCACAAGCTGGCACGCCGCCACAGCAGGGAAGTTCATGATCGAGCGACTTGCCCGCCTGCCGGTCGAGGTCGACTACGCCAGCGAATACCGCTATCGCGATCCCATCGCTGATCCTGCCGCGCTTGGCCTGCTCATTACGCAATCCGGAGAGACCGCGGATACGATCGCCGCTCAGCGCGAGATGATCGCCAAGGGCTCAAAGACCATCGCCATCTGTAACGTTGTCGGTGCCATGATCGCACGCGAGGCCCACGGAACCATCTACACCCACGCCGGCCCGGAGATCGGTGTCGCCTCGACGAAAGCCTTCACCGCACAGCTTGTCGCGCTATTCCTCTTCGCATTACATCTCGCCCAAAAGCGCGCAACCATCGACGTCGAGCAGAGCCAAATCCTTGTCGAGTCATTGAGCCTTCTACCCGGCAAAGTGGAAGAATCTTTGCGCACGGCAGACAACCGATGCGAGGAGATCGCCAGGCTCTACTCGAACGCGCGCGACTTCCTTTATCTCGGACGCGGCATTCACTATCCCATCGCCCTTGAAGGCGCTCTCAAGCTCAAGGAAATTTCCTACATCCACGCTGAGGGCTATCCCGCGGGTGAGATGAAGCACGGCCCCAACGCCCTCATCGATGAGACCCTGCCCGTCGTCGTCCTCGCCACGAAAGACGAGAGCAACCGCGACTCAGTCCTGCGCTACGAGAAGACGCTCTCGAATATCCAGGAAGTCACTGCCCGCTCCGGCAAGGTCATCGCTGTGGCTATCGAAGGCGATGAACATATCGGCCAGCTTGTCGATCACGTCCTCTATGTTCCGGCTGCATCTGAGCTTCTGCTTCCTGTTCTCGACGCGATCCCATTGCAGCTTCTCGCCTACCACATTGCCGTCCGCCGCGGCTGCGACGTAGACCAGCCGCGCAACCTCGCGAAGTCCGTAACGGTGGAATAGGCGAGCGAGCTAGTAAACGTCCGTCTGGTAACGTCTGGCTTTCTTCATCGCGGCGAGATACTCCTGAGCTTCATCGGGAGTACAGTTCTGTCCGTTGGCAATGGCGTCGAGGAGCGCAACTTCCACATCTTTCGCCATTCGATTCGCGTCGCCACATACATACAAGTGCGCCCCGCGCTCGAGCCAGCGGAATAACTCGGCGGCGTTCTCCCGCATACGATCTTGCACGTAGATTTTATGTGCCTGGTCGCGAGAAAAGGCCGTATCGAACCGTGTCAGAATCCCCTCCTTGAACATCGCTTCCAGGTCCTCACGATAAAGGAAATCCGATGCGCGTCGCTGCTCGCCGAAGAAAAGCCAGTTTTCGCCTTTGTGGCCATACGCCTTGCGGTGCTGTAGAAACGCGCGGAAGGGGGCGATTCCTGTACCCGGCCCTACCATGATCACTGGCGTGTCAGTATTTTCGGGCAGCCGGAAATTGTTGTTCGAATGCAGAAAGATCGGCATCGTAGACCCCTCCGGTGCACGTTCTCCCAGATGTCCTGAACACAGTCCCTGCCGGTCGCGTTGATGACTTGTGTAGTAAACGACGCGGACGATCGTGTGCACGGCATTTTCCACCACGGCTTGAGATGACGCAATCGAATACATGCGTGGAGTAAGGCGCGCGAGCACCGTGAATAACTGTTGCGGCTGTGTAATTCCGCCTGGATATTCCGTAATCAGATCGATGAATTCGCGGCCCCAGATGTACTCCTCTGCCAGTGATCGATTTTCCGGCAGAGCCAGCGATTTCAGCGTCTCGAGTCCCGGCACCGACTCCGGGGCAATCTTCGCATAGGCATTCACAGCACTGCGGGTGAGCTTGCCGATAGCCAGGCGCGTACGCAGTGCTTCCTCCAGGCTGATCTCGACCTTGTAGTGATCAAGCACCCGCTCGCCGCCTTTGAAGTGTAACTGTTGAAGCACCTCGCCCACTTCAGAAGGCCGGTTCTCAGGCACGATGCCGACGGCGTCGCCAGGTGTATATTCCATCCCCGGCTCCAGTTCCAGTTCGATATGTCGCGTTTGTTTCTCTGAGCCTTCCAGAGTCATCAACACATTGACGAGCATGCGTGAGATGTATGGATTATTCCGGGTGTATTTTTGCAGCTGTGCGCTCATAGGGCCGTTCGGAAATTCAGAATCTTGTCAGGTCGAGTATATCCGCAAGGCTCCCGGAATCTCGGTGGTTTTGCGTATAACGTGCAGGAAGCAGTCTGCAAGGTATCTGGTCAGTTTGACGCTTATTCCGCTTGATTGCTGTTGCCGTGATGGACAGGCGATAATTTTTGAAGGAAAGAGTTCAAACTTTGGATAGACAACTCCTTAGCGCCCGGCTCCAGCAAAAGTTACTGCTCTCCGAACGTGCGCAATGCTACCATCTCGAATTCGTAATCGATGAGCTTTCGCATTTCGACTTCTTGCCGGGCCAGTTCATTTCCTGCGTCGCAACCGATGATCGGGGAAAAACGCAGACGCGCGCGTACTCCATTGCGTCAGCGCCTCGCGCCAACATGCTCGACCTGTGTGTCAATCGCGTAGAGAATGGCTTCTTTTCGAATTTCCTGTGCGATCTGGAAGTCGGCCAGACCGTTCAATTTCACGGACCGCATGGTTTCTTCACGCTGCGCCAGCCGCTCACCGATGGCATCTTCATCGCCACCGGCACCGGAATCGCGCCGATCCTCGGCTTCGTTCAACATCTCTTTCCCGAGACCGGAGAAGATCGCAGCGGAGGCCGCAATATCTGGCTTGTCTACGGCACCCGCCACGACACCGAGATTTACTACCAGAAGTATCTTGAGAAGGTAGCTGCCGAGCGCCACAACTTTCACTATCTTCCAACACTCAGCCGTCCCCAGGAAGAGTGGGAAGGCCTGCGCGGCTACGTGCAGGATCACGTCGCCCGCCTTCTCGATAACCGTGATCCGCAAAATCCCGCCGCGCCCGTTCCCACGACCGCCGAAGGAACAGGCTTCGACATCCACGCCTACATCTGCGGCCTGAACAATATGGTCTCCGCCAATCGTGATCGCCTCAAGGAACGCGGATGGCACCGTAAGCAGATCATCTTCGAACGCTACGACTAGAGCAGAATTACCCCTTGGGAATTTCGGCCGTTGGCCACGGTGCGGCGAGCACGGTGCTGGTCTCTTCGAGAATTCTCAGCACGCTCACGAAGATTCGTTCCTGCGCCTCGAAGCAGCGGTTCCCGTCCGACGGCGGAAGCAGCAGGTAAGCCCAGATCTCCATTCGCAGCCCACCCGCGCTGAGGTCGATCAGCCGCACGCGGGCAGAGCTACTCTCGACTTCTCTGGTCTCTTGCAGCAGGCGGTCAACGCGGCTTTGCACGGCCGTCACCTGATCGGAGCTCATATCGTGGCGCAGATTGAATATTTCGTGTACCAGGAACTTGTCGCGCAGCGAATAATTCTGAATGCTCAGCTGCGCCACCTTGGAATTTGGCAGAGACACCACGCAGCGATCGAAGGTCCGCAGTTTCAAAGAACTCAGACCGATGTCTTCCACCGTCCCCACATCGTCGCCGATCTTGCATAGGTCGCCTACGCGCAACGCCTTCTGGCCAACGATGGTGAGCCCTCCGAAAAAATTCTCGAGAGTCTTCTGCGCGCCCAGGGCCAAAGCGATTCCGCCGATTCCCAGTCCAGCCAGCATGGCGCTGACATTTACGCCCGCACGGCTGAGCAGCGCGAGACAGGCGAAGAGCACCACCGCAATCTTGAATATCCTCACCGCCACGCCGACAAAGGTGGCGCGCGCAGTTGCGATGCCGCTTGTCTGCCCCTGTGTCACGTAAACCGCAACCAGGTCGCTGAGACGCAGAAACGCCCAGGTCACACCCAGCACCAGTACGACAACCGCCGCCTCATTCCAGAGCTGCCGTGCCAGCAGCGTCAACGAGTAGCGCGAAAAGAATTGTACGGTTGCGGCCAGCAAAAGCAGGAAGATCGGCAGGCGAAGCTTGCGGATCACGTCCTCGCTGCTCACCGGCAGCATCCGTCCCAGCGCCGGCCCAAGCAGCAATTGAAGCAGCCGCGACAGCACTCCTGCGATCACGAGGATCAGCCCAACCGCGGCGAACATTGTCAGCCATCGCCAGAGCGGCACCTCGAAGACCCGCGTCACCACCATCCACCGCGGAAACTTAGCTTCCAGTCGTGCGAGGGGTGACACCGTACTCAAGTTAGGAACGCCCGCGAGCGTATCAGTCGAGAAAAGCCAGATAGGCGGCTCACCCTTCCGCTGCACCCGCTCCACCACAATGTCCAGGCTGCCGCGATCGGTCTTGACTGTCCCAACCAGGTCCCGGGTGGTTTGCAGGTTGTCAATCTTGTCTCCCTCCGCTGCGCGCGACAATTGGTCGAGATTTCCCGTCAGGCCCTGGTCAAGCAGTGTTTTCAGCTGCCTGGCTAGCTCCTCAGCCTGCTCCGGAGGCTTCTTGGCATCCAGATATTGTGCCGCGCGCGCGTAATCTCCCCTCTGCGCGGCCAGCAGAAAGCCCAGCACGCAACCATGCGGAGACGATCTTCCCAGCGGATCGGGCGGAGGAGCGGGCGGCGTTGGATTCACAGACTGCGCATTCGGAGCCGCAGCACCGGCAACGTTCTTCAGTCCGGGGACCGCCTGCCCAATGACTCCTGTGGCGCAGAAAGAAGTCACCAGCAGGAAAGTCCAGATCATTCGCCGCCGTTTCGTGATCGATGCCGTAGACACCTCCACCGCGCACCGCAGCGCCTGCGCCCCTACTCTATCGCAAATTTATCCCGCATGAACCTGCGCTTCGGCCAGTTTCTTAATCCCCCGCAGCACGGCATCATCTCCGTCCAGAGAATGCCGGTACCGGTTCTCGCCGTCTTCGACCGTGGCAAAATCCCCTTGCGTAACCGCGAGAATCGACTTTCCCAGGTCGTTCTCCTTAAGCTCCAGCTTCATGCTCAGATAGTTCGACGGCAAGTCTTCCAGCTTCGAATTCGGATCAAAGATCGTGTACTCCAGCGTATGCGGCGGCTCAAATCGCACCACGCGGCCTTTCACATACACCACACCGTCAGCGGCGCCTCTCCACAGCAGTGTCGAGCCCGGCTTCCAGTCCGTTTCTGCGTTGCAGCCGAACATATACTGCTGGATGAGCTCGGAGTCGGTAAGAACCTTCCATAAAATTTCTACAGGCGCGTCCACATCAATCGACTTGCGAATAAGCAGTTCAGTCATAAAAACTTCTCCTCAGCGGAAAATATAAGCAGGAGCCTCGCGGCGATGATTGGAAAAACGCGACAGCAGGTTGCCCCAACGCTTGCGCCCGTAGCTGCGGCACCCACGCAGCAGAGCTTCGACCCGGCGGCCGGATCCGCCCGCGGCGTGCTCCATACTCAGCCCGCAGCCGGCCAGTTCCGCCATGCCCGCCGCAGCCCTGCTCCTGAACTCGCGCACTTCATCGCGCATTACTGGCTGGTGAGTTGGGATCTCCGCAACCTCGAACCCCACACCGCCGAGACTCTTCCTCATCCCAACGTACACGCCATCTTCGAGCCGTCCGGCTCGTCCGTCGCTGGAGTTCACACCGCAAAATTCAGCCGCCGCCTTGAAGGCCGTTCCCAGGCTTTCGGGGTCAAATTCCTCCCCGGCGGCTTTCGCTCATTTCTCCGTGCGCCGGTATCATCGCTCGCCAACCGCACCGTGCCCATCCGCGAAATCTTCGGCCCGGAGATCGATCCCCTCGAAGCGATCCTTATCGCCTCCGACGACGAAGCCACTCAGATGGCAGCCGCCAACAGCTTCTTCTCGGCGCACGTTCACGCTCCCGACGACTCCGTCCGGCTGGCGACGGATCTCGTCAACCTCATATTCTCCGACCCAACCGTCCGAACCGTCGACGATCTCGCTGCCCGTGCCGGTCTCGGCAAGCGCTCGCTGCAACGGCTCTTCAGCGAATATGCCGGCGTTTCTCCAAAGTGGGTCATCCGCCGTTACCGCCTGCATGAGCTCGTCGAGCGGATCAACTCCGGTGTCCAGCCCGATTACGCCCAGCTTGCTCTCGAACTTGGATACTACGATCAGGCGCACCTCATTAACGATTTCCGTTCCATCGTCGGCTACTCGCCCACCCAATACCAGCCGCGTTGACACAATTCTTGTTTCAACTCATTCAAGCGACGTACGATAACTCAAAGGTGAGTCTTCCCTGCGCCTATGTCAGACTTCTCCAACCAGGTCAAAACGCCGCCCGTTCAGCACTATAGTCAGGAAGATCTGACCGGGAAGACCGTTGGCCGCTTCCGCATCGAAGAACGTCTCGGCGCTGGCGGTATGGGCGAAGTCTACCAGGCCTTCGACTCCAGGCTGCAGCGCACCGTTGCCATCAAGCGCATGTCATGGCGCCAGGGACTCACGCCCGCCGACCACGCCCTTTTTCTGCGCGAAGGCCAGCGCGCCTCTGCTCTCAATCACGCCAACATCGCTAGCATCTATGACGTAATCGACGAGAACGACGAAATCCTGCTCGTGATGGAGTTCGTTCCCGGCTCCAGCCTGCGCAAGCTCATCGGCGATCCCATGCCGCTCGATCGCTTCTTCCGCATCGCCATCCAGTGCGCCAACGCTCTGGCCGCGGCCCATCAGAGCGGCATCCTCCACGGAGACGTCAAGCCGGAAAACATCATGATCGGCCCCGGCGATCAGGTGAAGCTGCTCGACTTCGGAGTCGCCCGCCGGCTGCCCGGCAGCAGCACGGAAGCCCCCACCAGCTCGCTCGTCACCATGTCCATCTCCGGAGGCATCTCCGGCACGCCCGCCTATATGGCGCCCGAAGTCCTCAAGGGCGAGATGCCCGACGCCCGCGCCGATATCTTCGCCCTCGGCATCGTCCTCTACGAGATGCTCGGCGGCCGGCATCCCTTCCACGGCTCGAATGTCACGGTCATTACCGCTCACATTCTCGACGAGCGTGAAGCCGCGCGCATTCACTCAACCGAACACAAAATACCTCCGCGCGTCGCCGCCATCATCGCCCACGCCCTCAGAAAAGACCCTGCGCGGCGATACGCGAGTGCCAACGATCTGCGCCACGATCTCGAAGCCGTCAGCCATGGAGGGCGCCCAACCCGCAGCCTGCAACGCCCCGCGCCCAGATGGTGGCTTTGGCCGGCGATTGCTGTTCCGATCGTCATCGCCATAGCATTGCTTTTCCCGTCTCTCCGAACTCATCTGGAGACAGTCCTGAAGCCCAGGCATGAAGCGCCAGTTGCCGCTGTGCCTGTGCAGACACCAAGACTCGCAGTGTTGCCCCCGCAGGTCGCCGGGACCAATCCCGAACTCCGCGCATTTGCAGACGGCCTCTCAGCGACCGTTGCTGCTAAGCTGTCCAGTCTTTCCGAGAATCACGACATTGAGATCATCAACACGGCACAGGTGACCAGGGCCAACCCGTCATCTTCCGGATCCACCTCCGACCAGGCCCTGAAAAGCCTCGGCGCCAATCTCACGCTCCAGTTGACGGTGCAGCGATCCGGCGATATGAACCGCGCCACATATAAGCTCGCCAATGCAAAAACAGGTCAATCCATCGCTGAGCGCACGCTCACCGCGCCACGTTCCGATCCCTTCTCTATCGAGGATGAGATTGCCGACGGTGTAGTCACCGCCTTGCAGTTCGATCTTCGTCCGGAGGAGAAGACGGCTTTGGCCACGCATGGAACAACGGAGCCTGCCGCCTACGATTATTTCCTTCAGGGACGCGGTTACCTCAGTGACATCTCTCGGCCGGAACACATCGCCGATGCGATCACCGTGCTTGACCGCGCGCTGGCCCTCGATCCAAATTACGGTCGGGCATTCGCGGCCCGGGGAGAGGCCTACTGGCGCGATTACGAAGTCACGAAACAGCGCAACCGGGTCGATCAGGCAAATCAGAACTGCAACAAGGCGATCAGCCTCGGCAATGCCGGGTCCGAAGGACATCTCTGCCTCGGACTGGTAGCCGCCGGCACCGGAGACTATCAGCAGGCGGTGAGTGAGTATCAAAAAGCCATCGAACTTGACCCCACAGGAGACGAAGCTTACGTCGGTCTGGCAAGAGCTTACACACGCCTGAACAAGCTCAGCGACGCCGAACGCGTCTATCGTCAGGCCATCGCGCAGAAGCCAAATTCTCTTCGCGCCGTTGAGAACCTTGGGGCCTTCTACCTTCAGCAGGCCGAATATGCCAAGGCCACCAGCCTCTTCCAGAAGGCTATTCGCCTTGCACCCGAGAGTTATCTCGATTACAGCAATCTTGGCGCCTCTTATGTGTACGTCGGCAACTATCCACAAGCCATCAGCGCGCTGGAGCAGTCCTTGAAGCTGCGGCCGACTGCGGGAGCGTATTCCAATCTCGGAACGGCATATTACCAGTCCCGCCACTTTGCCGACGCGGCGCGCAATTATCAGGAAGCCCTGAAGTTTGACGACAGGGATTCAGACCTCTGGGGGAACCTGGCCGATGCCTACTTATATAGCGGTCAGAAGCCTCAGGCGATGGACGCATTCAAGCGACAACTGGCTCTGATCAACCAGCAGTTGCAAGTCAACCCCAACGATGCAGAGCGTCATGGCGACGCCGCTGCCTGCTACGCCATTCTCGGTGACCGCCAGAATGCGCTCTCGCACCTCTCTCGTTCCCTCGAGCTCGGCCACGGCGACAAGGATCTGCTCTTCAATGCCTCCGTCGTCTACAACGACCTCGGAGAAACCGGTGTCGCGCTCGAATGGTTGCAAAAAGCCTTCACCGCGGGATATTCTGCCTCGGTCGTCAGGGATTCTCCTGATTTCGACAACCTTCGAAACAACCCCCGGTTTCAGGAGCTCTTGGCCCACGCCCAGGTAAAGTAGCCGTTTCCTTGTGTACATTCGCGTTTGTTGAAGAAAGGAAGACCTCACATGCCGAATCGTCAATTCAATGTCTACAGTTCTCAATTCGTTGTGGTTCGAAACGAGACATTTGACTGGGTGGTGAACGCAGCCGAAGCCAGCTCCGTCACCGTGCAGCCGGTCAGCAGCTGGCCGCTCACTCAAAATCAATACGTCGTCACCGCGGGAACACCCACTTCAGCCACCGTTAGCAGCTCGGCGCCCGCAGGCAGCTATGCTTTCGACTGCACTCCTCCAGCACAGGATGTCGGATCACAGGCAATCGTCGTCGCTGCTCGGGATTTTGTGGATGTCTGTGCGACTTTTACGCTCATGCCGGGCGATTTCTTCATCTGGAAGAACAGCACCTCCAACCCTGTGACCATTGCTCCTGACCCGTCCAACCCTGATTTCTGGCCGTTAGGGAGTCAGAGTCACACCATCGGCGCACACGGTCATCTCTCGCTGTCGATTCCCGCTGACGCCGACTTAAACAAGTCCTACAACCTCGTCGTCACCTTCGATGGTGGTGGAGGCTGCACGCAGAACACGCAGCCCAAACTCATCATCGGCACCTCGGGCATGGACGGCAGCTACCGGAGTTAGTACCCGTTGGCCACCAGATAATCCACCGTCAGCTCAAACGTCGGGGTCGCTTGTTTTCGCTCCACGGCCAGCTTCACCAGAACATCGGCCTCGAGATTCACCGGCGATCCCTCCCGCAGCGTATGCAGATTCGTCGCTGCATAGGTATGCGGAAGGATCGCCACGCTGACCCTCTTGCCATCCCAGCGCGCAATCGTCAGGCTGATGCCCTCAATCGCAATCGACCCCTTCTCGACCATGAACTGCCGCAGCTGCTCCGGAATCTCCACCTCGAGCCACCAGTCGGCGATTGCGCGATCCGCATTCAGATCGACCTGCCGCAGCGAGACCACGGTTCCGGTCGCATCCACGTGTCCTTGAACCACGTGGCCCCCCAGCGGCGTACCTGCCGGAGTCGGCATCTCCAGATTTACCGTTGTCCCCGGAGCCAGCAATGCGAGCGATGTTCGCGCCACGGTTTCCGCCGCCAGATCTGCATGAAACCGCCCCGGCTCGAGATCGAGCGCCGTCAGGCAGACGCCGCTCACCGCGACACTGTCGCCCGTTTTCAGCTTTTCGGCAATCCCCGGCGCCGCGACCGTGATCCGCATCGTCCCCGCCCGCTCTTCCACTGAAAGGACTCGTCCCGTCGCCTCGATCAATCCGGTAAACATCTTCCGCCTCCTTGTCCTACGCCCAGGGATCCCTGAGATAGCCCTGAAACCAGATATCCTGCCCCAGTTGTTCCATCGAGATATGCACCCACTGCGGCCTGGCAAAGTCAACATTGTGGAGCAACGGCACTCCCGCCGACCCCAGAAACATCGGAGCATAGAACAGGCTCACCTTATCGATAGCCTGTGCGCCCAGCGCGGACGTCGTCATCTGAGACCCTCCCTCGATCATCGCGGATGTGATTTCCATCTCGCCCAGCCGTTCAATCACGCGCTTTAGAGAAACCCGCGACCCACCTGGACTGGCCTCGATGCGCTCCACCCGCACGCCCAGGGCCTCGAGCGCTCGCTGCCGCTCTGAAATCGGAATCGTGCAGAAGATCAGTACGTCCTCCTGCGCGGTGCGCACAAGCTTTGAGTCCAGTCTCAGCCGGAGCGCCGAATCCAGCACCACCCGCAGCAGCCTCCGTCTCCGCGGCAGGCCACTCCTGTCGGTCAGCAGGGGATCATCAAGCAGGATCGTGTTGATGCCGGTGATCAATGCATCGGACCCATGGCGCAGCTCCTGCACCATGGATCGCGAAGCCTCGCCCGTGAGCATCACCGGAGCCCCCGTAGGCGCCTTCCCAGGAGCGGGTGCGATCCGCCCATCCAGCGACAATCCAGCTTTAAGCGTGATAAATGGCAGCCTGGTCCGGATATACCGCGCGAATCCGTCGTTCAGCTCGCGCGCCTGCTGCATCCCGATCCCGGTCTCGACCGCTATCCCGGCGCTGCGCAGCCGTTCCAACCCCTGGCCATTCACCGCCGGATTCGGGTCCGTCGTCGCCACTACCACTCGCGACACTCCGGCCTCAATCAACGCCTCGGTACAGGGCCCTGTTCGGCCCGTGGTGCAGCATGGCTCGAGCGTGACGTAGGCCGTTGCTCCGCGTGCCTCGCCTCCTGCGGCTTTCAGTGCCACGATCTCCGCATGGTCGCGCTGTTCGTAATCGTGAAAACCCTGGCCGACGATAGAGTCGCCCTTGATGAGCACGCAGCCCACTGCGGGATTCGGAGACGCCACGCCGACTGACCGGCGGGCCTGTACGAGCGCTTCATTCATCCAGCGCTCATCTTGGCGTTGATCCAGCGGAACGTGGGAAGGATTCAGCGGGGAGGCCGTGGAGCTTTGATCGGGCACAGACATACCTTTCAGCCTGCAGGCGTCAGACGCCTATTTCTCCATGAGAGAGTCCACGAATGCGCCGCTGTCAAATGGCAGCAGATCATCGATCTTTTCGCCGACGCCCACATAGCGCACCGGCAGCTTCAGTTCGCGAGCGATAGCCACGGCGATTCCTCCCTTGGCTGTGCCATCGAGCTTGGTCAGCACAATGCCTGTCACCCCTGCCGACTCGGTAAACAGTCGCGCCTGCTGCAGTCCGTTCTGACCGGTGGTCGCATCCATCACCAGCAGTACTTCGTGCGGAGCATCGGGAATCAGCCGCTGGGTAGTCCGCCTCATTTTGTCCAGCTCGGCCATTAGATTGTTCTTCGTGTGCAGCCGCCCCGCCGTATCCACAATCAGAAAATCGCGTGCGCGGGCCTTGGCCGCTTGCAAAGCATCGAAGAGCACCGCCGACGGATCGCCGCCCTGCCTCGATTTGATAATCTCCACACCGCTGCGCTCACTCCACACCTCGAGCTGTTCGATGGCGGCGGCGCGAAAAGTATCGGCTGCGCACAGCAGCACGCTTTTGCCCTGAGTTCGCAGATGGGCTGCAAGCTTTCCACTCGTAGTTGTTTTTCCCGTTCCGTTTACGCCCACCAGCAGGATCACTTCAGGCGGGGTCGCGACCGTGCGCGGCGGACGCTGCTGTTCATCGAGCATGCTCTTTAGCTCGGCCTTAAGCAGTTCCTTGAGTTCTGCTCCGTCGCGAATCTGCTGCCGCTTGGCGTGCTCGCGCAGTGTGGATACGATCTCCGCCGACGTCGTTACCCCGATGTCCGACGCGATCAGGATCATCTCCAGTTCTTCAAGTGCCGATTCGTCGACAGTGCGTGTGAGCGACAGTACGCCCTCAATGCGCTCTTCGAGGTTTTCGCGGGTCCGCGAAACCGCCTCTTTCATCCGGTCGAAGAAGCCTTTTTTCTTCGGTTCTTCCTCTTCTTTCAGGCTGCCGAACAGCGTTTGAATCATGACACAGTGGCCCTCAGCATCTCTTTATCGAGTGTAGCAACTTGTGGCTGCAGCTTCGCTGGTTAGACGATTTCAGAAAGTACGCGCTGTTGAGGGAAGGACACTGGCGGACGCGGGCTCTTGACGATAATATCGCCGCGCTTCACAAGGGAAGTGAGAGCGTCCACCGCCGACGCGTCATAGCGTTTGCCGGCGAGCCGGTTCAAAACCTCCAGAACATATTCCGGATCCATCGCCGCCTGATACGGACGTGCGGTCGTCATTGCATCGAAGCTGTCGGCAACAGCGATGATCCGCGCCATCATGGGAATCTCGTCGCCACGCAATCCGTATGGATATCCCTGCCCGTCCAGTGACTCGTGATGCAGTTCCACTCCTGGGATGAGATCGGCGACCGCTTCAATCGGACGCAGAATCGAAGCGCCCTTCACCGTGTGCGCTTTCACAATCTCAAACTCTTCCGGAGTGAGCGGCGCTTCCTTCCTCACGATGGAGTCTTCAATTCCCACCGTCCCCACATCATGCAGAAGAGCAGCCAGACGGATGCGCTCTACCTGCGCCGAATCGATGCCCAGCTCCCGCGCGATGTCGGCCGCATAGAGTGCCACCCGGTCGGAGTGTCCGCGCAGATAGGTCGTCCGCTCGTCCACGGCCTTGGCAATCATGCGAATCAGCTCGGTGAGCGTGGAGTAGTTCTGGCGCGCCTCAACCTGCTTGTCCAGATAAGAATTTTCCAGGCTTTGCAGCGCCGCCTGCCATTCCAGCGCAGGCTCCTCATAAAGGCTTCCACGCAGCCGTGTTGCCTGTTCTTCAGCCTTTTGTAGCGATTTGGTGGAGATGGTAGTTGCCAGGTCGTGGCTAAACCTTGCAATCCTGCTTCCCGCCAACAGCCCTAGAATCGCCCAGAACACAAAGATCACGCACATCGCAGCCAGAAGCCCCCACCCCAGCCGCGTCGATACATAGAACAGCAGCAGGCTGACGACGGACGCACTGCTCAGCGAAAAAAAAACGCGCCAGAAGATGCGCCAGCGAATTGAGGGTGTGCGGTTCATGAAAAAACTGGGGTGAGCTAGCGCATTTTCAAAAAAGCTGTATCAGTGGCACTGACTCCGAGTCGATGCAACCAGTGGGGAAGAGCGACCTTCGCTGATCTTCCGGAGGACACAGTATTTTCGAAAATGCTATGACGTCACCCAAGCTAAGTCTAATGGGATGAAAAGCCATTGCCTCTCACCCGAAAGTCGTAGATGTCTTGTGGAATAAGGTGATTCCTATTCGTCACGTCCCGGCCGGCTCATCAGCTCCTGTATCGCCTGTCGCGGATGCCTGCCTTGCAGAATCGCCTCTACCTGCTCGGCGATCGGCATCTCCACCCCATATCTCTTCGCAAGCCCCAGCGCCGCCGAAGTCGTACGCACACCTTCGGCCACCTTTCCTTGGAGCTCAGCAAGTATCTCCGGCAGCGGCCGCCCTTTGCCCAGCTCCATTCCCACCCAGCGGTTGCGGGAGAGGCCTCCGGTGCAGGTCAGAACCAGATCGCCAAGTCCTGATAGCCCCGCCAGGGTCTCGCGCCGTCCCCCGCAGGCCACCGCCAGGCGAGTCACTTCGGCCACGCCGCGGGTAATCAATGCCGCGGTGCTGTTGTAGCCGAGCCCGAGTCCTGCCACAATCCCGGCCGCGATAGCGATCACATTCTTGAGCGCGCCACCCAACTCCACCCCAACCGCATCGTCATTCGTATAGAGTCGCAGAGTCGCGCTGCTGAACTCTTGTTGTGCGCGTGCGGCCAGAATGGCGTCATTGGACGCGATCGTAACCGCCGTCGGCGATCTGGCTGCAACCTCCTGCGCAAACGATGGGCCGCTCAGCACCCCATAGCTCAGTTCGAGACCCCGGCCGCGCAACACCTCGCAGATCACTTCGCTCATGCGCAGATAGGTTTGATCCTCGATGCCTTTGGTCGCGCTCACCAGTATCTGTCCTGCTTGCAGATGCGGAGCAAAGCGTTCGTAAGAAGCCCTGACATGATGCGATGGCATGACACTGACGACAATCTCCGCCGATGCCAGCGCCTCCGCCGCGTCGCTCGTGAAAGCAATCTCAGCCGGCAGACGGAATCCCGGCAGAAATGCCCGGTTTTCGCCCGATGCCCGAATATCTGCAGCCGCTTCCGGCGAATGTGTCCACAAGGTAAGGGAATGCCCGCCCCGGCGGGCCAGACTCAGAGTAATGGCGGTGCCCCAGGCACCGCCGCCCATCACGGCGATCCGGCTCATGCCGCAGCCTTTGCCTTGCCGAAGCGATATTCGGTCCCGTGCAGCAGCCGCCCGATGTTCTCCCGATGTTTGACGATCACGATCGTCGGCACCACAAAAATCACCGTCGTCAGCCACACGCTGTGAGAAACATGACCCAGCACCAGCGCAAACGCCGGAAACGCGGCCGCCGCCAGAATTGACGCCAGCGACACATATCGCGACAACGCAAACACCAAGACAAAAACTCCCAACGATGCCAGCGCAGCCAACGGTGCCAGCGCCACGAAGACCCCGAATGCCGTCGCGACCCCTTTGCCGCCCTTGAATCCCAGCCACACTGTATACATGTGTCCAAGAACGGCGCAGAGAGCCG